>Ga0268264_10001058_pt1 | contig 27342 bp, 22 predicted proteins | sample KBSSwiS32_FD_190357 | JGI IMG/M metagenome (GOLD analysis project Ga0268264, IMG submission 190357) | Switchgrass rhizosphere microbial communities from Kellogg Biological Station, Michigan, USA - KBS Switchgrass S3-2 (SPAdes) (version 2) | ecosystem: Host-associated > Plants > Roots >...
CTCCTCGAGCGGGCGGCGACATCGACGCCGCCCGCCCCCAGGCGGGGCTCCGCTTCATTCGCTCGAACTGCTATCTTTGAGGGGCCAAACCGCGAGGGGCCACCCTCCCGGGACCCTCACGCTCGTTTGCGGCCCCCGCGCGGCTCCGATCCGAATTCCGAGGAGACGTTTCCATGACCGATAGTTTCAACAGCCACGGCACCCTGGTCGCCGCGGGCCAAACGTACAAGATCGCCCGCCTGGACGCCCTGCGCCAAGCCGGCTACGACGTCGACCGGCTGCCGTTCGCGCTGCGCATCCTGCTCGAAAACCTGCTCCGGCGCGAGGATGGCTTGACCGTCTCGGCGCCCGAGATCGAGACCCTCGCCCGTTGGGATCCCGATGCGACGCCGGAGACGGAAATCGCGTTCATGCCGGCGCGCGTGCTGCTCCAGGATTTCACCGGCGTTCCCGCGGTGGTCGATCTCGCCGCGATGCGCGACGCGATGAAGGCGATGGGGGGCGATCCGACCCGGATCAACCCGTTGCAACCGGTCGAGCTGGTGATCGACCACTCGGTCCAGGTGGACGAGTACGGCACCGAGGCGGCGTTCCGGATCAACGCCGGCAAGGAGTTCGAGCGCAACAAGGAGCGCTACGCGTTCCTCCGCTGGGGCCAGACCGCGTTCGCCAATTTCCGCGTCGTGCCGCCCGACACCGGAATCGTCCACCAGGTGAACCTCGAATACCTCGCCCGGGTGGTGATGACCGGCGAGCAGAACGGGGCGACCTGGGCCTATCCCGACACGCTGGTGGGCACCGACTCCCACACCACGATGATCAACGGCCTGGGCGTCCTCGGTTGGGGCGTCGGCGGCATCGAAGCCGAAGCGGCGATGCTCGGCCAACCGGTCTCGATGCTGATTCCCCAGGTCGTCGGTTTCCGGCTGGTCGGCGCGCTGCCCGAAGGTGCCACCGCGACCGACCTGGTGCTGCGGGTGACCGAGATGCTGCGCAAGAAGGGCGTGGTCGGCAAGTTCGTCGAGTTCTTCGGCCCCGGCCTCGCCCGGTTGCCGCTCGCGGATCGGGCGACGATCGCGAACATGGCGCCCGAATACGGCGCCACCTGCGGCATCTTCCCCGTCGACCAGGTCGCCCTCGACTACCTCGCGTTCTCCGGCCGGCCGGCCGAACAGGTGGCGCTGGTCGAGGCGTACATGAAGGAGCAGGGGCTGTTCCACACCGAGGCGAGCCCGGAGCCGCGCTACAGCTCAACGCTGGAGCTCGATCTGGCATCCGTCGAGCCGAGCCTCGCCGGCCCGCGCCGGCCGCAGGATCGTGTGACGCTTTCCGCGGTCGCGCATTCGTTCTCCCTGGAGCTCGCGGCGATGCTCGCCGCGCCGAGGAAGAAGCCGGCAGCCGGAGCGTTGCGCATGGTGGCCGAAGGAGGCGGCGGCCTCGCGGTAGCTGAGCCGCCGGTCGAGCACGCGCTCGACGCCGCGGCGCGCGAGCTGCAGCACGGCTCGGTGGTGATCGCCGCGATCACCAGCTGCACGAACACCTCGAACCCGTCGGTGATGGTCGCCGCCGGCCTGGTGGCGAAGAAAGCGGTCGAGAAAGGCTTGAAGGCGAAGCCCTGGGTGAAGACCAGCCTTGCCCCCGGCTCGAAGGTGGTCACCGAATACCTGCGCGAGGCGGGGCTCACCCCCTATCTCGACCAGCTCGGTTTCCAGCTCGTGGGCTACGGCTGCACCACCTGCATCGGCAATAGCGGCCCCTTGGCGGAGCCGATCTCCAACGCGATCAACGAGCACGATCTGGTCGCGGTCGCGGTGCTCTCGGGCAACCGGAACTTCGAAGGGCGGGTCAATCAGGACGTGCGGGCGAACTACCTCGCTTCGCCGCCGCTGGTGGTCGCCTACGCGCTCGCGGGGCGGATCGATCTCGATTTGACGACCGCGCCGCTCGGAACCTCGGAATCGGGAGAGCCGGTGTACCTGAAAGACATCTGGCCGAGCGCCGAAGAGGTCGCGGCGACCATCCGCTTGGGCCTGCATTCCTCGATGTTCGTGCGCGAATATGCCGACGTTTTCACCGGCGACGAGCAGTGGCGCGGGCTCGACGTGCCGGAAGGGGACACCTACACCTGGGACGACGCTTCGACCTACGTCCGTCAGCCCCCCTACTTCCAGGACATGCCGCGCGAGCCGCGGCCGGTCGAGGACGTTTCGAACGCCCGGGTGCTCGCGTCGTTCGCCGACAGCATCACGACCGACCACATCTCGCCCGCCGGCTCGATCAAGGCGAACAGCCCGGCCGGCAAGTACCTGATCGAGCATGGCGTCGGTCCCGCCGATTTCAACTCCTACGGCGCCCGGCGCGGCAACCATGAGGTGATGGTTCGCGGCACCTTTGCCAATATCCGCATCCGCAACCGGATGACGCCCGAGATCGAAGGGGGCTTCACGGTCCACCTCCCCTCGGGCGAACCGCTCGCGATCTACGAGGCGGCGGAGCGCTACCTGGCCGAAGGGGTGCCGACGATCGTCCTCGCCGGCAAGGAGTACGGCACCGGCTCCTCCCGCGACTGGGCGGCCAAGGGACCGCGCCTCCAGGGGGTGCGCGCGGTGATCGCCGAGAGCTTCGAGCGTATCCACCGCAGCAACCTGGTCGGCATGGGCATCGCGCCGCTCGAATACCTCTTCGGAGAAAACGCCGAGAGCCTCGGCCTCACCGGCCGCGAAGTGTTCGCGATCTCAGGGATCGCCGCCGGAGTCGAAAACGACTTCGCCAACGGCCGCGACATGACCGTCACCGCCCGCCGTGAGAACGGCACCGAGATCCATTTCAAAGCCAAGCTCCGTCTCGACACGCCCCAGGAGGTCCACTACTACCGCCACGGCGGGATCTTGCAGTACGTGCTGCGGCAGCTGCTCAAGGGGTGAGGATGGGGCTCCGCCAGGCCGCAGATCGCCTCCTCCGCCAATTCCGCGAGGCGCCGGATCGGGATACCGGCGAGAGCGAGCAGGTCAAAAGCGCGTTTACCCGCGCCTACCTGCTCAACCTTTGGGAGGACCCGGAATCGCGCTCCGGGCCGGGATCGACGATGGCGCGGACCGCGGCTCTACGGGAGCAGATTCCGGAGATGTTCGCAGAGCTGGGGATCCGCTCGGTGCTGGACGTCGGCTGCGGCGATTTCAACTGGTTCCGGACGCTCGACTTGCGGGAAATCGACTACACCGGCGTCGACGTCGTGGTGGAGCTGATCGAGGAGAACCGGAAAAAGCACGGCGGGTCGCATCGGCAGTTTCTCCCACTGGAGATCGCGACCGAGGTGCCGCCGCGGGCCGATCTGGCGTTTTGCCGCGATTGTTGGGTCCACCTGCCGAACGCCCAGATCCTCGCCGCCCTAAGAAACCTCCGGGCGAGCGGCGCCCGCTACCTGCTGGCCACCACGTTTTCCGACCGGCGGGAGAATCCCGACATCGCTCTGGGCGACTGGCGGCCGATCCATCTCGCGCTGCCACCGTTCTCGCTCGGGCCGCCGCTTCGACTTTTAAGCGAACAAAGGTCGGTCGAGGACGGCGCCTACGCCGACAAGGCGATGGGACTATGGGAGCTGTGATTTCATGCGCAGTTTGACACGGGCAGGAATCTCGATCGTCTTTCTCTTGTTTCAAAGGACAAGGGCGGGCAATTCGGGAGCTGGGCTCGCCCCACCGCGGTACGGCTCACGTGGTTGCCGGCACCGCGAGTTTCTCCCTCAGCTCCCTCTCCTCCCCCCGCATCGGTTCCCTCCCTGGTGCGGGGCTTTTTGTCTGACCGGACTCCCCTCATGCGCATCTTCCTGACCGGCGGCACCGGCTACATTGGCAAAGTCCTTGCCCGCCGCCTGGTGGCAGACGGCCACGAGGTGCGCGCGCTCGTCCGGGCGACCAGCGACCGCGGTCCGCTCGAAGCGGCGGGCGCCGCGCTGTTCGTGGGCGACATCCGCGACCGGATCACGATGCGGGAAGGAATGTCGGGCGCCGATTGGGTGATCCACGCGGCGGCCGAGGTGGCGATGGAGGGCTCGGCGGACACGTTCCGCGGATCGAACGTCCAGGGGAGCGAAAACGTCGCCTCGCTCGCCTCGAAGCTCGGCGTCGGCCGGTTCCTCTCCGTGTCCTCGGTCGCTTCGTTCGGCGGCAGTCCGGACGACGGCTCGGCCGCGGACGAGACCATGAAACCGCGGAGCGCGCCTTCGATCTACAGCGAGACCAAGCTCGCGGGCGAGCGGGCGATCCAGGAGTGCGCCAAACGCGGCCTGCGCGTCACGACCGTCTACCCCAGCCTGGTCTACGGCCCGCCGGGCAAGAAGGAAGGCGCGAACTCGATCCTCCGCCAGATCCTGCTCGGGCGGATGCCCGCGATCGTCGGCGGCGACCGGAAGACCACCTGGGTCTACATCGACGATTTGGTGGACGGCATCGTCCGGGCGATGGAGCGCGGCGCGGTCGGCGCGGGCTACATCCTGGCGGGCGAGATCGTCACCCTCCGCGGTCTATTCGAGAAAATCCGCGCGCAGGGCGGAGCGCCGCCACCGCGTTTCGAGCTGCCGCTCGGGGTCGCCCGCGCGGCCCTGCCCCTCTTGCGAGGCCTCGCCCGCCTGCGCGGCCGGAAAGCGCCGTTCACCAGCGGTCAGCTCGAAAGCCTCGCGCGGCATTGGGCGTTTTCGGACGCGAAAGCGCAGCTGGAGCTCGATTGGCATCCACGAGGGTTGGATGAGGGGCTTAGATTGACGATCCCGTTTCTGCGGGGTGGGTGACTGCGGACCGGCGCAGCCGCGCGGGGCTCGGCGAATTCGCCCTCGATCCCCCGCGAGCGGTTAAAACCGCTCGCTACGTTACGACGTCCCTGACGGGACGTTCCCAACACGCAACGCTCTGGCTCTCCCGGTTCGACCTCACCGGAACCCAGCAGCTCGTCCCGTAGGGACGACGTAATCTAGCGAGGGATTTCAATCCCTCGCGAACTGGCGCGCTACGTCGGCCCGGTTCTCCTACATCCCGCCCTCAATAATCTCCTGGTAAAACGTATCCCGCTGGCCGGCGGCGTTCATCTGGCACATCGGAACCATGTCTCCCTTGTGCGGCAGGCGGAAGACGCAGGCGGCCAGGCGCTGCTTGCCGAGGTCGGTCTGTAATTCGGCGGGCGCCATGAAGTGGTGGCTGGTGAGCGTTAGCCCGTCGATCCGGACCGCTCCGCGCAGACGGTCGAGCCCGAGGCCGAGGAGCGAGGTGCCGAGCTCTTCGCGCGCTCTTTCTTTGAGCCAGCGGCGGACCGGCCCCAAAAACCATCCCGGCGCGCTGCTCACCAGGCCGATCGCCCTCGCCGCGGCTTCTAGCGCGGTGTCGTCGCGGAAGGCCGCGCCGCCCATTTTGCTCGAAAAGAACCGCTCGACGATCGCCACGTCTTCGGGCAAGGGCCGGATCAGCTGGATCAGCTTCGGCGTCTCGCCCGGACGCTCGACCGCGAGCAGCGGCACGAAACGGGTGCAGGCGGGATGGCCGAAATGGAGCGGCTCGGCCGAGGCCTCCTCGGTGAGCGCAAGCCCGAAATCGGCGGTCGCCTTCGCCACCTCGGCCCACAGCTCGGCCGGCGTCACGCCGACCAGTTTCTTTCGCGTCCGGCCGACCTGGGCGAGCGGCTGGAAGCTGATCAATCCGAACGCGTCGCGATTCTTCACCGTCCAGCGGACGACGTCCGCGATCTGGGGGAGGTTGTCGCGACTGACGGTGAGCGTGGTGGCCGCCCGCAGCGGCCGGCCGGTCGATTTCCGCGCCGCGCGGATCATCGCCGCGAACTCATCGCGCAGCTCCATCAGCTCCAGCTCGGAGGTCGGCGCGTGGTGCCCGTCCCGGCCGCGCTGGGTGATGTCGACGTGGATCGAGATCTCCGAGAGGCCCCCTTCGACCATCAACCGTTCGAGCATGCCCGGCCGGCGACGCAGGTTGTCGCCGTGGGTCATCACCATCGGCACGCCGCCGATCGAGCGGGCGTAGCGAAGGATTTCGATCAGCTCCGGCAGCGGCCGGAGCGTCACTTCACCGTCGGTGATCTGAATGTTGCTCTTCGGACCGAGCCGGGCGCGCAATGCGTCGAGCTGGCGAAGAATCGCCGCGGTCGGCAGGGCCGGCACGTGATTGGCGTCCTTGCCCAGATAGCAGCCGGTGCAGGCGAAGTCGCAACGCGGCTGGATGCCGATCGTGGCACCGCAGCCGGTCGCTTTCTGACCGAGCCCTTGGCCGGGCTGGCGCAGCTCGGGCGCAAGCTCCGCCCAGCGGGCCTCAAGAAGGCTCCTTTTCTCGGCGGTCGCCGGTTGCCGCAACAGCTCGAACGCCCGCCGAACCGACCCTGGCTCTCCGCGCAACGAGCTCCCCTATTTTGAGATGTCGTTCAGCTTCCAATCGTACGGCGCAAACTCGAAGTCGATGTCGCCTTTGGCGGCGTCGATCATCTTCTGTTTGTCGGCCGGGACGTATTTGCGGAGGAACGCGGCCCGGCCGCCCCCCCACTTCTCGAAGTCGTCCTTGAACCAATCCATGATCTTGGTCACGTTCACGGTCAGCGAGCTGCCGTCCTTCTTGAACTTGGCGCCGAACGGACCGTTCATGAATTTCCGCACCTGGTCGTCGAGCTGGCCGCCGATCCGGGCTCCGACGTACGCCTCGGGGCGAATCGGCGGGCAGGTATGGGCGGCGCAGTTGATCGCGAAGTGGATGCGGGGATCTTTGAACCCCTCGCGGACCTTGGCGTTCTCGATCGTATCCAAGGAGATCTTCCCGCCCTTGATCGCGATCGTGTCCTTCTTGAACACGTTCAGGCGGATGATCGGATCGGTCGACAGGTCGCGGATCGACTTGACCGGATAGCCTTCGACCACGGTCGCCACGACCGAGATGTTGTACAGGTTGATCCAGTAGGCGAACTGGTCGTTCTTCGGCAGGGAGGCGACGTCGACCGTCGCCATCCGCTGGCGCAGCTGCTGGAGGGCCGGGCCGTCGTTCGCCTTGAGCGCCTTGTAGTTCATGCCCCGACCAGGGTCGTAATACTTGCCGAGGAGTTGATTCCAGACGGAGTAGTCCACGGGTCCCTCTTGCGCCCGCGCGGGCGTCGGCAGCAGGCCGAGGAGAGCGGGAAGTGTCAGGAGCGAGAGAGCGAGCGTAGTGCGTTTCATGTCCACCTCTACGGAGCGGCGGCCGAACCGGATGACGCCTCGGCGGCCGCATCTCTTGCTGGCTCGATGGATAATGAGTCTACCCGTGGGACCGGCGGTAGGAGCGTCAGGCCCCTCAGGTAGGCGGGATAGGTCCACAGCGGTATGTTGCGCAGGCAGGCGATCAGATCGCGCCACATCGCGAGGCTCGCGCGCAGGCCGCGGCGCCAACCTCTCTTGGCCACCTTCGTACGGTGGTGCAGGCCCGCCAGGCTACGGACCGAGCTCGGCCACCCTCGGCGGACGAGCGCCTCGTTGATCAGGATCTCGATCTGAAAGCCGCGGCTGTTCGCCAGGTCGACCGCCTCGAACAACTCGCGCCGGAGCGCGCGAAGGCCGGTGATCGGCGGCAGGCGCATGAACAGCGGATCGCGAATCGGGCCGTACGAAAGGACGCCGCAGGAGAGGGCGAACGGCCCCTCGAGCACCGGGGCGGCCAGCTCTTCGAAGTGCTCGGGGACCACCCCGGAAAGATCGGCATCGAAAAAGACCAGCACCTCGGCATTCGACGCCGCCACCCCGGCAGCGAGTGCACGGCCTTTGTGACCCGGAGCGTCGGACGCCGGGACCGCAACGACCTCGGCCCCCGCCCTCCGGGCAGCCGCGGCCGTCTCGTCGGTCGAGCCGTCGTCGACCACGAACACGGTACCCACGCCCTCCGCCCCGAGCGCCGCCCACACCACCCCGGCGACCGTCGAAGCCTCGTTGCGAGCTGGGATCACGACATCGTAACGGGCGGCCACGGCGGCGTATGGTACCCGGAAGAGGCTTCGACGTGTCACATCTGCGCCAAGGGAAGCAACCGCCCTGCCAAGCACGGCAGGCAAGAATCGAAGACTTGGTTCGCCACCGCCGACTCTGCGGCGATCGAATCAGGATGGGTTGCCCGCTACGCCGGCGAGCTCCTTCCATCGTGGGACGTTCACGCCCATGACTAGGAGCCACAAGGTCAGCGACCCCTCCCCGAGGCCGCCGGTCATCATGGGGATGGAGCCCAGAGCGCGCGCCAGGGGCGGTGCCAGCAGATTGGCAAAACTCATCGTCAGCCAGCCCAGACCGGCCAACACCATCAACGCACCCACGACTCGAGGCAGGAAGGTCGACCTGAAAACGAGGGTGCCGACCAGGAAGCAGTGGAGCCCGAAGAAAACAAAGCTGACGATCGAAGCTTGGCCTCGCAATCGGAGCAACAGGAAGGCCAGCGCCTGAAGTTGTTCCCCCGTGAACACAGTCAGATACTTGGCGCCTCCCAGGACCGCCAGCGGGGCAAGATGAAACAAGAAACTGACGGCGCTGCTGGCGCAGCCCATGAGGCTGAAGGCCGCCGCAAGCAGAGAGAGGTTTCGGTTCACCGGCTTGAGCAGCTCGTAGACGAGGAAGGTCGCGGCGAGATAGAACGCGGTCGCCGAGATTTCCGCCGCGAGCCCCCACCGGAAGGAGGATTCGAGCGCCAGGATCTTGGCTGACGTGGCCGCGGCGTCGCCGGAGACCACCACCCTGGCGCCCAGATATTCGGCGAGCGAGCCCCCGAGGATGCACAGCAGCCAGAAGAGCCCGGCCGCCCTGGCTTTCCCCTGAGGCGAGGGGTCTGCGATCGATTTCGAGACGACGGTTGTACTCATGCCTGTTCTCCTCTGCCAGCTTTTTGACTAGACCGTCTCCGGGAGGCCGGCGACCCTCGTGACGACTGCATCGCCCCGCCCGGCGCCGGTCGCCCCGCCCCGCGGCACCCGTTTGCGAACGGCCACGCGATACAGCCAGAAAAACATCGCTCCTGCGACCAGGACATGCGGCACATAGGGAAGGTTGGTCGCGCGCAGCCACGCGGGAAGAAATCTCGTCCCCTGGCCGGGATAGAAGGAGAGAAGGGCGAACAACAGCGCCATGCACATTCGCATCAGATGTCGAGCGATTCGCTTGGGACCAAAAACCCCGCCGCGCACGATCATGCGGAGGTCCGACACGGCGAACAGCAGGACGATCGAGCCGAAGACGAAGTAGAAGCCGGCGGCATAGCCATCTTTCGAACCGGTCGGGCTACCCGCCGCCGCGAAGCCCCAGGCCGCGCCGGCAGCCGCGACGCCCAAGCCAAATAGGAGTGCCGCCCAATCGAAGAGGCCCGGTTTACCTTCTCGACGCCTGGCGGCCACCCAGGCCGTTGCGACCAGATAGAAAGTCAGAGTGCTGCCCATGACGTTGCCGTGGTTGGGATGGATGAACCCCGCGAGGATTCCACCCGCTCCGGACGCACAGAGCATCGATACGAAGAATACGGTTCCCGCCGCGCCATGCAGGCCCGAGCCCTTGCGCAGCACCATGGCCATGAAACCGGACACCAGCCCCACCGTGGCGGAGCAAACATGCAGCGTCAACAAGAATGTCGTCAACATGGTCCAGGTCTCCTGATCGCGGATTGGGCTCAGATCGGTTCGCGGTTCCGGCGCAGCCGCACCGCAATGGCAAGGAAGGCCGCTGCGAGTGCCAGCCCGACCCACAGACCGGGCGCACACAGGAACCTCACCGGAGTGAGCAGACCGAGAGCCCCGGGGTCACCGCGCTTCGGCATGCCCCCGAAAGCCTCGGTCATGGCACCTGTCACGCGGTATTTGAGCAGGGCGCCGAAATACGAGGTGTGAAACGCGGTCCTTTCGACGACAGAGACCGCAACAAACGGTAGCGCGGCCCAGAGCACCGGCGTCCGGCGCGCCCAGGCCGAGACCAACAGCAGCCAGGCGTAGATCGGCGCGAACCAGAGCGCATGCACGGTCAAGCCGTACAGCATCAACGATGGCTCCTCGAAGAACCGCACCTTAGCCCAGACCGTGGCGGGGCTGACGCCGAGGATCAAGAGGAGAGGGATGCCGAGAAACATCAAGATGACGAATGTGGCCAAGCTGAGCACGAAGGCGATCAAGGGAAGCACCACGATTGGAATGCTCGCCTTGGAAAGTACCGTCGTGCGGTCCGAGACCGGCATCGACTTCCAGAACAGAAGGCTGCGGTCGCGGCGCTCGCCGTAAAGCGCATCGAGCGAGTAGAACAGCCCGACGAGGAGTGTGGCGAGCATGATCGGAGCGGGCACGAAGATGAGTCGTTCTAGAACCAGCTTCACAACGGAGTCTTCCGGAAGTTTCCCCGCTCTTCCCAGCAGGGTCAACATTCCGAGCGAAGTGGCGAACAGAACGAGCGCGGTGACGATCAGGGGCGCGATATAGAGGGAACGGTTCTCCCACAATTCGCGCCGCACCGACCAGTAGAAGGGGCGCGACGCCGTCAGGCTCGCGGGCGCTTGGGGCTGCGAGTCGAGGGAGGAGTCGGGAGGAACAATCGTCGGAGGAATCATGCTGGGGCTCCCTTGGCCTCTCCGGACTCTTGGCCCATCACGGCGACGAACAGCTCGGCGATGCTTGGGCTTCGCACGTCGCCCAGGGCGGCGAGCTGTTGGCGATCGGCGCCGTCGAACAGCAGGATGCTCCGGCCGAAGACCTGGCGCTCGCGGATCGGGCGGAGCGCTCGTGCCGCGGCGACTCTCTCGGGGAGCACCATCGCTTCCAGATAGCGCGACTCGAACTGCTCCATGCTGCTTTCGAGGACGATGCGACCGCGGTTCACGAACACGAAATCGGTGAGGACGTCCTGGATCTCGTCGATCTGATGGGTCGTGACGACGATGGTGCGGCTGCGATCGAAATAATCGTTCAGCAGCGAGTCGTAGAACTGCTTGCGCACGAGGATGTCGAGACCCAGAGTCGGCTCGTCCAGCACCATCAATTTCGCGTCGATCGCCATGACCAGAGCGAGGTGCAGCTGGGTCACCATACCCTTGGACAGTTCCCTGACCTTGCTCGCGCGCTTGATATCGGTCTTCGCCAGAAACCGCTCCGCCTTCGGGCGATCGAATCTCGGATGCACCCCGGCGACGTAGTCGAGCACCTGGGAAACCCGGATCCAGCGCGGCAGCACGGCGACGTCGGCGATCCAGGAGACCTCGGAGACGAGGCTGTCGCGCTCGGTCCAAGGGTCGCGGCCGAGCACCTTCAACTCTCCGTGATAGGGGGTGAGGCCGAGAATCGCGTTGAGCGCGGTGCTTTTGCCCGCGCCGTTCGGGCCGACGATCCCGAGGATGCGTCCCTCCTCCACCCGCAGATTGACGCCATCCAGTGCGACGGTCGTGCCGAACGTCTTACGGAGGCCGCGTGCTTCGATACAGGCCATGGTTTCAGCCCTCCTCCTCGGTCGCGGCGGCCTTCAAGAGATCTTCCGGCGAGAGGCCGAGCCGCCGAATGGTGGCCGCGATCCGGGGCCACTCCTCGGCGAGAAACTTTTTACGCTCCCCCTTGAGCAGCAGCTTGCGCGCACCCGCGTTGATGAACATGCCGCGACCTCTCTTGCTCTCGACCAACTCTTCGTCCACCAGCTGTTGGTAGCTCTTCAAAACCGTGAGCGGGTTCACCCGATACTCGGCCGCCACATTGCGCACCGAAGGCAGCGGATCGCCCTCCTTGAGCACGCCGTCGAGGATCATCGCGACGACCCGATCGCGGATCTGGCGGTAAATCGGTTGGCTGTCATTCCACTCTCGATCCATCGTCTGTTCGACTCGGGTTACCCTCGGCTTCGTCGCTTGAACCGGGCAGACTCAAAGCGATGTGGTGTTATACTCAACCATAACACCCAGAGGAATGCAAGTGGGTCACGGGCGGGCACCCAGGTCGCGATTTGTTCTATAATTCTTCCCTAAAGTAGATCGTTGGCTGGACCTCGCCGGAGACCTGGCCGTCGTCGGAGGTGAACCATGGACCCTGCCGCGCTAGAGTCGATCGCAACGAAGACGCCGTTGACGGAGAAAGAGCTCCGACAGGTATGGGAGGTTGCCGCTCGATTCGATGATTCGTTGACGTTACAACCCGGACTTCTCCGAGCCCTCTCAAAGAAGCGGGTCGAGCCGGCCCCCTTTTCGCGCACGCTACTCTTCAAGCGCATGCTTGCTTGTGAGCCGAGCCTGTTCTCGCACTTTCCAATCCGCCCTCGGGTGAGCCCGCGCGAGTCCAAGGATTTCTCACTTGTGGAGGCGATACGCTCCGGCTTCCCCCGAGCCAAGCGGGCGCGAGTAAGAGCTCGCGGGGCCGTTGAGCACCTGCCGATTCCCAGCGTCTTGGACAAGTGGATGCGAGCGAAGTCCGTGTTTGGAGTTACGGACCTTCACTACATCGGGACTCGTTTTGATGCGCGCATGGATACGACCGGCCTGAACGACTTCAATCTCCTGCCAAGAGGAGCCCAAGGATTTCAGTCTCAGGATTCGTTGGTCATCAGCTCGATGGGGGCGGTAACGGACTCGCACTCCGACGACCATAGTGGCAGCAATCACAGCTTCGTCGGCGCCAAGGTCTGGCTGCTATGGGAAACCCTTGAGGGTTTCGAGCATGGCCTTGAGGATGTCGAACGCGGCGCCGTGGGCCACCGCGCGGCGTTCGATCTTGCCTCGTTCCTGGCGATGCGCTCCTCCTGTTGGATCTTGATCGGTCCGGGCCAGACGATGTTCATTCCAGCCCATTTGACCCACAAAGTCATCACGCTTCAGCAGTACTTGGGCCTGGGGAGCTTTCACGCCGGCCTTCCGGGCTTTGTCGACTTGCTGACGCGCTGGGCGAAGCTACCCCCGCTATGGGCTGCCAAAGGCGTCGGCAACGACCGTTGTACTGTGGATTTCATCACCCGCCGCGCGATTCGAAAAGTGCAGTCCCTGCGAAAAGCAAGCAGAAGTGAGCGTCTTCGATGGGGAGTGCCCTATTTGCGAGCACGGCTGCAACTACCCGACGCAAGCGACGACGCCATTCATCGAGACCCGACATTGCGGGACAACTCCAACCTCAAGTCTTTCATCCAAGCCGCACGGCAGCTTTAGGCGGATCGTCGATCACTCGTACCGCCCGAGTTGCCCGCCGGGCGGGAAACTCAGGTGTGCGAACAGGGCGACGGCAAGCAGGACAAGGAGACCCCATAAAGGTAAAAAGTCGCAAACGGCAACGCTAAACATCAGGGAGTGGAGCCGGCCGACAGGGAATCCTCGCCGGCTCGGTGTTCTCACTCTGCCGGAACTGGCTCCACCGGATTCCAGACCCGTTCAAATCCCATAGCCTTGAAGTCCTTGACGTTGGCCGTGGCGAATTCGGTCACGCCCTGATCCACGAGCGTGAGGGCCAGACGGGCATCGTAGATCCGGCGGAAGGCGAATCCAGGCGCCGCGGCGAAATGCCAGAGACGATCGTGAAGGTCTCGACCCGCCGGTGGAAAGCTCAAAAGCCGCCAACGGGGATGGCGGCGCAGGGCGGAAATGACCTCTACGGCTGAGGTGGAGTCGAGAGGTCGACGGCTTACCGCAGGGTTACGGAGGAGTCCGTAGAGCTCGACCAGGACCAGCTCGGAAAGGACGACCCGATCGTCGTCCTGGATCGAATCAAAGAACTCCCGCGCCAGCCTATGTCGAGGCGAGTCCGCTTGGAGGGCGTGGAACAGAATGTTGGTATCAAACCCTGCCGCTCTTTCGAGATCTTCCTCGAGCGCAGTTTTCTGGGCGAGCACCTTGATCTCTGCGTCGCCCAAGCCTCGCCAACCCATGCCGGACAACAGAGGCAAGGTCCACTTCTGGCGAATCGCTTCCGGCGGCGGATACTGATCCAAAATCAGCTCAAGCCCGCGCCTAGCGAGCTCCGCAAGGGATATTTCCTTGGCCTCGGCGACGCTCCGGGCACGCTGGTAGATTTCATCGGGCAGCAGGATCTGGGTGCGAGTCATGAGCGTAGCCTACGCCTACATCACTCTGACGCAAAGAGGTGGGTTACCACAACTCCAGGCACTGAGGACGATCGTGGAGTCGGAATGTCTATGAGAAAACCGCTTTTCGAGGAGCTGCTCGCGAGCGTGCGAGAGGGCGGGGAGATCCTGCGAGGGGAGAAGGCTCCTTCGCGGGTAAGTTCGGATCTGCCCTACCCCGCCGCTACTCGTACCGCAACGCCACCACCGGCTCCACCCGAGTCGCCCTCCGGGCGGGCAACCAGGTCGCGAGCAACGCCACGGCCAGCAGGACGAGCGGCACGCCCACGAAGGTGAGGGGGTCTCGGGCCTTGACTCCGAACATCAGGCTTTGGAGCAGTCGGACGACGAAGTAGGAGCCGACCAGGCCGGCGGCGATTCCGGCGAGGACGGTGACGAGGCCTTCGCGGAGGATCTGGCGGAGCACGGCGCCGCCTCCCGCTCCTAGGGCCATGCGCAGGCCGATTTCGCGGGTGCGTTGCGCGACCGAGTAGGAGAGGACGCCGTAGACCCCGACCGCGGCGAGCACCAAGGCGAGGGCGGCGAGGAGGGTGAGCAGGATCGCGTTGGCGCGCTCTCCCGCCACCGAGTCGGAGACCATCCGGTCGAGGGTCTGGACCGAGGAGATCGGCAAACCGGAATCGACCGATCGGACGGCCTGGGTGAGCGCGGAGGTGAGCGCCGCGGGGTCGCCGGCCGTGCGGAGGATCAGCCCGGCCGCCTGCGGCGGCAGCTGGAGCATCGACTGGTAGGACTGCATGCCCGGGTCTTCGCTCAGGTCTCCCGAATGCACATCGCCCACCACTCCGATCACGGTCTGCCAGGTCGTCGCGGCAGAGGTCGGAATGTCGAACGTCAATCTCTTCCCCACCGGGTCTTCTTTCGGCCACATGGTCGAAGCGAGCTTCTGGTTGATCACGATCACCGGATCGCCGCCCATCCGGTCGCGCTCGTCGAAGACCCTCCCCTTGAGTACCGGGATGCTCAACGCGGAGAAGTAGCCGTTCGAGACGAACGCCCCGTTCGAGGCCGGCGCGTTCGACAGGTCGAGCACGGGCTTGCCTTCCGCCTGGAAGGCGAACAGCGAGCGCGAGCCGGAAAACGGCACCGGCGAGCCGACCGCCGCCTGGCTGACGCCGGGTATGGCGGCGAGCTTGGGCAGCAGGGTCGTGTAAAACGCGGCCACGCGCTCCGGCTGGTCGTAGGGCAAATCAGGTAGCTGAATCTGCGCGGTCAGCACGCCCGCGGAGCGAAATCCCGGCTGTACCCGTTGCAGCTCACGCAGCGAGCGTACGAGCAGGCCGGCCCCGACAAGCAAGACGATTGCGAGCGCCACCTCGGCGAAAACCAGAAGGCTTCGCGTGCGCCGCCCGCGCCGGTCGCCGGTCTGGCCTCTTCCGCCTTCGGAAAGCGAAGACCGCAGGCCGGCTCGCGAGGAATGGATCGCTGGCAGCAGCCCGAAGAGCAAGCCGGAGCCGACCGAAAGGATGAGGCTGAACGCGAGCACCGTGGTGTCGATGCCGATCTCCTCGGCGCGCGGCACCCGGTTGCCGAACAATGCGACCAAAAAGCGCGTGCCCTGCCAGGCGAGCAGACCGCCAAGCAGACCGCCGAGCAGGGACAAGAGCGTGCTCTCGGTCAGGAACTGGCGAATCAGCCGGCCGCGGCCGGCGCCCAGCGCGGAACGCACGGCGACCTCGCGCTCGCGGGCCGCCAGGCGCGAGAGCAGCAGGTTCGCGACGTTCGCGCAGGCGATCAGCAGCACCAAGCCGACCGCGCCGAGTAAGACCAGTAGGGCCGGACGAATGTCCTCGACCATCAGGTCGCGCAGCGAATAGACGTTGACGCCCCAATCTTTGTTCGATTGCGGATGCGCGAGCGCAATCCGGCCGGCGATGCCGGTCATCTCGGCTTGCGCGCGTTCGAGCGAGATCCCATCCTTCAAGCGCCCCGCGACGTTGACGAAATGCGCCCCGCGCAGGTCATCGGTGATCTCCATCTGCGACGGCAGCCAAAGCTCCCCGCGCCGCGGCATTGCGAACGAAGCGGGCATCACGCCGACCACCGTGGTCGGCTCGCCGTTGAGCAGCAGGCGCCGGCCGAGAATTTTCGGATCGCCGCCGAACCGTCGCTGCCACAAGCCGTGCGAGAGCACCACCACCTTCGGCCCGCCAACCTTGTCCTCTTCCGGCAGCAGACTTCGACCGAGCTCTGCGGGCACTCGGAAAAGGCCGAAGAAATCCGCCGACACCCGGGATCCCACCAACCGCTCGGGATCCCCCTCCCCGGTCAGGTTGACATACTCCGTGCGAATCGCCGCGAGGTGCGAGAAAACTTTGTTCTGCGTCCGCCAGTCGACGAAGTCCGGCGGCGAGGTGGGAAAACGCGGCAGGTTCGCCTGCGGGTTGGAGTCGATCAGCCGGACGAGGCGCTCCGGCTCCGGATAGGGCAGCGGGGAGAGAAGCACGCCGTGGACGACGCTGAAAATCGCCGTGTTCGCCCCGATCCCGAGGGCGAGCGCGGCGACCGCAATCCCGGTGAGCGCGGGGTTCTTCCACAGGCTCCGCCAGGCGAAGCGCAGATCGGTCGTGAAGTCTCTCATCGCAAAACCCTCCCCACTCTTAGGTGGTGACTACAAGCTTCCCTGTCGCGCGTCCAGCCTCCATGTCCGCGTGAGCCTCGACGATCTCCTCGAAGCTGTATATACGGAAGATCGGCACGATCGCATCGCCTTTGGCCACCTCGTCGAGGAAGTCTTGGAGGACTCTGGCGGGAAGATCGCTCGCCTCCCCTCCGTAGGCGGAAAGGCGAACCCCTCGGGGTAGGTATGCGATCGGATAGAAATCTCGCACGGTCCACTGGTTGGACAACATTCCAGTGAAGCACACGACGCCATGCGCCTTCGTCGACCGCAAGGTGTCGGGCAGGGTAGGCGTGCCGACGAGCTCGAGCGCCGCGTCGACGCCATCGCTCAGCAGGGCTCGCACTTGAGGCGCGATCTCGCCGTCGTCGATCAGGACGTGGTCCACGCCTAGGTCCAAGAGCGCCTTGGCCTTCCCCGGATTGCGCGTGGTCGAGAACACTGTCAGACCTCGCCGTTTCGCCAGGACGGCGGTCGCCATGCCGACCGATGAGGTGCCGCCGCGGATCAGGAGGGATTGGCCGGGCTGGGCGTCCAGCCCGATCGTAAGCGAGCCGTAGGATGTCTGCAGCATTTCGGGCACGGCCCCGAGCGTCGCCCAGTTGAGGTCGCTCGAAAACCGGATGACCTGTGCGACCGGGACGCAGGTGTACTCCGCGTAACCGCCATCGAAGGTCCGTCCCATGCCACCCATCATGGTCGCGACCTGTTCGCCCGGTTCGACCTCTCCGCCCGGGCAGTCCGCCACGACCCCGGTGGCTTCGATGCCGAGCACCCGCGGGAACGTGACGCCCTCCGCCAGACCCAACCGCGTGTGCAACTCGGACCGGTTGAGCCCGAACGCTTTCACTCGAATCAGCACCTGGCCCGGCTGCGGAATCGGGATCGGGCGCTCACGGATCTGTAGCGCCTCAGGCGGCCCAGGCGCTTCCAGGACCACCGCCCGCATCGTGGACATTCTTGAACCGCCCCTCCTCTCGGGTTACGGCTTCGGCGTAAGAGAACGCTCCGTCTTGTAGTCCTATTCTTAGCGTAGCGCCACCACCGGCTCGACCCGCGTGGCCCGGCGCGCCGGGAGCCAGGTCGTCCTTGCGGATCACGACGAACAGGGAGCTGCAAGGCACTTACCCGAAAAGAGTATGTATGATCACCACCATGAACGAGAGACTCCTGGCGGCCGCCGTCGAACTTCCTGTGGAGGAGCGGATCGAACTGGTCGAAGCAATCTGGGATTCGATTTCCGAGACGGAAGAGCCGGCGCTGACCGAGGCGCAGCGTCACGAACTCGACCGACGCCTCGACGACCTAGACCAAAATCCTGGAACGTCGAGACCCTGGGAAGAAGTCAAGGCCCGCCTACAGAAGGCGCTTTGAGCGTTCCCGTCTCCGTCCGGCCTCTCGCCGAAGACGATCTGCTCGCCGCTCAGACCTGGTACGAACAACAACGGCCCGGATTGGGTGCAGAGTTCAAGGCCGAAGTCGACCGATTTGTTGACCAGATTCAGGAGACTCCTTTGATCTTTCCGAAGGTTCATCGCGGCGCTCGGCGCGCCCGCGTTGGCCGCTTTCCGTATTGGCTTTTCTTCGTGCCCTATCCTGATCGACTGGAGATTGTCGCCTGCTTCCACGTTCGCCGGGATCCGCGAGAGATCTTCCTCCGCATCCCTGCTTAGCACCCCCTTGACGCCACCGCCCGCTCGCGAAACCATAGCGGGCTGCCCGCCGCTGGTTCTCCTGGGTTCGAGGGTCTGTTTCAAGACACAACCGCCATGTTCACGATCTTCAAAGACTTCCCTTTTTCGGCGGCGCATGCGATTCGGGGCCATACCCGGGGGTGCCAGAATCTGCATGGGCACAACTACCGGGTGCGGGTGCATTTGACGGCGGAGCGGCTGGACGGCTTGGGCATGGTGCTCGATTTCGCGGACTTGAAGGCGATCATGGCCGAGGTGATCGGGCCGTTCGACCATCGGGTGCTCAACGAAATCCCGCCGTTCGACGTCCGTAACACGACGGCCGAGCTGATCGCGCAGTATGTGTGCGAGGAGGTCTCGCGCCGGCTGGACAGCGGGGCGGGCGGCGAGGGGCGCGGCGTGCGGGTGGCGCAGGTGGACGTTTGGGAGACCGACACCTCGTGCGCGATCTTCACCCCCGATCCGGAGATCCTCGGCGCGAGCGGGCGAGAACCTCGGCGGGACTAAACGCGTAGACAGGTTTGTTCCCGGATCGGGAATCCAACGGCGAGAGCGCCTCTTCAGGCGAGAGACGAGAAGAGAACTGCATGTCCACCGAGAAGCCATCCCTCGCAGGTCTTCGCATCGAACGCGGCGAGGACCGCGAATCCGGCGGCCGAGGCCGCTGGATCGTGCTCGCCATCGTGGCCCTGGTGGCGGCGCTCGGCGTCTACTTTTGGCTTTCCCGGCCGCGGGCGATCGAAGTCGAGACGGCCGCCGCGGTCGAGGTGCCTTCGGGAAGCGTCGCCGCCGTGCTCAACGCCTCCGGCTACGTCACCGCCCGGCGCCAGGCCACGGTCTCGTCGAAGATCACCGGCAAAGTGATCGAGGTGCTGGTCGAAGAGGGGATGGCGGTCACGGAGGGGCAGGTGCTCGCCCGCCTGGACCCCGCGACGGTCGACCGCCAAGTCGCGCTCAGCGAGGCGCAGCTGGTTTCGGCGCGGCGCGCGCTCGATGAGACCGAGGTCCGGCGCAAGGAAGCCGAGGTCAACCGGCGGCGGGCACACCAACTGTTCGATCAGGCGGTCGGCAGCCGGGCCGATGCGGATGCCGCCGATGCGGCGGCCGATTCCCTCGCCGCGCGCCTCGCTTCCCAGCGCGAGGAGGTGAAGGTGGCCGAGCGCCAGCTTTCGGTGCGCCGCCAGGATCGCGAGGACACGGTGATCCGCGCACCGTTTTCCGGCGTCGCGATTTCCAAGGATGCGCAGCCGGGCGAGATGATCTCACCGGTCTCGGCGGGCGGTGGGTTTACCCGCACCGGGGTCTGCACGGTGGTCGACATGAAGTCGCTGGAAATCGAGATCGACGTCAACGAAAGCTACATCAACCGGGTCAAACCGGGTCAGAAGGCCGAGGCGGCGCTGGACGCCTACCCGGACTGGAAGATCCCGGCGACGGTGATCACCACGATCCCGGCCGCGGACCGCGAGAAGGCGACCGTGCGGGTGCGCGTTGGCTTCGATCAGCTCGATCCGCGGATCCTGCCCGACATGGGGGTCAAGGTGGCCTTCTTGGGGGACGGTGGCAACGGCGCGGCGGCGGTGGTCGAAAAGCCCCCGGTGCGGGTGCCCAAATCCGCCCTGCGCGGCACGAGCGGAGCGCGCGTGGTCTGGGTCGTCTCCGGCGGGAAGGTGGAACGACGGGCGGTCAAGGTGGCGAGCGACCAGGCCGACCCGGTCGACGTGCTCTCCGGGCTCGCCGCCGGCGAGCGGGTGGTGGTGGCCGGGCCGGCCGACCTCGTCGAGGGAGCCCAAGTGGTCGAGGCGAAGGTCAAAAAATAGGTATCGACGGATTCGATGGGGCCTAGGCGCGCGGCGCGGGCCGGAGGGGATCGAGATGGCGTACAGCGATGTGTTGGTGAGGGTGGAGCAGGTCCACAAGGTGTATCGCCGGGGCGACGAGCGGATCGACGTGCTCGACGATCTGAGCCTCGAGGTCCCGCAGGGCGACTTCCTGGCCTTGATGGGACCCTCCGGCTCGGGCAAGTCGACTCTCTTGAACCTGATCGGCGGCCTCGACCGGCCGACCTCCGGCCGGGTCGAAGTCGCGGGCTCGGACATCGGCGGCCTGTCCGACGCGCATTTGGCCCGCTGGCGGGCGCGCCACATCGGGTTCGTCTTCCAGCTCTACAACCTGCTGCCGGTGTTGACCGCCGAACGCAACGTCGAGCTGCCGCTGCTGCTGACCAAACTGTCCAAAGACGAGCGCCGGAAGCACGTCGCGACCGCCCTCTCGGTGGTCGGCCTGGCCGACCGCGCGAAGCATTATCCGCGCCAGCTGTCGGGCGGCCAGGAGCAGCGGGTGGGCATCGCGCGCGCGATCGTCACCGACCCGACGCTTTTGCTCTGCGACGAGCCGACCGGCGACCTCGACCGCAAGGCGGGCGACGAAATTCTCGACCTGCTGGAGGCGCTCAACCGCGAGCATGGCAAGACCATCGTGATGGTCACCCACGATCCGCACGCCGCGGCGCGCGCCAAGCGGACGGTGCATCTCGACAAGGGCGCGCTCAGCGCGGAGACGGCGCGATGAAATACCTGCATCTGTTGTGGAGCAATCTGCGCCGGCGCAAGGTGCGGACGATCTTCACCATCCTGTCGATTCTGGTGGCGTTCGTCCTCTTCTCCTACCTTGCCGCGATCCGCACCGCGTTCGCGTTCGGTATCGAAGTCGCCGGGGCGGACCGCCTGCTCGCCATCAACAAGGTTTCGCTCATCCAGCCTCTGCCCATCGCTTATATGAATCAGATCGTGCAGACCGAAGGGGTGGAAGAGGTGACCCACGCCTCCTGGTTCGGCGCGATCTATCAAGACGCGAGCAAGGGATTCCAGGGGGTCAGCCAGTTTCCGGTCGACCCCGTGGCCTATCTGAAGATGTATCCGGAGTTCCACCTGCCGAAAGAGCAGCTGCAGGCCTGGCTCGCCGACCGGCAGGGAGCGATCGTCGGCAAGAACACCGCCGAGCGCTTCGGCTGGAAGATCGGCGACCGCATCCCGCTGCAGGCCGCCTGGACCCAGAAGAACGGTTCGCGGACCTGGGAATTCAACCTGCGCGGCATCTACGACGCGGACAAGAAGGGTGTTGATACCACACAGTTTTTGTTCCGCTACGATTTCTTCGACGAGGCGCGGAGGGTCGGCCAGGGCAACGTCGGCTGGTACATCATCCGGGTCGCCGACCCGGCGACGGCCGACAAGGTCGCCAACCGGATCGACGCGATGTTCGAGAATTCTTCGGCCGAGACCGAGACCTCGACCGAGAAGGCGTTCATGCAGTCGTTCGCCAAGCAGACCGGCGACATCGGAGCGATCATCACCGCGATCTTGACCGCGGTGTTCTTCACCATTCTTCTGGTCGCCGGCAACACCATGGCCCAGGCGGTGCGCGAGCGGACGTCGGAGCTCGCGGTGCTCAAGACGCTCGGCTTTTCGAGCCCCCTGGTCATGGCGCTGGTGCTCGGCGAAAGCTGCCTGGTCGCGATCCTGGGCGGCGGCTTGGGGCTTGCCGTCGGCTTCTGGCTCGTCTCGCTCGGCGATCCGACCCACGGCGCTCTCCCGATCTTCTTCATTCCGGGCAAGCTTGCGTTGCTCGGCGCGGCGCTGGTTCTCCTCCTCGGGCTCGCGACCGGGGCGCTGCCCGCCACCCAGGCCTTGCGCCTGAAAATCGTCGACGCGCTCCGGCGGGTTTGAGGCAAGAGCCATGAATTTTCTACTCCAGGTGTGGTCGATCATCGGCGTCAGCCTGCGTACCCTGCCGGCGCGAAAAGGGGCGGCGCTCGCCACGGTTTTCGGCGTCGCAGGCGTGGTGGCCGTCTTCGTCGGCGTGCTCTCGATCGGCGAGGGTTTTCGCGCGGCGATGCGGCCGGCGGGCGCGAACGACATGGCGATCGTGATGCGCTCGGGCAACGACTCGGAAATGATGAGCGGCATCGGCCGCGAGTCGACCGAGAAAATCAAACAGGCGCCGGGGATCGCGCGCGACGCCGACGGGCCGCTCGCCTCGGCCGAGCTGTTCGTGGTCATCGACCTGCCCAAGCGCTCGACCGGCACCGAGGCGAACGTGCCGCTGCGCGGGGTCCAGGCCAAGGCGCTCGCCGTGCGCGGCGCCGGCCTGAAGATCGTCGAAGGGCGGATGCTGGCCCCGGGCACGAGCGAAGTGATCGTCGGCCGGGCGGCGGCGCGCGAATTCACCGGCCTCGACCTCGGCGCCACGAACCGCTGGGGCAAGAACGACTGGAAGGTGGTCGGGATCTTCGACGCCCAAGGCACCGTCGCGGAGACCGAGATCTGGGCCGACGTGGCGGTGCTGCAGCCGGCCTACAACCGCGGCTCGTTCTACCAGTCGGTGCGCGCGCGGCTCGATTCGCCCGCCAGCTTCCAGAAGTTCAAGGACGCACTGACCACCGACCCCGGGCTCGACGTCCAGGTGCAGCGCGAGAGCGAGTACCTGGCGAGCCAGTCTCAACTGCTGTCGCAAATCGTCAACGGCCTGGGCACGATCATCGCCCTGCTGATGGGTGTGGGCGCCGTCTTTGGCGCGCTCAACACGATGTACTCGGCGGTCGCCGCCCGGACGCGCGAAATCGCGACGCTGCGCGCGCTCGGTTTCTCCCGGGTGCCGGTCGTCGTCTCGGTGCTCGCCGAGTCGTTGTTCCTCGCCGCGCTCGGCGGCGCGATCGGCGCCGGCCTCGCATATCTCGCGTTCAACGGCTACCAGGCGGCGACCATCAACTGGCAGAGCTTCAGCCAGGTGGCGTTCGCTTTCGCGGTGACGCCGCGCCTGCTCGCCGTGGCGATCGCCTACGCGCTCGTGATGGGTCTGGTCGGCGGGTTCTTTCCGGCGATCCGCGCCGCCCGGCTGCCGATCGCGACGGCGCTGCGGGAGCTGTAGGAGGGGAAATCTTGATGGCGGTAGTGGGTCAGGCAAGCCCCACAGCGACTGGCCGCCGCCGAAGGCGCCCGAAGGAGCGAGGAGGCTTGCCTGACCCACTACCGCGGCGTCGATTTTTCCTTGCAGGTTTCTTGCAGGGAGATCGGAGCGGGAGTAGGATGTCGACGTAGCATAATCGTCCTTGACCGTCGTCGAGGAGAGGAATGGATCCCATGTCTCCGGAAAGCACAAGTCTGATGATCGAGGAGACGCCGGCGGCCGAAAAGCACGCGCCCGCCCGCTTGATCCTCGACGGAACCGAATATTCACTGCCCGTCGTCGTCGGTTCGGAAGGCGAAAAGGCGATCGACATCAGCCAGCTGCGCGCCCGCAGCGGCTACATCACCCTCGATCCGGGATACGGCAATACCGGGGCGTGCGAAAGCGAAATCACCTTCATCGACGGCGACGAAGGGATCTTGCGCTATCGCGGCTATCCGATCGAGCAAATCGCCGGCCATTCGCAGTTCACCGAGATCAGCTACCTATTGATCAACGGCCATTTGCCGAGCGCCGCCGAGCAGGCGGAGTTCCGCGAGCGGTTGACCAAGCACAGCCTGATCCACGAGGACATGAAGAAGTTCTTCGAGAGCTTCCCGGCGAGCGCCCACCCGATGGCGATCCTGTCGGCGATGGTCGCGTCGCTCTCGACCTACTATCGCGACAGCGAGAGCGACAAGAACTTCGACCTGAACGTGATCCGGCTGCTCGCCAAGGCGAAGACGATCGCCGCGTTCTCGTACAAGAAGAGCATCGGCCAGCCGTTCATGTATCCGCGCAACGACCTGTCCTACTGCGCGAACTTCCTGCACATGATGTTCGCCGTGCCGTCCGAGCCCTACACGCCTTCGCCGGTGCTCGAACGGGCGCTCAACCTGTTGTTGATTTTGCACGCCGATCACGAGCAGAACTGCTCGACCTCGACCGTGCGGATGGTCGGCAGCTCCCAGGCGAACCTGTTCGCCTCGGTCTCGGCCGGCATCTGCGCGCTCTGGGGACCGCTCCACGGGGGTGCCAACCAGGCCGTGATCGAGATGCTGGAGCACATCCAGGCCGACGGCGGCAATTACCAGAAGTACGTGGACATGGCGAAGGACAAGGCGTCGGGGTTCCGCCTGATGGGCTTCGGCCATCGGGTATACAAAAATTTCGATCCGCGCGCCAAAATTTTGAAGCACTCGTGCGACGAGGTGCTCGCCGAGCTGGGCGTCAACGACCCGCTGCTGGAGATCGCGAAGAACCTCGAAGAGGTCGCCCTGCACGATCCGTTCTTCGTCGAGCGCAAGCTCTACCCGAACGTCGATTTCTACAGCGGCATCATCTACCGCGCGATGGGCATCCCGACAAACATGTTCACCGTCATGTTCGCGCTCGGCCGACTCCCCGGCTGGATCGCCCACTTGAAGGAAATGCGCGCCGAAGGCGCCCGGATCAACCGCCCGCGCCAGATCTACACCGGGGCGACCGAGCGGAGTTTCGTGCCGATTTCCGAGCGCTAAGCCGAAAGCTGAAAGACAGGTGCGCAGGAGGGCGGCAGATCCGCCGCCCTCCTCTCGTCCGGCCGGTTTCTCCCCGCCTTCCCCCATTCGAACCAAATCCCTTGAGCCGCCGCCTGACTTCCTCTAGAGTCGGGGTAGTTTTTCCTATTCGGTCTTGGCCCACTAGCGGCGTATCCCCGCGTGTGCTGTCCCTCCGGACTTTCAAGGCCGAGCGACTTCTCTCCGCCATCTAGGCGCTGAACTTTGGACAGGAGGCACGGGATCATGAAACAAAAGAGCATTACCGCTTTTCTGCTCTTTGCTTTGCTCGCGACCGCGAGCTGGGCGCAGGGCAATCCAACCGCGAAGCTTTCGGGCCGCATTTCCAACGAGGGGCAGCCGCTTTCCGGCGTGCTCGTCACGGCCACGTCGCCGAACCTCCAAGGGGAGCGTGCGACGACTTCCACCGCCAACGGCGACTATCTCTTCCCCGCCCTGCCGGCCGGCGAGTACACCGTCACCTTCGCCCTTGAGGGGTTGGAGACGGCGACCCGCTCGGTCCGCCTCGGCGCTGCCCAGGCGAGCGTGCTCGACGTCACCCTCGCGGTCGCGGCGATCGCCGAAGAGATCGTGGTCACCGGCCAGCTCGAAGTGATCTCGCAGGGCTCCGAGAGCGCGGTCACGTTCTCGAAGACCCTGGTCGACGAGCTGCCGACCGGCCGCACCGTCGACGAGATCGTCGGCCTCATGCCGGGCGTCAGCACCTCGGGCCCGGGCAAGAGCGGCGCGACCGGCCAACAGAGCATCGTGATCTCGGGCGCGCCGTCGTTCGAGAACCTGTTCCTGATCAACGGCGTGGTCGCGAACGAGAACATCCGCGGCCAGGCGTTCCCGCTGTTCATCGAGGACGCGGTCCAAGAGACCACCACCTCGACCGGCTCGATCTCCGCCGAATACGGCCGGTTTACCGGCGGCGTGGTCAACGTGATCACCAAGTCGGGCGGCAACCAGTTCTCCGGTTCGCTCCGCTCGACCCTGCGCAACCAGGATTGGACCCCGAAGGTGAGCAAGGGAACCGTACGGTCGGACGGCGCGAGCAACTTCGTCGAGGCCAATCCGAACGACAAGATCATCCCCACCTACGAAGCGACGCTCGGCGGACCGATCCTCAAGGACAAGATCTGGTTCTTCGGCGCCGGCCGCGACGTCAACCAGGAGCTCTCGGCCCAGACCACGGCGCCCACCTCGATCCCCTTCGCCCAGGTCAACGACGAGCAGCGCTACGAGGGCAAGTTGACGATCTCGCCGACCGCGAAGCACACGCTGATCGGCTCGTACATCAAGATCGAGCGCAAGGAAGAGGGGAACTTCTTCGGCGCGATCCTCGACCAGCGCAGCCTGGTCAACCGCGAGCTGCCGCAAGAGCTGAAGGCCGTGAGCTACAGCGGCGTCCTCACCGATCGCCTCTACGTCACCGCCCAGTACAACGAGCGCACGTTCCAGTTCATCGGCTCCGGCGCGCCGACTCAGGATCTGATCCAGGGCACGCTGCTGCTCGACCAATCGCGCGGCAACGCCCGCTATTGGTCGCCGACTTTCTGCGGCATCTGCCGCCCCGAGGACCGGAACAACAAGAACTACCTGGGCAAGCTCTCCTACTTCCTGTCGACCGGTGGAGCCGGCACCCATGAGCTGGTCGGCGGCTACGACTCGTTCGAGGACATCCGCGCGTCCGACAACCACCAGTCGGGTAGCGACTATCGGGTCTTCGGCAGCGGCGCGATCATCCGCGGCGCGAACATCTTCCCGGTGTTCGACGGCAACACCGTCATCCAGTTCAACCCGATTTTCCAGACCACCCAGGGCACGAGCTTCAAGACCAACTCGTTCTTCGCCAACGACTCGTGGCGCTTCAACGACCGCCTGAGCTTCAACGTCGGCGTGCGCTACGACCAGAACGACGGCAAGAACGCCCAGGGGCGCAAGGTGGCGAGCGACTCGAACTTCTCGCCGCGCCTTGCGGCAACCTGGGATCCGAAGGGCGACGGCAGCTGGATCTTGAACGCCAGCTACGGCAAGTACGTCGCGGGCATCGCCAACAGCGTCGCCGACTCGACCTCGACGGCCGGCGCCCCGGCGACCTTCCAGTGGGCCTACGGCGGTCCGACCGTCAACACCGGCAACCCCGCCAACCCGGCCGATCCGGCCGCGGCGCTCACCACCCTGTTCAACTGGTTCAACGCCAACGGCGGCGCGACCGGGAACCTGCCGTTGATCGGCGTTTCGATCCCCGGCGGCAACCAGATCATCCGCGGCTCGCTCAACTCGCCGAACGCCGAAGAGTACTCGCTCGGCTTTTCCAAGCAGTTCGCCGGCAAGGGCGTCGTCCGCGTCACCGCGATCCATCGCGATTTCGGCGACTTCTACGTCACCCGGGGCAACCTGACGACCGGCACGATCCCGAACCCGACCAACGGCAGCCTTCTCGACCTGCAGCTGATCGAGAAC
>Ga0268264_10001061_pt1 | contig 27289 bp, 27 predicted proteins | sample KBSSwiS32_FD_190357 | JGI IMG/M metagenome (GOLD analysis project Ga0268264, IMG submission 190357) | Switchgrass rhizosphere microbial communities from Kellogg Biological Station, Michigan, USA - KBS Switchgrass S3-2 (SPAdes) (version 2) | ecosystem: Host-associated > Plants > Roots >...
TTTCGCCCCGCACCGAGATCTCGAGCGCCGGTTGGAACCGCAGGCGGTAGTGCGTCGGCATCTGCGCCATCGACTCGGCGCGCGCCTCGGAGACCGCGAGGCTGCTCGATCCGGCGCCCGCCCCTTCCGGCGAGCGGATCGGGATCAACGGCCGCTCGGGCTCGGGCAGCTCGGTGTCCAGGCGAAAACGCGCCGCCGGCAGGACTCCCCCGCCGCCGCCGAACCGCGGCCGGCCGAACAGACCGCGCTCGACGGAGAAACGGCGCAGCAACAGGCCGTCGACCTTGAGATCGAGATGGCCGCCGCGTGGATCGAGCGCAAGATAGATGGCGTGGGTCTTCGCCGCGGCGATCTCCGCCGCTAGCGCCGCGGCCCGCTCTTCCGCGCTGGGCGGCGCGCCGTCGCCGAACGGCAGCCCGGCTCTTCCGGGGCCCGTTTTCCCTTCGAGCGCGGTGACCGCAGCCAGCGCGGCGAGGGTCGCCGGCAGCGCGAGCGCCAGGGCGAGCGCCCATCGGCGTCCCGCAGTCCAGCGGAGTCCGCGCAAACCGAAGAGGCGCGACGAGCGCTCGCCGCCCGCCCGATAGGCTCCGGTCATCGCGGCACGCTCAATAGATGTAGACCCGCGCGCCCACCGGGGTCGCTTTGAAGATCGCCGCCAGATCCTCGTCGCCGAGGCGGATGCAGCCGTGGGTGACGCTTCGGCCGAGCAGCCGCTGGTAGAGCGTGCCGTGGATCAAGTAGCCGCCCCCCAAGTAGAGGGCGTAGTCGCCGAGCGAGTAGGGATCGAGCCGCTCGGCTTCCGATGTGGGGATCGGCGTCCCCTCTTCGACGAACGCCCAGTCGGGCTTGTTCCAGACCGGGTCCTTTTTCTTGTCGAGCACGCGGTGGACGCCGTGCGGCGTCTCGAACACCCAGCGCCGGCCGGAGTGGGGATCGACCAACAGGCCGCCGGTGCCGGTCGAGCAAACCGCCTCGCGCAGGGTCTTGTCCCCCTGCTTGAGATACAGCCGGTTGGCGATCGTGTCGACCTCGATCCGCACGCCGCGCGGTGCGCCGGCCGCGAGCTTCTGCCCGGCCTTGGCGAGCGCGCGCGGGCTCGCCGCGGCGAGCTTCTCGTGGCGCGGCAGCGGCATCGCGGAAAGGTCGCCGTAGGAGAATCCGAAGATCAATCCGAGCAGGAGCGCGACCAGCACCGCGAGGGCGAGGGGACCGATCAGCGGGCGCGGGTCTGGAAGGTGCAGGCGCCGCCGGGCGACCGCCGCCCATCCTTGATCCGGCCCGAGCGTCGGCACCGCATCGAGCGCGGGTGCATCGAGCACGTCGGATGCCGGTTCGGCAGGGCCGCCCGCCGGTGGGAGAACCTCGGCGATCGCTCGGAGCGGGTCCGATCTCAGCGCAGCGGATCTCATCGGGTCGGCTCTCATCGGGTCCGTTCTCATCGACTGCCCGGCGCCTCGCGCAGGATCGCGGTAGGAACGAGCGTCACAGGCGTACCGACCTCCACCTCGGGAAACAGCCGGTCGATGTCGGCGTCGGACAGCGCGACGCAGCCGTTGGTCCAATCCTGGCCGCGCCCGCCGTCGCCGTGGATCTCGATCAATCCGCCCGACCCGCGGCGCCCCGGCACCAAGCCGCGCCGTACCGCTTCGGCGTGGTCGCGCCGGTCGTTGGCGTTCGGATAGTCGATTAGCAGCGCGCGATGGTACAAGCTTGCGCCGAGGTCTTTCTTGGCTGCTATCGAGTATCGCCCTTCGGGGGTCGCCCCGTCTCCTTCCCAGAGCTTGCGGAACATGCCGCGGGTGCCGAGCTCGATGGGGAAGCCGAGGACCACCCGGCCGCCGCGCACCAGGAAGCCGCGGTGGCGCGCCTTGTCGACCACCACGGCTTGGCCGTCCGGCACCGTCCCCGCGATCGTCTCGTCCACCCAGGATTGCCAGCGCCGCTTCCAAGCCGGATCGGCGAGCCGCTCCTCGCGCAGGTCGAGGCGCCGATCGAGCTCTTCGAGCGCGGTCGACGCCGAGGCGAGCAGCGACTCCGCCGCGGCCAGATCGCCGCGACCGGCGGCCTCGGTCGCCGCGGCGAAGTCGACCCGCGCCGCCTGGGCGGCCGCGCGCAGCTCGCGGTCCCCCGCGACGGCGCTTTCGGCGGCGTCCAGCCGCTCCCCCATCTCGCGCAGACGGGGCGCGAGCTGATCCTCCAAGCGCGCGCGCTCGGCCGCGATTGCGGAGCGCGCGAGGCGCGCCGCCATTTCGGTCTCGGCCGCGAGACCCGCGATCTCGTCGCTCCGCTTCGGTCGCCAGCGCACGGCGGCCTCTTCGGCCCAGCGCGATTCGAGCTGCCGGGCCGAAGCTTCTGCGCGGGCCAGCTCCGGCGAGGTGCGCCCGGCCGAAGCGACGCGCGCCGCCTGCAGCGCCGCGCGGGCGCGCTGGACGGCGGGAAGAGGCAAAGGGGCGCGCGGCACGAGCGCGCTGCCGAACGCGACGCCGAGCGCGAGCAGCGCGAAGCCGAACGCCCGCTCGCCCCAGGAGAGCAGGGCGCGGGCCGGTGGAAGCGGAGAGGTCTCGGACATGTAAAAGGGGCGTCTCGCGGCAGGAGACGCCCCCGTCTTTACCAGCAAGGACCGGCGGAGCGCAAGCGGGTCAGTTCAGTGAGAACTGCACCGTCAGGTTGAAGAACACCTTGACCGCCCGGCCGTTCATCGTCGCGGGCTTGAAGCGCCACCTCGAAACCGCGTCGCTCGCCGCCTGCTGCAGGCCGAAGCCGAGACCCTTGACGACTTTGACGTCGATCACCCGGCCGCTCTCGTCGATCACGGTCTGGAGGATCACCGTGCCGCCCTGGTGCGCCCGGCGCGCCACCTCAGGATAGACCGGCTCGACCCGGGAGAGCAGCACCGGCCGCGCGATCGCGCCGGTGAGCTTGTAGGGCTGGTCGCTCACCACGCCCGGGCCGATAACCTCGGACCCGTTGCCGGGGCCGTCGAAGCCGCTGTTCGGTCCGTCGCCAAAGCCGGGGCCGTCCGAAGTGGGTCCGCTCTTCGATTCCGAGTTCGACACCTCTTCGGAGGGAGTGCTCGGCGGGGCCGGCTCGGCCGCCTTCGGAATCGTCTCCGAGATCTCCTCGGCCTTCGGCTGGACGGTCTCCTTGACGGGAGCCGCCGGCTTCGGCGGAGTCTGGGGACGCGCCTTGGTGCCGCCCATGGGCGGCGGCGAAGGCAGGGCGGCCTGGACGAAGAAGATCGCGTTTTCCACCGGGTCGGCCACCTGGCCGATGTGCCAGTAGGCGGCGCTCGCCACCGTGGCGAAAATCGCAAAGTGAATGGCGGCCGAAGTGGCCAGGACGCCTGGGGTACGACGGGGTTTCTGAATGTCGATCAACGAAGTTTCAAACATTGGGAACCTCCTTCCGCTACGTTTGACACCGACCCTTGGCAAAACGAAACCGGCGGTGTCGGAGGCGCGGCGCCATTCGCGTTTCGGCACCTCCTGCGGATTGGATTGGTGGAGGGGGCGAACGGTTCCCGAGCTCCAAGATTTCTCGCCTTCCTCCGATTTGTATCGGGCGATAGGATCAAGAACCTGATCGTCGTTCGGCAACCCCATGGACGGTCAACCGTCATGAAGAGACCCACTGTAGACAACTACCGAGACGACAAGTACTACCCGAAAGTGGTTCGGGCGGTCAGTGCGATCCTGGCCAACGGCGAAGTCGTGACTCCCCTCGACGTGTTCATTCATCTGGAGCAGCTCAGCAGAGAAGATCTCGAATCCTGGCGCCTTGGCCGTGTGCCTTATCTGGAGAAAGTCATCCGCTGCAACTTGAGCCAGGCCGGTCGGATTCTCCGACTCCTCCGAATGCATGCGCACGACTTGAACCTGCGCCCGTCGCATACGGCCTACGTGAAATGGGGCAAAGGTGAGCGGACTCCTCTACGCTTCTCCAAGACCGGCGACCCCAATATTGAAGAGGCCTACTCTCGCCACTTCCTGGCGCCGACGTTGACATCAAAGAAAGAGCGGCTTCCAGAGCGACCGGCGTTCGAAGGCAACGCCCCTCCGGCTGTCGAGTCGAAAAGCAAGCTCGCCAATCTCAAGCCGCGCGACCTCATCGTCGGTGATCCGGAGGATCTGGCCCAGCTCGATTGATCTGAAGAATGGGGATCGTAACCAACCGGGCCGAACGGCCCAGCTGATTCCTACTCGACGTTTCACACGTGCTCGCGTAGTCTGAAGACCGGAAACGTCATGACCGCGTTCCTTGAGGAGGCGCAACGCTTCCGCTCGCAGCAAGACAGCCCGGTCGTATTGGTGAACCAACCTCACCAGCGCCTCCTTTTCGGGCGGCGCCAGCTTCTCCCTCTGCTGTTTGAGATTGAGCGCTTCAAGTTGCGACCGTTCACCCCGGCGAAAGAGTTCCGGGCAGCGAGCTGAAGCTCCGAATCGCTCAAGCACTCGAGAGCCGCCACCACCTCGGACAACTCGTGAGATAGTTCCTCCTCCTCCGCTGCGACCGTGGCGACTGCGTCCAAAAGCTCTGCCTCAAGACTCCGCTGAGCCCGCTCGGCCCGAGTTGAGGAAAAGGTCGTAGAGGGAGACCGGGAGTCGAAGCGTCACTGCGTGACCGGCCATGGCTCCTCCTTGCGATCTACCTACCTTGGTGATAGCAGGCGTCAGAAAAGGCCTGCCGCCCTGGACGACCGCCTTCCCCTCCCATTCGGCGCTGACCGAACCCTCCTCGCCTGGATTCAGACCCTGGCGTTCTCCTCCGGTTTCGCCGCGTTCGACGCGGTAACCGACTACCTCAATGCCTTCGGCCCTCGGCTCCGGAGGACGCGACTATCGCGTCTTCCGCGAGCGCCTCGCCCGGCTTGAGAACCTCGCTGTCCGGGTGCAAATCGAGAGCGCCGACGAGTTCGCCACCCTTCGATTTCATCTGAAGGGCTCGTTTCCACACTTATTGAGTGTACCTTCATAGGAAATGTCAAAGCACGTCCGTCTACAGGGAGGAAGTGTGAAGGGGAGCGCACGTGGCATCAACGCCAACCGCACAGCTGGAAAGTTCCCCTCGCCGCACAGCTCGAAGGAAGGCAGGCGGGTCCGATGAGGCGCAGATGGTGGTTTACGGCGCTCGTTTCAGGCATCGCCGGGTTGACTGCGCTTCCAAATCTTTGGGACGGCGTGGAGAGAGGGGTTGGGGTCGAACGCTCCCAAAGGAGCCTCGATAATCCAGGGCCGCGACTAATCGGAGGCACCCAGGCGGCAGAGGAACCCCGCAATCCCGTCCAACTCAGCAACTTTTCCGCCAGGTACCTGATCCGAGCCGATCGTGAAGGCGAGCCCGGATACCTTGTCCAGGCCTTGGAGATGTCGACCCGTGCGACTTCCCTCGATCCATATCTGCCTGAAGCTCACTTCAATCGGGCCTTGGCCCTGGACCGGCTTGCTCTGCGGTTCGAAGCAGAAAGGTCCTGGGCTGCCTATCTCCTCATTGACTCCGACTCCCCCTGGGCCGAGATGGCCAAAAAGCGACGGGATGATTCCAGACGACCCCTTGAGCCGGACGTCTGGCGCTCCAAGCTCCCGGAGCTTCAAAATGCCGTGGATAAGGGGAATGTGAACGCTGTCAGCGAGATCGTGAAACGCTTCCCTCAACCCGCCCGCGAACTAGCGCTTGAAGTTGTGCTCGGGAAATGGGGCGACCAATTCCTTTCCGGAGACCTGCCCGGCGCGAGGAGGAGTTCCCAAGTTGCCTTCGCGTTGGGCGTGGCGCTGCGGAACCTGAGCGGAGACCGCTCCGTGGAAGCTGCGGCACTCGCGGTGATGCATGGCCAGGAAACCCCTACCGAACCCGAGGCGACTAGGCTGGCTAGGGGTCATCGAGCTTTCCGCGAAGCCATGGCCGCCTTTAGGCGGTCGTCAACCGCTGAGGCGGGCCGCTGGTTCGCCGAGGCGGTGAAAGAAACCCGCGGGAGTGGAAGCCCGATCGCGCTCTGGGCCGCCGCCGGCAGAGCCCGGATCAAGGCCTACGACGGCGATCACGTGGGCGCCAGGAAGGATTTCGAGTCTATTCTGGCGGAGGCGCGACGCCAATCCCTGAAGTCCCTGGCCGGATGGTGCGAATGGGGGCTCGGTTGGATCGAAAGCCGGCTCGGTGATTTCACCCAGGCCACCGGACGCTTCCTTTCGGCGGAGGAAGCGTACCGGGAAACCCGAGAAGAAGAGAACCTCGCCGCGATTGCGACCTACCTGGGAGAGAACCTGGCCTCTCTTGGACAAAGGGATGAAGCGTGGAGGCGTCGACGGACGGCGCTCGTCGCTCTCCGCGATCGGCCCACTTCGCTGCGCCGTCATATCGCCCTGATGGATGCGTCCTGGTCGGCGAACGAGCAGGGACTTGTCTCCGCGGCACTCGCTTTTCAGGATGAGGCGCTACTCGCGGCGGAGAAAGGGCGGGACCCGGTCCGTCTAGCCGAAAGCAACTGGGCTCGTAGTCGGATCCTGGTCCAGCTTGGCCGGGCCGAGGAGGCACGCCAGGCTTTGCAGAGGGCATCCGGTTACGCGAGTCAGGCTCCTCCGGGCTCTACTCGAAGGAAGCTGGACGCGGACCTGGCCTGGGCGCAGGGCGATACTCTGCGGCGACTGGATTCAAGTGCCGCTCTGTCACACCTAACGGCCGCACTCCAGGCATACATGGAATTAAAAGTTCCCCTGAACCTTGCACATGCCTCCTACTCACGTGCGCAGCTCTTCGTGGACCTTGAGAGGTATCCAGAAGCCGAAGAGGATCTGGCTAGGTCTCTGGGGATTCTCGAAGAATTGGCGCCCCACCTCGAGGAAGATGATCTCAAGCTCTCCTATTCGGAATCCATTCAGGACATCTACGACGGCCTGATCCTGAACCGCTGGACTTGGAAGCAGGATCCTTTAGCGACGCTCTCCGCATTGGAGCGGGCGCGCAGCCTTGGCTCCGCACCGGAAGAGGGGTGGGCCAGGATCCAGGAGAGCATGGGTTCCGATGTGGCGGTCATCGAGTACGGGCTCCTTGCAGACCGCCTATTAATCTGGATCGTCAGTGCAGACGGCATTCAGAGCGTCCAGCGCCGGGTGGACCGCTCGAAGCTGGAAGATCTGGTTGAGACCTTTCGGTCTGAAATCCTGCGAGGAAATAGGCCAGACCGGTTGGAGCTGCTGTCCTCCACTCTCCATGACCTGCTGATACCAGATTCCGTAGGGCGGAAGAACGCACTCTGTTTGATCCCTGACAAGATTCTCAACCAGCTCCCGTTTGCCGCTCTCTTCAACCGTCGAACGCGCAGATTCCTGGTCCAGGACCATGCGATCACACTTGCGCCGAGCATCGTGTATCTCCAGCCGGACGGCAAGCCTCCGCCTACGCCCTCGTCGGCGCTCCTCGTCGCCGACCCGACGATCGATCTCTCCCTTTTTCCGACTCTGTCGAGCCTGAAGGGTGCGCGTGCCGAGATGAAGCAGGTCAGGTCCCTGTTTCCGTCGGCGACCTTCCTGCAGGGGGACGAGGCGACGAAAGCAAAGCTGCTCGAAGAGATCGACCGTGTGGACGTGTTCATTTTCTCAGGGCATGCTTTCAGCAATGCCAGCCGGCCTTCGCTGTCTCATCTGGTGGTGGCGCCCTCGCCGGCAGCCGGTGAGCCGGGTGTGCTCCTGGCGAGAGACCTTGCGGGCCGGTCCTTCACGCAGCTGCGGCTCGTCGTTCTCTCCGCCTGCACCTCGGTCGGGCCTCGGTCTGCGAGATCGTCCGGGATCGCCGGTATGGCCCGTCCGTTCCTTCAGGCAGGTGTCCGCTCGGTGATCGGTTCACTTTGGAGTATCGAGGATCGAAGCACGCAGGAACTCATGCGCTCGTTCTATCAGGGCGTCAAGACAGGAGTCAGTCCCGCCGAGGCTCTTCGCAGGACTCAGGTACGCGCGTTGAGCCGCTCCGGGCGGACCTGGCGAGAGATGTCGTCCTGGGGAGCATTTGTTTCCGTCAATGTGAATCTACCTGGGAAAAGGAACTAGTCCATGAGCCAGTACACATTCAGAATTTGGTTTACCGGCCTGGTCCACTTCGTCGAAAACAAGGACCCCTTCGCGAAGTGCCAACTTTGCGTTGTCTTGCCGTGTGCTCAAGATTCAAACCGTAGGCACACGGGCGCCATCTACGAAGTGAGCCGCGAGCCTTATTGCGGCAAGCTGCGGTTGCGGCCAGGCGATCCGATCGGCCCCGAGTTCCTGGATCGCCATCGAATCGCCTTCAAGATCACTCGCACCGATGACATTCCTCCCGAGCCGGCAATTTCGCCGAGCTTCCCGTATGGCTTTCTCCACCTGCAGGACATCGCGGGGATCTTTGCTGACGAGAACGACCAGATCGTTAGCGATTATCCGCCTGATCCGGTCCTAGCGCAGATCCTGGTAGAGGGTGGATACTGGCTCGGCTATGACGAAGAAATCTCAGTTCTCCGGTGGTGGGATATCCCTCAAACCTTGACCGGTTTTTCCTCACTTAGTCTCCCGCTCGCCGATCCAGTTTTCGTGGAAACCCCCAACGTCGAGAAGGTCGAGATCTTCTTTTACAAGATTGGCAAGGATGATACGGTCGTCTACCGCAGAGTTTTGAGGCCAGGGAGCAATGGTTTCATCGAAATCCTGGCCACGAACAGTTGCCACTACGGGCCGGGAAACCACTGCCTGCTGGATTGCGAAGACCTGGATTTCCAGTGGCTAGAGAACGGACAGCACTTGCAGATACGACAAATCGACCGGGATTTCGAATACCACTTCCGTTTGCTGCACCCTTCGACTATCGAAGCCATCAAGAAGGTTCTCCCAAAGAAACTCTCTGACGAACCGCGATTTCCTGTCCCGGAAAGTCCTCTGATAGATGTCATCGTCGCACCGCACATCTGTCTTGAGAAATTCTTCAGGCCCAGGCCGAGGCCGGAGCCACCGCCTCCAGAAAGGCATTTCCGGGAAGAGCGGATCGAAGAGCGGGCGAAGCAGATTGTGAGTCACTGGTTCCCTGATGCAGGTGAGCTATGCCTCAAGTTTCTGATAGATCTCCTGATCATCATCCTGGGAACGGGAACGGGTTCGGGGAACGATTGTCTGGGGACGAAAGCACGGGCCCGCTTCGTTGATCTCGACTACTTCATTCCTGCACCACAGCCTTCGGTGAGCCTGTCGGTTTTGCACAGGAGAGCGGCTCTCGATAGGCAGTTGAGCTTCCCATTCCCGGGCGACCCTCGCTATCCATTTTCGAAGTCGCCACAGGAACAGAGCGTAGAGGAATCGGTTGAAAAGGCCTCTCCGGAGACAGAGAAGAAATGAGCGGAGCCAGACATGCCCTTCTGAAGAACACTCTGTGGCGGTGCTCGCTTCAGTTCGACACGCTCGACGAAGGCCTCGTGGCGGGGAGGGAGCGCCCCACAGGTTCGAGGGGCAGACCGGACGCTGAAGACTTCGCCCCGCGCTGGCGGGCCATACTATGGGGCCGCAGGTGGGTGTCCCTGTCGGCAGCCCCGAAGGCTCTTCGACCGGTCGGTAAACTCTCCCGATCCGCCAGTCCGGTCTCGGACGGGACCCGATGATGACGCCGCGCGGACCGTGATCCTGGCTCACGGTCCGCACCGCGGGTGGGCCGGACCGCACTCCCTGTTCCGCGAGGCGCGACACCGGCGCGTTAAAGGTGGAACACAGAGGAGTCGCGTCGCGACACCCCTTTACCGGGTCGGCTTACCAGTGGTACGGGCCAGCACACCGGTGCGCTGAGCCAGGGCACTGGTGGTACGCGCCGGCACACCACTGCGCTGAGCCAGGGCAGTGGTGATACGGGCCAGCGCACCAGTGCGCTGAGCCAGGGAAGTGGTGATACGGGCCAGCGCACCAGTGCGCTGGGCCAGGGCACTGGTGGTGATACGGACCGGCACACCAGTGCGCCGGGCGAGAGCAGTGGTGGTACGGGCCAGAACACCGGTGAGCGGCGTCGCGACAGGACTGTCCCGGGCCGGCACACCGGTGGGCGGAGCCGTAAGACCGGTGACGGCGACCTCGCCAGCGGTGCGCGCGGCGGCGCCACCGGTGAGCGGGCTCGGCCGACTCTCCTCCTGAATGCCTTTCCCCTACTCCACGTTCTGTACCTGCTCCCGGATCTGCTCGCACAGCACCTTGGCGTCGAGGGCGATGCGGACGACTTCCGGGTGGCGGCATTTGGCGCCCAGTGTGTTCAGCTCGCGGAAGATCTCTTGGGTGAGGAAGTCGAGGCGCTTGCCGACCGCGGCGTCTCCTTCGGCCAGCTCGCGGAAGTGTTCGAGGTGGGCGTGGAGGCGGTCGATCTCTTCAGAGACGTCGCTCCGGTCGGCGAGGATCGCCGCTTCTTGGGCGAGGCGGGCGGGATCGAGCGCGGCGCCCGCTCCTTCCATCAGCTCGGCGAGCCGGCGGTCGAGCGCGGCTTTCGCTTCGGCGAGCACCGGGCCGCGGAGCGCGTCGATCCGGGCGATCCGTTCGGCCAGCTCAGCCAAGCGGCCGAGCAGCACGGCGCGGAGCTTGCCTCCTTCGAGGGCGCGCGCCGCGACCAGCTGGGCGAGCGCCGCCCGGGTCGTCGCGCGCAGCAGCTCGCGATCGTCGTCGGTCCAGTCGCGCGCCGCCACCTCGACCTTGAACGCCTCGGGCAGGCGCAGGAGATCGCCGGCCGAAAGCTCGCCGGTCACCCATCCGCGCGCGGCGAGATCGCGCACGGCCGCCTGCGCCGCCTCGACGATGCCGGGGTTGATCCTCACCTCGGCCGGGATGATCCCCAGCGCCTTGACGTCGAGCCGCAGCTCGACCCGGCCGCGTTGCAGATGCGCCGCGAGCAGCTCGCGCAGATCGGGCTCCATGGCTCGATACGCCTCGTCGAGCCGCACTTGGACGTCGAGCATCTTGTGGTTGACGCCGCGGAGCGTCGCGGTCATCGCGTAGCGCGCGTTCTCCGCCGTCGCCTGGCCCGATCCGGTCATGCTGCGCATGGTGATTCTCCTAAAAGAGGGCAGACACGTAGGTCTGCCCCTACATCGTTTACCGGGCGGCCACGGGGGGCCGCCCCTACATTAACGCGTGCCCGTCGTAGGGGCAGACCTGCGTGTCTGCCCTGTTCCGGCAACGATCCGTTCGGCCTCGGCCTCGCAGGCGTCGAGCCGGCGTTCGAGCTCTTCTCCGTACGGTTCGAGCGGCGCGCCGCGCTCGACTTCGAGCGGTTCGCCGTAGACGAAGACGACACGCGAAAACGGCCAGGGGACGACGAACCGGTCCCACGAGCGCAGCAGTTTGGCACGGCTCGCGGCGAGCCCAACGGGCAAGATCGGAAACCCGGTCGCCGCCGCCGCGAGCAGCGCGCCGGGTTGGACCTTGCCCCGGGGGCCTTTCGGACCGTCGGGGGTAAACGCGAGGTCGAACCCCTGCTTGGCCTTTCGCAGCAGATCGCGCAGACCGGCCGCTCCCCCGCGGGTGGTCGAGCCGCGGCTCGAATCGATGCCAAGCCGAGAGACGGTGCGCGCGATCAGTTCGCCGTCGCGGCTGGAAGAGACCAAGACCGAGATCTTCTCGCCACGATAAGCGTACGGCATCAGCAGCAGATGCCGGTGCCAGAACGCGAGCAGGAAATGCTCTCCGGCCGCTTCCCGGCGCCGGATCTCGCCGTCGTTTCGGTACTCCAGGCGGCAGGAGGCGCGGAGCGCGCGGATGAACGTCGCGGCGAGCCACGAGATCGGCCCAACGCCGCGGTCAGGGCGGTCGGGACGGACGTGTTCCGGGGGATTGCTCACGCCTGGAACTGCAGGTCGTAGAGGCGTTTGTACGAGCCCGCGCGCACCAGCAGCTCGGCGTGCGAGCCTTCCTCGACGATCCGCCCCGCTTCGAGCACGATGATCCGGTCGGCCTTGGTCACCGTCGACAGCCGGTGCGCGATCACCAGCGTGGTCCGCCCCTGCATCAGGTTGTAGAGCGCCTTTTGCACCAGCACCTCGGACTCGGTGTCGAGGTGCGAGGTCGCCTCGTCGAGGATCAGAATCGGCGCGTCTTTGAGCAACGCGCGGGCGATCGCCAACCTCTGGCGCTGGCCTCCGGAGAGGCGGCTGCCCGACTCGCCGATCACCGTGTCGTACCCCTCGGGCATCTCGCGGATGAACTCGTCGGCATAAGCCGCGGTCGCGGCGGAGCGGACGCGCTCGATCGGCAGGTCGGAACGGCCGTAGGCGATGTTGTTGCGCACCGTGTCGTTGAACAACAGGGTGTCCTGGGTGACGATGCCGATCTGCGCGCGCAGCGAGGCGAGCGTGAGATCGCGCAGGTCGACGTCGTCGAGCGTCACCCGCCCCGCCACCGGATCGAAGAAACGCGGCAGCAGGTTCACCAGCGTCGACTTGCCCGCGCCCGAGGGCCCAACGAGGGCGACCAGCTCGCCGCGCCGGATCTCCAGATCCAGATGGACCAGCACGGGCCGGTCCTGGTACGCGAACTCGACCCCTTCGAAGCGGATTCGGTCGCGTACCCCGTCGATGGTTTTCGCGTTCGGCTTCTCGCGCACCTCATCGGGGATCGCCAGCAGGCGCACGGCGCGCTGGCCGGCGGCGAGCGCCTCCTGCAGCACCAGGTTCACCTTGTTCAGCTTGCGGATCGGGTCGTACATCATCAGCGCGGTGGTGAGGAACTTGATCAGCTCCGGCGCGGTCAGCTCGCCCGCGCGGATCGCGCGGCCGGCGTAGATCAGCAGCGCCGCGGCGCCGATCACCGCGAGCGATTCGACCACCGGGCCGGAGGCGTTGGAAAGCAGCTGGGCGCGCAGATTGGTGCGCAGATGGCGGCGGGTCGCGACCTCGAACCGGCGGAGCTCGAAATTCTCCATGCCGAACGCCTTGACCACCCGATGGCCGCGGATTCCCTCGTTCATCAAGCTCGCGAGATCGGCCATTCGCTCCTGGCTGCGGTGGCTGGTCTTCCTCATGCCGCGGCCGAACCGGATGATCGGATAGACCAGCACGGGCGCCACGATCAGGCAGATCATGGCGAGCTTCAGGTGGGTCGAAAGCAGCAGCCCGAGCAGCACGACCAGGGTGAGCGACTGCTGGAACAGGTCGAGCAGCCGGTTGGACACCGCGCTCTGCATCATCGCCACGTCGTTGATCACCCGCGCCACCAGCTCGCCCGAGGGGTGCTCGGCGTGGAAGCGGCTCGATTGCTCCAGGATGCGCCGGTAGAGGTCGTTCCGGATGTTGGTCGTGACCCCCAACCCGATGTGCTGGAAGGAATAGCCGGCGAGAAAATCCGACAGGCTGCGGAGCAGAAACACCAGGACGAACAGGAGCGGCACGAACCAGACGACTTCGCGGTCGCCGATCCCCAGCTGCCGCTTGAGCGACTCGTAGCTCTTCTGGATCTTGTGCTCGATGTCGACTTTCCGTTGCAACTGCTTGAGCCAGTCAGGTGTCGAGCTTTGCCGAGACGAAGCCTCGTCTTTCGGCTTGCCGATCTGCACCCCGAGCACGCTCGGGGCGCCGTCCTTGGCCAGCAGCACCTCGCCGAATACCGGCTCGATCAGCGACACGATGCCGCCGGTCGCCGCGGCAAACGTCACGATACCGATCCCCGCAAGCACCGCCCAGCCGGTATAGCGGCGGACGTAGCGCCAGAAGAAGGTGACCGAATTCACGCCGCCGCCCTCATGGCCAACACCCCGGCCAGCTCGCGCGCCGCCCTGCCGCTCGCACCGCCCACCCCGAGGCGGCCACGCAGCTCCGCGAGGTGGCCGCGCATGGCGGCGATCGCGCCTGAGTCCAATAGCAATCGCTCGGCTTCCGCGGCCAGATGCTCGGGGTCCGCCTCGCGCTGTAGCTTTTCGGGCACCGCGGAGCGCTCCAGCACCAGGTTGACCAGCGAGACGTGAGGCAGTTTCACCAGCAGTCGCGCCAGGCGGTAGGTCCAGGCCGAGAGGCGATAGCAGACGATCATCGGCGTGCCCAAGAGGCCCACTTCGAGCGTCGCGGTGCCGGAGGCGCAGAGCGCCAGGTGCGAATCGGCGATCGCCGCGAAGCGCTCCGCGTCGACGATCTCGACCGGCGGCGCGGTATGGGGTCCAAGGCCCGTGTCAGCCAGGTGCCGCTCGATCGACTCGCGCGAGATCGTCGGCGCCTGGATGATCCGGCCGACCACCGGCACCCGCGCCGAAAGCGCCGCGAGAGCGCGCAGCTGAAGCGGCAGCAGGACTTCGACCTCCGAGCGGCGCGAGCCGGGCAGCAGCGCAATCCGGAACGGCTCAGCCTCCGGGTGGGGCTTGGGATCATCCCAGACCTGCGGCAACCGCGGCACCTCGTCGACCAAAGGATGGCCGACGTGGACCGCATTCACGCCGTGGCGGCGGTAGAACTCGACCTCGAACGGGAACAGTACGAGCATGCGGGCGACGTCGCGGGCGATTTGATGCACCCGGCGCCTGCGCCAGGCCCAGATCTGCGGGCTGACGTAATAGACCACCGGCACGCCGCGCCGGGACAGCTCCTTGGCGAGACGCAGGTTGAAGTCGGGAAAATCGACCAGCAGCGCGGCCGCGGGCTTCCGGCGCTCCACCTCGGCGAGAAGGTCGGCGAAGATCTGGCGCGCCCGCGGCAGGATCTTCAGCACCTCGACCAGGCCGACGACGGATATCTCCGAGGAATCGGCGATCGTGGCCACTCCGGCGGCGCGCATTTCGTCGCCCCCCAACCCGAAAACCGAGACGTCCGGCTCGATCCGCGCCAGCTCGGCGAGCAGCCGCGCGGCATGCAGGTCGCCCGAGGCCTCTCCGGCGACCGCGAGGAGCTGCAAACTCATGGAATCGGCGCCGGCGGCCCCTGGGGGAAGGGGTACATCAGCCAGGCGAGCGCCAGGCCTCCGAGCACCATGCCGAGAAACAGCTGGAAAAACAGCCGTAGCTGCGCGCCGCGCTCCCGGCGCCAGAGCAGGCTGAAGAAGACGCTCACGATCAGAGCGAAGACCACCATCAGGAGGAAGTGGCTGATCATCATGTCCGGCTCCCCCTCAGTCCTTCTTGCCCACCGCGATGTCCCAGGCGTCAAATACCAGGAGCAGGTTCATCAGCCCCGCGGTCAGCAGGAACGCGGTGCCGTACTCGAACCCCGGACCGCGTAGATCGCCTTCGTAATGGGTGACGAAGCGCAAAACGCCGTAGACCGTCCCCACTCCGGCCTGGCCGATCGTGCCGAGCGTCGCGAGCGGCTCGCCGGGCACCGGACGATAGAGATGCCCTTCCAGCTTGAGCCCCAGGAACACCGAGACGGCAATCAGGACGAAGAATGCCACGCCGCGCTGCCATCGCTTCAGGTAGAGATGGCCGCCGCCGGGGATCAACCAGGCGATCACCGCCGCGGCGATCGCCGTGGGGATCCCGAGGTTCGGCCCCGCGGCCACCGGAATTTCGCTTTCCGCCACGCTCGCTCCTTTTTTTGGCCCGTCGGAAGAGTCCCGGACCGCGGACGCGAGGGTTTATCTCGACGCCCGACCTCCGACCGGAGCCCGCCTCAGGCTTCGTCGTTGAGCAGCTCGCGCAGCTCCTTGCCCGGTTTGAAATACGGAATCCGCTTCGGCGGCACGTCGACCTTGTCGCCGGTCTTCGGATTGCGCCCGGTGCGCGCCCCTCGGTGGCGAATGCGGAAACTGCCAAACCCACGCAGCTCGATCTTCTCGCCCGACTTGAGCGACAGGACGATGCTGTCGAAGACTTCGTTGACGATGATTTCCGCCTGTTTCTTGGTCAGTTGCGTCGTCCGGGCGACCTCTTCCACCAGCTCGGCCTTGGTCATTCCGTCTCTTGCGAACACCGTCGACCCCCCCGTTGCCAGAGATGAAAACGGCGGCCCCTTGGGACCGCCGCCCGAGACTACCAAAATTAGGCGCTGTGAGCTTCGGCAGAGCCTTCGGCGACTTGCAAGTCGCCGGAATCTCCCTCGACTTCCGCGACGTCGCCTTCCGCATCCGCATCCGCATCGGCATCGGCACCCGCGCCGCGCTTGCCCTCCGGCTCCTCGCTCGGCTTGACCACGCCGGCCCGAATCGCCGCTTCGCGCGTCGACTTGCCGGCATCGGCGGCGCGCCGGTTCGCATCGTCCTTCAAGGCGTCGAGCTCCTCGCCCTCCGGTTGCGACACGCCGTGGAGCGAGAGACCGACCTTCTTGTCCCCCTCCTCGATGCGCAGGATGCGCGCGCGCACCCATTCGCCGACCGCGAAGCGATCTTCCAGGCGCTGCCCGGCGACCACGTCGATCTCGCTCACGTGGGCCAGACCTTCGAGGCCGTTGTAGATGTCGATGAACAACCCGAAGTCGGTGACGTTGACCACCCGGCCGTCGAGCACGTCGCCCACCCGGTGACTCTCGGCGAAGTCGTCCCACTCGTTCGGCATGAACTCCTTGAGCGAGAGGGAGACGCGCTGATTGTCGACGTCGATGTTGATGATCCGCGCCTTGACCGTGTCGCCCTTCTTGAGCACTTCGCTCGGGTGCTTGACCCGCTTGGTCCAGCTCATGTCGGAAACGTGGATCAGGCCGTCGATGCCGTCGGTGATCTCGACGAACGCGCCGAACTCGGTGAGATTGCGCACCTTGCCTTCGATCACGCTGCCCACGGGATGGCTGTCGGCCAGCTCCTCCCACGGGTTGCGCTCGGTCTGGCGCAGCGACAGAGAGATCCGTCGCTGGTCCATGTCGAGCTCGGAGACGATCGCCCCCACCTCGGAACCGACCTCCAGGATCTTCGCCGGGTTGACCACCTTCTTGGTCCACGACATCTCGCTCACGTGGATCAGCCCTTCGACGCCCTCTTCGATTTCGACGAAGGCGCCGTAATCGACCAGCGACACGACCCGGCCGGAGACCCGCGAGCCGATCGGATACTTCTTGTCGACCAAGTGCCACGGATCCTCGGAACGCTGCTTATAGCCGAGCGAGACGCGCTCGGTCTCGGGGTCGAACTTCAAGACCACGATCTCGATCTCGTCGCCGACCTTGAAGTGCTCGGACGGATGGTTGACCCGGCCCCACGAGATGTCGGTGATGTGCAGCAGCCCGTCGATGCCGCCCAAATCGACGAACACGCCGTAATCGGTGATGTTCTTGACGATGCCGGGGAGGCGCGCACCCTCTTCCAGCCGCTTGAGCGTCTCGGTCTTCTTCTTCTCGAGCTCCTTCTCAAGCACGGCCTTCCGCGACAGCACGATGTTGTTGCGCCGCCGGTCCAGGCTGATGACCTTGAATTCGAGCTCCATGCCGCGCAGCGCTTCCAGGTTCTTCACCGGCTTGATGTCGACCAGCGAGCCGGGGAGGAAGGCGCGCAGGCCGACGTCCACCGTAAGACCGCCCTTGATCCGCTCGATCACCCGTCCCTTGATCACGCGACCCTCTTTGAACGCACGATCGACCTCGGTCCACCTGCGCATGCGCAGGGCCTTGGTGTGGGAGAGGAGCACGTGCCCCTCTTGGTCCTCGGTCTTCTCCAGCAGCACGTCGACTTCGTCGCCGACGTTGACGGACAGCTTGCCGTCGCGGTCGAGGAACTCGTCGATGGGGACCAGACCCTCGGACTTGTAGCCGACATCGACGATCACCGAGTTGGCGGTGACGCCGATCACGCGGCCCGGGACGATTTCGCCCTCGGTCAAGTTCCGCATGCTCTCGTCGTAGAGCGCCAGGAGCGCCTGGTAGTCCATCTCCTGGTCGGTAGGGGACTCAGCGGTAGGCTGGTCCTGGTCAAAGTGGGACGGCATAAAGGGTGCTACCTCCTTGGTATTTGGATTCAGGCGGAAGCGGCGCGCCTGTTGAGGCCCAATTGGGGGCGCCGAGCTCAACGGAACTCTAACTCGTCGGAATCTCGGGCCATCGAGTATAGGTGCCGGCCTGCAAAGGTGTCAATCTGGAGGAAAAGGACAAAAGGACCTAAAGGACTGCAAGGACTCCAAGGACGGCCGCTTCAGGGCAGTTGGTCCTTTGGGTCCTTGCTGTCCCTTAGGTCCTTTTCTTCTGCCCCGCGCGCCGCAGCAGCCAATAGGCCGGCACGCCCGCAGCGATCACCAATGTTGCCCGCAGGGCGTTCGCCGGATCGGCGACGAACAGATTCCCGACGATCGCCATCCCGGCGAGCACGAACGCCGCGGGCACCCACGGATAGCCGGGCGAGGCGAACGGCCGCGCCGCGTCGGGCAGCTTCTTGCGCAGCGCGAACAGGGCGACGCCGGAGGCGCCGAACAGCACCCAGTCGGCGAACACCGCGTAATTCAACAGCCGGGCGTAGGCGCCGGTCGTCGCGAGCAGCGCCGCAACGGCGGCTTGCAGCAGGATCGCCGCGGTCGGCGCCCGGAAGCGCGGATTGAGCACCGCGAACCGCTCCGGCAACAGTCCGTCCGCGGCCATCGCGTAGTAGACCCGCGGCGCGGAGAGCAGCGCGAGATTCAAGAATCCGAACGTCGAGACGACCACCAGCAGCGAGATCGTCCGCGCGCCGGTCTCGCCGAACAGGCGCGCCGCCGCGTCCGCCGCCGGTGTCCGGCTCGCCGCGAGAGCGGGCGCGCCGAGCACGTGGAGATAGGCGAAATTCGCGCCGAGGTAGATCAGGATCACGCAGACGACCCCCCAGAGGATCGCCCGCGGCAGGTTGCGCTCCGGCTCGCGCACCTCCTCGGCGATGTAGTTGACGTTCTGCCAACCGCCGTAGGCGAACATCGCGGGCGCCAACGCCGCCAAAAACACCGAGAGCAAGCCGAACCCGCCGCGCGATTCGAGAATGCTCGGCGGCAGCGCCGGCCGCCATTCGATTGCTGAATGCGGCGCGAGCGCGAACGCCGCGACGATCAACACCGCGAGAGCGAGCATCTTGGCGAGGGTCACGACGTTCAGCAGCACCGCCCCGGGCTTGATCCCCAGCGCATGAAACGCCCCGAGCGCCACGAGCACGGCGACCGCGACCGGCACCGTCGATCCGGGAGGCATCCCGACCAACCGTACAAGGTAGTCGGCGAACGCAACTGCCACCGCGGCGGTCGCCCCCGACTGGACGATCCAAAGCATCGACCAGCCGTGCAAAAACGCCGCGAGCGGATGGAACGCCTCGCGGAAGAACGCGTACTGCCCGCCCACTTTCGGCACCACGGTCGCCAGCTCCGCGAACACGAACGCGCCACAGAGCGCGATCGCCCCGCCCGCCGCCCAGACCGCGAGGATCAACACCGGCGTCTGGACGAGACCGGCGACGACGTACGGATTGACGAAGATTCCCGAGCCGACGATGCCGCTGATCACGATGATCGCGGCATCCCAGGGGCCCAAGCGGCGCGCGAACGTGGTCCGTTCCGGAGCGACGGAAGAAACCGCGGAAGGATCGCTCATGGCATCCCCTCCGGAGCCGCCTCCCCGGTCGCCGCGGTCTCCGGGTTCTCGACGCTTTCGGTGTTCTCCGGGGCGAACGGCCGCGGCCGCCGGAGCGCCGCCGCGAGATGCGCCGCATTGAACGTGCGGACGACCGCGCCCGACGCGACGCGGTAGGTTTCGCCGTCGCGCGACAGGCTCGGCAGATCCGCCGCGCCGCCGCCGAACAGAAGCACCAGGGCACAGCCGCGGAAGTGCTCGCGCAGCAGATCGCGTAAGACCGGCGCACCCTTCATCGGTTTCACCACCGCCACGCGCCCGCCGCCCACCGCGACCGCCCGGAGCGCCCCCTCTCCCGCCGCCGCTTCGAGACCCGGCGGTACCGCCCCGGGAACGGACCCGCCCAGCTCCAGCCAGCCGATCCGCAGATCGAGAGAGCGCGCGGCCTCGAACAGGGGCGCGTACTCCGCGGCGCCCTGCTCGACCCGCAATAGGTGCGGCGTTTTCATGCGGTCGTGCTCCTTCGCTGGCCTGGCTGTCGACAATGTAGAGACGCCCCAGTCCTGAACCAGGAACTACCCGGGTCTACTGTTGTCGGGGCGTCTCGCAGCATAGCGCGGAGCCACCCCTTCGGGCGGCCCCCCCGCCCCACCTTTTCCCGCGAGCTTCCTACCCACCGGATCGTGGTCCTCTCGTTCCGCGCCCGGTAAGGTCAACATCGTAAAGGACGGATGCTCACCGAAAGGAGCCCTCCATGTTGGAATTCCAGAAGCAGGCGCTCGGCGGCGGCGACCCGGAACCCTGGACCCCGAACGTGGACATCCACGAGAAGGACGGTGAGCTGATCTTTGCGGCGGAATTGCAGGACTTCGCGATGCGCGACGTGCGGATCGCGATCGACAACGGCGACCTGGTTCTCGACGGCGACGGTTGGGACGAAACCGATCCCGGCCGCGAGCGGTACGAGCACTTGCATGCGCGTCTCCCGCTCCCCTTCGCCGTCGAGCCCGGCCGGGTCGCCGCGGTGTTTGATCACGGCGTGCTCGAAGTCCACCTGCCGTTTAAGCCGGTGGTCACGGCACCTGCGGCGCAAGCCCCGTGAACACGTCGTCCGGGTTCAAACCCAGCCATGGATCGGTGCTCGGGGTGAGGAAAAGCTCCGCATAGACCCGCTCGTTGAAGGCGTCGAGATCGACCGTGCCGCCTTCGTTCGCCAGCCAGTCGTGGAGCACCGCATGGAGCCCTAGCTCGTTGCGCACGGTGTCGAGCGAAAGGAGACTCTCAAAATTCGCCGCCATCCGCTCGGCCTCCGGGCCGGCGCCGAGACCCATCTTCTTGCGCAGGCGTTCGCGGGCCGCGTCGTCCAGCTGCCAGTCGTCGCGATGGTAGTTGGCCACTCCGACCCAAGGGATGCCGGCGCCCCACTGCGCGCCGGGGGTCGGGGGAAACATCGCGCTCAACAGACGCACCTCAATTCCGCTCTTGCTCATGGCGAGAGTCGAGGCCTCGACCGCGGTCGGCGGATTGCCCGCCAGCTGGGCCGGGACCACCCGGGCGGCTGCTTTCGCATTCCGATTCCGTGCGGGACCCCTGAGCCACTTCTCATACCGATCGAGGTCGGCGCTCAAAGTTCCGGAGAGGGCAATTGCCTGCTCACCGTGGCGTTCGGCCGAGAAAAACGGGAACACCCCGTCGTCGAATCCGGCCGTCTCTTTCGCGACCCGGTCGAGATCGGTCAGATCGCGCAGGAACGCGGTCGGACCGATCAAGCCCGGCAGCGCGTCGAGCAGGCGGCCGCGAGAGTCGAGCACGTAGTGGATGCTGTTGCCGGTGATCGTACCGGAGAGGCTCCGGCCGTCCCCCATGTCGATCGTGATCCGCGGCACCGGGCGCACCGACTGCCAATGGAGGATAAACCGCTCGTGCAAGAGGCGGGAGATCGCCGGATCGGCGTACAGCACGGTGCGGAAGAAGCGGCTGTTGGCGCACGAGAATTCCTCGTCGAGCCGGCCGAGCAGGCGGAGCGAAAGGATCGGCTTGCCCGCGGCTTGCGCCGCGGCGCGCGCCGCCGCCAGGTCGGTATACCAATAGAGGTGGGAGGCGGCGCAGTCGCGCTGCGCGCAGACCGTATCGAGCACCCGACCGAATTCAGCATCGTCGATCGTGCGGTCCCCGCGCGTCCGGTCGGCCGCGAGCAGCGCGTCGATCCCCGCGGGTCCGGCGGCGCGGAGCGCCTTGATCGCCACCTCGGCCGACTCGGAATAGTTCCAAAGCGCTTTAAACGCGAGATCGGCGAGCGGCGTTGCGGCGGTCCCGCTGGCCAGGTCGGCGACCGCCGGTGCCGGACTCGCGGAGAGGAGCAGAAACAGCGCGAAGGTCAATGCAACCCCGAGGTGCCTTCGGGTGGAGGAGCGGAAGATCCAGGCGTTCATGAGAGTCCTCCTTTCAGGACGCCCAAAGCGTAGGGCGCCGAGGCGGCCCGCACGGTAACGGCTTCGTAACTCTTGGTTCCTCCGCACCTGCGCTCGTTTCGGCTCGGGCTATGCTCCCGCCATGGCGGCGGTTCCTGATCTTGCTTTGATCGTCGAAGACGACCTGGCGATCCGGCGTGGCCTGGTCGATGCGCTCTCCGGCGCCGGCTTCGCGACGCTCGAAGCGGGCGACGGCGCAAGCGGCGAGGCGCTCGCGCTCGAACGGCCGGTGCGCCTGGTGCTGCTCGACCTCGTGCTGCCGCGGAAAGACGGCCTCGCCGTGTTGCGTGCGATCCGCGCGGCCAAGCCTGCACTGCCGGTGATTCTGATCACCGCGCGCGGCGCCGAGGACGACCGCGTGGCGGGCTTGAAGCTGGGCGCGGACGACTACGTGGTGAAGCCATTTTCGATTCGCGAGCTGCTGGCCCGGATCGATGCGCTCCTCCGCCGATCTCCCGCGCGCGCCGAGGCGCCCGAGGTGCGCGCCATTCCCGGCGGGGCGATCGATCTGGCGCGCGGCGAGATCCGTTTCGACAACGGTTCGCGCGAGGAGCTGTCGGATCTCGAAGCGCGCCTGCTCTCCTACCTCGCCGCGGCCGAAGGGCGGCTGGTGCCGCGCGACGAGCTGCTGGTCCGCGTCTGGGAGATCGACCCGCGGCGGATCGAGACCCGCACGGTCGACATGACGGTCGCCCGCCTGCGCAAGAAGCTGCGCGACGGAGTCGGCTCCGGCGAGGAGGCAGGCGAGCCTCGGGTTCTGCTCACTGTCCGCGGCCGGGGCTATCGACTAGCATGAGATCCCGCGTCCCCCTGTTCGCCGGGTTTATCGCGGCGCTCGCGATCTTGCTCGGCGCACTAGCCTGGATCGCCCACACCGCGTTCGAGCTGGAGCGCGGCCAGGGTGAAGCCCGCGCGCTCGCCGCCCGGGAAGAACGCGCCCGCCTGGCGCTCTGGAGGATGGACTCCGCGCTTTCGGCGTTCCTCGCCCAGGAAAACGCCCGGCCGGTGGGAGGAGCGCTGCCGGGCGGCGATCCACGACGGCTTTACGATCGGCTTCGCTTCGAGATCGACGCCAAGGGAAGGCTCGCGACCGCGGGCGGTACCCCTTCTCCCGAAGCGCGCGCGTTGTTGGGGCGGGATGCGCTGTTGGCGGCTCTGGCGCAAGGGCCGCTGGCAGTGGAAAGACCGGAAAGGACGAAACGAACTTCCGGCACGCCAAACACGAAGGCAAAAAAAGAGGACGAAGTTCTGACGGAGGAGGCAAACCGCCAGACGGCGCTGAACATCACAGAGTTCTCAAACAGGGTCGAGGCGAATCAGGCGGTGCCTCCGGTGGCCTCTCCGGAAGCACCGTCACCCCCTCGGAGAACGCAGGCGCCGAAGGTACGGTCTCCACTCCAGCCGGTTTGGATCGGCACGGAGCTAGTGCTTGCCCGGCGGATCGAGCGCGACGGAGGCGAGGCGCTCGAAGGGATCTGGCTGAACCGCGAGGCGGTCAGCGCGAGCCTGCTCGGCCGCATTCGCGATCTCCTTCCGGCAGCGAGGCTGCTGCCGGCCGAGGGTGACGCCGCTGATCCCGGGCGCCAGCTCGCGCTCCTGCCGCTGCGGCTGGAACCGGGGCCGCCGGCCGCACTCCCACCGGTCGGCTGGACCGCCGCGCGGTTGGGGCTCGCCGCGGCGTCGCTCGCGATCCTGCTGGTGGCGGTTGGGGCCGGCGCCCTGCTCGCGGGCGCGCTGCGGCTCGCTCGAAGGCGCGACGATTTCGTCTCCGCCGTGACGCACGAATTGCGGACGCCGCTCACCACGTTCCGGATGTACACCGAAATGCTCGACGAGGGGATGGTGCCGAAGGAGAAGACGGCCGAGTACCTGGCGACCCTGCGCGCCGAGGCCGAACGGCTCGGCCAGTTGGTCGAGAACGTCTTCGCTTTCGCGCGGTTGGAGCGCGGCGGCCGGGCGGCGCGCACGGAAGTCGCCTCCCTTTCCGATCTGCTCGATCCGATCGCGCGACATCTTTCGGCGGATCTGGCGCGCCGTGGCCTCGACTTTTCGCTGCACCTGCCGACCGAGCTCGAGAAGGAGGCGGTGCGGGTTGATCCCGTGGCGGTCGAACGCATCCTTCAGAACCTAGCGGACAATGCGGCGAAGTTCGCCGGAGGGTCATCCGCGAGGCCGCGCTTCGAGATCCGAGCCGAGGCGATGAGCCAGACGATCGTGCTGATCGCCGCGGACGACGGCCCCGGCATCCCGCGCCGCGAGCGCCGCCGGTTGTTTCGCCCCCTTCGCCGCTCAGCCGCCCGAGCCGCCGCCGAAGGCGCACCGGGGCTCGGTCTTGGCCTCGCGCTCAGCCGCGGCCTGGCGCGTAGCTTTGGAGGGGAGCTGCGGTTCGTCGAGCGGCAGGAAACGGGCGCCGCGTTTGCGCTCGACCTGCCGCGGGAGCCATAGAATGAGTGTCTCGTGAACGAGGACTTCGAGATTCTCAGCGAGATCGTTTCGGTGGAAACGATCGCCTCAGGCTTGGCTGTGCAGAAGCGGCGCTTGCTCTCGAAGGTTTATGGCGCAGGGCACTGGCGTAAGCTCAAGGGCATTGCTACCATTCGCCTGCCCGATGGCGTGATTGTTCGCGCCGAATTACACTGGTTCGAAGCTCACGGCCGAGGTCGTCGCGACCTCAAAGTCAAACGAATTTTGAAGCCAACGCCATGAACGAAGCCAAGCGGTCCTACTTTCTTTGCATCAGGAACCGAGGCTACGCCGCTTCGCTACAGGTCCGTACGATCTATCCGGCATTGGAAGATCCGGAAGCGGAGTCTCACGGCATGCTTCGCATTGTGGACGAGTTTGGTGAGGACTATCTCTTCCCTGCCAAGTTCTTCGTCCCTATCGAAGTTCCAAAGGCGGCGGAGCAGGCGTTTGCCGGCGCCGCCTGACAGCGCCAAAGAGGCTTTCGCCGCCTCTCACCAGGGATCGAAACAGTCGTAGTTGCGTTGCCGGGCGATCTTGCCGTCGCGGATCTCCAGGAAGATCGCCATCCGGCAGTGCATCCTGCCGCCGGGAGGGATGGTGCCGACTTTCACCGCAAGCGTCGCGGTCCACTGCACTTCGAGCGCGACATCGTCGCCGCTCGCGACCGCATGCAGGAGGATGAAGCGCTGCTCGGTCACCACCCGCCGGCCGCGCGTCGCGGCTTCGAGCAGACCGGCGAGATCGCGGCGCACGCCTTTCGTCGACAAGCGATTCGGCAGCTCGTCCTGCACCACGTCGGGGGTGAAGAACTCGGCGAGCGCCGCGCCGGTGGCACCCCGTTCGAGCGCGGCGAGGTAGCGGGCGGCCAGGTCGAGATGAAGGTTCGGCTCGCTCACGGCTGGCTCTGCAGCGCCTCCGGCGCGGCGCCGAAATCGCCGATCACGATACCGCGGTTGGTGAGCGCGGCGTAGCCCGAATCGTCGGTTGCGACGTCGAAGATGAACCAGCCGTTGCAGGTCTCGAACAGCTCGCGACCGCCGGGAAAATGGAAGATCGTGCCGGCCTTGCCCTGCTTTTCGAGCATCGAAAGCGAACCGAGGAATACCGGGGTTCCTTTCCAGTAGAACAGGGCGCCGCGACCGTTCACGTACCAGTGCTCGTTGTCCGTGCCGACGTCTTTGCCGCGCACCGGATCGTCGCCTCCGGTCGCAAAGATCCCCGGATCGACCGGCGCCCAGTTGCCCGCGGCGTCGGCGCGAAACACCTCGTTCGTTCCGCCGAACCAGACCAACACCGCGCCGTCGCGGTCGTGCTCCAAGCGAATCCGCCCCCAGGACCGACCGGCCTCGCCGCCGCTCTCGCCTTTCTCCAAACCGCCGAGGCGGGTTGGATCGATCGGCGGCACGGCAAAATCGGTGGCGAGAACATGGCCGTCTCGGCCGACCCGCCAGATCGCGTGGGTCGCCGCCGTGGGCTCGACGAACAGCCCCGACGGGGCGACCGCCAGGTCGTAGAACCCGCCCTCGCCCTCGACCTTCTGGAGCGGTACGGTGCGCAGCGTGCCCGTCGCCTCGTAGTGCCAGAGCACCAAGCGGTCCTGCGCCGCGAGCCAGAGAGAACCGTCCAGCGGATCGAGCGCGAGCGACGACCAGTGTTCCCCCTCGCCGCCCAGCCGCACGCCGATGTCCGCCGCCTCGCCGTGCCGGTCGACCCGCACCAGCCGCGCCGGCTCGAACAAGATCCAGATCCGTGGGCCGATCTTCACCAGCTCGACCGGTCGGGCGTCTTTCGGCACCCCGAGCTTTTCGAACGACAGAAACGCGGCGCCCTGGCCGCAGAGCAGGCTGCTCTGAACCAGATCGTCAGCCTTTGGCGGAGCGACGGGAGCGGGCGCCGGAGGCGGCGCGCCGGCGCAGCCGGCAAGCCCCGAGATTCCGAGAACCAGGATCAAGAAAGACCGACCGGGTAGGCGCATGGGCAAGGTCCGACGACTACGGCGCCGCCGCGATCACGCGGACGCCGTCGGCGACCAGCGAAGTCTCGGACTTCGGCGCGCTGATCGCGTCGATCTCCGCCTTGGGCCGGCCGGCATCCGACGCCAGATGGCGCTGCTCTTCCACCGAAACTTCGCGCACTTCGAGAGTCCCTTCGGCGATCACGGTGGAGCCTGGAAGGTCTTTCGGCACGAAGAAGCCGTAGTCGCGGAAAGTGACCCGCATCTCGCGGCCGTCGCCCGCGGCGAGCGCCATCCAGCAGCCTCTCGCCTGGCAGGCCGCGGAGACGAAGCCGGACAGGCGCACCGTCTTGCCGTTCAGCTCGGTCGCGCGGTCGAGCGCGTTCGCGACGGCGAGGGCCTCGCCTTCGGCGGCGACCGGAGCGCCGTAGGCGCCTTCCGTCTGCGGCGTCTTCGGCGGTTGGGCGACGAGCGAGGTCGGAGAAGAGGCGAGCGCGACGAACAGCAGCGTGAGGATCGGCAACGGGCGCATGGAAGAGGTCTCCTAAGAGTTCGCGAGTGCGTTCGAAGGGAGAGATTCTACCCCTACGGCGCCGTGCCGACCGCCGATCACGCTCGCGTAGACCGCGAGCAGCTCGCGGGCGGCGCGGATCGGATCATGGGTTCGAGCCAGCGCCTCGCGCCCCGCCGCGACCAGGCGAGCCGCCGTTTCGGGCTCGCGATGAAGCGCCGCGATCGCCCGGGCGAAGGTCTTGGGATCGACGGCGACCAGCGCCTCGCAGCCGTCCCGAACGTCGAGACCGGCGAGCGCCTCGGGCGTCGCGATCACCGGTAGACCGCGCGCCCACGCTTCGAGAACCTTCATCCGTACGCCGGACGCGATGCGCAGCGGCACCGCGAGGAACGCACCGGGTGCGAACGCCTCGAAGCTCTCTTCCGGAGCGGAATGGGAGACGACGCTGCCGGCTTGGTCCGGCAGCTCCTGAAGGAGCTGCCGGA
>Ga0268264_10001062_pt1 | contig 27268 bp, 23 predicted proteins | sample KBSSwiS32_FD_190357 | JGI IMG/M metagenome (GOLD analysis project Ga0268264, IMG submission 190357) | Switchgrass rhizosphere microbial communities from Kellogg Biological Station, Michigan, USA - KBS Switchgrass S3-2 (SPAdes) (version 2) | ecosystem: Host-associated > Plants > Roots >...
TTTGAAGGTTTTTGAGGAAACAAAACGTCAGGGCGTGCTTATAGGTAAGGGAGGTTTGTATGGCAATGTCATCCGCACGGGCATGATGCTCAATACGACGACCGACACGGTCGATCGCCTTGTTGAGGCCCTGGATGCAGGCTTTGCAACGGTTTGATGAAAAAGAGTGTATTGATTGTTTGGTTTTTTGCGTTCGTAATCGGACTGTCGGCTTGTTCGGCAGTGGCTCAAGATAACAGCAAGGACGCTTCGAAAGAAAATCTCGAAGACTATATTCGCGCAACGTGGCGATTGGACGGTGAACTGCCGCCAAATAATACCGGCCACGGCTTTCGGTGGTTTCTTGAATACACATTCTCGGAAGATGGGTCCTTCATGCTCACTGGTTATCCACCGCTGATGCAGAAAGGAAAGTATCGAGTGGTCAAGACTGAAGACGATAAAATCACTCTCGAACTATACGAACAGAGCGGGAATTTTGGAACGAGGGATAAAAGGATCGAGATTCAGATCGATCGCAAGAATGACTTTCTGAACATCGATAGCAAGAAGGGATTTAAGCGAGCGAAGAAAGAATGATCGGTATGGTAGTCGACGCTTTCCGTGTCTCTCGCTTGAAAAGATGAAGCCGCAGTCAAATTATCCGTTATATACTCTTGTCCCAATACTATTATTGGCATGCTCATCCACGATCGCACAACGGAATGTGATCGCGAAGGTCGATGAGTACGTTAAAGCTGAAATGCGGCGGCAAAAGATACCGGGAGTTTCGCTTGCGATCATAAAAGATGGGAAGGCGATCCTCGCGAAGGGCTACGGTTTTGCTAATGTCGAGCATAAGGTTCTGGTCAAACCGGAAACGGTCTTTCAATCGGGATCGGTTGGCAAACAATTTACCGCTACGGCCGTGATGATGCTTGTTGAGGACGGGAAGATCGGCTTGGATGAAAAGATAAGTAAATATCTCGGCGAGGTCCCGGATTCCTGGAAGCCGGTTACTATCAGACAGCTGCTTTCGCATACCGGCGGCTTTACTGATTATCCCGATGATTTCGATCTGCGAAAGGATTACACCGAAGACGAACTCCTGAAACGCTGGCAGACAATCACACTCGCGTTTCAACCGGGAGAAAAGTGGCAGTACAGCAATCTCGGATATGTTACACTTGGCATCCTGATCCACAAGGTTACAGGCAAATTTTACGGTGATTTCCTGGATGAACGAATTTTTAAACCGCTTGGGATGAAGACGGCAAGGATTATAAATGAGGCTGATATCGTTCCAAATCGAGCTGCCGGTTATCGCCTGGTGAACGGAGAGCTAAAGAACCAGCAGTGGGTTTCTCCTTCATTAAACACAACAGCGGATGGGTCTCTGTATCTCACGGCGCAAGATATGGCCAAATGGGACGCGGCGTTGTATGGTGAAAACCTTCTGAAGGGGGCGACGCTTGAGCAGATGTGGACACCTGTTACACTCAAAGACGGAAGAACTCACCCCTACGGGTTCGGGTGGAGCCTTAGAACCGTCAATAGGCACAAGTTGGTTGAGCACGGGGGCTCATGGCAGGGCTTCAAGGCACACATCGCGCGTTATGTCGACGACAAACTGACGGTAATAGTATTTGCAAACCTCGCGCAGACTAACCAGTCGCGAATTGCTCATCAGGTTGCTGCGATAATTCAGCCTGAGTTGCTTCAGAGATTTGCTCAGGACCCGGAACCACAGGTAACGGCTCAATTTAAGGAGCTTCTGGAACGGCTCACCGAGGGAAAAGCAGACACGATAATATTTGGCTCCGAACTCCAAGCGAGTCTCTTTGAGGGGAATGGCCGATTGTTCAGTTTTATAAAAACGTTAGGTCTAATTCAGAGCTTTCAGCTGCTAGAGCGTAGTGAAAAGAACGGTATTCGCAGCTATCGCTACCAGGTAGATTACGCGGCCATGACCGTCTCTTTGGATATCGAAAAAGATCAAAAGGGGAAGATCATCGTGTTTGATGTTCAACCAGAATAAAACATTTAAACTATGAGAACGCTGATCAAGTCCGGAAGGATAGTGACCGCGGTCGACGATTACCTTGCCGATATTCTCATCGAGGGGGAGACCGTTTCGATGATCGGCGCATCGATCGAGGTCGAGGCGGACAAGGTGATAGATGCGAGTCGGATGCTTGTGATTCCCGGCGGGATCGATCCGCATACGCATATGGAGCTGCCTTTTGGCGGGACGCAAAGCTCAGATGATTTTTTTACCGGAACGCGTGCGGCGGCATTTGGCGGGACGACGACGATAATAGATTTCGCCGTGCAGACTAAGGGCGAATCGATGATCGCGGGTGTCGATGCGTGGCACAAGAAGGCGGAAGGGAAAACGTGCATCGACTACGGCTTTCATTTGATCACGACGGATTTCGAAGACAAACACACCGAGGAGATGTACACGCTAATGGACGAGGGGATCACCTCGTTCAAATTGTTCATGGCCTATCCGGGTGTGTTTCTGGCTGATGACGCAACGATCTTTCGTGCGATGTCGGCGGCTGGTGCCCGAGGCGGTTTGATATGCATGCACGCCGAGAATGGCATTGTCATCAATGAGATCATTAAACGCTTTCTCGCCGATGGCCGCACGGCTCCGAAATATCATGCATTAACGCGTCCGACGATCGCCGAAGCAGAAGGCGTTCACCGTGCCATCGCGATCGCCGAGATGGCAGAATCGCCGGTTTACATCGTCCATCTGAGTTGCACTGACGCGCTCAATAAAGTCCGCGAAGCTCGTGATCGCGGTATTCCCGCTTTTGCAGAAACCTGCCCGCAGTATCTTTTTCATTCGATCGACGATTACGGAGACGATTTCAAGGGCGCACGATACGTGATGACGCCGCCGCTGCGGGAAAAGCACAATCATGCCGAACTATGGAAGGGTTTGAAAATGGATGATCTGCAGGTGATCTCGACCGACCATTGCCCTTTCTGTATGAAGGAGCAGAAAGAACTCGGAAAAGACGACTTTTCGAGAATTCCAAACGGAGCTCCCGGCGTCGAAAATCGCATGTCGCTGATCTATAACGGCGGCGTTGTGGGAAATCGTATCTCGCTCAATCGCTTTGTCGAACTCACTTCGACCGCCGCTGCAAAGATGTTTGGGCTCTTTCCAAAAAAAGGAACGATCGCCGTCGGTTCTGACGCCGATCTTGTTATCTTCGATCCTGAAAAAGAACACACCTTCGGCGTCGACGCTGAGCATATGAACGTCGACTATTCTTCATACGAGGGATGGAAGATGAAGGGCAAGGTCGAGACCGTTTTATCGCGCGGCCGCGTTATTATCGAGAACGGCGAACACAAAGGCAAGGCTGGTGACGGGCAATTTCTCAAACGCGGCGAGTGCGTGCGGATCTAAAATGATTTCCCGCTCGCTAAGAATCATTTTTCCCACGGGCTGAATGATTTTTCCCATGGCCTGGATCATTTTGCCCACGGCCCAGACCATTTTTCCCACGGCCCAGATCATTTTTCCCAAGGCCCAGATCATTTTGCCCACGGCCTGGATCATTTTGCCCACGGCCCAAACCATTTTTCCTAAGGCCCAAACCATTTTTCCCAACGCCCAGACCATTTTTCCCACGGCCTAAATCATTCTTCCCGTACGAAAAACAACTTTTCCGAATGCTAGAATCATTTCAGTAATTGCTAAAACCCTTTTCAGCGACCGGAAAATATGAATATTGCGTCAGCAAATGCTCGTGCGGCGAAACCGTTTTCTGCCGATCAGCGAGCGTTGTCTTCAGTCGAGCGGATCGTCGAGTTTTACGAAGATGCAGGAGCCGACTATGAGCATTGGAGCCGCGGCCTCAACATGCATTTGGGGTTTTATCGCTGGGGCCTAAACCCTTTCGATCGCGAAGCGATGCTTGAACAGCTCAATCTCGAGATCGCCGATCGACTGTGCCTGCGGCATGATACCGAGGCTTTTCTTATAGACCTTGGCTGTGGGATGGGAGCGGTTGCCAGGAGCATCGCGACTAATCATCCCGGCACCATGATCAAGGGGGTGACTCTGGTACCTTCACAGGTTAAGATCGCGTCAGAACAAAACAAGAATTTTGGACTGGAAAGTCGCATCGAGGTCCTCAAAGCGAACTATGTTACCCTTCCATTCGAAACCGGAAAGGCCGACGGCGTGTGGGCCGCCGAAAGTGCGTGTTACGCTAAGGGCGCCGACAAAGCCGATCTAGTTAAAGAGATGGCCCGCGTTCTACGATCCGGTGGGCGTTTCGCTGTCGCCGATTGTTTTGTCGCACAACCCGAAAAAGAATTCGGTATATTGATGAACAAGTGCTATTCGGCCGTTTGTAAGAACTGGGCAGTCGTCGAAATGGCTTCACTTGGCCCATTTATTTCTGCGTTGAACAAAAACGGGTTCCGAGATATTGTCGTGGAAGACATTTCCTGGCGGGCCGTGCCGTCAATGCTTCATGCACCATTTGCCGTGCTGACATTTCTTCTTAAAAAACTATTTGCGGGAGAGGCCTTGAACCAACAAAGTATCAATAACCTGAAAGCCTCCTTGCTGGCAATGATACTCGGACTGAATAGGTCGAAAATTCGCTATTGTTTGATCAGCGGTACTCGCTGTTGAGTGAAAACGATATAGGTTCCCCAAAACAGCATTTGCATAGAATCTTGATTTCGACGAAATCCCTATGTCAGAAACAATTTTGCATGATGACGGTCGCGTTGAATTAAACGAAGGGGCTCTTCGCGAGATCGAAGGCTCATCGCTTTATAACGAAGACCTTGCGCCGGTGCCGGTGGCGAAACGAAACTGGACGACCTACAACTACGCTGCGCTATGGATCTCGATGGCGCATTGCATCCCGACATACATGATGGCATCGGGATTGATCTCGGCCGGAATGAATTGGTGGCAGGCCCTCTTCACGATCCTGCTTGGCAACACGATCGTTCTTGCACCGATCCTTCTTAATTCGCATCCCGGGACAAAATATGGAATTCCGTTTCCTGTCTTCGCACGTGCTGCCTACGGAACCGTCGGATCGAATCTGCCTGCGCTGATGCGAGCGATCGTCGCATGCGGATGGTTCGGCATTCAGGCATGGATCGGCGGCCAAGCCCTGCAGACTTTTTTTTCCGCGTTCATTCCCGGCTGGGCCACATTGCTCGGCGGACCGATCGGCGGGCACACGCCGACCGAGTGGTTGTCGTTCCTTTTGTTTTGGGGAATAAACATCGCGATCATCTATCGCGGGATGGATCTGCTGCGAATGGTCGAAAACTGGGCGGCTCCATACGTCCTGGCAATGACAGCAATCTTACTTGTTTGGATCCTTTATCAGGCTGGCGGCATTGGATTTCTCCTGCATGAGCCAGGAAAGTTTCAGACGCTTGGCCAATTCTGGCCGGTATTCATCCCGAGCCTAACGGGTATGATCGGATTCTGGGCGACGCTCAGCCTGAACATGCCGGACTTTACACGCTTCGGAAAGAGCCAGCGCGAACAGGCGATCGGGCAAACGGTAGCACTGCCGACGACTATGGTTATTTTCGCCGCGATGGGAATTCTGATCACATCCGCGGCTGTCGTTGTTTTCCCGAACATGAACCATGCCGATGCGTGGGACCCGGTCAAGCTTGTCGGACAATTCTCGCAGCCGGTGATTGTCGCGATCTCAATGTTCACGGTGGTCGTCGCAACCCTTTCCGTAAATATCGCGGCCAACGTTGTTTCGCCTGCGAATGATTTTGCCAACGCTTTCCCGCGTTTCATATCGTTTCGAACGGGCGGCCTGATAACAGGCATCATCGGTATTTTGATACAGCCTTGGAAGCTGCTTGCGGATCCGACGGTTTATATATTCGACTGGCTGGTCGGATATTCCGGCGGACTCGGTTCAATTGCGGGGGTGCTCATAGCGGACTATTGGATCGTCAGACGCAAGGACCTGAATCTTGGCGATCTCTATCGCAGCAAGGGAACCTATGGCGGATGGAATTGGCGAGCCGTGGCCGCAACACTTCTGGGTTGCTTTTTTGCCTGGATAGGCTTGATAATTCCAGTATTCCGTCCACTTTACGATTACGGGTGGTTTGTTGGTTTCGGCGTCGCATTCATCGTGCATTGGGCACTTATGGCCGCAATGCCGCCGCATTCCGATGCACAAGATTCTTGAAGGTTCTTGGTTTAACTTCCTTTTTTAACTCGCTCTGAAACTAGACTAGGAGAGATGATCCAATGCTAAAGACTCTATTTCCCGGAATTCGCTGGACAAAGGTGTCCTTCTCTTTAATTGGTGTTTTGCTTTCTTTGCTCGCCATACAAGCATCCTCACAAACATTTCGCGGAAAGATATTGGGAACCATATCCGATCAGAATGGGGCTGTTCTTCAGGGAGCGAAAGTCACAGCGAAAAATATAGGGACTTCAATAGAACGCTCGACGACGACCGATTCGGATGGAAACTACTCGATACCGGAACTCCCTATCGGAACGTATGAGATTACTGTCGCCCAGGCCAACTTTCAGGTCCGCACTGTAAAGGATGTCGTTGTCGAGATCGCAGGAGAGCGCCGGGTTGACGTGTCTTTGCTGGTTGCCGGTGCCACTGACAATACCGTAATTGTTAGCACCCAGGAGCAGGTTGAAACGGCAAGCACGACTCTGGGCGGAACGATCCAAAGCAGGGCGGTTGCCGATCTTCCGGTAAATGGCCGCGATTTTACCAAGTTTCTTGCGATCGTTCCGGGCGCTTCGGGCGATCCATCGGGGGCGACAGATTCCCCGGGTTCGTTCGGGCTTTTCAGCGCTAACGGAAACCGGGGACGTTCCAACAATTACCTGATTGACGGTACGGACATGAACGACGGCTACCGTAATCTGCCGGCGATCAATGAGGCCGGTGTTTTTGGTACTCCGGCGACAATTCTGCCATTAGAGGGGATACAAGAGGTGGCCGTCTTATCGAATTTTGAAGCCCAATACGGGCGCAATTCGGGCTCGGTGGTAAACATAGTAACCAAGTCCGGTACAAATAATTTTCACGGGGCCCTCTTTGAATTCGTACGAAATGACCGATTTGATGCCCGAAATTTCTTCAATCAGAAACCCGATCCGAAAACAGCCCTGCGTAATAACCAATACGGCGGTTCACTTGGCGGGCCTATTGTTCGGGGAAAGACCTTCTTTTATGTAAATTATGAGGGACAGCGAGAGCGCGTTGGACTAAACTCGACTGCTCGAATTCCGGATCCGCGCGAAATTCAGGCTATCCTCAGTGGTACCGGTTGCGGAAGCAAGGGCGTTACTCTGAATCCCGTCATCGGGCGTCTCCTGCAAATGAATCCATGGGGAACGCCAAATCGTCCATTGCCCATTTGTGACAACTCCGGGCAGCCTAATCTGTTTGTCACGACGCGCGCATTGAATGATGTCGACAGCTTCATTGGAAAGATAGACCATTCTTTCACTGAAAATGACCAGCTTACTGGCCGATACTATTTTGGTAAGAGCAACCAGTCGTTTCCACTCGCGATCCTGGGTGGAAACATATTACCCGGCTATAACACCGTTACGCCGACGAAAGTAAATCTTGTTTCGATCTCATATCTTAAAATATTCTCCCCAGGAAAGATCAACGAAGCTCGCTTTGGCTACAATCGCTTCGACGAGGGATTCTTCCCGGAGGACGGAGATTTTGATCCGCGGTCAATCGGTCTCAATACCGGGGTTACAAATCCCCGCGATTTCGGATTGCCGTTCATACGAATCAGAAACGATTCGATCGGCAACATTGCGTCGCTCGGCTCGACCTTGTCGGTTCCGCGGTCGCGGGTGGATTCCAATATTCATTTCATTGATAACTTTTCGTGGAAAAAGGGGAGCCATGATCTGAAAATGGGCTACGAACTTCGGCGCACGGACGTTAATGCGTTCTTTGATGCTGGCTATCGCGGAAGACTCGATTTCAACAGCCTGGCCGATTTCCTTGCCGGAAATTTGTCCGGCGGCCGGTCTGCCCGCGGTGAGTCTCAACGGCAAACCTTTGAAACCTCCCATGCTCTTTACTTTCAGGACAATTGGCGGTTCAGTAAAAATTTGACTTTCAATGCCGGTTTGCGCTGGGATTACTTTGGTGTGATCGGTGAGAAAAATGACCTGATGAGCAATTTTGATCCGAGCCTTGGCCTGGTCCTTGTTGGAACAAACGGTCTTAAAAAGCTCTATAGATCCGACTGGAAGAATTTTAGCCCAAGGCTGGGATTCGCGTGGGATTTGACAGGTAAGGGCAAGACCGTCGTCCGCGCAGGTTGGGGTTTGTTTTATGATGCGTACTCGCAGGATTTCTTTGTTGGTCAGCTCCCTTTCAACACTTTCAATCCGGGACCGGCCTACAACCCGGTGGGACCGTCGCCAATTCTGTTTTCGTTCTCGACCGTCGATCAGATACAGAATAATGTACCAATATTCACAGGTTTCTCAGACTCTGATGTTTTCGCGGTTGACCGTAATCTGAAGACGCCCGCCATTCAGAATTTCAATCTGAATTTTCAACAGGAACTATTTAGAAACGTGGTCTGGCAGATAGGCTATGTCGGTTCACAGGGAAGAAATCTATTCCGCTACCGGGACATTAATCAACCCATAAATCCTGCTGTTTCAACTGCGCGTCCATTTGATAATGGCCCGTTTGCTCCGTCCGGCGGAACATTTTTCTACGTTAATCAATTGGAGACAAGCGCAAATTCCGGCTACAACGCATTGCAGACGAGCGTTAGTCTGCGCGGCTTCAAGAATTTTTCGGGACAGATAAATTACACTTGGTCGCATTCTATCGATAACGCTTCGGACGGGCAGGATTACGTTGCCAACGCAACGCAGCCCGATAACAGCTATCGTACCGATTTTGAACGCGGCAATTCGAATTTCGATATACGGCAACGTTTCGTTGCAGCTCTCAGTTATGAGGTCCCGAACTTCGTCAAGCGTTACCCGAGACTCGGCGAGGGGTGGCAGCTTAACGGTATATTGACGCTTCGGACGGGCAGCCCGTTTCATGTCAACCTATTCGATGATTATAATGGGACGGGCGAATTCTTCCCGCGGCCGGATATCGTGGGCGACCCTTATGCCGGAACGCATACGCCCGATAATTTTCTGAACCTATCAGCATTCAGGGTTCCATGCACGTTTATACCTGACCCGAGCGGCGACGGCGGAGCTGATCAGTGTGCCCCTGGTTCATTTCATTTCGGGAACCTCGGCCGAAATTCGCTGATAGGTCCGGGCTACGAAAATCTAGACTTCTCGATTTTCAAAACGACCAAGATCACGGAGTCTATAAAGATCCAGATTCGTGCCGAGGTCTTTAACACCTTGAATCGTCCGAATTTCTCGTCTCCGCTTTTGCCATCATTTGCCGCGGACGCGAGTTTTCGTGGAATTGACCCGGAAACCGGTCGCGGACGGGGCTTTTTGCCGATCACTGTCACACCGGATGTGGGCATTGGCAATCCCTTTTTGGGCGGCGGCGGCCCGAGAAATTTTCAGTTCTCAGCGCGTCTGGTCTTTTGATCGAAAAACTACTTGGCGTTTGAAATCAGAGTTGTTGGTGTGATCCGCGGTTGACTTGCTGGTAACGTGCACCCGTGTAGAATTTAGACGACTGCGAAATTTGTGGTGGAGGTGGAAAGATATGCGAAACGCCTTGGCAATCGGTTCTATGAAATACAATAAGGTGGCCAATTTTTATGATGGGCGGTTTGTCGAAAGCGATTCACGGGTTAGTCTCGACGTGATATCTCCCATAGACGGCAGCCTTTTGTCGCAGGTCCCGATGTCGTCTGGTCACGAACTTGATCTGGCAGTAAAGTCAGCCAAAACCGCCTTCGAAGGCTGGAGCCGCACGACGATAAAAGAGCGCGTACAGGTATTCTTCAAATATCGACAACTGCTTGAGGAAAATCTTGACGAACTTACGTCCCTCGTCTCCGAGGAAAATGGGAAGACCTGGGACGAGGCGAAAGCAGAGGTTGAAAAGAGTATCGAGCTGACCGAGTTTGCGTGTTCGATGCCGCAGCTTGTCTCAGGCGAGATCCTCGAAGTTTCGCGAGGTGTAGAATGCCGCACAGAACATTTTCCGATAGGCGTCGTCGCGTCGATCGTACCTTTCAATTTTCCGTTGATGGTACCTAACTGGACGATGCCCAATGCGCTTGTTCTCGGAAATACGATGATCATGAAGCCATCCGAGCTGGTGCCTATTTCGGTGCAGCGGATGGCCGAGCTGCTTAAGGAGTCAGGCTTGCCCGATGGTGTTTTCAATGTAATTAACGGCGGAAAGGAGATCGTCGAAGGTATCTGCGACCATCCGGATATCGAGGCCGTAAGCTTTGTCGGTTCAACCAAGGTCGCGAAACTCGTTTATCAACGAAGTACTAACAGCTTGAAGCGTTGTGTCGCTCTTGGTGGAGCGAAAAATCACCTTTTCGTGTTGCCCGACGCAAATCCCGCCATGACCGCGACTAATGTCACCGCTTCGATGTCGGGTTGTGCGGGTCAGCGCTGCATGGCGGCGTCCGCGATGCTAGCAGTCGGCAATATTGATCCGATCATCGCATCGATTTGCGATGAAGCCCGCAAGGTCATTCCTGGAAAGAATCTCGGCGCCGTGATCTCAAAGGCCGCCAAGGACAGGATCGAGGCGTACATTTCTGAAGCCGAATCAAATGGGGCAAAGATTCTCGTCGACGGCCGGGGAGTGGTTGTTGAGGGAAAAGAGAACGGTACGTATGTTGGCCCCACTGTCATCGATCGGGTGACGCCGGATATGTCCGTCGCGACCGAGGAGATATTTGGGCCTGTCATTTCGATCATGCACACCGACACTCTCGATGAGGCGATCAAGATCGAAAACGCAAATCCCTACGGGAACGCAGCGTCAGTGTTTACCCAGAGCGGCGGAGCGGCTCGCTATGTGATGGAGCATGCAAGCGCCGGAATGATCGGGGTCAATATCGGCGTACCTGTTCCTCGCGAACCGTTTTCCTTTGGGGGATGGAACGAATCCCGATTCGGGTCGAACGATATCACGGGCAAAAGCTCGATCGAGTTCTGGACTAAATTGAAGAAAACTACCACTAAATGGAATCCCGAGGCTGGGATCAACTGGATGAGCTAATGGCAGTACATGAAAAGAAACGCTAAGATCGTGGTTATTTTGATCAGCCTGCCTTTTTTTGTGTTGGTGGTGCTGAAAACCCACAGTGTGAGTGCTCAGTCAAAGCCCGAAACCGCTGGAGAGAAATTCAAGAATATCACCGTCTTGAACGACATGCCTGCGGATCAGTTGGGAAAAGTGATGAACATCTTTTCCGCATCGCTCGGGAAAAATTGTTCCTTCTGTCACGTCGAGGATAAATTCGATCTCGATGAAAAGAAAGAAAAGGCCACCGCACGTGAAATGATCAAGATGACGGTTGACCTTAATAAAGAGCATTTCCGTGGAAGGCCCGAAATTTCGTGCAATACGTGTCACAGCGGTAAGGAGCGGCCGCAAAGTCTTCCTGGCCTTGCACCGGTTGCGGCAGAGGCGCGTCCAAAACAACCGGAATCCCGGCCGACAGCCGACCAGATCATTGACAAATATCTCAAGGCTCTTGGTGGCACGGCGAAGCTGGCAAGAGTAACGTCCCGATATGTTAAGGCCCAGCGAATTGAGCCCGACGGAAAATCTGTCGAGCCGGAAGAGATTTGGTTCAAAACTGGAAAATATAGGGCGCTGACGGCGTACGGGAAATATATGGTCCGTGAGGAATTCGACGGTTCGGCTGCCCGCAAATATGGTAATACCGATGAAATCACACTCAAAAGAGATGAGGCGGAACAAATACGCCGCGAAGCAGAACTCTTTTCTCCGGCAACAATTCGGGCGATATATCCGAGGATAGAGTTTCGGTCTGTTGAGAAGATCGACGGACGCGAAGTTAACATGGTTTTCGCCACGACTGCAGGAGGCGTCCGGGAGCGGCTCGCATTTGACGCCAAAACCGGATTGCTTGTTCGCCGGTCGGCATCGACGCCGACAATTTTTGGGAATTTCGTTTATCAGGTGGATTACCTGGATTATAAAAACTTCGGTGGGGTCAGGATCCCAACGACGATCCAATATGCTATGCCGAATATTCGCTGGACGCGAAAGGTCACGAGCGTAGAGACCAATGTACCAATAGGTGACGCGATATTCAGTTCGAAAGCACAATAGTAAGTTCGAAACACGTTGTGTCCCCTGGGTCAAAGTCTGGGACAGGTTGGGGCACTTTAGACAGAAGCGACCAATAAAACTCAAGAACGAATATTTATGGCAAGAATAATCAAATGCGGCCTGATCCAGGCACACAATGTGGCACCAGCGGAGTCACCAATATCCGAGATCAGGAAGGCAAATATCGATAACCAGATGAAGCTCGTTGAGGATGCCGCGAAGCAGGGCGTGCAGATGCTTTGCTTCCAGGAGATCTTTACCACGCCGTATTTCTGTGCTGAACAGCAAACGCGTTGGTACGAGGCTGTGGAAAAGATCCCCGACGGCCCAACGGTCAAGCTGATGCAGGACGTGGCGAAGCAGCATGGGATGGTGCTGATCGTTCCTATCTACGAGGAAGAGCAAACCGGCATCTATTACAACTCGGCCGCAGTTATCGACGCCGATGGTAAATACCTCGGCAAGTACCGCAAGACGCATATCCCGCATGTTGCACCGGGCTTCTGGGAGAAGTTTTACTTTAGACCTGGCAATTTGGGCTATCCGTGCTTCGATACGGCGTTCGCGCGGATCGGTGTTTATATTTGCTACGACCGGCATTTTCCGGAAGGTGCCCGGTGCCTGGGGTTGAATGGGGCTGAGATCATCTTTAACCCATCGGCAACGGTCGCTGGCTTAAGCGAATATCTGTGGAAGCTCGAACAGCCGGCGCATGCAGTCGCTAACGGCTATTTCGTCGGTGCGATCAATCGTGTCGGGACGGAGGCTCCATGGAACATCGGCGAATTTTACGGACAGAGTTATTTCTGTGATCCTCGCGGTCAGATCATAGCCGAAGGTTCACGTGACAAGGATGAATTGATCATTGCAGATCTGGACATGGACAAGATCCGGGAGGTCCGAAATACGTGGCAATTCTTCCGCGATCGCCGACCGGATCTATATGGACCTATCGTCGCCGATTGATGGAAGTTTGTTTTGGACTGAGTTTCAAGAAATGCAACATAGGGAAAAATACTCGTCGGGCGTCAAATTCGAATCCATCGTTGGATATTCGCGGGCCGTTCGCGTCGGTGACCGGATCTACGTAACGGGTACGACTGCCACTGATGAAAACAGTAAGATCGTTGGAGTTGGGGACGCCTATCGGCAGGCGGTCCAATGCATTCTAAATCTTGAGAAGGCCTTGAAGCATTTTGACGCCGGGCTTGAAAATATCGTCCGCACGCGGATGTTCGTTACAGACATTTCACGATGGGAAGAGTTCGGCCGGGCACACGGCGAATACTTCCGGGAGATAATGCCCGCGACGACCATGGTCGAGATATCTAAGCTTATAGATCCCGATATGCTGATCGAGATCGAGGCCGACGCTGAATTTTAAGATCTTTTATGGCAAAAAATTATTGCTCGCCCCTCAATATCACTGAGATCGAGAAGAATTTTTCCGAGATCAATCCGGCGATGACGGCGGCCGAAGCGATGCACGAATCAAATCGATGCCTGTATTGCTACGACGCCCCGTGCACACATGCATGCCCGACGCACATCGATGTCCCTTCATTCATTAAGAAGATCGCGAGCGGAAATCTCCACGGCTCCGCCCGCGTCATATTTGATGCCAATCCGATAGGTGCGACATGCGCGCGCGTCTGTCCGGTTGAGGTTCTTTGCGAAGGAGCCTGCGTTGAGAAAACACTTCTTCAAAAGCCGATAGAGATCGGGCGGCTTCAGCGTTATGCCACTGACTTTGCGATGAAAAGTGACCGGCAGATTTTCGTGAAAGGGGAATCGAACGGTAAATCGGTGGGGATAGTTGGCTCGGGGCCGGCTGGGTTGTCCTGCGCAACATATCTAGCTCGCCTCGGTTACGATGTGACCATCTACGAGAGAAAGGCGCAAGCGGGCGGGCTCGATACTTACGGTATGGCGGAATATAAAATGCCGCAGCGAGTATCGCTCGATGAGGTCGAGCATATTGCAAGTTTAGGAGTGAAGTTCTTGCTCAATACTGAGATCGTAATGGGAGCGGAGCCAGAGTCCGAAATTCTTGGCGAAGTGAGCAAGGTCAGCTTTGATCTTTTGAATGAGTGGCATGACGCGATCTTTCTGGGCACTGGTCTTGGTGACACGAATAAACTCAATATTCCTGGCGAGGATCTGGAGGGAGTATACGATGCGTTGTATTTTATCGAAAAGATCAAGACGCGAGACTGGGAAAGCGTTCCTTTGGGCAATTCGGTCGTAGTTATCGGCGCCGGTAACACAGCGATCGACGCCGTCACACAGGCTAAACGTCTTGGTGCCGAAAAGGTGGTCATGGTCTATCGACGTACTGAAAAAGACGCGTCGGCCTACGATTACGAACTGGAACTAGCCCGAAAGGACGGAATTGAGTTCGTTTGGCAGGCAGCTCCTATCGGCATCATGTCGGACGATGGAAATTCACGTGTTACGGGTTTAAGATGCGAGCGAACAGATGGCTCGCTCGAGCTTTTTGAGATACATTGCGACATGGTTATTAAAGCTGTTGGCCAACAGAAGATGGGAAGCTTTTTCGAAAAGGTTGCTGGGGTCGCTGTCGACGACCATGGTCGTGTTGTTGTCAGCGAACAAATGCAAACCTCAAACGCAAAGATCTTCGCTGGCGGTGATTGTGCCAATGGTGGTAGGGAGGCCGTAGATGCTTCGCAGATGGGTAAACTTGCGGCACAGGGAATTCATCAGTCATTGACCGGCGAGAATGTGCGTTTTGCAGGCTCGAAATAAGCGGTGACCTACGGCAGACAACCTTATGGCAGATCTAAGCATAAATTTCGCAGGAATCAAGTCTCCCAATCCGTTCTGGCTTGCCTCGGCACCTCCGACAAATATGGGGTCAATGGTCGAGCGCGCGTTCGATGCCGGTTGGGGCGGGGCGGTTTGGAAGACCCTCGGCGAGCCGATCGTGAATGTTTCTTCCCGGCTGGCGGGATTGGATCAGGGGGCCCTACGGCTGATCGGTTTGAATAATATTGAGTTGATCACCGACAGGCCGCTCGAGGTGAATCTAAAAGAGATCGCCGATTGTAAAAAGAAATATCCCAATAACGCGGTGATAGTCTCATTGATGGTCGAATCGAAGCGCGAGGCGTGGCACGAGATCGTCAAGCGTTCGCAAGACACGGGAGCCGACGGATTTGAACTAAACTTTGGATGCCCGCACGGGATGAGCGAACGAGGCATGGGCGCGGCGATGGGACAGGTTCCCGAATACACATGTATGGTCACTGAATGGGTAAAGGAAGTCTCGACACTTCCCGTGATCGTCAAGCTTACGCCAAACGTCACACACATAGTTCCGCCCGGTAAAGCCGCACAGAAGGGCGGCGCCGACGCGGTTTCGCTGATCAATACCATCAATTCCATTATGGGCGTCGATGTCGACACGCTTGTTCCATATCCGAACGTCAACGGTATGGCGGCGCACGGCGGATACTGTGGAACGGCTGTGAAACCGATCGCACTCAATATGGTGTCGGAGCTGGCGCGCGATGCAGAATTCGATATTCCGATCAGTGGCATTGGTGGAATCAATACGTGGCGCGATGCGGTCGAGTTTATGCTTCTGGGAGCGGGAAATGTTCAGGTCTGCACGGCGGTGATGCATTACGGGTATCGCATCGTCGAAGACATGATCGACGGCCTGAATAATTACCTCGATGAAAAAGGTCTCGCATCGGTCAATGACATCGTCGGAAAATCGGTCAGTCGCGTAACAGATTGGGGAAATCTCGATCTCAATTACGATGTAAAAGCTCATGTAAACAAGGAGCATTGCATCCGGTGTAATCTTTGCTACGTTGCGTGCGAAGACGGTGCCCACCAGAGCTTCAGATTTGAGGAGGCTGATGGCAAGAAGTATCCGATCGTAATCGAAGAAGAATGCGTCGGCTGCAATCTATGTGCACTTGTTTGTCCATCGCCCGGAGCGATCTCAATGATCCGCGTCGACCAAGGCGGACCAACCCAAAGCTGGCGTGAAAGGCAGAACTCCCAGGCGTGATGGATAACAAGTCTTCAATGCTGCGACATTTTCTGGCGGCAATAGCTTACCGAACTCAAAAGGCCCTTCGCGGAGCTCCCGCCGGCTTTGGTGATTTCTCGGCAGGGAATCAAGCCCGAACGCCAGCCGAATTGGTCAGGCATATGACGAGTGTGCTCGGTTATGCCCGTACGTTTTTTGCGGGCGGCAGTTACCGGCCTGAACCCCTTCCGACACTCGATCAGGAGATTTCCCGATTTCACGAGATGCTTCGCGACTTGGCGTCTCACATTCAGGCCGGTGACGAACTGCTTGACGGCATGACGGAGGAGCGATTGTTGCAAGGACCGTTCGCGGATGCGATGACCCACGCCGGACAGATCGCAATGTTGAGGCGCCTAGAGGGTTCGCCGGTGCCGCCCGAAAACTTTATCGTCGCAAATATCGATCCGTCGCGCCTCGGACCTGATCAGCCGGAGCCTGCGAGTCCGGACGAGCTTTGGCCGGAGGCTCCGCAAACTTAAATAGTGCCCGTTTCGATCGCTGCAGCAGCGAAACGTCCGAGTTTGGAAACGATGAGATCGAAACGGCAAAATCTCGGATCGCGTGTAAAGCCCTTCAGATATCTTGCATAGATCTGCTGACAGATAGCGGCGATCTTGATGGTTCCAAAGACGTAATAGAACAAGATGTTTGAGATGTCACGACCAGTTGTCGAAACGTACATCTCAACTAGCTCCGTCCTTGAAATTCGTTCCATCAATATCCTTGGGTTAAACGGCATGTCTAGCATTTCTTCCCCGGATTCTTTCGACATCCAATAGCCCAGGCTAGTACCCAGATCCATCAGCGGATCGCCTATTGTGACCATTTCCCAGTCAAGAACAGCAGTAATTACCGTCATATCCTCGGGATCGAGGATGACATTGTCGAATTTGTAATCGTTATGTACGAGTGACGCTCCGGACTCTGCTGGAATGTTTGTGTTTAGCCATTCAATTGAGGCTTCAAGGTCCGGCCATTCATTCGTCTTCGCGGCGAAGTAGCGTTTCGTCCACCCCTCAACTTGCCTTAGGGCATAGCCCTCGGGTTTCCCAAGGTCTCCAAGGCCGGCCGCGCTATAGTCAACAGAATGCAGTTCGGCCAAGTTGCGAATAAAGCTTCGACATACGTCTTGCTGGAGGGTTGCAGAACTCGCTAGTTCTTGCGGCGCGTTTCCCCGGATTATGCGGCCTCGTCTCCTTTCCATGAGATAAAACTCGGCCCCGATAACCGAAGCGTCTTCGCAAAAAAGAAGTGGCTTCGGAGCGGGTAGGTAAGCCGTGGATAGTTTGGACAACACCCTATACTCGCGCCCCATGTCGTGAGCTGTTCTTACATTATTGCCAAAAGGAGGCCTACGCAAAACATACTCGTTGTTGCCGACCTTGATCAGATACGTAAGATTTGAACTTCCCCCGGGAAATTGTCTGATGTCGATTTGGCCACTGATTCCACTCGATCCAAGAAAGCGGGAGAGCCCAATTTGATCTATTTCTTCGCCCGGCCGGACGGCAATCGTCTCCTGCATATCGACGTCTTTGTATGCTAATCTGGGTTTATCCCTGACTTCATGAACTTCGATTATTCAGCAAAGTGCCTTGATCTGCAAAAACGTCTTTCTGCGTTTATGGATGAATACGTTTATCCAAACGAGGAGACTTACATTGGTGAAATTAATTCAGGGGATCGCTGGCGACCGCTCGATCTAATCCAAGAACTGAAACAAAAAGCTAAGTCAGAGAACCTGTGGAATTTATTTCTACCAGACATTTCGGGACTAACAAATGTCGAGTATGCTCCGCTTGCCGAGATAATGGGCCGTGTTGTCTGGGCCTCTGAGGTGTTTAATTGTTCGGCGCCGGACACCGGGAATATGGAAGTCCTACATCTTTTTGGCACGACGGAACAGAAAGAGACGTGGTTGAAACCTTTGTTGGACGGTGAAATCCGGTCTTGCTTTGCGATGACTGAGCCGAATGTTGCATCGAGCGACGCTACAAACATACAGGCCTCAATCCGAGGCGACGGCGCCGATTATGTACTAAACGGTAGAAAATGGTGGTCAACTGGAGCCGGAGATGCCCGCTGCAAATTGGCCATTTTTATGGGCAAATCTGACGAGACGGCCGCGAGGTATCTACAACAGTCGATGGTCCTTGTTCCGATGGATGCTGAAGGGATTGAAGTTGAACGGATGCTTAACGTGTTCGGTTACGATGATGCCCCGAATGGGCACGCCGAAATATCGTTTACGAATGTAAGGGTACCAAGATCGAACTTGCTTCTTGGGGAGGGCCGGGGGTTTGAGATCGCGCAAAGGCGCCTGGGTCCCGGGCGCATTCATCATTGTATGCGGCTGATCGGAGTCGCGGAGCGGTCACTTGAGTTAATGTGCGATCGGGCAAAGTTTCGCACGGCATTTGGTAAGCCGATCGCAGAACAGGGTGTTGTCCGTAGCTGGATCGGTGACTCACGAATAGCAATTGAGCAGGCAAGACTCCTGGTTTTGAAAGCCGCGTGGATGATCGACACTGTCGGCGGCAAGGCTGCTAGAAAGGAAACAGCAATGATCAAAGCGCTGGTTCCCCAAATGGCTCAGATAGTGGTCGATCGAGCTATACAGGTTCACGGCGGAGCAGGCGTTGCACAGGATCTTCCTCTGGCGCAGTTCTGGACATATGCGCGAACACTTCGCTTGGCAGATGGTCCTGATGAAGTGCATCGCGAGTCGGTTGCGAAGATGGAACTCAGAAAATGAACGCCGGATGTGCAGCAGCCCTCTTCGGATGTTTCATTCCTGCCGCACAGGCCGATGACATATTTCATTCTGCGATAACAGCATTTCCTTCCCAATGATCAGCGCATACGCCTTCGTGAGAAATTTGGTTATGTAAAGTTTGCCACTCTAACGAATTCGGCCACAAAATTCGGCAACTGGATCGACGTTATTGTCAGCTTTTTCCTCACGTAAACGTGTTATCGGATCACTGAGTTCCATTTCGAAACCTTGGTTTGTTGATCATACCGACCGGTCAGACTGACTGAATTTGGAGCATTCTGCGTTTAACAATGTAAATAAGTGTTGACAAGCATTGAACGGTGATGTAATTTAGTGAGTGTTCGACACTAAACTGTCGTCCACCCTTCGCCACCCGATGCGAAAAAGTTTTCAAAAACAAGAGCAAAAATTAAGTCATTAATTGCTGCACAACATCTATTACGATAGGGGTGTTTGGCACTTCATTCAGTCGACCTGTCCGCAAACGTCCTGTCTCCGCTGTCAGTCATAAAGGTGGCCAAAACCTCCAAAGCCCAAACCCCCCAATCGTTTAGATCGAAACCAGAAAACTAAAGCCATTTATCAGATTGACGTGATTGCCCAAAAAGGAGTGAGAAAATAATGCTGCTCGGTAAAAAGAAAAGCGCTGCTGGATTAGATGTCGGTTCTAGCTCGATCAAAATGGTCGAACTCGATGGTAAGGCAAACAACCTTAATCTGGTTAGCTTCGGATTCGAGAATTTGCCCGGAGATACGATCGTCGATGGCCAGATAATGGAGTTGAACGTCGTTTCGGACGTAATTCAAAATGTCTGTAGCAGTCATCAGATAAATGCCGACAAAGTTGTCACAGGCGTGAGCGGTCACTCGGTCATTATTAAGAATATCGTTCTCCCCCCGATGAGTCGGGAGGAACTGGAAGAATCTATTGACTGGCATGCCGAGGAACATATTCCGTTTGATCTTTCAGAAGTTAGCCTGGATTATCAGGTCACCGCCGAATCGCCCGAGGCGATGCACGTGCTTATTGCCGCGTGCAAGCGCGATCGCATCGACAACATAAGGCAAGCGATACAGCTTTCCGGGCGCCAGCCCGTGATCATCGATGTGGACACATTCGCCCTTCAGAATTGTTACGAGCACAATTACCAGCCAAACGACAGCCAAGTGGTCGCACTGCTCAATATCGGTGCCTCGACGATGAATGTAAATATCGTTAAAGGCTCGCGGTCATTATTCACACGCGACATAACCGTTGGCGGAAGTCAATTCACCGACGTACTTCAACGAAACCTTGGTCTCAGTTACCAGCAGGCAGAAGCCGTGAAGCGAGGTGTAACAAACGCCGCGGAGGGTGTAGAGGAGAAGGCGATCGAACCCTTGATGCACAACGTAACGGAACTTGTCGCAAACGAGATCCAGAAAACGCTCGATTTTTATAAACAGACAGCCGAGGACACGACGGCGGTGGTTCAAAAAGTACTGATTTCCGGTGGCGGATCGAAGCTGACCGGTCTGGCGGGCGACCTATCGCGTAGACTGGAATTGCCAGTTGAGGTCCTCAACCCGTTTCGAAACATTAACGTAGATTCTAATAAATTCGACCCTGCATACCTGAATGAAATCATGCCCGAAATGGCGGTCGCCGTCGGACTGGCAATGAGGGGAGTGTAAAAGAAAATGATCAAAATAAACCTTCTAAATTCCGTAACGGAAAGACAGGGCGGCGCGATCGTTGCCGTTGACCGCAGGGTAGGGAGCGCCGCGTCGCGGCTGATCCTGATGTCGCTTGCCGTAGCTTTCCTTTGTCTCGCTGTTATTGGATGGGATGTCATCAGTACACGAATGGCAAAAGCCGATGCGGAGCATGAACTTGATACGCAGAAACAGATAGGCGCTCAGCTAGAAGTTGTGATGAATGAGCAAAAAGAGCTTGAGGGCAAGATCAAGAATATCGATGTCCGGATCGACGCGATCAAGACTCTTCGCGCTTCTCAGGCGGGACCGAGTGCCGTACTTGATGCGATGCGTGAGCGTGTTGCCATGGTTCCGGGACTTTATCTGGAGAGTGTTGAACAGACTGGAGATCAGCTGACCTTCAAGGGCAATTCACCTGACGAATCGCAGGTAACGCAATTTGGCCGAAGCCTTGAGTTCTCAAACGGCTTGTTCTCAAACCTGAATATCGAGACAAAGCGAACTGATGTCACGAACACACAGGTCGTCGCCAAAGTTGGTTCCAATCCGGATGCGAATAAGGTGCAGATCGTGAATTTTACAATAAAATGCGCCTATACCCCGTCAAAGGCGGCTTCGCCCTCGAATTCAGCACCCACCACTGCTTCCAGTCAAACCCCTGCCGCCGTTCCAAATCAGGCGGCCGCTCCGGTCCAGGTAGCCAAGAACTGAGCAGAGGATAAACTGCTTACGAGCTCAATATCAGCAAGAGAAGGAAACTACAATGTTAGATAAAATCAAAAACCTGAAATGGCACTTCCAACTTTTACTCTTGGTCGGCCTTGCCGGATTGGCGTATGGAGGTGTTTACTATTTCCTCACCAGCCCGACCCGAGCTGAAATAGCGATACTCAACGATCAGATCGATGCGCAAAAAGCCAAGAATACGGCGGCGAAAATGGCGACCGAGCATATCAATGAGTTTCGTGCGCTTTACGCAAGCAAGCAACAGGAATATGACGAGTTGAAGGTCTTGCTGCCCGAGCAAAGGGAGATCACCAATGTCCTCGAAGGTTTGCAGGACACAGCTCGCAGCAGCCGAATGACCGTTATGCGATTCTCGCCTCGGGATGATTCCTCGCAGTCAGGCGTAATGGCCAAACCGGTGGAAATAGAGGTTGACAGCAATTTTACTAACCTTCGATCTTTCTTCGACAGCATGGCCAAACTACCGCGCATCGTGTCGATCACTGACTTTAAGATAAATCAGCTGGACAAGCAGACGTCAGATAAGACTTTGCACGCCCAGTTTCTTCTGACGGCCTACTATGCGGCTCCAGAAAATCCTCAGCCGCCGAAACCGGGCCAACCTGGAGCTCCGGCGCCAGCCGGTCAGCCCGCCGCCCAACCGCCCGCGTCAAAATAGCATCTTTTTTCAGGCCGAAATAATACGTTCACGAGAGAAAAGCCATGATCAACAAATCGAAAATTTCACGAGTCCTTAGCGTTAGCCTTGCATTCGCCGGTTTCATTCTGATACTCGGTAGTGCAAACCAGGCCGATGCCCAGCAAAACCGCGATCCATTTGTGAAGCCCGGTTATATGCGTCAGAATACGGGATCCGCAGCGAGTGGAGCCAAGGGAACAAAGCCCGGTGCGACGGTCCCAAGCGACGCTCCATCGATCGAACAGCGAATCGAATACTATAAGAGGCTTCGCGAACAGGCGGCGGCAAACGGAGCGCCCTTGCCGAAGGTTACAAGCGTTCTTACCCTTGGTGAAATGGCCGTGACCGGTATTTTTCGCACGCCGCGGGGATATGCGGCGATGGTTGAGGCAATGCCGATCAAACTCTCGTACACGATTTATCCGGGTGAGCGATTTTTCGATGGCCAGCTCGTGGCCGTTGAGGAAAATCGCCTTGTATTCCGACGCGTCGTCAAGATGGGAAACGGCAAGTTCGTCGCGTCAGTAGAGAATAAACCCCTTCGACAATTCTCGACGAAATCGGTGGTTGAAGGAACGGCCCCCAATCAGGGCATGGATCGCCCTGTGGAACAGGCTAGTAACGTTGCACCAACACCAGACAAAAAGGCGATTACCCCACCCTCAGTGATCGTTTCGCCGCTCGACGAGATGAACAAGCAGCCTAAGGAGACGGAAAAGGAAAAATCTGGAAAACGTGCCAAGAAGCCTACCAAGGTTGCCAAGAATAAATAATCTTCTTCAATCCAAGTTGAAACCCACTCACGGCTCGCAGCTTCACCAATCACGGTAGTCTAAAAAATCTCTTTGAACAAAAGACTCATTCTCTAACGGAGGAAACATGAATTCTCTTCAAAAAATCAGCGAGTACAGCCTCAAAGCCATTCTCGCGTTTATTATCGTAAGCACACTATCGCTTGCGTTAGCGGCGCAAAAAGTTGAGCCGTCACAACAGGGTAAAATGTATGGCGAACCGGGCTTTCGCGGCGAACCGATCAATCTAAACGTCGTAAATGCCGATATCCGCGACATTCTAAATTACATAACTGAGCAGTACGGTATCAATTTCGTCATCGATAAGTCGGTCAAAGACGTTCCCGTTACGGTGAATGTCAATGATGTACCGTGGAATGTCGCTCTTGATTCAGTACTTGATTCTCAGGATCTCGGGATCCAGGTTCACGGTACGATATTGCGTGTAGCCGAGAAAAAGGTTTTGGCCGAAGATTTTGAAAAGGACATGAGGATCCGAGAATCGCAAGTGTACGCCGCACCGCTGATCACGCAGTTTATCCGTTTGAATTATGCGCGCGCGAAAGGTTCACTCGTTCGGGGAAATTCAAGCAGTGGTACTACGACGGTCGGAAGTTCACCTACGGCGAACCCATACGGCGAGACCGGCGTCGCCGGCTCCGCTTCGGGCCCGTCGGCAGGTGGATCCAGCTCGGGAGCCGGCAACGGACTGCTCCCGATCATCCAGCGCCGATTGTCGAAGCGAGGTTCGATTGAAGTGGACGAACGAAGTAACTCGTTGATCATCACGGATGTACGGGAGAACATTGACCGCGTCCTTGGTCTGATCCATATCCTGGATCAACCTGAGCCGCAGGTAGAGATCGAAGCGCGAATCGTCGTTGCGACGCGAAATTTCAGTCGCGATATTGGGGTTTCTCTTTCCGCTCTCACTCTCGGTACAAACGGAAAATCAGCAAGCGGCAAAACGACCTTGGACGCGAGCAGCCCCCTCAATTCAGTGCTTAATTTAACTACCGGTATTTTTGGAACGGCGACGATCAGCGCGATGATAACGGCCGGTGAGCAAAAAGGTCAGGCAAAAATAATCGCATCGCCCCGCGTTACGGCTTTGAATAACGAAAAGGCAAAGATCGAAAGCAAGACTCAGATACCAATTACAACGATACAGCCGGGCGCAGCTAGCGGCGGAACCGCGATCGCTACGACTACATACGTCGACGTTCCTCTCAAACTTGAAATTACTCCACAGATCACAGATGTTGGAACGGTCGTTCTGGATATTGTGGCTGAGAATAGCTCGACATCAACCATCGTTGCCGGAGCTAACCCGGCGATCAACAATCAGAACATGTCAACGCGGGTCACCGTGCCTGACGGTGGTACTACGGTTATAGGCGGCGTCCTTTTTGACGACGAGCGCGAAAATCAGGACCGCACACCGGGGCTGTCGAAGATTCCTATAGTCGGAAACCTGTTCAAGCGTAAGGCCGTGCAGCGTAATACAAACGAGATCCTGTTCTTTATTACACCACGAATAAGCAAGCCGGATTTTGATACGACACCGGGCAAATCAGGTGTAGTTACGTCAGGAACTTTTGTACAGCCGGTGCCATTAGGCAATCCGCCATCGAACTCCGGGCAGCCAACGGATACGAATCCGGTTGTTTCTCCGTCGCCGTTGACCCAACCGCCAACAAGCTCACCGACAAAGCCGTAAACCCGCGGCAGACTTGACCGGTTCGGTCGAATCCAGGCTTCTCCCTTCTGAAGCCGAAATTTGGGAATAGAATGTTTCTTCCGAGAGCCCGCCAGGCCAATCCTGGCGGGCCTTCTTTTTTCGATGCCTCATTGCGATATATAGGCGGCTGGAACAGGAAGATCGCCGTTGGTACCCCACCCGACGACGTTCACGGTATTGTCGGAACTGCGGAGAATGTACCAGATCCCCGATCGGTCCACCGCCACATCTGTCTTCCCGTCACCGTCATAGTCCGCGGGAACCGGTACGTCACTGAAGACTCCCCACTGCGTGACCGCCACACCACCATCGGAACTGCGGTACAAGTACCAGGTTCCGTCACTTGGCCGAAAAACCGCAAAGTCGGCCCTACCATCCGAATCATAGTCACCTTGAACAGGTCGATCTTCAGCACTTCCCCAGTCGGCGATGTAGGCGGAATTTAGCGAACTTTTCCAGATGTACCAACTTCCGGTCGATGGACGATAGATCGCAACGTCTGTCTTCCCGTCGCCGTCGTAATCCGCCTGCGCCGTCTTGTCAGTTGCTTCGCCCCAGCCTAAAACCATGACACCCCCATCGGAACTTCGATAAATGAACCAGGTACCTGTGGCGGGTCTCCAGACGGCGAAATCGGTTTTTAAATCACCATCATAATCTCCGGAAACTGGGATATCACCTGCCATGCCCCACCGAGCAATCAATATCCCTCCCGCACTTTTTAACACGTACCAATCACCGGTTGAGGGGCGCCAGACCGCACGGTCGGTCTTTCCGTCGCCGTCGTAGTCACCCGGCACGATCATGTCACCGGCAGCACCCCAATTTCCAATCTGAACCCCGGCATCGGAGCTGGTTAGCGTAAACCAGGTGCCTGCGGAAGGCCGCCATATTGTAATGTCGCTTTTTGCATCATTGTCGAAATTCGAAAGAGCGCTGCCGGAAAGAGTCGCGGCTGACGACGTATATATATAATCGTCGTTTGTTGTTCCATCGCTGTTGGCTGCGTTTGCCGCAGTGTAGAAACTGATCTTGCCGACACGCTCGGCCGGTGCCGTCCAGGTAAACGTCCACGATTTTGTACCTTCCTGTGCTGGAGCTACACCATCGATCGTATGCTCAACGTAGCTTCGCAAATGACCGCCAACAAAGCCCTGAATTACTTGCATCGTTTGCGGATTTCCCGATGGCGGAGTAAACGTCCCGGCCTGCCGGCCAAATGAATCCACTGCAGTAGTTTGTGAACCATAGACTATCGCTCCACTATCATTGACCGTGATTGTTACGGGTACTTGCTGTCCGGGTTTGTAGTTTGGTGGAAGGCCCGATACGGAAAGATTTCCTTTCCCACTGTTTACGGGAAAACTTGTGTGGCACTCAGTACAGTTTGTTTCACCTGGTGCACTGGTATGAGACGCAGAGGGCCCCGAGACCGAGGCCTCAACGGCTCCGTATTTTAGCGAAACTCGAGAAAGGCCAAAAAAAGCGATGCACATTCCGGTCGTGACTACAGCAATCTTCGTGTATAAATATCCAGACGTTCCCTTGTTCATTTGTTAAATCTCCTGCTAGATGTTAGTTGTCGTGAGTTTTTGACGAAAGAACCTAAATGAAAGTTGAAGATTGTCAAAATTGGAGCGCGCGTTGTAATTTCTAGACCGCTGGAAGGATCGATTCGTGATCGATTCAAAACGACTCTAATCGCACTCACTTTTCTGGGCGTATGGAGGGTGCCGAAGGCCACGAGGGTCGCGGCCTTCGGTCGTCTCGGGTTTATGGGATGTACCTCGCCGGTATCGGAATATCACCAGCTGCTCCCCAGCTGGCGACAAGTACTCCGGCGGTCGATTGCAAAACGAACCAGGTGCCATCCCGGTAGATGGCCTCGTCGTCCTTGCCGTCGCCGTCGTAGTCACCCGGTATCGGAATGTCGGTCGCATTCCCCCAGTTGATGATCGATGCACTGCTGTCCGAACTCCGGAAGATGTACCAGTTGCCGTCCGACGGACGGTAGACAGCGATATCGTCCTTGTTGTCTCCGTCATAGTCGGCTTCGATCGGTTTGTCTCCTGCGATCCCCCATCCTGCTACCAGCGGACCATCCGTTGAACGGAACAAGAACCACTGACCGGTCGACGGACGAAACACTGCAACATCCGTCTTGCCGTCTCCATCGTAGTCGCTCTGGACCGGAACGTCGGTAGCATTCCCCCAGTTGATGATCGACGCACCATTGTCCGAACTCCGGAAGACAAACCATTGTCCGGCCGACGGCCGGTAAACCGCTTCGTCCGCCTTTCCGTCTCCATCGAAATCTCCGGCCGTGGGTACATCTCCTCCTGCACCCCACCCGACGACATTGACCGTAAAATCCGAACTCCTCAGGATGAACCACTGACCGGACGACGGACGATAGACAGCCATGTCGGCCTTGCCGTCATGATCGTAGTCACCCGGTACCGTAGTGTCGGTAGCCGCTC
>Ga0268264_10001064_pt1 | contig 27238 bp, 28 predicted proteins | sample KBSSwiS32_FD_190357 | JGI IMG/M metagenome (GOLD analysis project Ga0268264, IMG submission 190357) | Switchgrass rhizosphere microbial communities from Kellogg Biological Station, Michigan, USA - KBS Switchgrass S3-2 (SPAdes) (version 2) | ecosystem: Host-associated > Plants > Roots >...
TTTGAACGACGCCCGTGTCGGTCTCGAGCGTGCTGAACGTGATCTTGCCCTTGATCGTGAGATCGAACAGCCATCGCGGCGCCGCGGTCCGGACGCCGATGCGCGTTTCCGGGCGTCTGGCGAGAATCGCGTTGATGACTTCGATCGAGCGCGCGGCATGGCCGAAGCCGTGCCCGGACACATAGAAAACGAGTGCGGAGGATGTCGCCACTATCGTCCGCCCGACGACGAGTTCACCAGTGAGCCCTCGAATGCGACCTTGAGTACGTCTTCCAACGTCTCGACCGGCACGAAGGTCATGTCGCGCCGGACTTCTTCGGGCAGCTCCGCGAGATCCGACTCGTTGAGCGCCGGAAGGATGAACGTCTTGATGCCGAAGCGCTTCGCCGCGAGCGCCTTCTCCCGGATGCCGCCGACCGGTAACACCAGTCCGCTCAGCGTGATCTCACCAGTCATCGCCACGTCCTGCCGCACCGGCTGATTCCGCGCCGCCGACAGAATGGCCGTCGCTATCGTGACGCCCGCGGAAGGTCCGTCCTTCGGGATCGCGCCGGCCGGAACGTGAACGTGGAGATCGTGCTTCGCCAGGAAATCGCCCGAGATGCCGAGCTCCTCGGCACGCGACCGGATGTGGCTCAGGGCCGCGCGGGCCGACTCCTGCATCACAGTGCCGAGCTGGCCCGTCAGAATGATGTTCTGGTTTCCGCCTGGAAGCAAGGTGGCTTCGATATAAAGCACATCACCCCCGGTCTCGGTCCACGCCACGCCGGTGGCCACGCCCGGCCTGGAGGTCCGGAACGTCATTTCTTTCCTGAAACGCGGTGCTCCCAGATAGTCGTCGACCTGATCGCGGTCAATCACGGTCTTGTCCGGCGGCCCGCTGTCGGCCGGACGTGTCGCGATCCGCGCCGCAACCTTGCGGGCAAGCGCACCAAGAGATCGCTCCAAGCTGCGGACTCCCGCCTCGCGTGTGTACTCCGAGATCACCGTCCGCAGCGCTGCGTCCGTCACCTCGAGTGAACCGGGCGTAAGGCCGTTTTCCTGTTCCTGCCGGGGGAGGAGATATTTCCGTGCGATGTGCACCTTCTCTTCCTCGGTATAGCCCGACAGCGAAATGATCTCCATCCGATCAAGCAGGGCGGGATGAATCGTCCCGAGCTGGTTCGAGGTCGCGATGAAGAGGACCTTTGACAAATCGACAGGAATTTCGAGGTAGTGATCGCGGAACGAATGGTTCTGCGCGGGATCGAGCACCTCGAGGAGCGCGGCGGCCGGATCGCCCTGGAACCCGCCAGCCGACACCTTGTCGATCTCGTCGAGCATGAAGACCGGATTCATCGATCCCGCCTGCTTCAGTGCCTGAACGATCCGGCCAGGGATCGAGCCGATATACGTGCGGCGGTGACCCCGAATCTCGGCTTCGTCGCGAACGCCGCCGAGCGAGATGCGAACGAACTTCCGCTCCATGGCACGCGCGATAGACTGGCCGAGCGACGTCTTGCCGACTCCGGGCGGTCCCACAAAGCAGAGGATCGGCCCTTTCATGTCGCCCTTCAACTTGCGGACCGCGAGGTACTCGACGATGCGTTCTTTCACCTTGTCGAGGTCGTAGTGGTCATCGTCCAGCACGCGGCGAGCTTCAACGGGATCGAGGCGATCGGGCGTGGTGACCGACCACGGTACGTCGAGCAGCCAGTCGACGTAGGTGCGCAGCATCTGATATTCCGGTGATGCCGCCGTCATCCTGCCCAGTCGATCCACCTCGCGCATCGCGACTTCGTGAACCTGTTCCGGTAATTTCGCATCGTCGATGCGCTTGCGCAGTTCGACCAGCTCGTTGCCTTCGCCCTCGCCCAGCTCCTGCTGGATCGCCTTCATCTGCTGGCGCAGGTAGTACTGCCGCTGCGCGTCGGTCATCTCCTGCTGCGCCTGCGATTCGATTTTGCTCTTCATCTCGAGGAGCGAGATTTCGCGAGCGAGAGCGGCCTCGATCGCCTCGAGCTTCTTCAGCAGATCGTTCTCCTCGAGCAGCGACTGTTTTTCTTCGGGCTTGATGTCGATGAGTGTCGCGAGGATGTAGACGAGCCGCAACGGATCGTCGATGTTCATCACCAGGCCGCGCAGCTCTTCCGAGAGCCCGGTCGCGAGCGAGAGCGCCTTCTCGATCAGGTCCTGCACGCGCCGCATGTGCGCGTCCACCTCGATGGTCCGCTCCACCTGCTCGGGCATCGGGGTAATCCGGGCCCGCATCGACGTGCCCGCACGCGTGACGACATCGGCGCGAACACGAGCGATGCCTTCAACGATGATGTTGATGCCCCCGCTCGCCTTCGCCATCTGCCGGACGATCCCGACGGTGCCGACGCGGTGCAGATCGTCGGGCTCCGGGTCATCCGCTTCCGAATGCTGCAGGATGAGCAGTACAAGACGGTCGGTGCCGAGCGCCCGGTTGACCGTTTCGATCGAGACCGGACGGTTGACCGCAAGTGGCTGCAGTGTCAGCGGGAAAGCGACAGTGCGTCGAAGCGGAAGGACCGGAAGCTCGGGTGGAAGCGTCGGCGACGTCGATTCGGCCATTTCGGCGATTGCGGCCGAGTCGGAGCTCGACGCGCGGGACGATAGTTCCCTCAGTCTAAACCATCTGCCAGGGTCGATTTTCGTGTCGGATGTCGATTTGTTCATCTGAGCATGCCCGCGATCTTTCAAATTGCAGACTGAAGATGGAAAATCGCCGAATGGACGAGCGTCTCTTTTTTACGGAGAAGCCTGAGCAGCGGCCGGCACGTCTCCAGTGCCCGCGATGCCGCCGGACCAACGACTACAGCATTCGCTGGATGCGGCGGACCAGGAAGTCGCACGTTCCAAGCGGCGCCGATGCCCGCGACCGCGCGATGTTCGAGAAAGTCAAAGATCATCTCGTCCGAGTCGACGATGACGTAACGTGTAAGACGTGCGGCAAGCGGTTTGAGATCCCCTCACACCGCGGGCTGATCTTCCTCGAAGAACTCGAAGGGCTTCCGCAGGAGGACTACGACGAATAACCACGAAGGCCTGTTGTTTTCGTGTCCTTCGTGCCGGTCGCGAAGCGACCTTCGTGGTCAGAAAGGTGCCTTCACACCCTCACAATTCAACGGGCTCGCATCGAGTTCTGCTGGATAGGCAATCGTGCCGCGGTCTTTTCGCGCCTGGGCGATGCAGCGTAGCGTCCTCAGTTCGTTTGCATCGAGACGCGCGCCGCGGTCGCGCAGCGGCCGGATCATGTAGGCGCGCTCGCTGATGACCGCCGCCTCCAGCGGCGTCAGCGTTGCCGGTTCATGGAGCCGCAAAGGAATGCGTGCAGGCTCCGAGTCGCTCAGATCAGTTGATCGAAAGACGCTTGCCGAAACGCCGCACGCGAAGAGCGCGGTGATGGTCCAAGCGGCCGCGCGCGGCGTCACGTCAAAAGACATGCGGCAGAAGCTTCCACCTGACCTGTTTCATGTACTGCTCGTACGCTCCCGCCGATGAGCGCCGCAGCGAGCGTTCCTCGAAAGGGATTGCGATCAGCAGGTAAACGCTGCTCGTCACCGCGAAGACCAATTGCGTCATCGTCATGACAGGCATCGCGAAGACGAACAAGAACCATCCCGCATAGATCGGATGGCGCACCCAACCGTACGGGCCCGACGTTTTGAATGGCGTCTGCTCGGCGGGGTCCGAAAGGGCCCCGCCTCCATCGTCCGCCTCCTTTTGGACGCGCCAGATCTGCCTGGCTCCCGCCAGCGAAAAGAAATCGATCATCAGCGCACTCCGCAGCGTCAGCCAGATGCCAAGCAACTGCGCGGCGCGCAGCAGCCAGACGAGAGCCGGCTCATCGCTACGCCATGCAGCGCCAGCGATGGGCTGCCACCACGCGCACACGGCAATAAACAGGGCGCTGGCTATCCAGACATACGTCGATCGTTCGAGTGCGCCGACGGTTCGCGTAATCCGCTTACGAACCGTGTCGCGGGCAAACAGACTGTGGTGGAGCGCAAATACCGTGAAGAGCGTCACGTCGGCAATGACGACGCGCGTGTTGATTGTTCCGGCGGCCTCGCGTCCAAACACAACCACATAGCGATACGCGAAATAGAGCAGGGCCTCGACAAAGAAGAGAAGTCCGCCGAGCGCGATCGGTCGAGCAAGCCGCTGTGGCACGGCGCCGGTCGATTGCACGGCCGGTATTATAGTGAGCGCACATGCAGTCGAACGGACTGCCGCGCGTCGTCATCAGCGGAATCGGCGTCGTGTCCCCATTCGGGGCTGGACGCGAGTGCTTCTGGCGCAACATCAGTCGGGGCGTCAGCGGCACGCGCGCCATCACGCAGTTCGACGCATCAACCTTTCCATGTCGCGTTGCGGCATCGGTGCCTCCGGTCTCGATTGAATCCGCCGCGCCCATTGACGGGGACCGCGAGTCGGATGGCCGTGCGGATCCGAAGCGGTACTCGCGTGCGGCGCTGTTCGGCGTCATTGCGGCGCGCGAGGCGTGGAACGATGCAGGCCTTTCGTATGGCGAGATGAACGCCGGCGTCCTGATCGGTACCGGTGGCGGCGGCATCGATGTCGGCGAAAAGCAGTACGAGGACTTCTTCACTTCCGGTGGGCGCCACGTGACGCCCTACGCGATCGCGGTCGGCATTTGCGGAATGGTCTCGAGCGAAATCTCGATCGCACTCGGCCTTCACGGCATCAGCCATGTCCTGTCATGTGGGTGCACCAGCTCCACCGACGCGATTGGCTACGCTGCTTCGCTGGTACGCAGCGGGGAGTACGACATGCTGCTGACCGGCGGCACGGATGGCTGCGTGCTGCCGGGCATGATTTTCGGGTTCTCGCGCATGCGGGCGGTGTCAACGCATTACAACGACAGTCCCGAGGCGGCGTCGCGTCCCTTCGATCGCGGCCGCGACGGATTCGTTCTCGGTGAGGGCGCGTGGATGTTCGCGATCGAACGTGAGGATCACGCGCTGGCGCGCGGCGTTCGTCCGTACGCACGCGTCGAAGGATACGGATCCACGTGTGATGCGTACCACCGCGTGCAGATGGCCCCTGACGGCACTGAAATCGTCCGCTGCATCGAGATGGCGCTTGCCCGCGCGCATCGTCGGCCGCAGGAGATCGGCTACGTCAACTATCACGGCACCTCGACGCAGTTGAACGACGCTATCGAATCGAGATGCGTCCGGCGAGTCTTCGGGGAGTACGCCGATCGCGTCCCCGGGTCCTCGACCAAGTCGATGATCGGCCATCCGCAGGGCGCCAGTGGCGCCGCCGGTGTTGCCGCGACGGCGCTCGCGATCCGCCACGGGTTGCTGCCGCCGACGATCAATCTCAGCGAGCAGGACCCGGAGTGCGATCTCGATTTCATTCCCAACGTCCCCCGATGCGAAGAGGTCGACGCGGCGCTTTGCAACTGCCTTGGCTTTGGATCGAAGAACAGCGCGCTGGTGCTTGGAAGGGCCGGCTGACGCGGGCCGGTTGACGGTGGGCCGGCTAAAGCCGGCCCTGTCGCGTTATAGACGAATGACGACCGATGTTCTCATCGTCGGGGCAGGGCCCGCCGGAAGCATCGCGGCTTTGGTGCTCGCGCGAGCAGGCGTCCGCGTGCGTCTGGTCGATCGGGCGCGATTCCCGCGCGACAAACTGTGCGGCGACACGATCAATCCAGGATCGCTCGCCATCCTCGATCGACTTGGCGTTTCGGGGCCCGTCCGCCGGCACGCCATGGCGATTACGGGGATGGACATCACGGGCCCAGCGGGCGCACACGTCTCGGCGTGCTATCCCGACGGGATCCGCGGTGCGTCGCTGACGCGCCGCGATCTCGACATGATCCTGCTCGAAGCGGCGATTACGGCAGGCGTCACCTTTGACAGCGGCATCATCGTTCGAGCGCCACTCATTACGACCGATACGTCGCGGATTGTCGGAGTGCGTGTTGCCGCCAGCGGCGAGGACCACGATCTTCACGCACGCGTCGTCATCGCCGCCGATGGTCGTCATTCGAAACTCGCGTTCGGGATGGGGCTTGCCGAGTACGCACGGCGCCCGAAGCGGTGGGCCTTCGGTGCGTACTTCGCTGGCCTCCAAGGTTTGACGACACACGGCGAAATGCACGTCAGGCCGGATGGCTACATCGGCGTGGCCCCGCTGGCGGGCGAGATTGCAAACGTCTGCGTTGTGCGTGAACTCAAAAACGTCTTTCGCGCGCAACGGATGAACGCTGAAAGCATGATTGGTCACGTGGTCCGGCAGGATCCGGTGCTGCGCGAGCGCTTTTCGAGTGCGCGGCAGATTTCGGAAGTGACCTCTCTTGGTCCGCTTGCCGTCGAATGCAGGGCGGCTGGCTATCCAGGTCTGCTTCTCGCGGGGGACGCTGCTGGTTTCGTCGACCCGATGACGGGCGACGGGCTTCGATTCGCGCTGCGCGGCGGAGAGCTGGCGGCGGAAGCCGCGTTGCGAGAGCTTGCGACCGGCGCAGCCGCGTGCGTCAGCCTTGAGGCCGCGCGGGCCAAGGAGTTCCGCGCGAAGTGGCGTCTGAATCGCGGCCTCAGGGCGCTCGCCAGTTCGCCCCGATCGGTCGCGTTTGCGGCCAGCCTTTCAAAACAATGGCAGGCGCCCGTGCGGACGCTCGTTCGCCTCGCGGGCGATGTGTCGCTCGTTCAGCATGCCGCATCCTGACGTGGCGACGGCGGCAATGGCACTGTTCGCGGTGCTCGTCATGATGCTCGCGGAGCTGATGCGATCGCGTCGCCACGAGCGCGAGCTTCGACGCTGCGGCGCCGTCGAACCCGGCGGCGACGTGTATCGTGCGCTGGCCTTCGCTTACCCTCTGATGTTTGTGGCGATGGCCATCGAAGGCTCGTTTTTCGCGCGTGACAGTGATTGGCTGCTCGTTGGGGGATTCGTGCTGTTCGTGGCGTCGAAGGCGCTGAAACTCTGGGCCATCGCGTCGCTCGGCGTACGGTGGAGCTACCGCGTGCTGGTGTTGCCCGGAGCACCGCTGGTCGAAACGGGTCCCTACGCGCACTTGCGGCATCCGAACTACGTCGCCGTCTTCGGCGAAATCGCGGGGTTTGCGATGATGGTTGGCGCATTGTGGACAGGAATCGGTTCGCTACTCCTGTTCCGTGTGCTTGTGCGCCGGCGCATCGCTATTGAAGAGGATGCGCTCGAGACGGCTCAGGGCTCAGGGCTTCAATCTACGGCTAAGGCTTATGACCCGGGGCATCAAATACCTGAAGCCCGAAGCCCGGAGCCTGGAGCCTGAAATATACTTACCGCAGCGCATGAAGAAGCTGCTCATCGCCTGCGGCCTGTTTCTCGTAATCGCTGCGCTGCTGGGTGCGCAGGCCCGCCCACCGGCGACCGATCCTTTCGCTGCCGCGCGCAAAGCGCTCAATCTCGGTCAGTACGAACAAGTGGCGAGCCTGCTCGCCAACTCGAACGACCCTCGGGCGATTGCTCTGCGATCCCGGATCGACGTCGATCACGGCCGCTATGCGGAGGCGGAAAAGCTGCTCACCCCTGTCGCAGGATCCGCACCGGGAAGTGACGCCGCCCTGGAGCTGGGCCGTCTGCAGCTGTACCTCGGCAAACAGACGGAAGGCACGCGCACGCTCGAGCGGCTGATTTCGGCGAGCCCGCAGAACACCGCGGCCGATCTTGTCCGCCTCGGCGAAGCCGAACGCGCGCTCGGTCAGTTTCAACAGGCCAATGCCGATTTCCGCCAGGCGAATTCGCTCGCGCCCGACGATGTGGCGGCAAACCTCGGGTGGGGCGAAGTGTTCGCGGAGAAATACAACCGCTCGGATGCAGCCAAGTCGTTCCAGGCCGCGCTGAAGGCCGATCCCGACAACGTGCAGGCCAAGATCGGCATGGCGTCGTTGATGGTGGATGCCAATCCGCCGGCTGCGCGTGAGCTGATTGGCGAGGCGCTCAAGCTGAACGCGAGCTACGTCCCGGCGCACGTGCTCATCGCGCAGGTGGCGCTCGACGACGGCAAGCGTGACGAGGCCAAGGAATCGTTGCGGAAGGCCCTCGCGATCAATCCGAACAGCCTGGAAGCGCGTTCGATCGACGCGGCGATCGCGTTTCTGGAGGATCGCACCAACGATTTCAACACGAAGGTCGCCGATATCCTGAAAATCAATCCCCGCTATAGCGATGTGTATCGCCTGGCGGCGGACGTCTCCTCGCACAACTACCGGTACATCGAAGCGACCGACTTCGCGAAGCGCGCGGTCGCGCTCAACCCGGAAGACCCACAGGCGGCGGCCACACTAGGCCTCCAGCTGCTTCGCACGAACGACGAGGCCGGCGCGCGTGTTGTGCTGGAGCGTGCGTTCAAGGGCGATCCTTACGACGTTGTCACCTACAACCTGCTGTCGATGATGGACTCGCTCGACAAGTTCGTCACGGTTCGCGACAGCGACGTCGTCGTGCGTATGAGCGCGGACGAAGCGCCGGTGATGCGCGACTACGTCGTCTCGTTCGCGAAGGAGTCGCTGGCGAAGCTGTCGAAGCAGTGGAACTTCGCGCCGCAAGGCCCGATCCTCGTCGAGATGTTTCCGAAGCACGACGATTTTGCCGTGCGCACGATGGGGCTGCCCGGGATGATCGGTGCACTCGGTGTCTGCTTCGGCCAGGTCGTCGCGTTCGACTCGCCGAAGGCGCGGCCGCCGGGTGAGTTCAGCTGGCAGGAGACCCTCTGGCATGAATTGACGCACGTCATCACCCTGCAGATGTCGAATAACCGCATCCCGCGGTGGCTGACCGAAGGCATTTCGGTGTGGGAGGAAGCGTACGCACGCCCCGACTGGGGTCGCGAGACGACGGTGTCGTTCGCGCAGGCGCTGGAGCAGAACAAACCACTGAAGCTCAGAAACCTCAACGAAGGATTCCAGGATCCTGAGTTGATTGTTCTCTCCTACTACCAGGCCTCACAGGTCGTCGATTACCTCGTGAAGACGTACGGAGAACCGAAGCTCCAAGCGTTCGTCAAGGCGTTCGCCCGCGGTATCGACACGGAAGCCGCGCTCAAGGAGGTCTACGGCGTCGGTATCGATCAGGTGCAGACCGGGCTAGATGCCGCGTTCGACCGAGACTTCGGACCGATGCGCAAGGCGCTGAAGAAGATCGACATCCCGCAGAACGCGACGGCCGACCAATTGGCCGCGATGGCGCAGGCAACCCCGGACAGCTTCGCGGTGCACATGCGTCTGGCAGCCGAGCGAAAGAAAGCTGGCGACGCGGCCGGTGCGATTCGCGCGCTCGAACAGGCCGCGAAGCTGCTGCCCGCGATCCAGGGCAAGCAGAATCCACACGTCGCGATTGCCGAGATTGCGCTCGAGCAGAAGAACACCGCCCGCGCGATTGAGGCGCTCGACGCCTTCCTCAAAGTCGATGGCAACGACGTCGATGCCGCGCGCCAGCGTGCGCAGCTGCTCGAGCCGCTTGGCGATGGCGCGCGAACGGCCGCGGCATACGCGCGCGTGATCGATGCGGATCCGTTCGACTCCCACGCACAGACCATCGTCGGCCGTGCCGCATTGCAGCGAAAAGAAGCGCAGCAGGCGATCCGGGCGTTCCGCGCGGCGCTCGCCGCCAAGCCACCCGACGCCGCCGTCGCGCACTACGACCTCGCGCAGGCCTATCTGGCCGCCGGCCAGAACGCGGAGGCGAAGACCGAAACGCTTGCCGCGCTCGAGATCGCACCGTCGTTCGAGCCCGCGCAGAGTCTGCTGTTGAAGATTGTGGGTGGAGGATAACTGCCGATTTACGAATTTACGAATTTACGAATTGACCAATTTACGGATTCAATTCTTCAATTTGAAAATTCGTAGATTGGTAAATCTCCGCATCGTTACACGTCATGCCACCACTCGACGCGCTGGCGCTCCGGCCGTCGAAAGAGAGCGACTCCGGTAATCCCCGCGACAAACCCGGCGATATGCGCCCAGAACGCAATCCCGCCGATCGCCCCGCCGGTGCCACCATTCCCAACCCTGCTGACGATTGATCCGAGCCCGCTGACAAACTGCATCAGGAACCAGATGCCGAGGAAGAAAATCGCCGGCACTTCGATCACCTGAAAGAAGAAGAACAGCGGGATGAGCGTGACGATTCGCGACCGCGGATAGAGCACGAAGTACGCCCCCATCACGCCTGCAATCGCGCCGCTTGCACCGATCATCGGCACGGTGGAATCAGGCGTCGTGATGGTCTGAGCGAGCGCCGCGGCAATGCCGCACAGCAGGTAGAACACGAGAAAGCGGCCATGACCCATCCGGTCCTCGACGTTGTCGCCGAAGATCCAGAGGTACAGCATGTTGCCCGCGACATGTAGGACGCTGCCGTGCAGGAACATGGAGGTGAATACGTTCATCCAGGAAAACGCCGCCGGGATGAGGCCGTAGTACAGCGTGAATGCATCGACCGCGCGGCCGAGCGAGATCTGGTACAGAAATACGATGCTGTTCAGCGCAATCAGACAGATCGTGACGACCGGCGTCGTCCGCGAAGGAATGATGTCTCGAAGAGGAATCACGGTGGGGTCATGGTACCGTAAGCCCTACGTCTTGAACCCGAAGCCGTCGACGCCGTGAGCCCTGAGTCACATGATCTGCAAACACTGCGGGACCGAAATCGCCGATAAGGCGCTGATTTGTTATCGCTGCGGCCACGCGACGACCGAGCCGCGCATCAAGCCACCGGCGGAAGGACCGCTCTTCGAGCGGCCCCGTCGCCGGTCACCGGTTCCGATTCTGATCGCCGTGCTGATCGTGCTCGCCCTGCTGATTGCCTGGTGGTTGGGGTTGGTCGGGTCGCCCGTCTAACCCCGTTCCTTCACGCCTTCCGAGATGTGTTCGAGCGTGTCGCCGACGCGTTTGTCCTTCGCTTCTTTTACCGCGAGATCGCCAAGCGACACGATGCCGACAAGCCGGTTGTTCTCCACAACGGGTAAACGACGGATCTGATGTTCGCTCATCAGGTCGGCGGCCTCATGCGTCGACATGTCCGGGGTCGCACACACAGGGTTGCCGGTCACGATGTCACGGACCGGGCGGTTGAGGTGCCCGTCCTCGGCGACCGCACGAATCACGATGTCGCGATCCGTCACGATGCCCACCGGCCGACCGTTGTCCACCACCGGAACCGCGCCCGTGTCGCAGTCGCGCATGATGCGCGCCGCATTCTGAATGCTGTCGGCCGGCGATACGTACTTCGGGTTCGGTGTCATCACTTCGCGAATATTCATGAGTTGCTCCTTTGTCGTTCGGTCACATCGTGTCTGGCGCGGTGCACATCGGCCCGGTCCCCTCCGGCATAGCCGCTTCGGTTAGTGGACCTGCCCGACGCACTTCGGCCTCTACGTGCCTCAAGCAAACCATCCGCCGACTTGCAGGCCCAACCGTATAATCGAGTCGATGGCTGTACGACCGCGCGGAATCCTGATCGCGACCGCATTGGTCGCCGTGGTCGTATTCGCGGTCATCCAGGATCGCGTGACCGCTGCAGGTGCGCGGCGGTACGTGGCGCTGCAGCGCGCTGCGCTTGCTGGACGTGGCTCCAGCGTGACGGTGGACGAGATCATGGGTCCGGCGATCGCGGAATCGGTCCATGAAGGACTGTTGTGGGGTGGTGTTGTGCTGGTCAGCGGAGTCGGTATCGCCGCGGTGGTTTCGGCGCGTGCCGTCGCCGGCCGGGATCCGGAACACGGGATCCGGGATCCGCAGCTGGCTGCCACTCAGCGCGTATCGGATTCGGGATCCCCGATCGCGGATCCCGCCACCAGGCACTGATGAACAAGGCGCTCATCTACGACTGGAATCGCAACACCCCGCCACAGCAACCGCCTGTCGTGATGCTGGATGACGAGACACTCCGCGACGGATTGCAGTCGCCGTCGGTTCGCGCCCCCTCCATCGACCAGAAGCTGCGCATTCTTCGACTCCTCGACGAGATCGGCGTCGATACCGCGGACATCGGTTTGCCGGGCGCCGGCCCGCACGTGGTCCGCGATGTGGAACGTCTCGCACGGGAGATTGTCGATGGCAAGCTGACGATTCGACCGAACTGCGCCGCGCGCACGGTTGTCAGCGACATCCAGCCGATTGTCGAGGTGTCGCAGCGTGTCGGGCTGCGGATTGAATGCTGTTGCTTCATCGGATCGAGTCCCATCCGACGGTACGCGGAGGACTGGACGGTGGATTACCTGCAGCGATGTACCGAGGAAGCCGTCGCCTTCGGCGTGAATCACGGCCTCGAGGTCATGTATGTGACCGAAGACACGACCCGTTCGGATCCGAAAACGCTGCGGCGGCTGTTCACGACCGCGATTCGTGCAGGCGCGGCACGTATCTGCATCGCTGACACCGTCGGTCACGCCACGCCGGCGGGCGCACGTGCCGTCGTGACGTTCACCAAGCAGCTTATCGACGAACTCGGCGGGGGCGTCGGCATCGACTGGCACGGGCACCGCGATCGCGACATGGGCACGATCAACAGCCTCACCGCGCTCGAGGCGGGTGCAACGCGCATTCATGGAACCATCCTGGGCATCGGCGAGCGGGTCGGCAACACGCCGATGGACATGCTGCTCGTCAACCTCGTGCTCATGGGGTGGATCAATCGCGACCTGACGAAACTCGACGAGCTGGTGCATGCCGTCTCCGAAGCGACCGGTGAGCCGATTCCGGACAATTACCCCGTGTTCGGCCGCGACGCGTTCCGCACGGCCACCGGCGTCCATGCCGCGGCGGTCGTGAAGGCGTTCCGCAAGAACGATCCCGAATTGATGGACGCGGTGTACTCGGGCGTCCCCGCACAGATGGTTGGACGCCGGCAGCAGATCGAAGTCGGTCCACTCTCGGGCAAGTCGAACGTCGTCTTCTGGCTCGAGCAGCACGGTTTCCCGACCGAGCAAGAAATCGTCGATCGCGTGTTCCGGCGCGCGAAATCCTCACAGCGCGTGCTCACCGAACAGGAAATCCTCGACGAAATCCACGTCGCGCAGACTTACGCGTCCACGAGACTGGACGCCTAAGCACGGTCGCCAGCCCCGCCTGGCACCTTGGACCCTATTTCCGCTCACACGAGACCCACCCCTGAAACCTGATACCTGATAGCTGTTTGGATCTAGAATCCGCCGGTCCCAGGAGGAGTGCCATGCGGCTATTCCGGCATACGTTTGTTCTGATCTTTGCGGGCGCGATCGTCCTCTCCGCGCAGACCTCTCCGTTGACGGCGGAGCAGCGCGCACAGTTCCACGGTCCGTACAGCCAGCCCGAGGAGCCATTCCGGTTGATCGGGAACATCTACTACGTCGGCGCAAAGAACATCGCGTCGTATCTGGTGGTGACGCCGCAGGGCAGCATCCTGATTGACACGGGGACGACCGAGATGACGCCCGTGATCACGGCGAACATCGAGAAGCTCGGGTTCAAGATGCGCGACATCAAGATCATGCTTTCGAGCCACGCGCACTTCGATCACATCGGTGGCCACGCGGCGATGAAGAAGCTGACGGGCGCCCGCGTGATGGCAATCAAGCAGGACGCGGATGCGCTCGAGGCGGGGAAGGATCTTTCGCCGCTTGGTGACGAGGGTTGGGCGGCCGTTAAAGTCGATCGCATTCTGAAGGATGGCGACACCGTCGCGCTGGGTGGGACGACGCTGCGCGCCGTCTGGGCGCCGGGGCACACGCCGGGCTGCACGGTGTGGACGACGGCCGTTCCCGACGCAGGGAAGACCTATTCAGTTGCCATCTTCGGATGCGGTGGACCGAACGGCGGCGTGAAGCTCGTGGGCAACCAGCGCTTTCCGACACTTGTGGACGACACACGGGCGACGTTCCGCAAGCTGAAGATGCTCAAGCCGGACATCTACGTGAGCGGACATCCCCAGATGCTCTTCGCTGGAAAGATTGAGCGGATGAAGGCGAATGAGCGGCCGCATCCGCTGCTCGACACGGGATCGATCGCGTGGGCGAAGATGCTCGACGATGCGCAGGCGGCGTTTGAAAAACGGGTCACCGCCGAGCGCGGCGACACGAAGGTCACGAAGACGAATTGAAGCGGGAAGAGCGCCAAGAAGCATTCAATCGCAGAGAACACAAAGGTCACGAAAAACTGCTCGGAAAGGAGCACGTCATGGCATCGATTAACGTCGGAAGAGTCGTGGCAGGCGGACTGGTGGCGGGAGTGGTGGCCAATGCAATTGATTTCGTGACGAATACATACATTCTGGCATCGGACATGGCGGCATGGGCGCCGACGCGCAACCTCGATCCAGCGGCGATGAACAGCGGTCCTGTCGCCGCGACGTGGATGGTCGTGGACGTCATCTTTGGGCTGCTGGTCGTCTCGACGTACGCGGCAATGCGGCCGCGGTTCGGTGCGGGGCCGAAGACGGCGATGCTCGCGGGTCTGACGTTGTGGATCGCGGTGACCGTTGTCCTGTTCGGCTTTACGCAGATGGGCGTGTTCTCGATGGCGCTGTTCGTAAAGGGCTCAATCGCCGCGCTCATCAACGCTCTCGCCGCCAGTGTCGCGGGCGCTGCGGTCTACAAGGAAGAAGCTACGGCGCCGGGCGCTTCGTACGCGAGAGCCTAGCGAGACAGCTGTCCTTCGATCTGCGGCCACGCGTCGAGGACGACGTCGCCGACAGTCTGCAGGCTGCGCGCGCTGACGTGATCGAGGTCGTCTTGCGCGGTGTGCCACTGCGGATAATCGAGATCGATGATGTCGATTGAGGCCACGCCGGCCTCGACGAAGGGCAGGTGATCGTCTTCGACGGTAAAACCTTCTGGGACGAAGGTCGAGCCGTAGCCGCGGCGCGCGGCTGAATTCCAGACGATGGTGTTCAGCCAGCGCGCCGAATTCGAATCGGGCCGGATGTCGAGGTCCCGATCGCCAACCATATCGAGGAGAACCAGCGCCTTCAGCCCGGCGAGCGTTCCCGCCTGCTTCGCCGCCTGCACGTAGTACTTGCTCCCGTAGGTGTTGTCAGGATCGCGCCACTCGATGTTGACAGCTTCTTCTCCGTCGAGGAACAGCAGCTCTATTGTGAATTCGTTCTGACGGTTCTTGAGTACTCGCGCGAGCTCGAGGACGGCGGCTGTCGACGAAGCGCCGTCGCTCGCGCCGACGAACTTGAACTCCTGAAACCGTTTGGTGTCGTAGTGAGTGGCGAGCGCGATTCGCTCCGGTCTCTTACCCGGGATCGTGCCGATGACGTTGACCATCTTGATGACGCCGGCCGGCGTCATCGCGTCAAACGGCTGCTCGCGGTAACTGATGCCCGCGGCCTTGAGCTGCGCTTCGATGTACTGACGACACTGGGCCAGCGCCGCCGATCCCGCTGGCCGTGGGCCGAAAGCAACCTGCATCTCGAGATCGGTCCACGCCCGGTTGCTGTCGAAGCCTGCCCGCGGTGCGCTCGCCGATGCGGAACGATTCTGCGCATCGGCGCCGCAGGCGACGAGAAAGATTGCCGTCGTCGCCGCCAGCAGTACCTTTTGCACCTATTGCACCCCTCGCGCTAACCGCGTTTATTCAACGGGACATAATCGCGTCGCTTCGCCCCGAGGTACAGCTGGCGAGGCCGCGTGATTTTCTGGTCCGGGTCGAGCAGCATCTCTTCCCACTGCGAGATCCAGCCGGACGTCCGCGGAATCGCGAACAGCACGGGGAACATCGTCACCGGGAAGCCCATCGCCTGGTAAATCAATCCCGAATAGAAGTCGACGTTCGGGTAGAGCTTCCGCGTGATGAAATAGTCGTCTTCGAGCGCGATGCGTTCGAGCTCCAGCGCGATGTCGAGGAGCGGGTTTTTGCCGGTGACGTCGAACACCTGGTCGGCGGTTCTCTTGATGATCTTGGCTCGCGGATCGTACGACTTGTAGACGCGATGGCCGAAGCCCATCAGACGCCCTTCGCCCGCCTTGACCTTCTTGATGAACGCCGGAATGTTGTTGGTCGAGCCGATCTCCTGCAGCATCCGCAGCACCGCTTCGTTCGCGCCGCCATGGAGCGGGCCGTACAGTGCGGCCGCCGCACCGGCCATCGCCGAATACGGATCGACATGCGAGCTGCCGATGCCACGCATCGCGCTGGTGCTGCAGTTCTGTTCATGGTCGGCATGGAGGATGAACAGGATGTCGAGCGCGCGCTCGAGGACCGGACTCACCTTGTATTTGAGCTCGGTGCGCTTGAACAACATGTTCAGGAAGTTGCCGGTGAAGCTCAGTTCGTCGTCAGGGTAGACGTAAGGGCGGCCGATGCTGTGCCGGTACGCGTAGGCCGCAATGGTCGGCACCTTGGCGATCAGCCGGTGCACCTGCTTGCGTCGTGAGCCCTCGTCGAAGATCTGCTTGGCGTCGGGATAGAAGGTGGAGAACGCGCCGACGGTGCTGAGGAAGACGCCCATCGGATGCGCGTCGTACTGGAACCCTTCCATCAGCTTTTTGATGTTCTCGTGCAGCAGCCAGTGGGCCTTGATGTCCTCGGTCCACGTTTCAAGCTGTGTCTTGGTCGGCAGCTCGCCGAAGATGATGAGGTACGCGGTTTCGAGGTAAGTCGAACTTTCCGCGAGCTGCTCGATGGGATACCCGCGATATTCGAGGATGCCCTTGTCCCCATCGATAAACGTAATCGTGCTGCGGCACGACGCCGTGTTCATGAACGCGGGGTCGTAGGTGACCAGGCCGAAGTCGTCAGGGCTGGTCTTGATTTGCTTCAGATCCATAGCGCGAATTGCGCCGTCCTTGATCGGCAGCTCGTATTGCTTGCCGGTGCGGTTGTCGGTAACGGTAAGCGTGTCGCCCATAGATTTGGCCGGCGTAGCCGAAGCCGCCGCGGTCCTGTCCGTTGTGACGCTATTCGCCATGGTGTTGGTCCTGATCCTGATCGTCGTCGGGGGACGGTACCCGTTCGCCGGGTACGCGATAGCGGCCGTCCGCCCATCGCGCCAGATCCTCGTTACGGCATCGCTCGCTGCAGAAAGGACGCCACTGTGGATCCACCGGACGCGTGAGGCACAGCACGCAGAGCGGCGCGTCGCCCATCCGGTCAATGATAGTGCAGGCTTCAGGCTTCGGGCTACGGGCTCCAGTCGTGGTCACCCGTAGCGCGAACCTCTAAGGTTCGCGCTACAGGTGATTGGAAGCCTGGCTGCCCTAGACGGGAGTATTCGGCGTGTGGTGGCGGACGTCGAGCGCCGACACCATGAAGATGACGTCTTCGGCGATGTTGGTCGCGTGGTCGCCGATCCGCTCGAGATGTCGGGAGACGAGGATCAGGTCGAGCGCTGGTTCAACCGTCGCCGGATCCTTCAGCATGTAGTCGAGCAGTTCGCGGAAGATCTGCGTCTTGAGCCCGTCCAGCCGGTCGTCTTCATTCAGGACCGCCTGCGCGAGCACCGTATCGCGCCGCACGAACGCGTCGAGCGCGTCGTGCAGCATCTCTTGCGCGATGTCGCCCATCTGCGGGATGTCGATCAGTTTCTTGACGGGCGGATGCGTCGCATAGCGCTTGGCGGCTTCCGCGATGTTCACCGCGAGGTCGCCGACTCGTTCCAGGTCCGTGTTGATCTTGACAGCCGACACGATCGCCCGGAGGTCGGTGGCCATCGGCTGGTGCAGCGCGAGCAGCTTGAAACAACGATTGTCGATCTCGACATGTAGTGCGTTAATCGGTTCATCTCCATAGAGCACGCGCTCGATGGCGGAGATGTCCCGGCTCACGAGGCTCTGTACCGCAGCGGAGACACGTTCCTCCGCGAGGCCACCCATTTCCAGCAGCCGGCCCTGCAGCGCCTCGAGCTCCTCCTGAAAATGTCTGACTACGCGTTCCATTACCCGAACCGTCCCGTCAGATAGTCCTCCGTTAACTTCTCGGACGGAGCGGTGAACATCTTATCGGTGCGCTCGAACTCGACCAGCCGTCCGAGCCAGAAGAACGCCGTGAAGTCCGACACGCGCGCCGCCTGCTGCATATTGTGCGTCACGATCACGATAGTGAATTTCGCTTTGAGCTGATAGATCAGTTCCTCGATGCGCTGCGTGGCGATCGGGTCCAATGCCGATGCCGGCTCGTCCATCAACAGGATATCGGGCTTGACCGCCAGCGCGCGTGCGATGCAGAGACGTTGTTGCTGTCCACCTGAGAGGGCGAGCGCGGACTCATGCAGCCGATCCTTCACTTCTTCCCAGAGCGCAGCCTGCTGCAGACTCTCCTCGACGCGTCCCGCGAGCTCGGATCGATTTGACGACAGTCTGTTGATGCGCAGCCCGTAGGCGACGTTGTCGAAAATCGACTTCGGAAACGGGTTCGATTTCTGGAACACCATGCCGACCTTGCGGCGAACGGCGACGACATCCACACCCGGGCGGTAAATGTCCTGCCCGTCGACGCAGACGCGCCCCTCGACGCGGGCGCCAGGGATGATGTCGTTCATCCGGTTCAGCGTCCGAAGGAAGGTGCTTTTGCCGCAACCGGACGGACCGATGAAGGCCGTCACCATGTTGGGCTGCATCTTGATCGAGATGTCCTCCAGTGCCCGCTTTTCGTCATAGAAAAACGACAGGTGCTCGACGTCGATCTTGAGCGTTTCCGTCTGGCCTGCCGGCGGTGAAGCCGGAATGTCGGATTGCGGCTGCCGGACCGGTCGGACTTTGACGAGCGGCGGATTCATCGTTTGCGCCACGTCACCGTCCACGGATGCTTGCGACCCGCGCCGCCGCAAATCGTGCGGCCATTGAACACACCAGCACGATGGTCACGAGGACCAAGGCGCCGGCCCACGCCTGACGATGCCAGTCTTCATACGGCGAAATCGCGTAGGTGAACACCTGGACGGTAATCGAGGAGATCGGCTGCGTCAGCGACGTCGAAAAGAACCGGTTGTTGAACGACGTGAACAGCAGTGGCGCCGTTTCGCCAGCGATGCGTGCCAGCGCGAGCACGACGCCTGTGATGATGCCCGGCAGCGCGGCGGGAACGATCACCGTAAACACCGCGCGCGCCCGCGTCGCGCCGAGCGCCAGCGCGCCTTCACGCAGCGCGTTGGGGACCAGCAGCAGCAGCTCTTCTGTCGTTCTCGTGATGATTGGAATCATCATGACGCCGAGCGCGAAACCGCCGGCCAGGGTGCTGAAGTGCCGGAGCGGCAGCACGGCCACGGCATACGCGAACACGCCGATGACGATCGATGGCACACCGTTCAGAGTGTCCGCGGCGAATCTCACCGCCGACGTAAAGCGGCTTCCACGGTACTCCGACAGATACACGCCGCTGAGAATACCGATTGGAACGGCCATCGCGGCGGCCAACCCGGTCAGGATCAGCGTGCCGACGATCGCGTTGGCCATCCCGCCGCCCGGTTCGCCCACCGGCCGCGGGTTGTGGGTAAAGAAATCCACATTGAGCGACTGGACACCTTGGCTGACGACAAAGAACAGGACGAACGCGAGCGGGACAAGCGCGAGCCCGACGCACAGTGCACAGGCGAACACAAAGAGCGCCGAAAGCACCTTTCGAGGCGTCGCGGTCCGCGCGCCGGTCACGCTTCCGCTCCTCTCGGTACCAGCACCGCAGGCCGGGGCGCCGCCTGCCGCGCCATCGACCAGATCAACACGCGCGACAACATGTTGACAATGAGCGTGATCACAAACAGGACCAGTCCGATTTCGATCAGGGCCGACAGATACAGCGCGTCCGCCGCCTCGGTGAACTCGTTCGCCAACACGGCGGCCATCGTGTACTGCGGCGCGAAGAGCGATAGCGACACCTGCGGATTGTTGCCGATCACCATGGTCACGGCCATCGTTTCGCCGAGGGCGCGGCCGAACCCGAGCATCACCGCGCCGATGATGCCGGTCCGAGCGTAGAACATCGCGGCGCGGATTGCTTCGAAGCGCGTCGCGCCGAGCGCGAATGCCGCCTCACGCTGGCTGGCGGGAACGGTTCTGAGGACTTCACGGGCAATTGCCGACGTGAACGGCACGACCATGACCGCCAGGATCAGTGCCGCGGCAAACATTCCGACCCCGAGCGGCGGGCCGGAGAACAACGGCAGTGCGCGCAGCGACTCGGGCATGGCCGTCTCGACGCTGCGAACAGCTGGCACGAGCACGAAGATCCCCCACAACCCGTACACGATCGAAGGGATGGCCGCGAGCAGTTCGGTGAGAAAAATCAGCGGCGCGCGCAGTGCGCCGGGGCACAGCTCGGAAATGAAGACCGCTATCCCGAGCGCGACCGGCGTCGCGATCAACAGTGCCAGCACGGATGAATAGAGCGTTCCCCAGATGAATGGCAACGCGCCGAACTCGCCCGCGACGGGATCCCAGTTACTCGTGCCCCAGAAACCGAGTCCGAACTTCTGAATCGAGAGTGTCGAATCATTTGCGAGCGTCACGGCGATCGCGATCACGATCAGCAGCAGCGCGGCGGCAAATGCGCCGACGCCCACGCGAAAAGTAAAGTCGGACGATCGCACGTGCCTAGGAAACCTTTATACGTGCCAGTGCCGCCTGTTCGAGCATCGTCACGTTGGCGGGCAGCGGAGCGTAGCCCAGATCGGCGGCGTACTTCTGTCCGTCGGTGAGCGCCCACCGCATGAAGTCGACCATCGCCTTGCCGGCGGCTTTGTCTTTGGGGTCCTCGTAGAGGAGCAGCCACGTAAAGGACGAAATCGGATAGGCGCCGGCTCCTTGGGCGTTGGTGATCGAGACGCGGAAGTCGGCAGGGATGTTTGGCGCGGCCGCGTCTGCCGCTTTCGTCACGGCGTCCACCGATGCCTTGACGAATTCACCCGCGGCATTCTGAACGGAGCCGAAGCTGATCTTGTTCTGGAGTGCGTAAATCAGCTCGACGTACCCAATCGAACCGGGGGATTGCGTGACCAGACCCGAGACGCCCTCGTTGCCCTTTCCGCCAACGCCGGTGGGCCACTTGACCGACGTGCTGACGCCCACGTCTGATTTGAACTGGGGTGAGACCTTGGAGAGATAGTCCACGAAGATGTAGGTGGTGCCGGATCCGTCGGACCGATGGACGACGGTCACATCGGTCGCGGGGAGCGTCACGCCTGGATTCAATTTCGCGAGCGCCGGGTCGTTCCACTTCTTGATTTTGCCCAGGTAAATGTCAGCCAGAACCGGCCCGGTAAACTTCAACTCCGCAGTCGTTCCGGGGATGTTGTAGACGGGCACGACCGCGCCGAGCACCGTGGGGAAGTGGAGGATAGGCCCGGGTGCCGCTTTGAGTTGCTCATCGGTCATCGGACCGTCAGTGGCGCCGAAGAACACCGTCTGGTTGATGACCTGCTGAATGCCGCCCCCCGATCCGATCGACTGGTAGTTGACGCGGATATTCGAATGCAGCGTGTTGTACTCGCTGAACCACTTCGAATAAATCGGGTATGGGAATGTCGCCCCGGCGCCATTGATCTGCAACGACTGCGACGAACCGGAGCCGGATGAGCTATTTGCGGTAACCGGCTCGGTGTTCCCGCCGCCGCACGCTGCGGCGAGTGCCGCGATCAGCGCGACTGCGAGGTAACGCATCACGATCTTGTTCATACGACCGCAACCCTATCGAACGGGAATTTCGCGGCCGTTTCGGGACCGTTAAATCTGGGTTAACCGGGTGCTGAGCGACGTCACGGCGTTGTCGCTTCCGCGTTACCGCCGCCGGTTCGGCATGCGCGATCTCGAGGCGCACCGGCTTGCCGACCACCTGCTCGAACGGCTCGAGGTGGCGGGCCGTCGCCCAGACCTCCAGCTCGGCGTCCCCCGCACTATGGAGCTGAATGACGACGTCTTCGCCGCGGTCGTGGACTTCGAGACCTGAAACCGGCTGCGCGTGGCTACGGTCCAGACTCTCGGCGACTCGGAGGATGGATGCGAGCGTGCGTACGGTCCGGCGCAACGTCGCCGGAAGCTGCGCGTACTGCGGATGCGACCGTTTCGGCGTGCCCCGGCGGTGATACCGTGCGACCAGCGCCATCACCTCGATCTCATCCGGATGAAAGCCGCGCAGATCGCCGTTCTTGATCAGGTAGTAGGAATGTTTGTGATGGCCGGAGAAGCTGATGTGGCCACCGATGTCGTGCATCAGCGACGCGTATTCGAGCCATTCGCGCTCGCGGTCAGTGAGCCCATGGATTGCGCGCGTCTGATCGAAGAGCGCAAGCGCGAGCCGTACGACCTGATTCGAGTGCTCGGCGTAGTAGCTGCAGCGCTCGGCGAGTTCGAGCGTGCTCCTGCGCCGCACGTCCGGAATGCTGTCGATCTGCGCGATTTGGCGCCGGTTCCGCCGAACATAATCGAGCACTAGGCCTTCACGAAGCGCCAGATCGCACAGCGTCAGTTCCTCCGCGCCGAGGCGGCGGAGAATCGTGTCGAGCAGCACTGACCCGGCCACAACCAGGTCCGCACGCCGCGGGTCGAGTCCCGGGATCGCCAGCCGCTGCTCGAGATCGAGTTCGGTGACGTGTTTGCGAACCTTTCGGATTTGTTTGGCGGAGATGTGGAGATTGCGCAACTCTGCCGGAGCGGCTCCGCGCGCCGCGGTCGCAGCGACCGCTCCGATACTGAGAATGGTCCCGGATGTGCCGATTACACGATCGAAACCGGCCGAGAGAATCTGTTCGCAGTGGCGGTCGATTTCGCCAAGCACGTGCTTGACGATCCTCCGCTCGTCCCGCTCCGAGAGCGGGTCGCTTTTCACGAGCCGTTCGGTGAGCCGGATCGTTCCAATCTTGAAGCTGCGTGCGAGCTGCAGGGAGGTCGCGGTACCGAGCGTAATCTCGACGCTACCGCCACCGATGTCGATAACCACGGCGCGTCCTCCGCCCACATCGACGCCATACACGGCAGCCTGATGGATGAGGCGCGCCTCCTCGGCTCCTGAAATGACGCGAGGACGGATGCCAGTGTCGCGTTCGAGCCGCGCGAGGAATTCGCCACCATTCCGAGCCTCGCGCGTGGCGCTGGTCGCGGCAGCGACAATCTCATCGACCTGGTGTGAGTCCGCGATTCGTTTGAACTTCGACAACGCCTGGAGCGCGGCGTTCATCGCTTCCGGGGTGAGCGCGCGGCCATCGAGACCACCAGCGCCCAGCCGGACCATCGCCTTTTCCCGGTCGGTCACCTCGAAGGAAAGATCCGGCCGCACCCGAACCACGATCATGTGGACTGAGTTCGTGCCGATATCGATGGCTGCTATCCGCATAGAGCTCCGTCGAAGGCCGATCTATAGTGATGGGACCGTTACTGGGAAGACGCCCCCGTAATTATGCGTACTCCGGCTGCCGAATACCTCATCCGCCAGCGCGTCGCCGCGCTGAGACGTGCGCTTCCAGCCGCGAAGGATGGCGACGCGAAGTCGCTCCACCAGGCGAGGGTTGCGACTCGACGTCTGCGTGCGGCTCTGCCGTTGTTTGGGACCGGACGCAAGGCCGACAAGGTGGCGCGCTGCATCCGACGGCTGACGCGATTGCTCGGTCCGGCTCGCGAACTCGACGTGTCGCTGGTGATTCTCGATGAGCTCGAACAGAGCCACGATGTTCCGCGGCCAGCCATCGACAGACTGCGGGCCTCCATTGCCGACGAACGGCGGCGTCTGCAAGAACACGTACGCGAGCGGCTCGACGAATTCGACATCCAGAAAGTGCGCAAGCGAGCCATTGCCGTGGCGCGCAAAGGCGCAAACGAAAAGACCCCTGGCGATCCCGAGGTTGTCGCGTGGGCGCGTGAACGGACCACGCGACGTACGCGTCGGCTCGCCGCCGCCATCGACCACGCGGCAGGAATGTATCTTCCCGATCGCCTGCACGACGTGCGGATCGCCATCAAGAAGCTGCGGTATACGCTCGAGCTCGACGCGGCGTCGCGTAACAGCCGGCCGCGCAATGCGTCGGCGCTGCGCACGTTGAGAAACATGCAGGACCTGTTGGGACGCATGCACGATCTCGAAGTGCTCATCGCCCGGACGCGAAGTATCCAGAGCTCTCCTGGCGCGTCGACGTTGAAGATGTCAGCCGACCTCGATCGACTCGTACGTCGGTTGGAAACCGAATGCCGCCAGCTGCACGGCCACTACATGGCCTCTCGCACGAGACTGATCGCCGTGTGCGATCGTTTGATGAAGGCAGGCGAGCGCGCCGTTCGCGCCCGCAGCTCCGCCGCCTGACGCATGGAGCCCTGCGACCTGTATCTCGTACGCCATGCGATAGCTGCGGAACGCGGCGACGAATGGCCTGACGATTCGAAGAGACCGCTCACCGAAGCCGGGATCAATCGTTTCAAGGAAGCGGTCGAAGGGCTTGCCTGGCTGGACGTCGGCATCGACGAGATCTTCACCAGCCCGCTGGTCCGCGCGAAACAGACGGCGACGCTGCTCGCACACGGTCTCGGTAACAAGACGTCCGTCAAGACCCTCGACGCACTCGCCCCGGGCCACTCGCCGAGACAGGTGATGAACGAGCTGAGTCGGGCGGCGAAACGTCATCGCATCGCACTTGTCGGGCACGAACCCGGGCTTGGGGAATTGGCCGCGCATCTGCTCGGGTCACCTCGCGCGCTCCCGTTCAAGAAGGGTGGTGTGTGTCACGTCGCGATACAGGGGTTGACGTCCCGTCGCCCCGGTGAGCTTGTCTGGTTCCTTCCGCCCAAGGTGCTCCGACGCCTGCCTCGGTAGCCGTCGTCATCAACCCCATCTCGGGCACTGGGGGACATATCGAAGTGGCCCGGGCACGTGCCGGTCAGGCTGCACAGCTGCTGGCAACTCGGGGTGCCGATCCGTCGAACGTCTTCATCACCGAGCGTCCCGGGCACGCACGCGAACTTGCGCTTGCCGCCACCGCTCGTGGCATTTCCACAATCGTTGCGTGGGGCGGCGACGGGACGATGAATGAAATCGGGTCGGCGATTGCGTTTACCGATACGGCGCTGGCGCTGGTGCCAAGCGGTTCGGGCAATGGTCTGGCGCGTGAACTTCGTATCCCGTTCGACGCGTCGGCGGCGCTCGAGCTGGCCTTCAGCGGCCGCGACCGCACGATCGATGCAGGTGAGATAGAGGAACGACTCTTCTTCAACGTCGCGGGCGTCGGGCTCGACGCCCGGGTCGCGCACCGTTTCGCGGCCGACGGTCTCGAAAAGCGTGGCTTCTCACGATACATGGCCATTACGATGCGCGAGCTCGCTTCGTATCAACCTGACCATCTGGCGATTAGCAGTGGCGGGTCAACTGTGCAGACGACTTCGCTGCTTGTCGCCATCGCCAACGGCCGCCAGTACGGCAACGGGGCAGTCATTGCGCCTGGTGCGCGGCTGGACGATGGGATGCTCGACCTGGTGGTGGTGGCGGGGCGGTCACTCATTCGCGCCTGCCTCGAGCTGCCATTCGTCTTCATGGGCGCGATCGATCGCCTCGCTGGGGTCAGCATCGAGCGAACGGACGCGGTACGGATCACTTCGTCCTATCCGCTTGTGTACCACGTTGATGGAGAACCCATCGCTGGATTGCTGGCGATCTCGGCGAAGGCGCGCCCGCAAGCCCTCCGGGTGAAAGTGCCACTACGTTAGGGCACACGCCATGTTTACAGAACGTTTACATCTCCGGGCGCGCGCCCGGAGTAACGATCGTGCCTTCCCAGTATGTATACGCGAAGCCTTCAGAAGGCGACCCATATTCGACGATTCAGCATCACATCAACTCCGGGATCCGGTTGGGAGGTCCGCTACGAGCAGGACAGCCACGTGATTCGATCCGTTCGTTATCGTGATTGGCACCGCGTCGAACGCGCACGCATGTCATTCGCGCGAGAAGCCGCGCTGCTCGAGGAGAGCGGCTGGAAGGAAGGATAGGCTGAGGCGGCTCTGAAAGTCTGACCTACTCGACGAAGCGATACCCAAGGCCGACGACGGTTTCAATCTGTTGTCCGGCGGTCCGGAGCTTCCCCCGCAACCGGCCGACGTGCACGTCGACCGAGCGCGTCTCGATGGTGTGGTCGTAACCCCACACACGTTCGAGGAGGCGATCTCTCGACAGCACGCGGTTCCTGTTGGCGACCAGATATCGCAGCAGCTCGAATTCGCGCCGCGTGAGACGCACCGGCTCGCCGTCCACCTGCACGGCCACCGCGTCGAAGTCGGCGATGATGTGCTTGCCGCGATAGACCGGGGTGGTTGTGTCTTGACCATCTTCTGCGCGGCGTCGGAGCACTGCCCGGACTCGCGCCGCCAGTTCGCGCAGACTGAACGGCTTGGTGATGTAGTCGTCGGCGCCGATGTCGAGGCCGGTAATGCGGTCACTCTCAGTCGAGCGCGCGGTCAGCATGATGATCGGCACCTTCGCGGTCTCGGTGCGGCCGCGCATGATCCGGCAGACTTCGACACCGTTCAGCACCGGCAGGTTCAAATCGAGCAGGACGAGATCGGGAAGTTCTTCCGCGACGCATTTCAGCGCCGCATCCCCGCTTCCCGCAATGTCAATGACAAAGCCGCCTTCACGTTCGAGCGCATGTTTGATGAGTCCGGCGATGTCCTGCTCGTCCTCGACGACGAGGACGCGTGTGCGTCCTGAATTGATGGGCATCCCAACGTCAACCTAGTCAACGGGCGTTTCCGTGTCGTGACGAAGACGTTAAATGTGGGTTTCAAGTCCAGTGCTGAGCGATACGGCTCATGCACCCTGGCCGCGCCGCGTAAACCGCACCAAGCGAATTGATAGGAGATTCCGTCTATCGCGCGAGGACGCGGAGGATTTCATCGACCAGGGCGTCGGGCGGACACGGCTTTGGAACGAACCAGTCGCAACCGGCGTTTGTCGCCCGCTGCAGTTCGCCGGATTCGTCGTGCGCGGTCAATGCCACGACTGGAATATGCGCCGTGCGCGCATCGTTCTTGAGACGGCGCGTCGCTTCCCATCCATCGAGAACGGGAAGACTTAAATCCATCAGCACGACGTCAGGACAATGGGCGGCCGTGTTCGTCAGGGCGTCGACGCCATTCTCCGCCTCGATGACGTCAAACCCGGAGAGTGCAAGCTGCTGAACGTACATCTGACGCAGCTCGGATTGATCCTCGACAAGCAGAACGAGCGGTTTGACACGCTCCATGTCTCGATTATCACATCCCTCGACGCGCTTTGCCCGCTCGGCACGAGTTGCTGAACGCCGTCCACGTTACGAGGACGCGCGGCCC
>Ga0268264_10001065_pt1 | contig 27234 bp, 29 predicted proteins | sample KBSSwiS32_FD_190357 | JGI IMG/M metagenome (GOLD analysis project Ga0268264, IMG submission 190357) | Switchgrass rhizosphere microbial communities from Kellogg Biological Station, Michigan, USA - KBS Switchgrass S3-2 (SPAdes) (version 2) | ecosystem: Host-associated > Plants > Roots >...
CAGTGTCGACTTGCCGACATTCGGCCGGCCGACGACGGCAACGCTGCCGCAGCGGTGGCCGGCGGCTTCGTGATCAGCCAGGACCATCGGCGCGCTCCAGCAGGTCGAGCGCCGCCTGCGCCGCCGCTTGCTCGGCGGCGCGCCGGCTGCTGCCGAGACCGGTCGAGCGCAGCGTCAACGAGGCGATATCGCAGGCGACCTCGAACGTCTTGGCGTGATCGGCACCGGTGGCCGCAACGAGGCTGTAAGTCGGCAGAGGCTCGCCGCGCGCCTGCAGCAGTTCCTGGAGCCGCGTCTTGGCATCCTTGCCGGTCGGCGTGCCGGCGCTCGCGACGCGCTCGCCGAACAATTCGCGCACGATCGTGCGACAGGCGGCCCAGCCGCCATCGAGATAGATCGCTGCGATCAGTGCCTCGAGTGCGTCGGCCAGGATCGAATCGCGCCGATATCCGCCGCTTTTCAGTTCACCCGGCCCGAGCAGCAGTTCGTCGCCGAGTTCGAGTTCACGCGCAAGCGCCGCAAGCGCCGGCTCGCTGACCAGATGCGAACGGCGCCGCGTCAGTTCGCCTTCATCGGCCCTCGGAAACTGATCGAACAGCATTTCGGCGACCAGCATGTTGAGCAGACCGTCGCCGAGAAACTCGAGGCGCTCGTTGTTCGCGGCACCGATGCTGCGGTGACTCAGGGCCCGAGTGCGAAGTTCGGGATTCTGGAACCGATAGGTCAGCGCAGCGGGCAAGGAATCGGCCGGCCTCGGGTCAGTAGGTTGCGCCGCGCGCCAGATCGACGGTGTTGTCGAAATGGACCAGCAGGTCGACGTTGTAGACGAACGGCAGGTCCTTGTCGTAGAAGATGCGCAGTTTGCGCTGGCCATCCTTGGTGATCAGCTGGATGTTCTTTTCGGGGATGGTTGCGTCGTCGACGTACTGCAGGTCGAAATTGACGTTCAGCTTGCGCCGGATGTCCTCGATCGTCATTGTTTCGATGCCGGGGATCACCTGCAGCGACTTCATCGACTTGACCACGCCGAAATATTCGGTGTAGCAAGGAATCAGCTTCATCGCCGCGTAGGCGAAAAAGCCGGCTATGACCAGGACCAGCCCGAAGCCGATCAGCGTCAGACCTTTTTGCCGAGCCACTTCACGCATTGCCGTTCCCCTTACTTCACCAGAGTGCCGATCCGCTTGAAATCAATGCCGCCGTCCCAGTTCATCCAGATCACGAAGGCCTTGCCGACGAGATTGGCTTCCGGAACGAAGCCCCAATAGCGGCTGTCCTCGCTATTATCGCGATTATCCCCCATCGCGAAATAGTGTCCAGCGGGCACGTGGAAAGTGCCCTCGGCGCCGGCATGAAGCGGCCAGGTCAGCATGTCGTGCTCGACCCCGGGCAGCATCTCGTGACGGATTTCTGCGCCGGCCATCTTGCGGCCTTCGTCGCCGCTGCCGACGTACGGTCCGGTATACGACTGCGGCACTTCCTTGCCGTTCACGTACAGCGTCTTGTTGCGGTAGGTGATCTCGTCTCCGGGCAATCCAATCACGCGCTTGATGTAGTCAATCTTCGGATTCTTCGGATAGCGGAAGACGAACACGTCGCCGCGCTGCGGCGCGCCGACCTCGACGATCTTCGTATTCAACACCGGCAGCCGTACGCCATAGGCGAACTTGTTGACCAGGATGAAGTCGCCGACCAGCAGCGTCGGCATCATCGAACCGGACGGAATCTTGAATGGCTCGGCCAGAAACGACCGGAACAGCAGCACGATCAGGATGACCGGGAAGAACGAGCGCGCATACTCGACGATGACCGGCTCGCGCGCCGCTTCGGTCATCCGCTGCTGGCGTTCGGCCTCGCTGCCTCCGGCGGCGGCCAGAGCTTCGGCACGCGCGTGCCGGCCGCGCTGCAGGAACAGCCGGTCGAACAACCAGATGACGCCGGTGGCGCCGGTCAGGATGACCAGCAGCAGTGCAAAATCAAAATCCATTCAATGCTCCTTCGGAGCCGGAATCGGGAAAAAGGAACGTCCTCGCCGGTCAAAAGTCAAAAGTCGAAAAAAGCCAGGAGTGCTGTCCGATCGGCTTTCGACCCTCGACGTCGACGAGCAGTCGGAACGCCCAACCGCTTATTTGTCCGTCTGCAACACGGCAAGGAACGCTTCCTGCGGGATCTCCACGCGTCCGACCTGCTTCATGCGCTTCTTGCCTTCCTTCTGTTTCTCCAGCAGCTTGCGCTTGCGCGTCGCATCGCCGCCGTAGCACTTGGCCAGCACGTTCTTGCGCAGGGCCTTGACCGTCGAACGCGCGATCACCTGCGCTCCGATCGCGGCCTGGATCGCGACGTCGAACATCTGCCGCGGAATCAGCTCGCGCATGCGTTCGACCAGGTCGCGCCCGCGCCGCTCGGCCTGGGTGCGGTGCGCGATCGCGCTCAAGGCATCGACGCGTTCGCCGTTGATCAGCACGTCGAGGCGCACGAACGGGCCCGCTTCGAACCGCTCCAGATGGTATTCCATCGAGGCATAGCCGCGCGACACCGACTTGAGCTTGTCGAAGAAATCCATGACGACCTCCGCCAGCGGCAGCTCGTAGCTGATCTGGACCTGGGTCGCGAGATAGTGGATCGAACGCTGCGAGCCGCGCTTCTCCTCGCACAGCTTGATCACGTTGCCGACATAATCCGGCGGCGTGAGGATATTGGCGACGATGACCGGTTCGCGGATCTCCTCGACGTAGTTCGCGGCCGGCAGCTTGGCCGGATTGTCCAGTTCGAGCACCTTGCCGTCGCTCAGCAGGATCTCGTAGACGACGGTCGGCGCGGTCGTGATCAGGTTCAGGTCGTATTCGCGCTCGAGCCGCTCCTGCACGATCTCCATATGCAGCATGCCGAGGAAGCCGCAGCGGAAACCGAAGCCCATCGCCTCGGAGCTTTCCGGCTCGAAGTGCATCGCGGCATCATTGAGCTTGAGCTTTTCCAGCGCCTCGCGCAGCGCCGGATAATCTTCGGCATCGACGGGAAACAGGCCGGCGAACACGCGCGGCTGCATCTTCTGGAAGCCCGGCAACGCATTGGGCGCAGGCTTCGCTGCCTGCGTCAGCGTGTCGCCGACCGGCGCACCATGGACGTCCTTGATCGAGGCATTGACCCAGCCCACCTCGCCGGCGCCGAGCTTGTCCTTCTGGGTGCGCTTCGGCGTGAACACGCCGACTTCACTGACCTCGTGCACGCGCCCGGTCGACATCACCAGCAGCTTGTCGCGCGGTCTTATCTCGCCCTGCATCACGCGCACCAGCGATACCACGCCGAAATACTTGTCGAACCACGAATCGATGATCAGCGCCTGCAGGCGGTCCGTGTCGCGTGGCTTCGGCGGCGGGATACGCGCGACGATTGCCTCGAGCACGTCCGGCACGTTCTCGCCGGTCTTTGCACTGATCGCGATCGCCTGGCTCGCGTCGATGCCGATGACCGCTTCGATTTCCTTCTTGACCTTTTCCGGATCGGCGGTCGGCAGGTCGATCTTGTTCAGCACCGGCACGACTTCCAGGCCCATTTCGACCGCGGTATAGCAATTCGCCACCGACTGCGCCTCGACGCCCTGTGCCGCATCGACGACCAGCAGCGCACCCTCGCAGGCGGCCAGAGAACGGCTCACCTCGTAACTGAAATCGACGTGGCCCGGCGTGTCGATGAAATTGAGCAGGTAGACCTTGCCGTCGCGAGCCGTGTACGGCAGCGAAACGGACTGCGCCTTGATCGTGATGCCGCGTTCGCGCTCGATCGGATTCGAGTCGAGCACCTGCGCCTCCATCTCGCGCGCTTCGAGGCCGCCGCACAACTGGATGATGCGATCGGCCAGCGTCGACTTGCCGTGGTCGACGTGGGCGATGATCGAGAAATTGCGGATACGGTCCATGCGCTGCCGGGGGGATGCAAAGCGGTGCCGAGGTAAGGATGATCCCGGCAAAACGGCAATTATCGCACAAACCGATGATTTTCGTGCACTTGCAGCATTCAAGGCCGACCCGGACCGAACATCGCGTGCGACGGTGGCGCTTCTCGATCGAAGATCGACTGCGCTGACACGAAGAACCGACGAAAAAGGTCGCGAAGCATACGAAATGGAGCGGACCACTGCTGCCCGGCCGCGATATTCCCGGCCTTGGTACGCAGGTCGAGCCTCAAAGCAATCGGGCCCCATGCGGGGCCCGATTTCTACCTGTCGTCGCTGAAAGTATGCTCAGCCGCGTTCCTTGCCCTTGGGCACCGAGATCGCCACGAACTGCGTTGCGTCGCCGCGCTTGACCAGCAGCATCGTCGAGTCGCCTTCCTTGATGTCCTTCACCGCGTCGTAGAAATCCTTGGACGTCTTGACCTGCTTGCGGTTGACCATCAGCACGACATCGCCGGGCTGGAGCGCGGAACGGCGCGCGGCACCGGTGATGTCGCTGATCACGACGCCGCCCTGGTCCTTGACGCCAAGTTGCTTGCGCTGCTCGGCGGTCAGGTCGTCGACGCTGATGCCGAGGCGGTTGCGGATCTTGCCATCGTCGGTGGTCAGGCTGGCCAGGGTCGTCTTGTCGCGCGGCAGTTCGCCGACGGTCACCGGCACGCTGAACGTCTTGCCGTCCCGGTAAACCTTGACCTGCGCCTGGGCGCCGGGCTTCGTGTTGCCGACCAGCAGCGGCAGATCGGAGGTCGACTCGATCGGATGTCCGTCATAGGACAGGATCACGTCCTGGACGCGGATGTCCGCCTTGTCGGCGCCGCTGCCCGGCGTCACGCTGAGCACGAGCGCGCCGCTCGTGCTCGGCAGGCCGAGGGTCTTGGCGAAGTCGCGGGTGATCGCCTGGATGCCGACGCCGATCATGCCGCGCGAGACATGGCCGCTCGTCTTGAGCTGTTCCACCGTGTTCATGGCGACGTTGATCGGAATCGCGAACGACACGCCCATGTAGCCGCCGGTATTCGAGAATATCTGCGAGTTGATGCCGACGACCTGGCCGTCGAGATTGAACAGCGGTCCGCCCGAATTGCCGCGGTTGATCGGCACGTCGGTCTGGATGAACGGCACGTACTGTTGGTCGGCTCCGCCGTTGCTGCGGCCGACGTAACTGACGACGCCGTGGGTGATCGAATGGTCGAGGCCGAACGGCGAACCGATCGCCACGACCCACTGGCCGGGCTTGAGTTTGCCCGAATCACCGAGCGGAACGGTCGGCAGACCGGTGGCGTTGACTTTCAGCAGAGCCACGTCGGACTCCTTGTCGGTGCCGATGACCTTGGCGTCGAGTTCGCGCCTGTCGGACAACTTGATCAGGATCTCGTCGGCGCCATCGACCACATGATTGTTGGTCAGCACGTAGCCGTCCGCCGAGATGATGAATCCGGAACCGAGCGAATGCCGCTCACCGCCGCCGCCGTGCGGCGGGCGTGCGCCCGGCCCGAAGAAGCGCTTGAAGATCTCCGGCACGTCCTGGTCGTCGATATCGCCCTGCGCCGACGCTGCGGAATCGCTCTGCGTCGCCTCGACGTTGACCACGGCCGGAGCGCTTTTCTCGACCAGTTGGGTAAAGTCCGGCAGCTGCTCGGCGTGGACGGATGCGGCCGCAGCGAGCAGAGCCAGCGCGAAACTATTGCGGATCAAAAATGCCCTTTGCATGAGAAATGCACCTCGATGAAATTCGGTATACGAATAATGACGGGTAAAGCCGCCGCCTATGGCGCAATTGGATTGCTGGCAGTGCGGCGAGTTCCGCATCCGGCGCTGCAGCGATGCCAGCATGCGCTTCGCCGCAGCAGACGCCGCGCCGGGAGTTACTGCTGCGTCGGAGCGGCCTCGGCGCGCGGCGCCGGCTGCGGGATCGCCGGGCGCGACCCGACCACCAGCACGTACGGAACGAAACCGTCGGCGGCATTGCCGCTGATCCGCTGCCCGGCCGAACCGCGCGGCAGCGCCGCATAATTCGGTACGATCGACTCGTAACTCGCCGGCTGCGCGTAGTCGATGAAGCCCGGCAGCTCGACCTGATCGATCGTCAGCGGCTGGTGCAACTCGCCGACCGGCGCGACCGGGGCCGTCGCCGCCGCGAGCGGCTGTGCCACAAGGGTCGCATTGGACGCCACCTGCACCGGTACGTCGCTGCCGTTACCGGCCGGACGGGTCGCTACCAGGGCAAACACGGCAACCGCCGCGGCGATGGCGCCGCCGCCGGCCCAGCGCAGCACGCGCCCGCCGACGGACTGGCTGCGGGTCACGGCTGTCCGCTCGTCGAGCCGGAGCATGACCCCGGCGACGAACGCGTCATTCGGCAGCGAACTGACGAACTGCTGGCGCAGTACCGCGCTGGCGACCTGATAGCGCGACCAGCGCCTCGCCAGTTCGGGATCGTTGTCGAGCCGGCGCAGCAGAAAACGGGTTTCGTCGCGCGGCAGTTCGCCGTCGAGCAATGCGGAAAGCTGTTCGTTGGTGGTGTCATTCATGACCGGATACCTGGGCATCGGACAATAACGGACGCAATTTCTGGTCGATCGCATCGCGGGCGCGGAAGATCCGCGAGCGCACGGTGCCGATCGGACATTTCATGGTTTCGGCAATTTCCTCGTAGCTCAATCCGTCGACCTCGCGCAGCGTGATGGCGGTCTTGAGTTCCTCGGGCAGTTCTTCGACAGTCTCGAAAACGGTTCGTTCAATTTCCTGACGCAATAATTCGTGTTCGGGTGTTGCCCGGTCCTTGAGCCTGGCGCCGCCGTCGAGCTGGACCGCATCGTCGATCGAGATATCGTCCTGCGGCGGCCGGCGGCCCTGCGAAACGAGGTAGTTCTTGGCGGTATTGATCGCGATCTTGTACATCCACGTATAGAACTGGCTGTCGCCGCGGAACGAACCGATCGCCCGGTAGGCACGAATGAACGCTTCCTGGGCGACATCCTGGCACTCGCTCCAGTCCGAGACATAGCGCGAAATGACGCTGACGAGCTTGTGCTGGTACTTGCGTATCAGCAGATCGAAAGCGCGCTTGTCTCCGTTCTGGACCCGCTCGACCAGGGCGTGATCGGTATCTGTCTCGCCCATCCGGGCTGTGCTCCGTTCGTTAACGACCCGATCAAGCGCCACTGCAAGACCCTGAGCCATCGCAATAAGTTCCAACAGGCACTAAAGGCCGACAGCATCGAAGATGCGGGCGCAGCGCCGGGGTATCAATCCGCCGCGGCCGCCGCGATTGACCCGGGCCGCGCCGAACCGGGATTATAGCCGCCCCACTCCCGCTTTGGTCCGAGGCCGCCATGTTCGAAGGACTGCGCTTTTCCCACTGGAAAGCCGACACTGGCGCCGACGGCATCGTGGTGCTGACGTTCGACCGTGCCGGCGCTTCGGTCAACACGCTCGCGCGCGTGGTCATGGACGAACTCGCCCAGATCGTCGAGCGGCTTTCGTTCGAGCCGCCGAGAGGCGTAGTGATCCGTTCGGGCAAGCCCTCGGGTTTCATCGCCGGCGCCGACATCCGCGAGTTCGAAAGCTACGAAAAACAGGGCGGCGTCCTGGCCAGCATCGAGAACGGCCAGCGTGTGTTCCAGAGCCTGGCGCGGCTGCGCTGCCCGACCGTCGCAGCGATCCACGGTTTCTGCATGGGCGGCGGCACCGAGCTGGCCCTGGCCTGCCGCTACCGCGTCGCGACCCGCGACCCGAAGACCAAGATCGGCCTGCCCGAAGTCATGCTCGGCATCATTCCGGGCTGGGGCGGCACGGCGCGGCTGCCGCGCCTGATCGGCGCGACCGATGCCCTGCCGCTGATGCTGACCGGCAAGACCGTGTCGGCCGAGTCGGCCAAGTCCCTCGGCCTGGTCGATGCGCTGAGTTCACCGGAATTGCTGGTCGACACGGCGAAGGAGCTGATCCTTCATCCGCGGCCACGGCCGTTCGTGCAGCGGGCCAAAGCCTGGGCGACGAACCTGTGGCCGGTGCGGCAGATCCTCGCGCCGATCGTGCGCAAGCAGACGGCAGCCAAGGCCCGCCCCGACCAGTATCCGGCGCCGTTCGCGCTGATCGAAGTATGGCGCCGCGGCGGCTCGAGCATTTCGCAACGGCTCAAGCTCGAAGCGCGCGCCGTCGCGAAGCTCTCGCAGACGCCGACCTGCCGCAACCTCGTCCGCGTGTACTTCCTGCAGGAACGCCTGAAGGGCCTCGGTGCCGGCAGCGATGCCGATATCCGGCGCGTACACGTGATCGGCGCCGGCGTCATGGGCGGCGACATTGCCGCCTGGTGTGCGCTGCGCGGTTTCGACGTCACCCTGCAGGACCGCGAGATGAAATTCATCCAGCCGGCCCTGGATCGCGCGCAGGAGCTGTTCGCCAAGCGTCTGAAGACTGCGGAACGGATCCAGCCTGCCACGGCGCGGCTGAAGGCCGATGTGGACGGCAAAGGCATCGCCGACGCCGACCTCGTCATCGAGGCGATCTTCGAAAACCTCGAAGCCAAGCAGGACCTGTATCGCAAGACCGAGCCGGCGATGAAGGCATCGGCGCTGCTCGCGACGAATACCTCGAGCATTCCGCTCGACGAGCTGCGTACAGCGGTCGCTGCACCGGGCCGCTTTCTCGGCCTGCACTATTTCAATCCGGTCGCGCAGATGCCGCTGGTCGAGATCGTGCGCCAGGACCGGCTCGACGCCGCGAACGAAAAGCACGCGTTCGCATTCTGCAAGGCGATCGACAAGCTGCCGGTACCGGTCAAGGGCACGCCGGGTTTTCTCGTCAATCGTATCCTGATGCCGTACCTGCTCGAGTCGATGCGCCTGTTCAAGGAAGGCGTGCCGGGCCCGGTTCTGGACAAGGCGGCGAAGAAATTCGGCATGCCGATGGGACCGATCGAGCTGGCCGACACGGTCGGGCTCGATGTCTGTGCCTCGGTCGGCAAGGAAGTCGGCGAATTCCTCGGCCTGGAAATTCCGGAAGGACTCGACGAACTGCTGGCCGCCGGCAAGAAGGGCAAGAAGACCGGTGAAGGCCTGTACAAATGGGAAAACGGCCGGCCGGTCAAGCCCGAGGTCGACCCGAACTACCAGGCGCCCGACGACATCACCGAGCGCATGATCCTGCCGATGCTCAACGAGTCGGTGTCGTGCCTGCACGACGGCGTGGTCGACGATGCCGACCTGCTCGACGCCGGCGTGATCTTCGGCACCGGTTTCGCGCCGTTCCGCGGCGGTCCGGTGCAGCACATCCGCGCGGAGGGTGCGGCGAAGATCAAGGCCCAGCTCGAAACGCTTGCCGGCAAGTACGGCAAGCGCTTCGCGCCGAAGTCCGGCTGGGACAATCCGGCGCTGACGACCCCCTGATCGATCCGATCGGCGCCGAGGCATTCCGCATCGTGGGCGATCTGCGAACGACGACGGCAATCGCCGAGGCGATCAGCGCGCGCCACTTGCTGGTGTTCGACTATCACGGCAAGGCGCGCGCCGTCGAGCCGCACACGTTCGGACTCGATCGCTGGGGCCGGACGCTGCTGTGCGCCTACCAGGTCGAATGCGATGGCGCAGCCAAGCTCGGATGGCGATTCTTCTTCGTCGCGCAAATCAGCAACGCCAAGCTCGACGCGCGCCGCTTCGTGACGCCGCGACCGGAGTATCGGCGCGGCGATGGCGCATTCAAGTCGATCACTGCCGAACTCTGAGGTAGCTATCGCGGCACGATGCGGAAAGAGATTTCGACGCGGATCAACGCGGATTTTTTCCGGGATTTCCTCTCTTCCTGAGCATCCGTGTTGATCCGCGTAAATCCGCGTCAGTCCTGTCTCAATCGTCTGCGAAGCGCTGCGAGCCGAACGGCTTCGGCGTCTTCTTCACCGGCACGACACCGCTCGAAACGCCTGCCCAGACCGCCAGCGCATCGCGCGTGACTGCGACATCATGGACGCGCACGATCGATGCGCCCTTCTGTACGGCGAGCAGCGCCGCCACCGCTGATCCCGCGGCGCGGTCGGCCGGCGTCCCGCGACCGGTCAGCGTGCCGATCATGCCCTTGCGCGACAAGCCGACGAGCAGCGGTACGCCGAGCGCGGCGAACTGGTCGAGCGCACGCAGCAGCGCCAGATTGTGCTCGAGCGTCTTGCCGAAGCCGAAGCCCGGATCGACGACAATGCGCTTCTTGTCGATGCCGGACATCTCGCACGCGAAGATGCGCTCGGCAAGAAAGCGTCGCACGTCCGAGACGACGTCGTCGTAGTGGGGGGCCTCCTGCATCGTGCGCGGCTCGCCGAGCATGTGCATCAGGCAAACCGGCACCTTCAGGTCGGCGGCGGCGGCGAGCGCACCGTCCTCGCGCAACGCACGCACGTCGTTGATGAAAGCGGCGCCGGCCGCGACCGCGGCGCGCATGACGTCGGGCTTGCTCGTGTCGATCGCAATCGGCACCGAAGCCTGTTTCGCCAGGCCCTCGATGACCGGAACGACACGGGCGATCTCGTCGGCAGCCGAAACGTCGTCGGCGCCGGGACGCGTCGATTCGCCGCCGACATCGAGCAGATCGGCCCCCTCCGCAACGAGGCGCAAGCCGTGCTCGATCGCGTGTTGCGCATCGAGGAACTGACCGCCGTCCGAGAACGAATCGGGCGTGACGTTGACGATGCCGGCGATGCGCGGCTGGTCGAGACGCAGCGCGCGGCCGGCGCAGTCGAGCGTGCGTACGAAGGCGAACATCGAGGGCTGAGGGTCGAAGGCTGAGGACTGAAGGATATCGCGAACGTTGCCCGCTATTGCAACCCGCCAAACAAAAGAGCGCCGCGATTCCTCGCGACGCTCTCTCGGGTTGCACTTTGCGCGGGGCGCCGTGGCTTCTATTCAGCGCTCAGCTCTTCAGTGCTGCGCCGCGGGCCCGCCGATCGGCGGCGAAGCCGGTTTTCCGACGCCAGTCGTACCGCTGCTGCCCGCATCGCTCGGCTTCTGCCAATCCTTCGGCGGCCCCGGCGTACGGCCTTCCATGATCGCCGTGATCTGTTCGGCGTCGATGGTCTCGTACTGCAGCAGCGCCTCGGCCATGACGTGCAGCTTGCCGAGGTTCGTGGTCAGCAGTTCGCGCGCCTTGTGGTAGGCCGTATCGATGACGCCGCGCACGACCTCGTCGATCTTGCGCGCGGTTTCCTCCGACACGTGCTTGTGCTGCGTCACCGAACGGCCGAGGAATACTTCGTCTTCTTCTTCGGTGTAGGTCATCGGACCGAGTTCCGGCGACAGGCCGTATTTGGTGACCATGTCGCGCGCCAGGCTGGTCGCGCGCTGGATGTCGTTCGACGCGCCGGTCGTGACCTTGTCGTCGCCGAAGATCAGCTCCTCGGCCACACGCCCGCCGTACAGGCTGGCCAGCCGGCTTTCGAGGAACGTCTTGCTGTGGCTGTAACGGTCGGCCTCGGGCAGGAACAGAGTGACGCCGAGCGCACGGCCGCGCGGGATGATCGTGACCTTGTGCACCGGATCGTGGTCCGGCACGAGGCGGCCGACGATCGCATGGCCGGCTTCGTGATAGGCGGTCAGCTTTTTCTCGTCCTCGCTCATGAGCATCGACTTGCGTTCGCTGCCCATCATGATCTTGTCTTTCGCGCGCTCGAAATGGTCCATCGTCACGTCACGCGAATTGAAGCGCGCTGCGAACAGCGCCGCTTCGTTGACGAGGTTGGCGAGGTCCGCACCGGAGAAGCCCGGCGTGCCGCGCGCGATGACGGTCGGATTGACGTCGCTCGACAACGGCACCTTGCGCATGTGGACTTTCAGGATCTGCTCGCGCCCGCGCAGGTCCGGCAGCGGCACGACGACCTGGCGGTCGAAGCGTCCCGGACGCAGCAGTGCCGGATCGAGCACGTCGGGCCGGTTCGTGGCGGCGATGACGATGATGCCTTCGTTGCCTTCGAAGCCGTCCATTTCGACGAGCAGCTGGTTCAGGGTCTGCTCGCGCTCGTCATGACCGCCGCCGAGGCCGGCGCCGCGATGGCGGCCGACCGCGTCGATTTCGTCGATGAAGATGATGCACGGCGCGTGCTTCTTGGCCTGCTCGAACATGTCGCGCACGCGCGAAGCGCCGACGCCGACGAACATCTCGACGAAGTCGGAACCGGAGATCGTGAAGAACGGCACTTTCGCCTCGCCGGCGATCGCCTTGGCCAGCAGCGTCTTGCCGGTACCGGGCGAACCGACCATCAGCACGCCGCGCGGGATACGCCCGCCAAGCTTCTGGAACTTCGACGGGTCGCGCAGGAACTCGACCAGTTCCTGGACTTCTTCCTTGGCTTCGTCGACACCCGCGACGTCGGCAAACGTGACCTTGACCTGATCCTCGCCCTGCAGGCGCGCACGCGAGCGCCCGAAGCTCATTGCCCCGCGGCCGCCGGCGCCGGCCTGCATCTGGCGCATGAAGTACACGAGCAGACCGATGAAGATCAGGAACGGCACCCAGTCGAGCAGGATGCGCAGCAGCGCACCGCTGTTGTCGGTCGGCTCGACCGTGACCTTGGCATGCTTGCCGATGTCATCGACGGTCTTGTCGGTCAGCAACGCCGTGGTGTGCAGCTTGTTGCCGTCCTTGAGCTTGGCGTCGATGGTCCGGTTGTCGTTGCGGATCGTCACGTCGGCAACGTTGTTGTTCTCGATCTGCTGCATGAACTCCGAGTACGACACCGTGCTCGGATCACTGCGCGGATTGAAGCTCTGGAACACGGCGATCAGGACGATCGCAATCACGATCCAGAGCAGCAGATTCTTGGCCATATCGTTCATTTATACGTTTCCCTCGCGGCGGCGGAAGTCTTTCCGTGGCCGCGATAGCAGTGTTATCGACGCCGCGTCAGAGTCTCGCGGCGCGCCGACCGGTTGCCAGTGCATAGACTTCGGCACTGCGCGACCGTGATGCCTTCGGCTTGCGAATGCTGACCATATCGTAGTCTGTGCGCAAGCCGCGTAAATATTCGTCAAAACCACGCCCCTGGAACAGCTTGGTCAGGAACGTCCCGCCGGGCTTCAGATGCGCCGCCGCGAACGACGTCGCCAGTTCGGCCAGATGCATCGCCCGGGCCTGATCCACTGACTCCACGCCGCTGATATTGGGGGCCATGTCGGACAGCACAAGATCGACCGGCTTTCCATCCAGCGCGCGTTCCAGCTGCTGCAGCACCGCATCCTCGCGAAAATCGCCTTCGATCACCTCGACGCCGGCGATGCCCTGCATCGGCAGGATATCCAGCGCTATGACCCGGCCGCGGTCCTGCCCGTGCGTACGCAGGCGTTCGCGCACCATCTGCGACCAGCCGCCGGGCGCCGCGCCGAGGTCGACCACGGTCATGCCGGGTTCGATCAGGCGATCTCGCTGCAGCAGTTCCTCGAGCTTGAATACGGCCCGGGAGCGCCAACCTTCGGCTTGCGCCCGCTTCACGTACGGATCGCTGAAGTGCTCCTTGAGCCAGCGCGCGCTCGACTTGCTGCGGGCCACGTTCAGGAATCCATCGGGAGCATGGCGGCATGATACCCTGACGTGGCCCGAGGCGGCGCCTTTCGAGCGCCTGTTCGTCGCCCATTCCGCTCCCCTGGTCACCCTGTCGATGAGTCTGAAACCGAGCCAGAAACGTTACCTGCGCGGCCTTGCGCACGCCCTCAAGCCGGTCATCATGGTCGGCAACAAGGGAATCACGGAGACCTTGCGGGCTGAATTCTCGCTGGCTCTCGAGCACCATGAACTGGTCAAGGTCCGTCTGGCCGGCGACGACCGCGCCGCGCGCGCCGAGCAGGTGACCGGACTGGCCGAAGTGGGCAGCGCCGAAATCGTTCAGACGATCGGCAAGGTCGCCTGTTTTTACCGCCGCAACGACGAAGCGCCGAAGATCGCGCTGCCCAAGTGACGCCAGGATGGCGTCATCCCGTGCAGTACGTGGATGTACGCTGACACGGGATCCATCTTTGCTTCGTTCCGCACGTCACAGGACGACATTGGTTCGGAACTCGGAACCCGACATGCAGCTCACCGAGCATCGCAACGAAAATCAGCTGTTCATCCGCCGCGCAGACGCGACCGGTGTCCGCGTGGTCGATCGTGTTTACAGTAGAAGCGTGATCCTGAACGCGACGCGGCTGGTCGAGGACTTCGCCCCCACGCGGGTCGGCGAAATCGATGCGGCGGCAATCGGGCGCATTCTCGAACTGCAGCCCGAGGTCGTGCTGCTGGGCACCGGCGCGCGCGCGGAATTTCCGGCGCCGGCCCTCCTCGCGGAGTTCCTCAAGCGCGGCATCGGCGTAGAGACGATGGACAATGCCGCTGCGGCGCGTACGTTCAATGTCCTGGTCGGCGAAGGCCGCAATGCCGTCGCGGTGTTCCTGGTGGCGGATCGGCTAGCCGACAGCTGACCCTCGGCCCGCGCACGAATTCCCGAAGCGTCCCGGCAAGCGTCAGCGGCGCTGCTCGACCAGTTCGCGCAGGCGCTTCAACGCCTCGCTCTGGATCTGGCGCACGCGTTCGCGGGTCAGACCGATCTCGGCGGCGACCTCGGCAAGCGACTGCACGCCATGGTCGTTCAGGCCATAGCGTCGCTCGAGCACTTCGCGCTGCCTGGCGGGCAGACGTGCGATCAACGCGTCGACCGGACTCGGCGCGTCATCGGTCGTCGCCGAACCGGCATTGCCGTTGCTGTCCGTGACCAGCTGATCGATCAGCGCGCGATCGTCACTGTCGGAACGCGGCGCATCCAGTGAGCTGATCCGCTCGGTCACGCAGAACAATTCCGCGACTTCGGTCGCCGGCCTGCCAATGGCCTGGGCCAGTTCCTCGATCGTCGGCGCCTTGCCGTTGCCCAGCAGCAGTTGTCGCCGCGCGCGCAGAACCTGGGCGAAGTCGCGCAGCACATGCACCGGCACGCGCACGGTGCGACCCTGATGCATGACCGCATGCTGCACGGCCTGGCGAATCCACCACATTGCATACGTCGAAAAACGCAGGCGCCGGCCCGGATCGAACTTGTCGACCGCCCGCATCAGGCCGAGATTGCCTTCTTCGATCAGGTCGAGCAGCGGAATGCCGCGGCCGACGTAGTTGCGCGCGACCGCAACGACGAGGCGCAGATTGGCTTCGATCATCTGCCGGCGCGCCTCGGCGTCGCCGTCGCGCGCGCGCGCCGCGAGACGCAGTTCGTCCGCTCCGCTGAGCAATGGAATCAGGCCGATCTCGCTGAGGTAGATGCTGGTCGAGCTGCGCGCTTCGTCGTCCTGCGGCTCGATCGCATCGATCAGCTCGATCAGATCATCGGGCTCGAGCTCGGCGACGGCGTTCGGCGCGTTCATCGGACAAGAATACTCCGCTGGCAGCCGCTTGTCGGTCATGACTCGCCGGATGTTCGCCGGACCACCCGCTCGCGCGGTGCCTTTGCCCGGCCGGTGCTCGACGCGCGGCGAACCGGCGGCAGCTGGCGCTGCAGTCACCGCACCGGCAGATAATCCAATGGATTGACCGGCTTGCCGTTCTTGCGGATTTCGAAATGCAGTTCGTCACGCGAACTGGCCGTCGAACCCATCTCGGCGATCTGCTGGCCTGCTCTGACCCGATCGCCTTCCTGGACCAGCCGCTTGCGATTGTGGCCGTACGCCGACAGGAAGTTGGCGTTGTGCTTGACGATGATCAGTTCGCCGTAGCCGAGCAGGCCGTTGCCGCTGTAGACGACCTCCCCGTCGGCCGCAGCGAGTACCGGATCGCCGGCCTTGCCGGCCACGTCGATGCCCTGGCGGGTCTGGTCGCCGGCAACGAACGTGCCGGCCAGGCTACCCTTGCCTGGCCAGCGCCAGGTCACGCCACCGGTGCTGACCGCAATGCTGTCATCCACGCTGCGCGGCGGCGGCTCCGTGGGAATCGCCGGCCTCGCCGGTTCCGCGGAGGGCGGCTTGACCGGCGTTTCCGCCGCGGGTGGCTTGGCTGCGACCTGCCCGGGTTGCGGCGTCTCCGGCTTGGCCGGCTCTGGAGTCGCCTTCACCGACGGCACGGATTCCGGCACCGCTTCGCTGTTCGAGGTCACGTCCTCGAACATTCCGGGCTTGTCTGCCGAAGTCCGTGGCGCGGCGACGGTTGCCGCTGCGGTTGCCGGCGCTTGCGCGGAATGCGGCTGAGTCATCGCAGCGCTCGCCGGCGGCCTGGCGGAGGCCGCGGCGACGGCGGGCGACGGTGAGGCGCCGCTGGTGATTGCTGCCTGCGCGTTCAGGCGCAGATCCTGCCCGACGAAGATCCGGTACGGCGGATCAATCCGGTTCCAGGCCGCGACGTCGCGATAATCCAGGCCATGCCGAAACGCGATCGCGTACAACGTGTCGCCGCGCACGACGCGATACGTTCCCGACGCGGGCGCAGGCGGCGTCTGCACCGGGCGCGGACCCGTCTCGGCGCTGTTTCCCGAAAGTTCGACGATCGGCGCCGGATCCGATGCGCAGGCGGCCAGGATCAGGGTCAGCAGCGTCGCCACGGCGCGCCCCGAACACCGGGAAATGCTCGCTGATGATCGATGTGCCGCAGAGGAAGCGAACATCGCCATCAGCGCAGGTATTTCAAATAGACGATGATTCCGACGATCAGCACCAGCACACCCCAACCGATCCATTCGATCCATCGATGCAGAACTCTTTCTGCATGCTCGCCGCCGAGGCGGATCACGCCGCAGACCGCGAAGACGCGCTTGCCGCGACCGATCAGCATGCCGGCGACGAACGCAGGCAAGGGCACTCCGACGATGCCCGACGCCCAGGTGAAGATTTTCAGCGGAATCGGTATGAATCCGGCCAGAACGAGCAGACCAAACGTCTTCCACGCGCTCTGCCCGTTCAACTGCGCCGTGATGTCGTTCAGTGTCGGCAGCCAGCCGAGATCCTCGATCAGCGGTTTGGCCAGTTGAAAGGCAAAATGGCCGAGCGCGTAGCCGACGAACGAACCGAGCAACGAAGCGCTCAGGCTGAGGGTCGCATAGCGCGCCCACCGCTTCGGCTTCGCGATGGTCATCGGCGCCAGCATGATTTCCGGCGCGACCGGAAAGATGAAGGCTTCGATGAAACTCAGGCCCACGAGGTAGAGCTCGGCGCGCGGATGGCGCGCCAGGCGCAGGGCGAACTCGTAGATCGGTTTAAACAGGCGCATTGAATCGCGTCGCTGCGACGGGCGAAGAGCGCAGATGGGGCATCAGACGACGCCACCGAGCAGCGGCACGAAACTGACCGCGCCGAGCGTTTCGCCGACCCAGCCCTTTTCGGAGTTCCGATAGCGCAGCAGGCGCTGATGGCCGGGCGGACCGACCGGCGCCACGAGCACGCCGTCCGGCGCGAGCTGCCCGAATAGTCGGCTGTCCACCGCATCACCCGCTGCGGTCAGGATGATCGCGTCATACGGCGCGTGCTCGGGCCAGCCGAGCCGGCCGTCGTCGTGCTTGGAGCGGATGTTGTCGATGCCGAGCTTGCGGAAGCGCCGGCGCGCATTGCGCAGCAGTTCCTCGATGCGCTCGACCGTATAGACGTTCTTCATCAGCGCCGCGAGCACGGCCGCCTGGTAGCCCGAACCGGTGCCGATCTCGAGCACTCTTTCCGGCAGCTTGTTCTCGATCAGCGCTTCGGTCATGCGCGCGACGACCCACGGCTGCGAAATCGTCTGGCTCAGGCCGATCGGCAATGCGGTGTCCTCGTAGGCGCGCGAAGCCAGCGCCTCCTCGACGAACAGGTGCCGCGGCAGACGGCCGATCACGTCGAGCACGCGCCGATCCGCGATCCCTTCGGCCTTGAGCCGTTCGACCAGGCGATCGCGCGCGCGCTGCGAGGTCATGCCGAGACCGCGCGTCTCGGCCGTCGGCCGCGAAAATACGTTCATGCGACCGCGGCGCCGAGTTCCAGCGACAGCGACGACACCCAGCCGGCTACTTTTTCCAACGCCTGGTAGCGCGTCAGGTCGACCTGGATCGGCGTGATCGAGATGTAACCTTCGCGCACCGCGTGAAAATCGGTCCCGGGGCCGTCGTCCTCGGCTTCGCCGGGCGGCCCGATCCAGTAGATCGGCCGGCCGCGCGGATCGGTCTGGGCGATGCACGGCGCCGAGCGATGGCGCCGACCGAGCCGCGTGACCGCGAAACCGCGCAGGTCGGCCCACGGCAGGTCGGGCACGTTGACGTTGAGGATCGTGTCAGCCGGCAGCGGATCGACGAGCAGGCGCTCCATGATCGCCAGCGCGGCCTGCGCGGCGCTCGCGTAATGGATTCCCTTGTGGTCCTTCGCGGCCAGCGAGACGGCGATCGCCGGCAGGCCGAGGAAGCGCCCTTCCATGGCTGCCGACACCGTACCGGAATAGATCACGTCGTCGCCGAGATTGGCCGAATTGTTGATGCCCGAGACGACGATGTCGGGTTCCTTGTCGAGCAGGCCGGCGAGCGCGAGATGCACGCAGTCGGTCGGCGTTCCGGCGACCCGGTAGCGGCCGTCTTCCATCCGCGTGACGCGAATCGGCTGGTCGAGGGTCAACGAGTTGCTGGCACCGGAGCGGTCGCGGTCGGGGGCGACGACGATCACCTCGCCGACGACCGACAGCCGCCGCGCCAGGAAATGGATGCCCGGCGCGTCGACGCCGTCGTCATTGCTTACCAGTACACGCATAGGAACGACACGGAAAATCAGCGCCGCGCATTCTCCAACCTTCTGTCCCGAGCTCCGCCGGGCGAACTCCCGCGCAGCAGGGGTCCGAAGTCGTGGAACCGCGGCGGCGGCCGCCGATTCGCGGCGACCGGAACTTCGAGCCGGAGTTCTCCGGACGAATTGTACCGGACGACCGGGCAGCTGTCCGCGCGTCACCGTCTGCTAAGCTCGGACGATGCGCGCGCGCGGACGCAAACAAGCAGACACCGTCAGTGCCGAGGACCTCCAGCTGTTCGAGCAGGCGGTCGGCCCGGTTCGGCGTATCAATGGTTCATCGGCCGTCGCGCCGGCTGTGCCGAAGCCCGCACCGGAACCGATCCAGTCGCAGCTTGACGAAGCGCGCGTGCCGCGGGAACTGATCAGCAGCACGATCGATCCGGCCGAGATCGAGGTCGGCGAGGAGTTGAGCTATCTGCGGCCTGGGCTTTCGCCGCGCCTGCTGCGCCGGCTCAAGCGCGGCCAATTCAGCGTCGCCGACGAGATCGACCTGCATCAGATGACCGCCGACGTCGCGCGCAAGGCGATCAAGTTGTTCCTCGACGAGTCGCAGCGCGAACACCGCCTGTGCGTGAAGATCATCCATGGCAAGGGCCTGCGCTCGCGCGCACCGGGACCGGTGCTGAAGCGGCTCGTCGACGGCATGCTGCGGCGGCGCGGCGATGTGCTCGCGTTTGCTTCCGCGTCACCGTCTTCCGGGGGAACCGGCGCCGTCGTCGTGCTGTTGCGGCAAGCCTGAAAGAAGCGCTTCAGTCGCGGTTGTTGTCGGTGCGAGGCTTGGTCGGATAGTGCAGCCAGACGACCGTCGCACCGCGCGTCTGCGCCCATTGCGTCACCGCAGCGACTTTGCCGGCGTCGAAATCGTCGTTCGGATCAGTTTGCGACCGATGCCGTGGAGCCCCGGCGGTACAGCCGCTCAGGACAACGATGACTGCCAATGACCATACCCATCGCGCATGCTGCATGACTGCCTCCCCGCTCTTCATTGCCGAAGGTTGAGATGCCTTGATGACACTATAGGCGAACCGCCAAGGCGTTGCTGTGACGGCTGTTTCGATTTATTCCGGTTGCTCCTCAGGCAGAGTTGCGGAAAGCATTTCCCTAATAATTACAGTTGCATATGCGCCTTTTCTCAACGAAAACTGAAGATCGAGCACGTCCACGTCGGGCCACGCGGCACGCAGTCCTGCCGGGCGCAGCACCATCGCCCGGCGCTCCTGCCGCAGGCCGTTGACGGACAAGCCGCGCAGAAGGTCCGCATGCCGTTCGAGGATGGTCGTCTCGATCGCCGCTGCCTCGGCCTGCGTGCGCAACACGCCCTCGCCGGCCATCGGACCGGTCGGCGCGATGTCGCCGCTCGCGAGCCGGTCGCCCAAATCCTGCGACATCGGCTCGGGTCCGAAGATGCTCTGGCTGCCGGCGAGCATCCAGACGTCGCCGTCGAGCGCCGCGTTCCAGTCACCACGCCGAACGCGCTCGGCCAGCACTTCGTTGAACAGAAACGCGCGCACCGCCGACAGCAGCAGGCTTCGCTCATGGCGTTGCACGCGGCTGCCGGCAAACATTGCCCGCGCCCGCTCGACATTGCCTCCGCCGCGGCCGAAGCGTTGCTGGCCGAAATAGTTCGGCACGCCGGCGAGCGCAATCGCAGCGATGCGCTGCTCGAACGCGGCGCGGTCACCGGTCACGTCGCGCACGACAATCCGGAACGCGTTGCCGCGCAGGGCGCCGATCTTCAACTTGCGACTGTTGCGAGTCGCCTCGAGCACGCGAAATTCCGCATTCTGCAGCGCCGGCCAGTCCGGATCCGGGCGTCCGGGCAGGTGCACGGAGAAGGTCTGCCGCGTCAGCGCACGCCGGTCCTTCATTCCGGCATAGCCGACCGCGTGCACGGCGACGCCGGCAAATCGGGCGAGTTCCCTTGCCACCCACTCGGTATTCGCATTGCGTTTCTCGACGCGCACGAACGCATGTTCGCCGCCGCCGTCGGGAGCGAAGCCGAGCTCTTCGTCGACGAAAAAATCTTCCGCGTCGGTCCGGATCACGCCGGTCAGCGGCGGGCCGCCGTGGGCATACGGCAGATCGTCAGAAGAGGTCATCACGCTCAGCGGGCCGGCAGCAGCAGCGCAACGGCCTGCGCGGCGATGCCTTCACCGCGCCCGGTGAAGCCCAGCTTCTCGCTGGTCGTCGCCTTGATGCTGATCTGATCCGGCATGCAGCGCAGGTCGGCCGACAGATTGCGCCGCATCGCCTCGGCGTGCGGCGCGACTTTCGGCCGTTCGCAAACCACCGTCACATCGGCGTTGCCGATCACGTAGCCGCGTTCGCGCATCAGTTCGGCGCAATGCCGCAGCAACAGGCGGCTGTCTGCGCCGCGCCAGCGCTCGTCGCCCGGCGGGAAGTGCCGGCCGATGTCGCCCAGCGCAAGCGCGCCGAGTATCGCATCGCACAACGCGTGGATAACGACGTCACCGTCGGAATGCGCAACGACGCCCCGCTCGTGCGCGACGCGCTCGCCGCCGAGCATGACGTGGTCGCCGACGCCGAAGGCGTGGACGTCGTAGCCTTGGCCGATGCGCATGTGGGTCAGGGCCGAGGGCTGAGGGCTGAGGGCTGAAGCCCGTTGGGCGAGCGCACTGGCACCGATTGGAATATTCCACTGACCACACACGCCTCCTCGAAACTCGCATCCACTTCGAAACGCCGGCCAAGCCCTCAGCCCTCAGCCCTCAGCTTTCGCATCAGAAACTCTGCGAGCGCCAGGTCGTCTGCCGTCGTGACCTTGATGTTGCCTTCGCCGCATTCGACCAATAACGGCCGATGGCCGGCGCGTTCCATCGCCATCGCTTCGTCGGTGACGTCGATCCCGGCGCTGCGCGCCGCTTCGAGCGCAGCGACGAGTTCACGGTAACGAAACATCTGTGGCGTCAGCGCGCGCCAGCGCGCTTCGCGCGGCTCGGTCGCCTCGACACGCTGGCCGGCATCGGCACGCTTGAGCGTATCACGCAGCGGTGCGGCCAGCAGCGCGCCTCCGGCCGGAATGCCGCGTTCGATCAGTCGCAGGATGTCGTCGGCGCCCACGCACGGACGCGCCGCATCGTGCACGAGCACGAACTCGTCGCCGGCGACGAGCGTCTGCAGCGCGCCGAGTCCGGCAAGCACCGAGTCGGCGCGGCTGTCGCCGCCGATCGTCGATCGGACCGTGCCGCCCAAAGTGGCTGCGACCTGCGGCCACAGGGAATCGTTCGCCGCGATCGCGACCATGACGCCGGCGATTCGCGGATGCGACACGAGGCGCTCAATCGTCCAGGCCAGCATCGGTCTGCCGGCCAGCGCGACGTATTGCTTCGGCGTGCCGCCACCGAAACGCGCACTGCGGCCGGCCGCCACGACCACGCACCACAAGCCACGCTCAGTGCTTTTCATCGCCGCTCTTCTTGGCGTCGGCGCTCGGTTCGACCACCTGGTAAAACGTCTCGCCGGGCTTGACCAGGCCGAGTTCGGAACGCGCGCGTTCCTCGATCGCCTCGTTGCCGTTTTTCAGATCCTGCACTTCGGCCGACAATGCCTCGTTGCGCTGCTTGAGCTTGAGGTTTTCCTGCTTCTGCTCGGCAACGCGCTGACGCAGGCGCCAGACCTCGCGCATGCTCCAGTCGCCGGTCCACAGCTTGACCTCGAGGGCCAGCAGCAGGATCAGCAGCAGCAGCGCGACATAACGCAGCACGCGCGGGATTTCCTAACCGACGAGTCCCGGCACGTTCGGGAATGCCGCACGGCCGGCGTAACGGGCTTGCGCGCCGAGCGCTTCCTCGATGCGCAGCAGCTGGTTGTACTTCGCGACGCGGTCGGAGCGGCACAGCGATCCAGTCTTGATCTGCGTCGCGGTCGTCGCCACGGCGATGTCCGCGATCGTCGTATCCTCGGTTTCGCCGGAGCGGTGCGAGATGATCGACGTGTAGTTCGCCTTGTCCGCCATTGCGATCGCCTCGAGCGTTTCGGTCAGCGTGCCGATCTGATTGACTTTGATCAGGATCGCGTTGGCGATCTGGCGGTCGATGCCCTGCTTGAAGATCGCGGTGTTGGTAACGAAGAGGTCGTCGCCGACGAGCTGGACTTTGCTGCCGAGTTTTTCGGTCAGGCCTTTCCAGCCGTCCCAGTCGCCTTCGGCCATGCCGTCTTCGATCGTGATGATCGGATACTTCGCGCACCATCCGGCATAGAACTCGATCAGCTGTTGCGGCGACAGCACCTTGCCCTCGCCTTCCAGGTGATAGGCGCCATCCTTGAAGAATTCCGAACTGGCCACATCGAGTCCGAGATAGACGTCCTTGCCGGCGCGGTAGCCGGTCTTGCCGATCGCTTCGAGGATCGTCTCGATCGCCTGCTCGTTCGACTTCAGGTCCGGCGCGAAACCACCCTCGTCGCCGACCGCGGTATTAAGGCCTTTCGCCTTCAGTACACTTTTCAGTGCATGGAAGATTTCCACACCTGCGCGCAATGCCTCGGAGAACGTCGGCAGCCCGACCGGCAATACCATGAATTCCTGCATGTCGACGTTGTTGTCCGCATGCGCGCCGCCGTTGACGATGTTCATCATCGGAACCGGAAGAGCCGGTTCCACGGCCGAGGGCTGTGGGCCGAGGGCCGAGAGATACCGCCACAGCGGCAGCTTGCGACTGGCTGCGACGGCATGTGCGGCAGCCATCGAGACGCCGAGCAGCGCGTTCGCGCCGAGATGGCTCTTGTTCGGCGAACCGTCGAGCGCGATCAGTTTCGCATCGAGTCCCTTCTGATCGGCCGCGTCGAAGCCTTTCAACACGCCGGCGATCGCGCCATTGACGTTCGCGACGGCGTTCCTCACGCCCTTGCCCAAATAACGAGACTTGTCGCCGTCGCGCAGTTCGACCGCTTCGCGCGAGCCGGTCGATGCGCCGCTCGGCACCGCAGCGCGGCCCACCGAGCCATCGCTCAGCGTGACGTCGGCTTCGAGCGTGGGATTGCCGCGCGAGTCGAGGATTTCGCGCGCGTAAACGTGGGTGATCGTCGTCATGGGGTCGATGATTTCTGGCGAATTGTTACTGGGGGTCTGCTTCGATCAGGCCGGAGCGCTTGACGCTTCGGTCCAGCTCGATGAGCGTCGTCAACAGAGCTTCCATCTTGCCGAGCGGCCACGCATTGGGCCCGTCGCTCAGCGCCTTGTCCGGGTCCGGGTGCGTTTCCATGAAGATGCCGGCGATCCCGACCGCGACCGCCGCGCGCGCCAGCACCGGCACGAATTCGCGCTGGCCGCCGGACTTGCCGCCGGCGCCGCCCGGCAGCTGCACCGAGTGGGTCGCATCGAATACGACCGGGCAGCCGGTCTCGCGCATCACGGCGAGGCTGCGCATGTCGGAAACGAGATTGTTGTAGCCGAAGCTCGCGCCGCGCTCGCAGACCATGATCTGCATGTTGCCCGTGGCCAGCGCCTTGTCGCTGACATGCTTCATTTCCCACGGCGACAGGAACTGGCCTTTCTTGACGTTCACCGGCTTGCCGGAGCGCGCGACGTTCTGGATGAAATCGGTCTGCCGGCACAGGAAGGCCGGCGTCTGCAGCACGTCGACGATGGACGCGACTTCGTCGAGCGGCGTGTATTCATGCACGTCGGTGAGGACCGGCACGCCCAGCTGGCGTTTGACTTCGGCGAGGATGCGCAGGCCCTCCTCCACGCCGAGACCGCGGAAGCTCGACGCCGACGTGCGGTTGGCCTTGTCGTAGCTCGACTTGAAGATGAATGGAATGCCGAGCTTTCCCGTGATCTCTTTCAGCGTGCCGGCGGTGTCGATCTGCAACTGCTCGGATTCGACGACGCAGGGGCCGGCGATGAGGAACAGGGGCTGGTCGAGGCCGACCTCAAAGCCGCACAACTTCATGCTCGCGGCTCCGTCATTCCAGAACCTTCATGCCACCGCTTCCGCCAATCGCGGTGCAGTGCGCACGGTCTTGTATTCGAGCGCGGCCTGGACGAAGCCGTTGAACAGCGGATGGCCGTCGCGCGGTGTCGAGGTGAATTCCGGATGGAACTGGCAGCTGACGAACCACGGGTGTTTCTGCGGCGACAGCTCGACCATCTCGACCAGCAGGTCGTCCATCGACTTGCCGGCGACGACGAGGCCGAGGTCCTCGAACTGCTGGCGATAGCGATTGTTGAATTCATAACGGTGGCGATGGCGTTCGCGGATGATGTCCTGCCCGTAGAGCTCGCGCGAAATCGAGCCGGCCTTGAGCCGGCACTCCTGCGCACCGAGGCGCATCGTGCCGCCGAGGTCGGACGTCTCGCTGCGCCGCTCGACGTCGCCGCTGCTGGTCGTCCACTCGGTGATCAGCCCGATGACCGGATGCTTGCAATGACGATCGTTTTCGCTCGAATTCGCTCCTTCCAGGCCGGCGATGTTGCGTGCAAAGTCGACCACCGCGGCGTGCATGCCGTAGCAGATGCCGAAATACGGAATGCCGTTCTCGCGCGCGAAACGTGCCGCGCCGATCTTGCCTTCGAAACCGCGCTTGCCGAAGCCGCCCGGCACGAGGATGCCGTCGACCTCCTTGAGGATGTCGGCGCCGCGCGCTTCGATGTCTTCGGATTCCATCCAGTGCAGGTTGACGCGCGTGTTGCGCTTGATGCCACCGTGGCGCAGCGCTTCGCCGAGCGACTTGTAGGCGTCCTTGTGTTCGACGTACTTGCCGATGATCGCGATCGTGACTTCGTGCTTCGGATGCTCGACCGCGGCGACAGTCTTCTCCCATTCGCCGAGATTGGCCGGTTTCGCGTCGAGGCGCAGGTGCGAAACGACGATATCGTCGAGGCCCTGCTCGTGCAGCCATTGCGGCAGCTTGTAGATCGTGTCGACGTCGACCGCGCTGATCACGGCCTTTTCCGGCACATTGGTGAACAGCGCGATCTTGCGCCGTTCCGACTGCGGCAGCGGCTGCTCGCAGCGGCACAGCAGCACATCCGGCTGGATGCCGAGCGCGCGCAGTTCCTTGACCGAATGCTGGGTCGGCTTGGTTTTGATCTCGCCGGCCGCCTTGATGTACGGCACCAGGGTCAAGTGCATGAACACGCATTTGTCCGCGCCGTGTTCGATGCGGATCTGGCGGATCGCCTCGAGAAACGGCTGCGATTCGATGTCGCCGACCGTGCCGCCGATCTCGACCAGTGCGACGTCGTAGCCTTGCGTGGCTTCCTGGATGCAGTGCTTGATTTCGTCGGTGATATGCGGGATGACCTGCACGGTCGCGCCGAGATAGTCGCCGCGCCGTTCCTTGCGGATCACCGACTCGTAGATCTTGCCGGTCGTGACCGAGTTCTTGCCGGTCAGGCGCGTGCGCACGAAGCGCTCGTAGTGGCCGAGATCGAGATCGGTCTCGGCGCCGTCGTCGGTGACGTAGACCTCACCGTGCTGGAACGGGCTCATCGTTCCAGGATCGACGTTGATGTACGGATCGAGCTTCATCATCGTCACGCGCAGTCCGCGCGCTTCGAGGATGGCAGCCAACGAGGCGGAGGCGATGCCCTTGCCCAAGGAGGACACCACACCACCGGTCACGAAAATCAGGGGAGTCATCAGCACGAATCCGATGCTGGTAAAGAGATAGTTTACCGGCAGTTGCGTTCGCCCGCGAGCGAGATTTTGCGCGACGAGTGAATCGAGACCCGTGTTGGCCGTCCACGAGCGTGGCGCCCGTGTGGACTTCAAGCGTGGTAACTGGACGTAATCACAGGGAAAGAGCGGCTGCCGGGTACCGGAACAGCGGCGCGAAGTCTCCGACCTTCTGCGCCGGCTGAGGCGGAAACGAAAGCGCCCCGGCGGAAGCCGGGGCGCGGGTTGAGCGTTGTTGCGCCGTTATTGCTGTGGAATCGACGCGTCCACCTTCGTCTTGGCTTTCGTGTTGGCCTTGGCCTTGGCTGTCTTCAAACTGGTGCTCGACTGCACTTGCGTATCGGTCGATACACCGGTGCCCGTACCGGTAGTCGCTGTCTCGCCGGTGCCGAGTACCGAGTTCGCGTTGGCCTGCGGCGACGCCTGCACGTGGGTGATCGCATTGGCGTTGGCGTGCGCCGGGCCCTGGGAATTCGCACGCGCTTCCAGGCGGACCGCCGGCCCGACCGGCTGGCCGCTCTGCCGTGCGGTATTGGCCGCGGCGGATACCGTTGCGCCGTGCCCGGTGCCGCCGGCAGCGGCCGCGTGGCCTGCGGCCCAGGCGGGGGTGGTTGCCGCAGCGACGCTGAGCGTGACGGCGATGGCAGGGATCAGGTTCTTACGCATGACAATGTACCTCTTCGATTGCGGATGAGTGCTGCTCCCCGTGGCAGCACGCGCACCGTATCAACGCCTTTTCATACCGCGACTGAATTCAGATTCGCACCTACGGCCGCTTAACTCGCGCTTGACCTTCGCTTTCGGCGCCGCCATCCTGCGCCGCGATCGGCGAACGCGCAGCAGCGCGTCAGCCAGGTACGCAAACGGAAAGAAGCAGCAGATGAGCAGTCGTTACAACGCCGCCGATATCGAAGTCCTG
>Ga0268264_10001067_pt1 | contig 27231 bp, 34 predicted proteins | sample KBSSwiS32_FD_190357 | JGI IMG/M metagenome (GOLD analysis project Ga0268264, IMG submission 190357) | Switchgrass rhizosphere microbial communities from Kellogg Biological Station, Michigan, USA - KBS Switchgrass S3-2 (SPAdes) (version 2) | ecosystem: Host-associated > Plants > Roots >...
ACATGGCACGCAATCAATCACCTCGTTCGACAACCAGCCTTTACGCCGACGTCACCGATCGCATCATCAGGGAACTGGAGGCAGGGCATTTGCCTTGGATTCAGCCGTGGGACGGTGCCGCTGGGTTGGGATTGCCGCGCAATGCCGTCACCGGCAGGCGCTATTCGGGGATCAACATCCTGATCCTGTGGGATGCGCTGTCGGAGCACGGGTTCGCGTCGCAACGCTGGCTGACCTACCGGCAGGCGCAGGCGCTCGGCGGCAATGTCCGCAAGGGCGAGCAGGGGGTGACGGTCTGCTATGCAGATCGCTTCACGCCGCGCGACAACGACGCTGGCGAAGGTGCGCCGGGAGGCGGCGAGCAGCGGCGACAGGTCGCCTTTCTCAAGCGTTTCACGGTTTTCAATGTCGAGCAATGCGAGGCGCTCCCGATGGGGCTGCAACCCGATCCGCTCGAGCTATGCCGCGAGTGCCAGCCGATCCCGCAGGCCGAAGCCCTGATCGAAGCGACCGGTGCGGATTTCCGCATCGGCGGCCATCAGGCCTTCTACGTGCCGTCCGAGGATTTTATCCGCGTACCGCCGCAGCAGGCCTATCCCGAGCCGGTCAACTGGTATCGGACTGCACTGCACGAACTCGGGCATTGGACGGGACATCACAGCCGTCTCGACCGCTTCGAGCGGGGCATGGATCGCGAGGCCTATGGCCGCGAAGAGCTAATCGCCGAGATGTGCAGCGCTTTCCTCTGTGCCGAACTCGGCATTTATCCGAGCGTGCGCCATGCCGATTATATCGGCTGCTGGCTCGACATATTGCGGGAAGATGCGAAGGCGATTTTTCGCGCCGCGAGCAAGGCCAGCAAGGCGGCGGATTATCTGCTGGCCTATATCGGCGAACAGGCGGCAGAGCAGGGACGGGAGGCGGCGTGATGGTCTCGCCCGAGCTCCCCGACTGGTTCCACGCCGGATACCTGTCGATGCCTGATATGCCCCGCGCGGTCTATACTATGAGTGCCAGACATGGGCTGACGCACGGCCAGATTTGTGTCTGCCTTGGTATCTCGCTCAAGGAGGTTGAGCGACATCTTGCCGATGCTCTTGTCCACTTCGACCGGGTTTCGCGGCAGAGCGGATGAGGACCGATCCATACCAATCTGGCGCTAATACACGATGCATCGCCACGATCCGGCGGTGCATCGTCTGGATCTTCTTGTTAGGGTATCTCGGGCTCAAGCTCGACGACCCTAGCTTCACGGCTCCGATCTACGCAAACCTCTTCGACGACGAGGACGGCAAGAGCTTCTCGCTGATCTGGTCGCGGCAGGGCAGGCGGGATTGATCACGAATTCCACGCCCGGCTTCGGCCGGGCGTGGTTCATTCTTCGCGGAGGAGGTGCGTGGCAAATCCCTTCATTGGAGAGGGGAGGGCAGCGCGAGATGGTAGCGCGCGTAGCGCCGCTCGCCGATACGTTGGAGCGCTCCCAATGCGACGAGTTCCGCGAGATCGCGCGTCGTGGTGGCGGACGTAGCGTCGGCGATCGTCTGGTAGTTGCCGGCGCTCAGGCCACCCGCAAAACCGTCAGGTCCTTCAGCAAGCATGCGCAGAAGGACCTTCTCCTGCCGACCGTTGATTTTGCCCTTGAGACGATCGAGCAAGCGGGTCTTTTCGATCAGGAAGCGGATGCGGGTGATCGTGCGCTGCTGCGCTTCGAGCACCATCTTTGCAAACCAGGACAGCCAGGCGTCGATCTGATTGCTCTGGCTGGCGAGGTGCAGCGCGCTGTAATATTCTTTGCGGTGGACCTGGATCGTGGCGGCAAGTGCGGTCAGTGTCGGCGCCTCGAGGCTTTGCGCGAGCGCTTTCTCGGCAATTGCGCGCCCAATACGGCCATTGCCATCCTCGAACGGATGAATGGTCTCGAACCAGAGATGGGCGATCGCGGCCCGCGTAACGGCAGGGCAGGGCGTTTGGCCTCCAGGTGAGCTGTCGTTGAACCAGGCGATGAAGCGCTGCATCTCGGCAGCCACCTGCGCGGACGGCGGCGCCTCGAAATGGACGCGTGGCGCGTGCAGCGGACCGGAAACGATCTGCATCGCGTCGGCGTGCGATCGGTATGCGCCGATGGTCGCGAGGTCTCTACGCCCGTTCATCAACATGCTGTGCCAATGGAACAACTGCTGATCAGCCAGCGGCATTGCATAATGGCGGTACAGATCGGCCATAAGTTCGGCGGCGCCGGATTCCGCCGGCTTCGCGCGGCGGTGGTCGGTCGCAAAGCCGAGTTGCCTGGCGAATGAAGACTGGACGCTGGCGCGGTCGAGAAGTTCGCCTTCGATGGCCGAGCTGTCGACCATTTCCTGCGAGATGAGGTCGATCGTGAAGCCCTGCCGCGCGTCGCTATCAAGGTGATGTAATGTGCCGACGACGATGCCCGCACCCTTCAGGAATCGCTGCTCGGCAGTGCTTAGGCAGGCCGGGTCATATTCAAAATGCGGCCAGTCGGGAAGTTGCCAGTTCCAAATCATGATCGATGAACGCCCTTTCTATCGATCATGATAGCGGCAATACATGATCTATAAAAGTGCGTTTTATCAATTGTGGCAAGGTAGCCGCGATGTTGATATTGAACACGGCAACCAAGATTGAGGCGAATCTTTCGCCGCGATAAACGCGCCGCATCGACAAGGATGGCGCTGCCAAACACCCAAAGCGTGATTTGATGGGAAGTGCCGGCTGCTTATAATGCACTTGCGCACGTAATTCACCGTACGCAGGAATGCTCCCCATAAGTGGCTAGTCCCAAACGATTTTCCGAAAATCCGAAAGCACGTTGGGGGCACATTCTTAGTACCAGATTTTGCCCTTCTGATCAATCCCGATATGTCGTCTCACGTGACGGTTATCGACCAACGGTGAACGACCGCGTGGGAGAAACCCCGGCGTTCCCGATGAGCTGCCGCGACTCGAACTCAGGAGCAGATGCCTCCGGCAAATCCGGCGCGGTTCAGGCCGCTCTCAGCCGGTTTCAGCAATTGCGGGCGTGGAGGTTCGATTTACTCGCGTTCGTCTCATACTGAATCCCGGCTCCCAAATTATCCTGTTGAATTCGTACACCGCGTCGCTCTCTAAGCATGTTCGTGAGAACTCATCGGACTGCTGCTCCCGCGCGGCGAGGAGCGACATTATCTCGTCTCTGGAAACCAGCACTCTCAAGATCGCTTGCAGTTCTAACCCTGCTGCATTGTCAAAGCTGCTTCTTACGATCTTCTCTGCCTCAGCTTTGGCCTCGCTACTTCCGAACGCCAAGTCGGTTAGCAGCGGCTGCCTAGCGATGGCGCGCCAAGTTTCAGGCCATTCGGTCGCAAGTGCCACCCACATGGCAAGCTGCCGCCAGCGCCTGGCTCGAAGTTCACCATCGGCACCATGAGGAGTTAAACGATAACCAAAATAGGCGCGTCCAACTGCCTCATAGGTTGCGAACGCCATGAAGATTCGCTTGATCCGCCGTGGGTTGTTAGGAAGGCTGTCCATCAGTCGCTCGATTGCTCGCGCCACCGACTGCTGCTGTCGGCGATCGGCGCCGGCTGTTGTGACCATCTTTAGGTTAGCGAGATCTTCGATGAGCACTCCCGCCGCTTGCCGGGCACTTGCATCAAGCTCGATAGGCAGCGCTCTACTTAATCGCTGTTTCGCGACGTCGAGCCGGGCTTCGCGCTCGGCAACCGTTCCGCCAGCGTTGACCGCATCTTCGAACTGCTTGTCGGCAGACTCGAGGGTTACATTGACCGCCGCCGCTGCTGCTCGATCTAAGCGAGCGCCGAGGACGCCCTTTGCAAAGCGCTCGCGCGCTTCGTCTTTCATTGTTGGCAGCCGGAAGGAAAGCTGGATCATTTTCTGAACAAAAAGGGATCCAAGCGTGCATTCCTGATCACGTTGCCGATCTTGAGTTTGACGAGGTCGCAGCCACGAAGCTTGCTTGATTGAGGCGAGTGGTTCAGGTCCAGTCGATGCCGAGTTTGGTGGTGTCTACCTAAAGAATATTCTCATAAGGGAATAAATCCGTCCTTCAGTCGGTCTCCTCGTGCAGCGTGTGCCAATCGGTCAGTGCTTGCACAGAAGCAGGAGAGACTCGTGTATTCCACGATGGTAGACCGAATTTACACCGATGATGTGATCGAACCGGATCGGTATGACTTTCTGTCCATCGTCTTTCACTGGGCTACACTGCTTCTTATCGGCTTGCTGTTCTGGAGCGCATCGGCGCATGAAGGTGCCCAGGATGGCGACACGGCCGCGCGGCTGCTTGAACTGCACCGATCGGTTGGCGTCATAATCTGGCTGCTCACGCTGCTCCGGCTGGCCTGGAAGGCTAGCGGAGGTCACGTCCCTGCACTCCCTGCGACAACAGGGAAGCTTCAGGCGATAGGTGCGCGCGGAACCCAGTGGGCAATGTACGCGCTACTGATCGCGCAGCCCCTCTCCGGCCTGCTGCAAAGCATCTGGCGAGGCAAGGCGTTCCCCTTGCTGCTGGGCGAATTGCCGCCGCTGGTGCCCCGTGACAAAGCGCTGATGCATCTGGCGCACGACATGCACGAATGGGGCGCGCAGCTCTTCATCGCGTTCATCGCCGTCCATGCGCTGGCAGGCCTCTTTCACGGACTGGTTCGCCGGGACGGCGTTCTTGGCAGCATGCTGCCATTCCCGCGCACCGCGCGTTGCAGAAACCAGGGCTGAAAATAAAATCTTCGGGCCGGGAATAAATTCCGGGCCTGTCCGGTCTTCTTTTTCAAACAGCTCACAACAGGAACACCGACATGGATCACGATCTTATCGACCCGCCAGGTGCGGGCCTGAATCGCCGCGGCATGTTGATGCGGTGCGCAGGCTGGGCCGGCACCGCCGCGCTCTACACCATGACGGCAGGCGTCGCTTCCTCGATCAGCCTCGATGCGGCGCTTGCGGCCAACGGATATGGGGGGCGAACGAAGCCTTTCACCTTCCTCCAGATCAGCGACACCCATATCGGTTTCGACAAGGCGGCCAACCCCAATGCGCGCGGTACGGCTCTCCAGGCGGTCGAGAAGATCAAGGCTCTTCCCCAGAAGCCTGATCTGATCATTCACACCGGCGATATCACCCATCTGTCAAAGGACGAGCAGTTCGATGACGCCAGGCAGATCCTGTCGGATCTCGGCGCCCCCATCTTCTATGTGCCCGGCGAGCATGATTTTCTAGACGAGGGACAGGGCAAGGCGTTTCTTGCGCATCATGGACAGGGCACGATCGGCACCGGCTGGTACAGCTTCGATCATGACGGCGTTCATTTCGTCGCGCTCAACAATGTCGCCAATCTGAAGCCAGGCGGCATGGCGCATCTTGGCGACGATCAGCTCGCCTGGCTCTCCAAGGATCTCGCCGGCCTGGCCTCGAGTACGCCCGTGGTCGTGTTCGGGCATATCCCGCTCTGGACGGTCTACGAACAATGGGGCTGGGGCACGGATGACAGCGCACAGGCGCTGGCCCTGTTGCAGCGCTTCGGATCGGTCACCGTCCTCAACGGCCACATCCATCAGATCATCCAGAAGGTGGAAGGCAACGTCACCTTCCATTCCGCGCGATCGACCGCTTATCCGCAACCCGCACCCGGCGCTGCGCCATCCCCCGGCCCGTTCAAGGTGCCTGCTGAGCAATTGCCGCACATGCTGGGCATCCGCACCGCGCACTTCATGCGCGGCACGCAGCCGATCGCGCTAATCGACCAATCCCTTTCCTGATTCCGGAGTGAAATCATGACCGCTTTTCCGTTCAGTATCCGTCGCGTTGCTTTATGTTTGGGTGCAGTGGTTCCGGTGATGGGGTTTGGGTTGATGGCAGCGGCCGCGCCTCCCGCCGTCGCGCCTCGGGAGGTCGCGATCAAGGGCTTCGCATTCGTGCCACAAGTAATCATGGTCAAGCCCGGCGCTGTCGTGACCTGGACCAATGCGGATGAGGATCCCCACACCGTCGTCGCCAACGACAAGAGCTTTCATAGCGCGGCATTGGATACCGACGACAAGTACAGCTTCACGTTCACGAAGCCGGGCGAATATGCCTATTTCTGTTCGCTCCATCCGCATATGACGGGCAAAATCATTGTGAAGGGCTGAAGCCAGATGGCGCCGGGCGGGATCAGCGAAGCATGACGCGGGGAGGCTTTTGGCCACGGCTGGCATATTTCCGCCAGCAGCGCGTGGAAACGCCCGAGCCGCGTAGCGATGCCGAGCGCTTCCGCCTCGTCATGCTGCCCCACATGGACGCCGCCTACAGCTTCGCGCGCTACCTCTCGAGGAATCCGACCACCGCCGAAGATATCGTTCAGGAAGCCTTCCTGCGGGCTTATCGCAGCTTCGGCAGTTGGCGCGGCGACGCGCCCAAGGCCTGGCTGCTGGCAATCGTGCGCAATTGCTTTCTCGACAGCCTCGACGCCTCCGGCCCCGGCGGCGGGCGGCCTGTCGATGCCTGGGAGGGCGAAGAGCCCCACGAACTGATCGATCGGCACGACCCCGAATCCCTGCTGGCGGACAAGAGCGACGCGGCCATGCTCCGCGCGACGATCGAACAGCTGCCTGAACCTTTCCGCGAAACCCTGATCCTGCGCGAGTTGGAAGAACTGAGTTACAAGGAGATCGCCGCCATCGTCCGCGTTCCCGTCGGCACCGTCATGTCACGCCTCGCCCGCGCCAGACAGCTGCTGGCCGATCTGCTGATGCCTTATTCCGGCCGTGGGGAGGCGCAGGCATGAGCCTTCATCCCGACAAGATTCCCCTGATCCATGGTCTGGTAGACGGTGAACTCGACGCGGCCAACACGCTTGCCATCGAGGCTCATCTCAAGAGCTGCGGAGATTGCCGGTCCGAACTTGAGCGCATCGAGGAGATCCGCGCGCTTCTTTCCGGGACGCAGCTTGGCGACCGCGCGCCGGCCCGCCTCCGGGCGAACATTAGCGCCATGCTCGATGTCGAGGCCCCTGATGCGGCGCCAGTCCGCGGCCAGCGCGCACCTGCCATGCGCGCTGCGCCATCCCGGACCTTCGCCCCGGCCGGTGTCGGCATCGCCGCGCATGTTTTGAGCCGCCGCTGGGCCTCCGGCGCGATCGCCGGCGCGCTGGCGGCGAGCCTCGCGCTGATGATCGCGGTGCCGCAACTGACGTACACTGATACCGAGGATCAGCTCGTTCAAAGCCACATCCGATCCCTGCTGGTCGGCCATGTCGTCGACATCCACACCTCGAACCGGCACGTCGTAAAACCCTGGTTCAACGGCAAGGTCGATTTCGCACCGCCTGTGCCCGAGCTGGCCGAAGAAGGTTTCCCGCTGGTCGGTGGCCGGCTGGACTATATCGATGATCATGAGGTGGCCGCGATCGTCTATCGACGCCGGCTGCACTATATTAATCTGTTCGTCCGGCCCGCGAAAACGCTGTCACTTCCCACCGGCATTACCGCCCGGCACGAGGGATATAGCCTCACGCGCTGGACGGCAGGCGGCCTCGAATATTGGGCGGTATCCGATGTCGACCAGGCAGACCTGGCTTTGTTTCGTCAGGCCTACACAGCGCGAGCCAAGAACTGATCAAGCCGAGGCCTCGGAAATAGTGCACTGGGCCGTCCTGGCGAGGCTAATCGAACATCATATGGAGTAGCGGATAGGGTCGCCCGTCCCGGTCAAAGGGAGACCGCCCCGTTTGCCGGATACCCATGTGCCGGTAGAACCCCACGGCCTGTCCGTTCTGCTCGTTCACATCGGTCTTCAACACTGAATGGATCGCCAATCCATGCATTACCCGTGCCTTGCCGACACCAGTCCCGCGATGAAGAGCATCGATGAACAGCGCCTCGATGTGACCCTGATCGAGCAGCATGAAGCCGATCGGCCAATCCAGAGCATCGACCGCTGGCAAGAGCGGTGCGCTCGGCAGAGATGCCTGGACGAGCATGTCGATCTCAGCACGATCGATCGGCGCGAGGAAATCATGCGTCGCGTCGACCGCCCCGCGCCAGATGTCGACGGCGCGATCGTCGTCGGCGAGGCATGCGGGCCGTATCCGGATTTCCATGGCTCAGTCCGGCGCCGGCTCAAGGTTCAGCCGCATCACGCAACGATATTCGGCAGGTAATCCGCGCAGGCTTTCCTCCGCGACCACGCCGTGAAGGCGTTGGCTCACCTTATCGGGCTCCAATATCTGAAAGCCGAGGCGACGATAGAACGGCGCGTTCCACGGGACGTCTCGGAAGGTTGTGAGCGTGACGACTCGAAAACCACCTTGGCGCGCCGCGGCGATGCTGGTTTCCATCAAGGTGCGGCCAATACCGCGTCCTTGCCGCTCACGCTGGACCGCCAGTTCCCACACATGGAAATCGCTGCCCTCCGGCGTGCAGCAAACGAAGCCGATGCATCGACCCGCGGGGTCGACCGCGCACCAGCTCCAGCCGTAGGCAACGATCTCGCGATAGAGATCAACCGGCAGATCATCGATGCCAGTGAGCCAGGCGAGATGAGGGATGGCGTTGAACAGCATTCCGGCGCTGTTTTCGATCTGACGGAATGCCGCGGCATCGTGCGCCGATGCGCGTCGGATCGTCGCGGCGTCTTCCATGTTCTCTCCTCCGGCGGTGACTGATTATTCGGCCCGGGCTGGAGAAAAGTTACGCGAGGGCGCAGGAAAGAGGGCATCGCGCTCGCCTGCTCGCGTAACCGAAGTGCGTTCCGCTGCGAATATCGGGTAAACGTGCGCGTAGGAGCTTCATCACGTGGCCACGCCTCTAAGTCTTGATCGACGCTCAATGCTTGCCCTTTCCATGGTCAGTGGTGCGCTCGTCGCAGCCCCCGCGCTGGCAGCTGGTGGATGGTCAATTCGCGCGATCGCGTTCGATGCGTTCGCGGTCTTCGATCACCGCGCGATCACGGCGGCTGTGGTGGCAACGGTCGGGGAGCGCGGTGCCGCACTTACGGGGGCTTGGCTGGGGAGAATCTTCACGCTTTCGTGGTTAGAGACCGCAGCTGGCCGCTACAGCGGATTTGCTGCTCTCGCCGACGTGGCGCTGGCGCAGAGCGCCGCGCCACTTGGCATCGACATGCGGCCCACCCAACGGCGCGACATCGCTGCGGTGTTTGAGGCCCTTCCAGCGTGGCCCGATGCCGGAACAGTGTTTGAGGCCCTCCGCAGCGCTGGCGTGCGACTCGCCTTTCTGTCCAACCTCGGCGATACGGTGCTCGCCGCGAACATGCGGCGCAACCATCTCGATTCACTGATGGAACGCCCTCTCAGCACCGACCGGGTTCGCGCTTTCAAGCCATCGCCACGCGCCTATGCCATGGGGACGCACCATTTCGCGCTGCCCCCCGAAGAGATCGGCTTCGCCGCGTTCGGGGGCTGGGATGCGCTCGGCGCAAAATGGTTCGGTTACCCCACCGCCTGGATCAACAGACAGAACGCCGCCGCCGAAGCGCTGGGCCCCGAGCCGAACATCACGGGCCGCGATCTTTCGGCGGTTTTGAGACTGGCTTCAATAGACATTTAAGAAACGAGCAGTTCAACGGCCGGGAAGGGGTTCATTGGCTTCGATCATCCCTTCCAGCTCATCGGGAATATCCGTTTCACGGTTCCACCTTGGGCCGATCATTCACCACGATGTAGGGATAGGTCGGGTTCCGGGCCATGAAGTCCTGATGATGGGCTTCGGCCGGATAGAAGGCGCGCGTACGTTCGATGCGCGTGACGATTGGACGGAGGTAGATACGGGCGGCAGAAAGTTGATTGATATAGGCGCGCGCCACCTCCTCCTGCGAAGGAGACAGCCGGAACGGCGCGGAGCGATATTGCGAGCAGGTGTCCGGTCCCTGACGATTGAGCTGCGTCGGATCAGCGACGACTGAGAAGTAAATGCGCAGCAGATCGGCATAATTGACCTGAGCAGGATCGAAGACGACCTTGACGGATTCGGCATGCCCCGTCGTCCCCGTCGAAACGGTTCCATAGCCGGCAGTCGCTGCTGTCCCGCCGACATAGCCCGAAGTGGTGCTGATCACGCCCATCACATGCGAAAATACGCCCTCGACACCCCAGAAACAGCCGCCGGCGAAGTTTGCTGTTTCATGATGGCCCTTGGCGGGAACCACTATGGCGGGCGCGGGCGCGTTTACAGCCTGCTCGGCGCTGGCGGGAGCCGCCGGCGCGAACATCGCGGCTCCGGCAAGAAGCAACGCGGCAAGGGAGGCGAAACGGGGTATTGCAAGCATCTCCTGTGAAACTCTATCCTTCCCATTCGCTTGAAATCGCCGGGTGGTTACAAATTGCGGCAGCAAGGCCGGGAGGATCATACGCATTACCCATCCCTTGTTTTGACGGCGGCAATCAACCCATCGCCGATCCATTGGCCGAGCAGCGCGCCAGCTTGCGTTACGCCCGCATCCTCGCCGGAGCGTTCGATCAGGATCGAACATAATGCCCCAAAGCTTTCGCCCGCTTCGATCAAACGAAGGGCGCCGCGTTCGATGGCTTCGATCGTGCGGAAGCAAGGCGTGAACTCCTGCCGCCACACCAGCATTGCGCCGGGTTCGGGCAGCATGGCGGCGGCGGGAACGTCGCTTGCTGCCGAAAGCGCCGACCAGATCGCGCCTGCATTGGTGCAGGCGCTGCGCAGCCGGAAGGTGGGAACAAGCTTCAACACCGCATTGTCCCAATCGGCATCGTGCAGTGTTACCGGATCAAGAGGTGGGGCATCCTGACCCTCGAACGCCCTGCTGAGTGCCCAATCGAGCCAGGCCAGTTCGGCTACCTCCGGATCGTCGGGATAGAGCGCTGCCAACGTGCGTTCGAATCCCTCGCCATAGATGCCTAGCGTCCAGCCATGCGGCGGCGCGCTTTCGATATGAGTCCGTGCTGCCTCGGTGAAAGCGTCATCGCCCAGCCAGAGATGCGTTTTTTCGAACGTCTCGCGCAGGCAATCGACCAGCTGCACGCGATAGGCGTTGTGATAGATGGCGAGGCCTGGTCGCGCGCCTTCGTCCACCCATTGACCCATCCCGGCCGGTTCATCGATCAGGCTGTTGCGAAAGTCGCGCTGGAGTGCCGCGAGCGTCATGCGGCTTGCCTCCGATCGTCAGCGGCGATGGCGCGCGCCATGTCCAGTTCGGCGAGCAATTCGGCGAGCGGCGGGATAGCGTCATCGCGCTCGATCATGGCCGCGACCGGTCCCACCCGCTGGCATGCTTCGCCGTAGAGCGCCCATACTGGCGGAGGCACGGGCTTATCATGCGTATCGATCAGCCTGTCATGGCCCTGGCTGTGGCCCGCGAGGTGGATCTGGCGGACGCGATCAGCGGGCACGCCGTCGAGATAATCGACAGGATCAAAGCCGTGATTGGTCGCGCTGACGAAGATGTTGTTGACGTCGAGCAGCAGCGAACAGCCGGTGCGTTCGCACAGCGCATCGAGAAACTGCCATTCGCTCATGCTGTCGCACATGAACTGCAGATAGGAGGACGGATTCTCGATAAGCATGGTCCGCCCGAGCACATCCTGCGCCTGCCGGACATTGGCGCAGACGATATCGAGCACTTCCTCAGTATAAGGCAGCGGCAGTAGATCATGCGAATTGAAACCCTCTATCCGCGTCCAGCACAGATGATCGGACACGAACAGCGGATCGATATGATCGGCGAGTGCCTTCAGGCGGCGCAGATAGCCCAAGTTCAAACCATCGGCTGATCCGATGGACATCGAGACGCCATGCAAGGCGACCGGATGCCGCTCGCGGATTTGATCGAGGATATAGCGTGGTCGCCCACCATCGATCATGAAATTCTCGGAAATCACCTCGACGAAATCGACCGGCACCGAGCTTTCCAGAAAATCCGGATAATGCTGCGCGCGAAGGCCAAGGCCAAAACCATGGAAAGCCGTTGTTTGCATGGGCAAAGTCCGTTTCGAAAGGGCGGCCCGGCCTTGAAAGACCGGGCCACAGAGCAGACGATCCCGGTTATTTCGGCATCGTCAGGCTACCGCCTGCGGCGGTGCAGTCCTTGGTAGTCATTTCCTTGAAACCTTGGCCTTTGCACGTGTTCTGGCCCTTGCAATCATTGTGCGCCGTCTTGCAGTCGGACGTCCCCTTGCAGCCATTGACGCCGTAACAATGCACCAGCTTTGCGCCATGCTCGGCATAGGCAGGGGCGCTGGCTGTAGCGCCCGCAAGTGCGAGCAGGGCGGCGGCAGTGGCGACGCTGACGCTCGATTTTACAGTGATCATGGATGGTCTCCGAAGTCTGTTGCCAGAATGGCAACAGCTAGTTCGGCGAGCGGGCGGAAACGGTTACAAAGTTTCTCACCACCGCATGAAACGTGGCCCCAGCAGCGTTCCGACCAGCACCGCCAGCCCCATGCCGAGCGTATACCAAACCAGCACGAAGGTTGCCGAGGCTTCGGGGCAGTGCAGGCAATAGAGCGTAGCTGCGCTCGCGCCCGAGGCGAGGCCGGCCGCCGCGCCAGCAAGACACAGGCTGGGGGGTGCGAGCCTGCGAAACGACCATAGCAGGCCCAGCAAAATCGGTATCGACAGCAGCAGGACAAGCAGCGGGCAGACGCGCCAGCTTTCCCCCTGCAACAGCGCCAGCCACTCGCTGCGCGGCGTTCGGATCAGTTCGCTTGCCGAAAGCATTGCAAGCAGCGCGAATGGAATGAGCAGCAGCCAAGGCCAGCGGACGCGCCGGGCATCAGGGCGCGACAGGTGGACGGTCGCCGCAATCGCCCCCACACCAAGCGAAATCGTGTAGCCCCACTTTATCCAGAAGGACGACCCGAGGATCGCGGCGGCAAGATCGGGGCGCAAACCGAGACCCAAGAGGATCATCGCCAAGGTAATTACGCCCCCGCCAATGATGCCGAGGGTGATCCGGCGGCCGACCGTGTTGCGCTCCACAGGCGTGAGATCGACAGTCAGCGAGCGGATGAGATCGTCTGTCTGCATCAGCCTTCGCCCTTCAATCGGCCTGCCAGCGCCTTGAGGCCGCGATGGACGGAGACCTTCACGTCAGCCTCGCTCATGCCCCCGCGCGTCGCCGCTTCCGCGACGCTCAGCCCATCGATCCGGGTGTCGCGGATCAACTGCGCTTGTTTTGCCGATATGCCGCCAAGCAAGCGTTTCACATCTATCCGCGCATTGCAGGCATCTTCGAAACCTTCGGCCATCAATATGTCTTCAAGCCCCTCGATCGGAACATGCTGTCGCGTCCGCCGGAAATGATCGATCATCTTGTAACGGGCGACGGCATAAGCCCAGGCGGTGAATGGGCGATCCCGATCAAAGGTTGCGCGGCGGGTGTGAACGGCCATCAGCGTTTCTTGCACCAGATCCTCGACGTCATCGTCGGCACCGCGAAGTCGGCATCCGAAAAAGGATCGTAGCAGGGGCACGAGCGCGGCAAGCAAGGCGGAATAGGCGCCGGCGTCTCCATCGAGACCTCCGATCATCATGATCCGAAGCTGATCTTCGCTCGCCCGCACATGCACTCCCGAAGGGATCATTCGTGATGCGTCGGCGAATGGTTACACCTTCTGTGCGGCAACCGGGAAAAAATAAGTTCGCTGTGGCGCTGTAACGTCTTCGAGATTCCGCCCGAAATAGCTTCCGTGATCCGGCCCGCTAGGCCTCCCAGGATCACCGTGCGGCGGGCCGCCCCCCGGGATCCCGCCGCACGAGAGGCCGCATTTTTAAGGACCACGATCCATGTCGACCACCCATGCGGCGATTGCCGCCACCCTAGCACTCGCCTTTGCGACAGGCATCGCCCACGCCGCGGACGGCGCGAAGAAGCCGATGGAGAAATGCTATGGCATCGCCCAGGCCGGCAAGAATGATTGCAAGGCCGGCGCAGGTACCACGTGCGCCGGCACCTCGCGTGTCGCCTATCAGGGCGATGCCTGGAAGCTCGTGCCAGCCGGCACTTGCGTCAAGACCAAGACGCCCAAGGGTTTCGGCTCACTGACACCAAAAGCGTGACGCCGCATGTCCGGCCCGAAGGGAGAAGATCGATGAACATCGTTGTAGGGACTTATGCCCGTATCGCGCATTGGCTCGATGGAGCGATTTCGAAAAATCTGCTGCTGCTCGTCGCACGATTGGGCATTGCCACGATCTTCTTCCTTTCGGGCCGGACCAAGGTGGACGGCCTGCTCACGATCACGGATTCCACCTATGAACTGTTCCGAACCGATTATGCCTTGCCGCTGGTGCCGCCCGAGATTGCCGCGCATGCCGCGACCTATTCGGAGCATCTGTTTCCGATCCTTCTCGTCCTCGGCCTGTTCACGCGCCCGGCGGCGGCAGCCCTGCTCGGCATGACGCTGGTCATTGAGATCTTTGTCTATCCCGATGCCTGGCCGACGCATCTCAGCTGGGCGGGCTTGTTGTTGCCGTTGATCGCGCGCGGCAGCGGCAGTTGGTCGCTGGATCGGCTGCTGGGAATGGAACTGCCAAGTTCACATTAGGGTCAGGACCTACTGATCAGAGCCAGAAGATGACGGTGGCTGCAAGGGCGAGCGACCGGGCTCAGGTTCAAGGCGGTCAGTCTGCTGACGGCCCCAACCCACCTCAAATGTCGCAGCTCGTACCCCCTCTGTGTACACGACGTACACACAGCACTGAGAAACAACCGACCAAATATCCCACAGATTTTAGAAAATGGCGTTTATTCGCGGTTTCGATAGTCGGGGAGACAGGATTCGAACCTGCACCCCTCTGGTCCCAAAGTAGATGTGCTAGCAAGCTGAACGAAGGCTGCTTCGCGAGTTGGCTTGTCCGAAGCCGACCTTCCGGAAGGTCCAACGGTCCGGACCAAGCGGGCAGAGCCCGCGCAGCCATGCGAAGGTCCGTTTTCAGCAAGACCGGGCATTGCAGATCCAAGCGCGAACGACCGTTTTGTCCTCACGTGTTGCCCTTACAGTTCCGCCAGTTGGCAGTCGCGCAGGATCGATATGTGCGCCCAACCGACGACATATTCGATTATCGCTGCGTTGCGACCTCCGCACTTCAACAGTGGTCGCTAATTCGCTGGAACTAGGCGGCGCCTCATTCGATCGCATGATGCCTTCCCCGATCATGATGGGCAGGTTCCCCTCGGTCGGGAGTGATGCGCTTTGTTGTTCAGGTCTGAAGCCAACCACGGGCGTGATCGGCTGCATGGCGATGTCAGCCTTGCGCCGCCGCTATCTTGGCAGCTGCTTGGGATGTTCCTGGCCGGGATCCTTGTCGTCCTGCTGTTATTCCTGTCACTGGCCTCTTATGGGCGCCGGGTGACGGCGCTCGGCCAGATCGAAGGAGATCGCGGGGTCGTGCGGGTCGTGCCGGCCAGGGGTGGCGTGCTGTCTCGCCTATTCGTGCGCGAAGGCGATATCGTTCGGGCCGGTCAGCCGCTCGCCCGCGTCGATTTCAGGACGGTGAGCGGCGCGGGCGAGCTGGAGCAGCGCCGCTCCGCGGCTATCCGCGACGAGGCGCTGGCACTGGCGGTGCGGATGCCGGCGTTGCTTCAGGCGTCGCAGGCCCGCCTCGCAGCACTGACCTCGCAGATGCAGGGCCAGCATGCCGAGATCGACGAGCTCGATCCGCAGATCGCGGAGCAACAAGATCTGATCCGATCGGCGCAGGAGGATCTCGACCGCGCGCGGGCCGTCGCGGCCAATGGCTTCGTCTCGCGCAACGATATTCGCGTCCGCGAGCAAACGCTCGCCGAGCGTCGCCAGGGATTGCTGCGCCTGCGTCGCGAGCGCGCCGGCCTTTTGGCGCAACTCGCGCAAGGCGAAGCCGATGTGCTGCGCGAACATGCTGACTATGAAGTCTCGCGGGCCGATGCGGCCCGGGCGCGCGGAGAAGTCGCCGCCGCCGCTGCCGACGACGCTGCCCAGCCCTGGATCTATGTCACCGCGCCCGTCGCCGGGCGCGTGACGGGCGTGACGCCGATGCCGGGCGCCCGCGTCGACGCAGACCGTCCGCTGCTCTCGCTCGTCCCCGCGGGCACGAAGCTGTTCGCGCGGCTCGAAATTCCCGCACCCGGCGTCGGTTTCGTCCGGCCGGGCCAGCGTGTCGCAATCGCACTCAACGCCTTTCCGCGCGAGACCTTCGGCACGCTGAGCGCGCGCATCACCTATGTAACGATGGCGAGCATTCCCGACGAGGCTCGGGCCGAGCCTTTGTTCATGGCGGATGCCATGCTCGATCATGCGGACGTTCGCGCCTATGGATCGCATTATTCGTTGCGGCCTGGCATGACCCTTTCGGCCACGGTCACCACCCGTCGGATGAGCCTGATACGCTGGCTGCTCGATCCGCTCTATGCGGTGACGACGCGGTGAACCTCTCCGAAGTCTCGATCCTCCCGCGCCGGCGCGTCAAGCTCGTGCGGCAATCGGAAATGGCTGAATGCGGCCTCGCTTCGCTCGCCATGATCCTCAACTTCTGGGGCGCGCGCACCGATCTCCCCGCTCTTCGCCGACGGTTCGGCCTGTCGGCGCGTGGCGTCGGGCTCGGTGATGTCATCGGCTTCGCCGATCAGCTCGGGCTATCAGCACGGCCGCTGCGCATCGAACTCGAGGATCTCGGCTCGGTCGATCTGCCGGCGATCCTGCACTGGGATATGAACCATTTCGTGGTGCTGGGCCGGGTTAGCGGCAAGCGCGCATGGATCGCCGATCCGGCCAGCGGCACGCGCTGGCACGATCTGGCATCGCTGTCGCGACACATGACGGGCATTGTGCTCGAGCTCGCCCCTACGACGGACTTCGCGCCCATTCGCGAGCGTGCGCCGCTCCGCCTCCGCCAGCTCTGGTCGCAGATGCGCGGCCTCAAACGCTCGCTGGCACAGGTCGCCCTGCTCAGCTTGATTCTCCAGGCCCATGTCCTCGCAGCACCCTATATGCTGCAGGTCGCAATCGATCACGCGCTGCCCGCGCTCGATTATGATCTGCTGGCCGTCGTTGCGATCGGCTTCGGCCTGTTCGCCTGCATATATGGCGTCGCCCATGTGCTGCGCGCCAATGTGCTGCTGGCGGCGGGCATAGCGTTGTCGTTCGCCATCGCCAGCAATCTCGGTCGACGCCTGCTGCGCCTTCCTATCGCCTGGCATCAGAAACGGTCGGTGGGCGCGATCCTTTCCCGATTCAGATCGGTCCAGCCGCTCGAGAAATTGCTGACCGAGAGCGCTGGCGCGGCCGCGATCGACGGGCTGCTGGCGCTGCTCACCCTGCTGATGATGGCCGTCTACTCGCCGCTCCTGACCGTCGTTCCGGTGGTTTCGATCTTGCTCTATGCCGGCTTGCGGCTGGCCACCCTGTCGGCCGAGCGCGCCGCCGAGGCCGAGCGCGTCGTCGCCGAGGGCGACGAGCAGACCGTGCTGATCGAATCGCTCCAGGGTATCGTGTCGCTGCGCCTGAGCGCCGGCGAATCCCTGCGGCATGCGCTGTGGCAGAACCGGCTTTCCGAAGCACTGAGCGCCCGCTACGCCCACGACCGCATACGCGCGCTACAGCAGGCGGCCGCCTCCTGGCTGGCCGCCGTCGAGCAGGTCTTCGTCGTCTGGCTCGCGGCCAGGGCCGTGATCGCGGGCGGATTTTCGGTCGGCATGATCTTCGCTTTCCTGGGCTACCAACTCAGCTTCTCGATGGCGGCGCGACGCTTAGTCGACGAAGCGGTCGCCCTGCGGCTCCTAAGCCTCCACCTCGAACGTCTCTCGGACATCGCGCTGGAACTCGAGGACAGCAGCTTCGACGAACATGAGCGCCTGCCTGCCGCGTCGCCGCGGACGATCGCGCTGCGCGGCGTCACCTATAGCTATTCGACCGTTGAGGCGCCCGTGATCGACAATCTGGATCTTGAGATCGAACAGGGCGAGTATGTGGCGCTCACCGGCCCGTCCGGGGGCGGCAAGTCAACGCTGGTGAAGCTATTACTGGGCCTGGTCGAGCCGGACGCGGGGGAGGTCCGGGTCGATGGCTTGGCGTTGTCGCGCTATGGCCGGCGCGCGTTCCGGCGTCAGATCGGCGCCGTCCTTCAGGACGATCTGCTCTTCGACGGCGATATCGCGCAAAATGTCGCGGCTTTTGGCGAAGTCGACGAGGCGCGATTGGCGGAAGTCCTCGAGATGGCCGACATCGCAGATGACGTGGCCAGCATGCCCATGGGGATATACACGGTCGTGGGCGCCTTGGGGACGAGCCTTTCCGGCGGCCAGCGTCAGCGGATCCTGCTAGCCCGCGCTTTGTATCGTCGCCCGCAGATCCTGGTGATGGACGAAGGCACCGCGCATCTCGATACGGCGTCCGAACGGCGCGTCAATGCCGCCATCGAGTCGATGGGGATCACGCGGATTATCGTCGCCCACCGCGCCGAAACGATCGCATCGGCGCGCCGGGTGATCGAAATCGTCGATGGGAGGATTGCCCGAGACTCTCGCGAGGCGGAACAGCCTGCATCGAGCTGATTACCGACAAGTAGATGCCGGGCATGGCCATTCCCGACGATGCGCACCGCTTCAGTGTCAGGGCTTCGGGCCAATTGCATTGAGCAGGCTCGCTAGCGCGATCTGAGAATGGGTATTCGTCTTGTCGAACGCCCGCGCGATGTGGGTCCGGACGGTCGTGGTCGACACGCCGAGCTTCGCGGCGACCGCCGGTGCCGTCATGCCGGGCGCGATCATGACTGCGACCTTCGCCTCGGCGGCCGTCAAACCATATACAGTGCGCAATATGTCGCCCCGATCGTTAATCCGCTGTGCCGGGTCGATCAGGCGCACGAGCAGGCAGGCTTGGCAATCGGTCAGATCGAGAAAGGGGAGGTCGGATGGCGGCAGCGGAGTCAGGATCACCAACAGCGCCGGAGCGTCGGACAGGCGAGGCAAGGTAAACGACTGCTCGAACCGGATCTCCGATATGCCCGCGGCGAAGGCTAAGGCGCCCGCCAGCGCCTTTTGCAACCGGCGATCGCTATCGGCTATCACGGCCTGGAGGGTCGTCCCGCCCTTGGCAGTGACGCTGTCGCCATTGCGCAACAGCGCCTCGCCGGCCGCATTCGCGCGCACGATCCGGCCGAGACGATCAAGCAGCACAGCGGCCGACGGCAGCAGATCTAGCAGCAGGCCGAGGCGCTGCATTTCATCCTTACGCCGCGCCACTTCGAATGAAAGATCAAGCGCCTGCGAAAGATGCGGGGCGAGTTGCGTCATGCGCGCCGCTGCAGCGATCCCATCCTCGGCCTGTCGATGGTTCAGCACCACCGCGAAACCGCCGCTGCCGCCGTCGGGCGATAGCGTGGCGTGCGGGAGAAGAACCTGGTCGACGATGGCCTGCGGCATGAGAATATCCGCATGAAAGTCCGTGCGCCGGACGATGCTGTGGTCGATCAGCGTGCTGCCGAGATCGGCCCGGCCGATCTGACCCTTTTTCGCGACCGCGAGCACCAGCGGGTTCGCGCAATACCGATCGACATAAAGGTCGCTCAGGTCATCACGCAAACGGCCCACGACGATTTCGCCGCGATTATTACGGATATCGTTGTAGACGATCATGGCGCCGTTGCCGCCGACATAATCAGCAACATCCTCAAGCGCGGAGGGCCAACCCTCCGGGTCCAGCGCCGCGCGATAGATCGCATTTATGGCTTCGTCATATCCGCTTCGCGCCATGCCTTCGAGCCCTCAGACCGCGCCGATCCAGCCGCCTCTCCCAAGCGCCATGACTTTCGAATGTCCCAGTCTACAGAGGACGATTGGTCGGTGTCCGACGACCCCTCTGCAGTTTCTTCTCATACAGTCGATACGCAACAGACAGAAAAGATACAGATCGGCAACGTTAGACCGATGATATTGCAACGAGGACCAAGATAATCAGTCGTTCGTCGCACTGCATCATTCGATCGAATGATGGAACCGCTGCCGGCCGATACTACAGTTGAGCACGCCGTAGTCGACGTCTCTTGCGAGACATGAGCGCGCGTTCGGTTGATCGCGACCCGCGAAAAAACCGTGGCACTCGATGCTGTGGACGCCATGATCGCTCGACATCCTAACAGAAATCGGGGCGGCACAGGGGCCGCCCCGACGTGGGTTAGATGAACTTAATGATCCGACCACCCGAAACGCGGGCGACTTCGGCCGGCGTCAGGGCGCGCTTCGTGATCTTCTTGGTTTCCTTGCTCATGTGTTTTCTCCCATAGCCAGAAAATCCTGGCCAGACCGTGCTAACCGGCCTGTAAAGGGCAAGTCATCATGCAATCTGATGACTGAGATCGCTGATGATTTTGAGCTGTTCTAAGGCATTTCGATCCCGGCCGCCACAAGAACACTGACCGCTTACAGACGCTAGCAATGTCTAACACCCAAATCCTTGCTGAGTAAAAATTGCTCCGCCGGAGTTAAGCTTCGCTAGCGGAGGCCGCTTTCCACAGGCAAGTTGCCGAAAGCCGATCGTTGGCTGAACACTGATCTCTCGCCTGCGTGGCCGGCGCTGACGTGAGCCGGAGTGACGGCTACTTGCCGAAGCCGCCGTTCGGGGCGTCTGCGCTGAAGGAGCGGGATGTCCCACTCGTCGCCAATCGTTATGCCAGCGCTGATGATTGGTCGGCGTGAATGGAACTGAACTCACGCTGACATAAACGAACTCGTCCGCTATGCGCCCCAATCTCGGCCATTCATGTTCCGCCGCCGATCGCCTGAAAGCAGACGTAGGATAAGCTGGCCGACATGGCTGTAATTGGGACAGGTCGTGTAAAAACGCGTTTGCAGACGAACGGCGCTGATTTCGGATTGGCGCGGAAGGTTTCCGTCCACCCTCAGGTCTGGATTGCGGTGATCATCGCCGGGACACCGAGGATGGCGACCAGCCTCTTGAAGTTATAGGCCAGGATGTGGAGACTGGCTTCCGTTCTGACGTGTTTTAGCGTCTTCATTTGGAAGTGGGTCGAGCCCATCCAGGATTTCAGCGTGCCGAACGGATGCTCGACCGTCTGTCGGCGGATTCGCATCGCATCTTGCCTACGATCGAGGCGACGCTCCATTGCCTCTACGACTGCCCTTAATACCGCGCGCAGAACGCCTCGGCGCGGGAGATGTCGCGGCCGCAAATGAGGATTTCGATCTCGGGGGTGTCGGAGAGGAGTTCTGCCAGTCGTCCGCCAAAAACACCGTATCCGCCAAGGATCAGGATCCTGGCGCTGCCGCGCCCACTACACTCACAATAGCCTGTCCCTATATTCCGGCGGAGCCACCCAGCAAGTCTCCCGCTTGCCGAACATGCGATAGCGGTTTCGTGCAACCCATCGGTAAACGGGATCACGAAGGAACGCTGGCACGATCCGCAATGCACCGAAAAGCCGCCATGGGAGACCAAGGCTCTCGTATATGCTCAGCACGGCATCGCTATCCTGGCGCACCCGGTCCCCCTCGACGACGAGCATGCTGCTGGGGTTTTGCGGGTCCATGCCATGGCGTCGGTAGATCCCCGCGCCGATGTCGCCCTGCATGGATGCCAACCGGAAATACCCGACCTTGTCGTGCTTCAACACGAACTGGGCGTTGGTGGAGCAGAGCACACACTCGGCGTCGAAGAGGATGATCGGGTGGCCCCGTTCGTCGGCGGAACGTGCGCTCTCGTTCATGCCCGGGCTTTCCGGCTCGGATAGAGCGACTGGCATGTCTGCCCACGCCGGAATGCACGCCAGGTCCGGCGTGGCATGGCGATCGCTCCGAGCAGGATCAACGGCGAGCAGAACGCCGTGGCCCGCCAGTCAGGATACCGGCCCGCGCCCCATTCCCATGCAGCCATCTGGATTTCACCACGCAGGGTAAGCGGAAAGCCGGTCAGCATGTGATGTCGGTCATGCGCGTCGATCGCCGCCTGCCGCCAAGCGAAGTTGGGCAGGCGAAACACCCACGGACCGATCCGACAGGTCCAGTGTGACCCTGCGGGTGGTTCGAGGCCATGGTCGACCCTGTAGTCGTCCAACGAATCCGATTCTTCGCGCATCAGGCAATCGGTGCCCTAGTGATGCAGGCCTGCTCTGGCGACGCAACGCTCAACGCGCGCGCCGTCAGCGGCGTAATGCCGGATCGCGCCGGCAAGCCTGCCGGCAGCTTCACATTGCGGGCCAGCCCAGCCCATTCCAGTAACTGGATGAAGCGGTATCCGAGATCGATCTGCCCCGGATAGAGGCCGTGCCGCGCCGAACTCGGAAAAGCATGGTGATTGCTGTGCCAGCTTTCACCCATCGTTGGGATCGCCATCAGCGGCATATTGTAGGCCTGGATAACTGCACCATCGACCGACCAATCCTGCGGTCCCCGCGTGTGTGCGAAATAGGAGATGAACCAGTGCATCGTCGTGCAGGCCGCCACCCGTACGGGTACGCCCCAGATCACCCATGGCCACCCTCCCAACGAGTAGAGGAGCAGCGCGATTGGGATTTGCTGCACCATCCAGTATTGGTCGAGGAAACGGTAGAAGCGATCGTCGCCGATGCCACGCGTCTCGCCGAACGCGCACGCGAGATCGCCGAACGCCTTGCCCGCTTCCTTTCAGCCGAACCTGTAAAAGCGACCGCTAGGAGTGCGGACTTCGAGGCGCCAGGCCGGGGTGTCGATCGATGAGCTCTCCACGCGCCATGATACCTGTGGCCGTCCTGCTCCTTGCCGGGCTTGCTATATCGCCGTCCCGGGCTGCGGTCGCCGCCGGTCACGAGACCGAGGTCGCCCGCTGCATCCGTCAGTCGGCACAGGGACGAAAATGGCTCGAAGTGACGCTGTGGGGGCTGCGCGATCAGGAAGGCGGTTGGGCGGGTGCCGAAGTGCGGAACGCCAACGGCAGCGCGGATCTTGGGCCGATGCAGATCAACAGCTGGTGGGTTCCTCGACTGTCCGCGATGACAGGCGGCAGCCGGGACGATGTGCGTCGCTGGCTGATCGCGGACATCTGCTTCAACGTCGATGCGGCGCGCTGGATCTTTCTGACGGGGCTCGGCGAGACCCGAGACTATTGGTCGGCTGTCGGCGCCTATCATAGTCCCCAACCGGTACGCCGCCAGCGTTATGCCCGCGCGGTTGCGATCGCGATGCGAGCGAGGTTTGGCGCCGACGTCTTCACATCGCGCAACTATCGGAGGCATCGAGATGAAAGCGCACAATGAAGGCAAGCCGTTGGTTAACCCACATGTCGATCGGCCTATACCGGCGGAGCCCCCCCCGATCACCATCAAGGTGCCTGGCGCCGTCCGCATGACCGGCATCAGTCGGTCGAGGCTGTATGAGCTCATCCGTGACAAGGAGATTGAAACGGTCAAGCTCGGCGCTTCGACATTAATTGTCGTTGAGAGCCTGCACCGCCTCATCGAGCGGTTGCGCAACCGAGTCTAGGGTTGCGCGATGCTTCGCCTATTTGCACGCCCGATGGTGCTTTCGATGGCAGTCTGACTGTAGTTAAACGCTACATTATGGTCGTCAAAGGGTGCGTTTTCGGCGTAAGGGCTGCGGCGATGCAAATGCACGCATGGTTGCGTCGCGGCGCATCGTTGCATGATATCAAGTGGAAATGGAGTTCAATTTTCCATCCCAAATAGGTTGCTTGAAAAATAATTTCTCGAGCGTTTCGGGATTTAAATTGAAGTTTCCAGTACCGCGTTTCGCGGTTAGGGACTAAGTTAGGGTCTTCCTGATGATAATTAAATAAATACTTGATAATCAATAAGATATTGACGGTATTCGAATCCTCACGGGGCATCCAGACTTTCCAACAACATGACGCCGATCGCGGTGCGGCCGCCGGACGGCGTGTCGCGCGTTCCACAGCGGGGCTAGTCGGCCGGCGCTCTTCGCCCGCACATATTTTCGGCGGGCAGAAATGCGGAAAACGGGGCGAAATCAGGCCGTTTTTGCGCTTTTATGGGCCAAAATTCTTCATTCTGATACAAAACATATTGGTATAATATATTGTTTCTGAACGATTTATCCAAAAAATTTAACAATAAACGGGCGTTTGTGGCGCTTGCGTCTCCATATCGCCCCGCGGAAAGCGGCGGCATGCCCTGTTGTACTCTATTTGTTCCCATCCGCATAGTCTGCTATAAGATGAGAGGCTGACGGGCTGCGCCCGCGCGCCACCGGGCAATGACGAGTGGAGACGATATGGCAGGATATAAGCGCGGAGCCGTGGTGCAGTTGCGATCGGGCGGGCCGCTGATGACGATCGAGGCGATCGAGACGGACAGGGCGTCGGAACGCTTCGCCTGCTGCCACTGGTTCGACAGGGCGCAGCGGACCCGAGGCCGCTTCGCGCTGCATATGCTGGAGGTGGTGGAGGCGAAGGGGGAGGCGGCCCGGAGCCATGCTGCCGAAATGTCCAAAAGCTGAGTTTGCGGCGGTGGCGGTGGCACCAGGACGGGCATCGCGCGTTCAACCAGCGCGTTCAAATCCATAGGAGATCATCGATGAGCGAAACATCCATCACGCCCGTGAACAGCCTGACGCAGACTTCCGCGCCGACGCCTGCTCCTGTCGCAAGCCCGGCGAGCAACGCGAAGACTGCGCTGACCGATGCCTTCAAGGAGCATTTCTCCGGCGATGCGCCGCTGACCGAGAAGGCGAAGAGCTTCGCCAAGGCGCGGCCGTGGACGAGCGCGGCGTTTCTGGGGGTTGCGGCGATCGGGCTGTTGCAGACGCTGCGCGGCGCGCGGCGGTGATTTCTTACGCCGCTCCCACGTCAGAGCGGGAGCGGCGGTGCGACGACGATGTGCGAACCGTCGATAGCGCAATTGAGGTTGCAGCCTTCCGCCACAAGCCTCTGATCCTGAACCTTATCTGTGCGATCCGTGCTCCCGTCCACGCCGACAGGGCGCGGGTCAGCGCGGCAATCGTACGGCGATGACGCTGGGCTGATCGTCGCTCGTCGCGCCATTGGGCGCGGTGTCGAACTGCGGCCGGGGCTCGATGAAAGTGAGGTGGCCGATCTCGCCGCCGGGGCCGGTCGCGACCATATGATATTCGACCTCGGCGCCTGCGGGGCGGCGCTCGCCGATATAAAGCGTGCGATCAGCACCCTCATCCGGCGTATCCAGCTGCGGCTGTGCAGGCGGCGCGATCCAGGCGAAGGGTCCGGCCCAGAAGCCGGTGAGATCGGGGGTGCGATCGAGCCCGGGCGCGTTGCAGAAGCTGCGCGCGGCGCTTTCGGCATAGGTCTCTTCATGCCCGGCGTCGCCGGCCTGGGTCTCATAGGCGGAGAGACTCGTGCGGGCGACCTCGGCATCGCGCGCGGCGAGGAAATGCGGCTCCTTCGATCGGGCGCGGCCGAAGGCGTAATCGATGCCGTGCATGGTTTCGTGGACGACGATGTTGAACGATCCCTGCAGCCGGCTGTCGGGGAGGACGCGGGCGCCGTCCGGCGCCGCCATCGTGGCGATCGCGACGACGCCGTCCTTCGGCAGATAGGCGCCGGGCACCGCATCCCAGGTCTCGTCGCGCCCGGCCTCCTGCCAGCCGCGCGGATGCTGCCCGCGCAGATAGGTCGCGAAATTGGTGACGCTGCCGCGGCAGGCGATCACAACCAGCTTCTTGTCGCGCATGATGGCGAGCGCGGGGGGCGGGAGATGGGCGAGTTCGGCCGCCACACAGGCGACGTCGTGCGCGTCGCCGGTGCCGCCCGGGCGGACGAGGTCGGTGAGGTCGGGCATGTGCGGACTCCTCCTCGGGTCGTTATCCTCGGGTCGTTATCTCAGCTGCTTTCTGGATGTCGACTAATCGCTTGAAATAAGATTTTAAGCCGAGAGCTTTGATATAGGCGTCTTTGCGCCCTCCTCTGTTTGGCTGCGCCCAAGATCGTTCGCTAAGCTCATCGGATAGCTATCTTGTGGTGCATGGGCGTCCGATCATGGATGTATTTGGAATTAGTGCAGTTGGTCCTGAAGAAGATAAATAGGTGAGTTCGGAGCCGCCGCCATCGCGGCACCCTAAGGTGCGTCGTCGCCAATCGCAATCGGGAGATACTTGATATGCACGGTGCCTTTCGCGCTATGAAGCACGATGGCTTTTGGCGTGTTCATTCATCGATCTGATTCGATCTACGAGGACACGCCGGCAGAGCGCTATCAGTTTCCGCGGCAGTATTTGACGCGAGCGCAAGCCTGTGTTGGTGACTGGATCGTCTATTACGAGCCCCGAAAGGTCATTGGTACCAAGGGCTATTATGCCGTCGCCAAGGTTGATCAGGTCATTCCCGATCCATCGGCACCGAATATGTATCTCGCTCTGATCGAGCCCGGTAGCTATCTTGAGTTCGCAACGCCGGTGCCTTTCGCCGATCAAGGTGGTCCCATCGAGCGCGGCGTACTGAATGAAGCCGGCGGCATTTCGGGGCGAGCGCAGGCGGCGGTTCGAAGCCTATCCGCGAGTGATTTCAACCGCATTGTCGAAGCCGGTCTCGCGGATGACAACCCGTTGTTACCGCGAACCGGTGTTCCGGCCGTTGACCAGATTGTTCGCGAGGAACCTGCGGAGTTTTTGTTCGATGAGGTGCGGATGCGCGTCGCCACAATCGTTTCGCGGGTGGTCCGCGATCGTGTGTTTCGGCGGAACGTGCTGCGCGTATATGACGAGCGTTGTGCCGTTACCGGGTTGAAGCTGATAAACGGCGGTGGTCGTGCTGAGGTGGAAGCTGCGCATATCCGCCCGGTCGAGGCCAATGGGCCTGATAGTGTGAGCAACGGGCTGGCACTTTCAGGGACGGCGCATTGGATGTTCGATCGCGGGCTGATCGGGCTTGATGACGATATGGGGATCATGGTGTCGCGACAGGCCAACGATCCGGACAGTATCCGTGGCGTGATCAATTCCAGCGGTCGCGCGTGGGTGCCACCGCGAGAAGCTGATCGGCCGCATCTGCAGTTTGTGCGGTGGCATCGCGAGCATTGCTTCAAGCATTGAGCGGTCGGGATGGGGTTTGCGGGGATGGCGCCGCATAATCTCTTGGTCCCGTGCCCTCACCCAACCCTCTCCCGCCGGGAGAGGGCTTTAGAATGGCGGGGCCTAGAGCCTGTTTCGGTTAGATGGAAACGCCGTGATTGTGTCTGGAAGCTCGCTGGGTAGGAGGAACGCGCAGCACGGGCTGGGAGCTCCCGCGCAAGCGTTCCGACGCCCCCAGCGGGCTTCCAGACACAACCCCGAAGGGGC
>Ga0268264_10001072_pt1 | contig 27190 bp, 21 predicted proteins | sample KBSSwiS32_FD_190357 | JGI IMG/M metagenome (GOLD analysis project Ga0268264, IMG submission 190357) | Switchgrass rhizosphere microbial communities from Kellogg Biological Station, Michigan, USA - KBS Switchgrass S3-2 (SPAdes) (version 2) | ecosystem: Host-associated > Plants > Roots >...
GACCGCCGACGGCATGCCCAAGCACCAGCAGTGGACGCAGGAGTTCCGGCTCGAGTCGAACTCGCCCGGCCCGTTCAACTGGCAGGGCGGCGTCTATTTCTTCCACGAGGACTACAAGGTCGAGAGCTTCAGCTACGACTCGCTGACCGCCGGCAGCCCACAGAACGGCTACGAACGCTCGCGCCAGAAGAACGATGCCTACGCGATCTTCGGCGCCATCAACTACGCGATCACGCCGGCCTTCAAGCTGCGCGCCGGCGTGCGCTACACGCACGACAAGAAGGACTTCAACGTCGAGGACTACAACAGCGCGGTGTTCGGCACGCTGCCCGACCTGGCGGCGCTGGCCGCCGCCGGCCCGCTCTCGGCGTCGACCAAGGACAACAAGACCAACTGGGATCTCAGCGGCACCTATGCGCTCGACCCGACCAGCAACCTGTATGGGCGCATCGCCACGGGTTTCCGTGCCAGCAGCGTGCAGGGTGCGGGCGCGTTCAACGGCCAGTCGATCGCCACGCCGGAGAACAACACCTCGTACGAAGCCGGCATCAAGTCCGACTTCCTCGGCGGCCGCGCGCGCGTCGCGTTCGGCGTCTTCTACTACGAGGTGAAGGACCAGCAGCTCACCGCGGTGGGCGGCGCGGCCAACTCCAACATCCTGCTGAACGCGAAGAAGTCGGTCGGCCAGGGCTTCGAGCTCGACAGCCAGGCCTACCTCACCGACAACCTGCTCGCCACGCTGGGCGTCGGTTATGCGGACACCAAGATCAAGGATCCGAACCTCGCGGTGGCGGTGTGCGCGCAGTGCACGGTGACCGACCCGCGCACCGCGGGCGGCCAGGCGCTGATCGATGGCAACCCGCTGCCCCAAGCACCGAAGACGACCGTCAACTTCACGCTGCGCTACAGCCAGCCGCTGCCCTCGGGCGCCGAGTGGTACATCTACACCGACTGGATCTACCGCAGCAAGATCAATTTCTTCCTCTACGAGTCGGTGGAGTTCACCGGCAAGCCGCTCACCGAAGGCGGCCTGCGTCTGGGCTACCTGTGGGGCAAGGGCAAGTACGAGGCCGCCGCGTACGTGCGCAACATCGCCAACCAGATCCGCGTGGTGGGCGGCATCGACTTCAACAACCTGACCGGCTTCATCAACGAGCCGCGCACCTACGGGCTGCAATTCAAAGCGATGTTCTGAGCGCGCGCGAAGGCACCGATCGCCGCCTCGGCGCACGCGCGCGCGCCGTCGTCGAGGAACGAGTGGCGCGCCGCCCGCAGGCCCATCGTCAGCAGGTCGGCCAGCGCCAGCGGCGTGTCGCGCAGCAGGCCGGCGGCTTCCTGCGCCGGCGTGATGCGCGACATCAGCCGGTTGTCGGTGTGGAACGACACGCTCAGGCCCGCCCCGTGCAGCGCGGTGATCGGGTGTTGCGCGATCGACGCCGCCGCACCGGTGTGCACGTTGCTGGTCGGGCACAGCTCCAGGTGCAGCCCGCGCGCCCGCGCCTCGTCGATCAATGCCGCGCCGCGCGGATCGCCCAGCGCATCGGCCAGCCGCACACCGTGGCCGATGCGGCGTGCGCCCAGTCGTGCCGCCTCGAGCACACGGGGCGCCGCATCGGCCTCGCCGGCGTGGAGCGTCAGTGGCACACCGGCATCGCGCGCTATCGCGATCGCGCGGGCGTGCTCACCCGGCGGGTGGCCGAGTTCGGCGCCCGCCAGGTCGAAGCCGACCACGCCGCGCCCGTGGTAGCGCACCGCCAACCGGGCGACGCGCTCGGCCTCGGCGCTGCTGCGCTCGCGCATCGCGCACAGGATCAGACCGCTGGGCAATGCGCTGTCCGCGAGTCCCTGCAGCATCGCTTCGATCGCGGCTTCGACGGCCAGGCCGTGCGGCTCGAACAAGGTGGGCGCGATGCGGAACTCGGCCAGCACGCAGCCGTCGGCGCGCACGTCCTCGGCGGCCTCGAACGTCACGCGCCGCAGCGCCGGCAGCGTGGCCATCGCGGCCACCGTGAGCGCGAAGCCGCACAGGTATTCGGCCAGGCTGCCGGCGTGCGCACGCTGGTCGAACCACGCGGCCAGCGCCACGGGATCGGGCGCCGGCGCCTCGAGGCCGCGCGCGCGCAGCAACTCGAGCAGCGTGGCGGGGCGCAACCCGCCATCCAGATGGTCGTGCAGCAGCACCTTCGGACACGCGCGTGCCAGCGCGTCGATCGCTTCGGCAGCAGGCATCGCGTCATCGTAGTCCAGGTGGCGCGGCGCGCACGAGGTTGCTATCCTGCGCCGCACCTCGACCGATCCCTGGGAGCACACCGATCATGACCTTGCAACGCGCGGCATTCCTCGGCTTCGGCCTGCTGGCCACGCTCGCGTTCGCCGAGCCGGCGATCGTCTACGACATGGGTGGCAAATTCGACAAGTCGTTCAACGAGGCGGCCTACAACGGCGCCGAGCGCTGGAAGAAGGAGAGCGGCAAGCCCTACCTCGATTTCGAGATCGCCAACGAAGCGCAGCGCGAGCAGGCGATGCGCCGCATGGCCGAGCGCGGCGCCAACCCGATCATCGGCGTCGGCTTCTCGCAGGCGTCGTCGATCGAGAAGGTGGCCAAGGAGTTTCCGAAGGTCAACTTCGCGATCATCGACTCGGTGGTCAAGCTGCCCAACGTCGAATCGATCGTCTTCAAGGAACACGAAGGCAGCTTCCTGGTCGGCATGATGGCCGCCCTGGCCAGCAAGAGCGGCAAGGTCGGCTTCGTCGGCGGCATGGACATTCCGCTGATCCGCAAGTTCCAGTGCGGCTATGAGCAGGGCGCCAAGTACGCCAACCCCAAGGTCGAGGTGACGTCGGCGATGACCGGCACCACGCCAGCCGCCTGGAGCGACCCCTCGCGCGGCGGCGAGCTCGCGAAGGCGCAGTTCGCCAAGGGCGTCGACGTCGTGTTCGCTGCCGCGGGCGGCACCGGTGTGGGCGTGTACCAGGCCGCCAAGGACGCCGGCAAGCTGGCCATCGGCGTCGACAGCAACCAGAACCACCTGCAGCCCGGCACGATGCTGACCTCGATGGTCAAGCGCGTCGACACCGCGGTCTACAACAGCTCGAACAAGAGCACGCCCGGCGTCACCGCGCTCGGGCTGAAGGAAGGCGGCGTCGACTACGCGATGGACCAGTACAACGCCAAGCTGGTGAGCGCCGACATGAAGGGCAAGGTCGACGCCGCGAAGGCCGACATCATCGCCGGCAAGATCAAGGTCGCCGACTACATGGCCGACAACGCCTGTAAGTATTGACCACCCCCGACGCGCCTTCGGCGCCTCTCCCTCCAGGGGCGACGCCAGCGGGCTGGCAGAGCCAGATCCGCGGCGTCCGCTTGGGGATGCTTGGGGATGCGACGCTGGAGCGTCGCAGTCTGCGACGGTGATGTGATGGGCTTCGTTGCGCCGGCGGTCGCGCTGCGCGGCATCCGCAAGCGCTTCGGTGCCGTCGCTGCCAACGACGGCGTCGATCTCACCGTGCGCTCCGGCACCGTGCACGGCATCGTCGGCGAGAACGGCGCCGGCAAGAGCACGCTGATGTCGATCCTGTACGGCCTGATTGCGGCCGACAGCGGATCGATCGAGGTGAACGGTCAGGCGGCGCAGATCCGCCACTCGCGCGACGCGATGCGCCTGGGCGTCGGCATGGTGCACCAGCACTTCATGCTGGTGGACACCTTCAGCGCGCTCGACAACGTGCTGCTCGGCGCCGAGCCGGGCTGGCACCTGCCGGCTGCGCGCGCCCAGGCGCGCGCGCAGCTGCACACGCTGATGCGCGACAGCGGCCTGCAGGTGCGCCTCGATGCGCCGGTCGAGGAGCTGCCGGTCGGCGAGCGCCAGCGGCTGGAAATCCTGAAGGCGTTGTACCGCGGCGCGCGCATCCTGATCCTCGACGAGCCCACCGCGGTGCTGACGCCGCAGGAAACCGAAGCGCTGTTCGGCACGCTGCGCCAGCTGCGCGCCGGCGGCACCACGCTGCTGCTGATCACCCACAAGCTCAAGGAGATCATCGCGCTCACGGATGCGGTGACGGTGATGCGCGCGGGCCGCGTGGTGCTCGACTGCGCGACCGCCGACACCACCACCGACGCGCTGGCGCAGGCGATGGTGGGGCGGCGCGTGCAACTCGGCCGCGCCGATGCGGCGGTGGCCAGCGGCGGTGCACCGTTGCTGCAGGCGAGCCACCTGCACTGGCGTGACGCCGCTGGCGTGACGCGCCTGAACGACGTGTCGCTGACGTTGCGCGCTGGCGAGATCGTCGGCATTGCCGGCGTGTCGGGCAACGGGCAGAGCGAACTGCTCGATGCGCTGTCGGGGCTGCTGAAGCCCGACGCCGGCGAGCTGCAGCTGGCTGGCCGGCGCTTCACGCCGGCGGCGTGGCTCGATCCGTCCGGCGCACGCGCGCTCGCGCTCGCCCACGTGCCCGAGGATCGTCAGCTGCGCGGGCTGGTGCTGCCGTTCGCCGCCTGGGAGTCGGCGGTGCTGGGCTACCACGCGCGGCCGCGCTACGACAGCCACGGTTGGATGCGCCAGGGCGCGATGCTCGCCGACACGGTGGTCATGATGGATCGCTACGACGTGCGGCCGCGCGACGCGCGCATCCGCAGCGGCCAGTTCTCCGGCGGCAACCAGCAAAAGCTCGTGCTGGCGCGCGAGGCCATGCCCGAGCCGCAGGTGTTGCTGGTGGGCCAGCCCACGCGCGGTGTCGACATCGGCGCGATCGAATTCATCCACGGCCGGCTGCGCGCGATGCGCGACGCCGGCGGCGCAGTGCTGGTGGTGTCGTCCGAGCTCGACGAGATCCTTGCTCTGGCCGATCGCGTGCTGGTGATGAACTGCGGGCGCATCAGCGGCGAGCTGCCGATCGACGCCTGCACCGAGGCCGCACTCGGCCGCCTGATGGGCGACGCCGGCCAGCCCGACGTGACGCCTGCGGTCGCATGAGCTCGGGCCGCGAGCTGCCGCGCTGGCTCGACCTGGTCGTGCTGCCGCTGTTCAACCTCGCGCTGGCGCTGCTGGTGTGCGGCGTCGTCGTGCTGGTGATCGGACTCGACCCGCTGCAGGTGCTGGCCCTGCTGGTCAAAGGCGCGTTCGGCAGCCGCATCGGCTTCAGCTACACGCTGTACTACGCGACCACGTTCGTGTTCACGGGGTTGGCTGTCGCGGTGGCGTTCCACGGCGGGCTGTTCAACATCGGCGGCGAGGGCCAGGCGATGCTGGGCGGCATCGGCACCGCGCTGGTCGCGCTGGGGTTGGCCGACACCTGGCCGGCTTGGCTGGTGCTGCCGACGATGGTGCTCGCGGCGGCGCTGTTCGGCATGGCGTGGGCTGCGGTGCCGGCGGCGCTGCAGGCCTGGCGCGGCAGCCACGTGGTGATCACGACCATCATGTTCAACTTCATCGCGTCGGCGTTCCTGTCGTGGCTGCTGATCAACGTGCTCAAGGAACCCGGCAACATGACGGTCGAGAGCCGCAGCTTCGGCCCGGCGGCGCACGTGCCCGGCGTGCACGAGGTGCTGGCCGCGCTCGGCATCGAGTGGCCGCGCTCGCCGTTGAACCTGAGCGTGCTGCTCGCCGCCGCCAGCGCCATCGTGGTCTACCTGCTGGTCTGGCGCACGCGGCCCGGCTACATGTTGCGCGCGGTGGGCTTCGCGCCCGAGGCGGCGCGCTACGCTGGCATCCGCCCGCGCGCCCAGGTGATGTTCTCGATGCTGCTGTCGGGCGCACTGGCCGGACTGGTGGGCATCAATGAAGTCGCCGGCGTGCACGGCCGGCTGCTGCTCGACTACGTGGTGGGCGCCGGCTTCGCCGGCATCGCGGTGTCGCTGATCGGGCGCAACCATCCGGTGGGCATCGTGCTGGCGTCGCTGCTGTTCGGCGCGCTGTACCAGGGTGGTGCCGAGCTGGCGTTCGAAATCAGCGGCTTCAGCCGCGACATGGTGTTCACGCTGCAGGGGTTGATCGTGCTGTTCTCCGGCGCGATGGCGCAGGTGGCGGCGCCGACCTTGGCGCGCAGCTGGTTCGCGCTCGAGCGGCGCTTCGCGGCGAGAGCGGCGCATGGATGACGTCGCCGTGGGCACGCTGCTCGCGTCGACGCTGCGCGTGTCGACGCCGTTGATCCTGTGCGCGCTGGCGGGTTGTTTCAGTGAGCGTTCCGGCGTGATCGACCTCGGGCTCGAGGGCAAGATGCTGCTCACCGCGTTCACCGCCGGCACGGCGGCCGCGGCGTTCGGTTCCTTGCTGCTGGCGATGGCGCTCGCGCTGGCGGTGGGTGTCGCGCTGTCGATGCTGCACGGCTACGCCTGCGTCAGCCACCGCGGCGATCAGGTGGTGATGGGCATGGCGATCACGATGACCGCCGCCGGCCTCACGGTGGTGCTCGGCATCGCGTGGTTTCATCAGGGCGGTCAGACGCCCGCGCTGCCCGATGCGGTGCGGCTCGCGCCGTGGTTCAGCGCGCCGGCACACTGGTTGAGCGACGCGCCGGTCGGCCTCAAGGCGCTGGCGCTCGCCGTGCTCGGCCACAACGGCCTGGTCTACGTTGCGCTGCTGCTGGTGCCGGTCGTGTGGTGGGTGCTGGCGCGCACGCGCTTCGGCCTGCGCCTGCGCGCTGCCGGCGAGAACCCGGCGATGGTGGATGCCGCGGGCGTGTCGGTGCAGGCACTGCGCTATGCGGCGCTCGCGCTCAACGGCGTGCTGTGCGCGCTCGCCGGCTGCTACCTGGTGCTGGCACAGAACCCGTCGTTCATCCCGCACATGACCGCCGGCCGCGGCTACATGGCGCTGGCCGCGATGATCTTCGGCAAGTGGCAGCCGGTGGGCGCGTTCTTCGCGTGCCTGCTGTTCGGCTTCCTCGATGCGTCGGCGATCCGGCTGCAGGGCGCGCCGTTGCCGCTGGTCGGCGCAGTGCCGGTGCAGGCGATCCAGGCGCTGCCGTACGTGATGACGGTGGTGCTGCTGGCCGGCTTCATCGGTCGTGCCCGCGCGCCCAAGGCCTTGGGTGTACCGTATGCGAAATGAACCCATCCGTGAAGCGGCCTAGCGGCCGCCGACCCTCCAGCGCAGCGAGCCCGGACACAGCCGCCCGGCAGCGCCGGTTGGGCGGTGCTTGCTGGATTCGCCGCGGCCCTGCGGCGCGGCCCGAATGACACAGGCCATCGAGCACGACCTGGTCCGCCTGTTGGACGCCGCGCGCGCGGTGCGCCAGCACGCGCACGCGCCGTACTCGCACTTCGCGGTCGGGGCCGCGCTGCTCGACGAGCAGGGCCGCGTGCACGTGGGCTGCAACGTCGAGAACGCGGCGCTGCCGCAAAGCCTATGCGCCGAGGCGGTGGCGCTCGGCGCGCTGGTGGCCGCCGGTGGGCGCCAGATCCGCGCCGCGGTCGTGGTAGGCGAGGCGCCGCAGCCGGTCACCCCGTGCGGCGGCTGCCGCCAGAAGCTGCGCGAATTCGCGGGCGACGACACGCCGGTGTGGTCGGCCGATGCGCAGGGCTGGCGCGCGCGCCACACGCTGGGCGAGCTGTTGCCGATGAACTTCGGGCCCGAGCACTGGGCACGCGCATGAGCGCAGCGGACGACGTCGCGCGCAGCGCCGAGCGCATCGCCGCCACCGGCTGCCGGCCGCGCATCGCGGTGTTGCTGGGCTCCGGCTGGCGGCCGTTCGCGGAGCGCGTGTCCGCGGCCACGCGGCTGCCCTATGCCCAGCTGCCCGCGTTCCCCGAGCTCGGCGTCGAAGGCCACGCCGCCGAGCTGGTGCTCGGCCGCATCGGCGGCCACGAGGTGGCGGTGCTGGCAGGCCGCAAGCACACCTACGAGAGCGGCGACGCCTCGGTGATGCGCGGCGCGATCGCGACGCTCGCGGCGTGCGGCGCCCAGGTGCTGGTGCAGACCAACGCGGCCGGCAGCCTCGATGGGGCGATCCGACCCGGCGCGCTGATGCTGATCAGCGACCACTTGAATATCGCGCAACGCTCGCCGCTGATCGGCGAACCCGGCAACGCGCGCTTCGTCGATCTGCGCGATGCCTACGACCCGGTGCTGCGCCTGCAGGCGCGCGCGCTCGCCGAGCGCGGCGGCGGCGCGCTGTCGGAGGGCGTGTACGCCTGGATCCTCGGTCCGCAGTTCGAAACGCCGGCCGAGATTCGCATGCTTCAGCAATGGGGGGCTCAGGCGGTCGGCATGAGCACGGTGCCCGAAACGATCCTGGCGCGCCGCCATCGGCTGCGCGTGCTGGCGCTGTCGATGATCACCAACATGGGCTGCGGCTTGCAGGACGAGCCGCTCAGCCACGCGCAGACGCTGGCGGTGGCGCAGGCGGCGCAGGCCCGCGCGGTGCCGCTGCTGGAGGCGATCGTGGCCGGGCTGGAGGTTTGACATGGCGACGCGCACCGTGACCGATGACGCCCGCATCGCGCTGGCGTGCCTCGACCTGACCAGCCTCAACGACGACGACACCGACGCTGTCGTCGACGCGCTGTGCGAGCGCGCGTCCGGGCGGCACGGCCCGGTGGCCGCGCTGTGCGTGTGGCCACGCTTCGCGCGCCTGGCCCGCGATCGGGTGGCGCCCGCGGTGAAGGTGGCGGCAGTGGCGAACTTTCCGGAGGGAACCATCGATGTGCAGCGCACGCGGCGCGAGGTCGGTGCCATCGTGCAGGCCGGCGCGCACGAGGTGGACGTCGTGTTGCCCTACCGGGCGCTGATGGCCGACGACGAGGCCGCGTGCGCGGCGGTGCTGCGCGCTGCGCGCGCCAGCAGTGAAGGGCTGACGCTGAAGGTGATCCTCGAAACCGGTGAGCTGCGCGACCCGACGCTGATCGCGCGCGCCGCACGCCTGGCCCTCGCCGAAGGGGCCGAATTCCTCAAGACCAGCACCGGCAAGACGCCGATCAGCGCCACCCCGCAGGCCGCCGACACGATGCTGCGGGCGATTGCCGCGGATGCGGCGGCGCGCACCCGCGTCGGCTTCAAGGCCTCCGGCGGCATCCGCACGGTCGCCGCCGCTGCCCTCTACATCGACGCGGTCGCAGAGGTGCTGGGCCCCGGCGCGCTGACGCCGGCGCGCTTTCGCATCGGCGCCAGCAGCCTGCTGGCCGACATCGAGGCGGTGTTGAGCGGCGCGCCGCCTACACCCGAGACGCCGCGCGGCACGTATTGACGCGCGGCCGCTACGGCGCCGCGCCGGTCACAGCCGCTCGAACACCGCGGCGATGCCCTGCCCACCGCCGATGCACATCGTCACCAGCGCATAGCGACCGTTGATGCGCTGCAGCTCGTAGATCGCCTTGGTGGCGAGGAACGCGCCGGAGCAGCCGATCGGATGACCGAGCGCGATCGCGCCGCCGTTGGGGTTGGTCTTGTTCAGATCGAGCTCGAGGCCGCGCGCCACCGCGATCGCCTGCGCCGCGAAAGCCTCGTTGCTCTCGATCACGTCCATCTGATCGAGCCGCACGCCGCCCTTCTTGAGCGCCAGCTTCGACGCCGGAATCGGCCCTTCGCCCATGATGTCGTTGGGCACGCCCGCCACCGCATACGACACCAGGCGCGCCAGCGGCTTGTGGCCGGCGGACGCCGCCACCGACGCATCGGCCAGCACGAAAAACGCCGCGCCATCGTTGATGCCCGACGCATTGCCGGCCGTGACGGTGCCGTCCTTCTTGAACGCGGGCTTCAGCTTGGCCAGCGACTCCAGCGTGGTGTTGCCCTTCACATGCTCGTCGGTGTCGAACCTCACATCGCCCTTCTTGGTCTGCTTGACGATCGGCACGATCTGCGACTTGAAGCGGCCTTCCGCGATCGCCGCGGCGGCGCGGCGCTGCGACTCGACCGCAAACGCATCCTGCTCCTCGCGCGTGATCTTCCACTTGACGGCCAGGTTTTCCGCGGTGATGCCCATGTGGCCGACGCCGAACGGGTCGGTGAGCGTGGCCACCATGCTGTCGAGCAGCTTGGTGTCGCCCATGCGCGCGCCGCTGCGCATTGCCGTGGACAGATAAGCGCCGCGGCTCATCACCTCGACGCCCCCGCCGATGCCGTAATCGGCGTCGCCGAGCAGGATGTTCTGCGCAGTGGTCACGATGCCCTGCAGCCCGGACGAGCACAGCCGGTTGACCGCCATCGCCACCGATTCCATCGGCAACCCGGCCTGGATCGATGCGACGCGCGCCACGTACGCGAAGCGGCTCTCGGTGGGAATCGTGTTGCCGACCGTCACGTACTGGATCGCCTTGGGGTCGACGCCCGAGCGCTCGACAGCCGCCTTCATCACGGTGCCGGCCAGCTCGGCCGGCTCGATATCGGACAACGACCCGCTGAATGTGCCGATGGCCGAACGCGCCGCGCCCAACACCACCACGTCACGCTTGCTCATGAATGCTCCTTGCAGTTGTCTGGGCGCCGCACCGCCGCACCGCTGCCATCGGACTGCGGCCGCGCGGTGCCTACACTTGCGCCACGCCAAATTCTCGCTCGATGCCGCCCGCCATGCGCCACCTCGCTGCGATGACCTTGCTGTTCGCCGCGCTGCTGGCCTGCGCGCCGGCGCCGCCACGCCCCAGCGGCCCGGTGGAGGTGAAGATCCTGGCGATCAACGACTTCCACGGCAACCTCAAGCCGCCGCAGGGCGGCATCCGCATTCGCGACCCACAGGACGCGGCCAAGACGGTCAACGTGGCGGCAGGCGGCGCCGAGCATCTCGCCACCGTGCTGCAGGAGCTGCGCGCCAAGAATCCGAATCACATCGTGGTCGCCGCCGGCGACCTGGTCGGGGCCAGCCCGCTGGTGTCTGCGCTGTTCCACGACGAGCCCACCGTCGAAGCGCTGAGCCTGATGGGGCTCGAGGCGAGTGCCGTCGGCAACCACGAATTCGACCACGGCGCGGCCGAGCTGCTGCGGCTGCAGCGCGGCGGCTGCCATCCCACCGATGGCTGCAAGGGTCCGCAGCCGTTCACCGGTGCGCGTTTCCGCTGGCTGGCCGCCAGCACGATCGACACGCGCAGCGGCCAGACGTTGCTGCCGTCGTACCACGTCAAGCGCTTCCAGGGCATCCCGGTGGCGTTCATCGGGCTGACGTTGAAGGACACGCCGCAGATCGTGGTGCCGTCGGGCGTCGCCGGCCTGCAGTTCCGCGACGAGGTGGCCACCGTCAATGCGCTCGTGCCGGAGCTGCAGCGTCAGGGCATCGAGGCCATCGTCGTGCTGATCCACGAAGGCGGTGTGCCCAGCGGCGACTACGACGAGTGCCCCGGCCTGGCCGGTCCGATCGTGCGCATCGTCGAGCAGCTCGACCCCGCGGTCGACCTGGTGGTCAGCGGCCACACGCATCGCGCCTACGTGTGCCGCATCGGCGGACGTCTCGTCACCAGCGCCGACAAGTACGGCACGCTGGTCAGCGAGATCGACCTCGTGCTCGATCCCGCCTCCGGCGACGTACGCGAGGCACGCGCGCACAACTTGATCGTGCGCACCGATCGGTTCGCGAAGGACGCCGCGCAGACGCAGCTGATCGCGCAATACGAGCGGCTGGCCGAGCCGCTGGCCAAGCGCTCGGTCGGCCGCGTCAGCGCGCCGCTGTCGCGCGACGAGAGCGCCGCCGGCGAGATGCCCGTCGGGCAACTGGTGGCCGACGCGCAACTGTCCGCCACCGAAGGCGACGGCGCACAGATCGCGCTGATGAATCCCGGCGGCCTGCGCGCCGCATTGGCTGGCGACAGTGCCGGCCTGGTGCGCTACGAGGATCTGTTCGCGGTGCAACCGTTCTACAACAACCTCGTGACGATCACGCTCACCGGCGCGCAACTGCAGCGTGCGCTCGAGCAGCAGTGGCTGAACCAGCCGCGGCCACGCGTGTTGCAGGTGTCGCGTGGTTTCGGCTACACGTGGGATGCCAGCAAGCCGGCGGGCGAGCGCATCGTGGCGGGCAGCATGCGCCTGAACGGCGCACCGATCGCACCCGAGCAGAGGCTGCGCGTCACGATCAACAGCTTCCTCGCGGGTGGCGGCGACAATTTCAGCGTCTTGAAGGACGGCCGCGACCCGCGCACCGGGCTGATGGACGTCGACGCGCTCGAGCGCTACGTGGCGGCGCACGGCACCCTCGTGCCGGGCGCGGCCGATCGCATCCGGCGCGTCAATTGAGCCACCTCCGATGCGCCTTCGGCGCTTGCCCCGCGAGGGGGCGCCGCCAGTGGCCCGGCAGAGCCGGATCCGCGGCGTCCGCTGGGCTCGCCCCGGGTCCGGCGAAGGTGCGGTCGGCCATCCTCCGACGCTGACATGGGCTCCGGCACGACCTCTTCGATGCGCGCGCAGGAAATCATCGGCGCCAAACGCGACGGCGCGGTGCTCGGCGCGGCGCAGATCGACGCCTTCGTGCGGGGCCTGACGTCGCGCCGCTGGAGCGAGGGCCAGGTGGCCGCGCTGGCGATGGCGATCTGCGTGCGCGGCATGACGCGCGCTGAGACCGTGCAGCTGACGCGCGCGATGGCCGCCTCGGGCCAGCGTCTCGACTGGTCGCGCGCTGGCTTCGGCGCGCCGCTGCTCGACAAGCATTCCACAGGGGGTGTCGGCGACAAGGTGAGCCTGGTGCTGGCCCCGCTGCTGGCCGCCTGCGGCGCAGTGGTGCCGATGCTTTCGGGGCGCGGTCTCGGCCACACCGGCGGCACGCTCGACAAGCTGGAGGCGCTGCCGGGCTACCGCACCACGGTCGATCGCGCGACGCTGCTGCGCGCGCTGCGTGAAGCCGGCTGCGCGATCGTGGGCGCGAGCGCGCGCATCGCGCCAGCCGATCGGCGCCTCTATGCGATTCGCGACGCCACGGGCACCGTCGAGTCGCTGGCGTTGATCACCGCCAGCATCCTGTCGAAGAAGCTGGCGGCCGGCGTGCAGCACCTGCTGCTCGACGTCAAGGTCGGCAATGGCGCGTTCTGCACCTCGCGCGACGAGGCCGCCGCGTTGGCGCACAGCCTGGTGTCGGTGGCCAACGACGGCGGCCTGCCGGCGCGCGCGCTGATCACCGACATGAACTCGGTGCTTGGAACGAGCGTCGGCAACGCGCTCGAGGTGCGCGAGAGCATCGACTTCCTGATGGGCCGCGCGCGCGAGGCGCGCCTGCTGGAGCTGACGCTCGCCCTGGCCGGCCAGCTGCTGCAACTCGGCGGCCTGGCCGCCGATGCGGTCGAGGGCCAGCGACAGGCGCGCGCCGCGCTCGACAGCGGCGCGGCGGCGCAGCGCTTTGCGCGCATGGTGGCCGCGCTCGGGGGCCCACGCGACGTGCTCGAACGCGACGCCACGCTGCTGCCATCGGCCCCGGTGCGGCGGCCGCTGCCGGCACCACGCGACGGCAGCGTCACCGCGATGGACACGCGCGCGATCGCGCTCGCGACGGTGGCCTTGGGCGCCGGCCGGGCGCGTGCCGGCGCTGCGATCGACCCACGCGTCGGCCTGAGCGACGTGCGCGGCATCGGCGCGCACGTGACGCGCGGCGAACCGCTGGCGATCGTGCACGCGGCCGACGACGACGCGGCCGCGACCGCGCTGCGCGCGCTCGCCAGTGCCTGGCACCTCGACAGCCACGCCGCCGCATCGCCGGTCGTCCACGACGTGATCGGTGCGTGAGCGCCCGGCGCGCGACGCCTGTCACGCTGCCGCGCCACGCCGGCGTCGCGCTGCCTAACGCGACGCACAGCGCACCTACAATCGCCGGGCCAGGCCGCCACGGCGGCACTGGCGCACGACAACGAGCGAGGTGCGCATGGAGGAGACCATCAATGCACTGGTGGAGCAGCCGGCGCACGGCGAAGCCGCTGCACGGGCACCGCAAGCGCATCGGCTGGCGTTGCGCTTCGGCGGCACGGGCAGCGAGTACTTCCGCATCTGGATCGTCAACCTGCTGCTGATCCTGGTCACGCTCGGGCTGTACTACCCGTTCGCCAAGGTGCGGCGCCTGCGCTACTTCTACGGCAACACGACGCTCGGCGGTGACGAGTTCGACTTTCACGGCAACCCGTGGAAGATGCTGCGCGGCTTCGTGCTGATGGCCGCCCTGGCGGGCGCGTATGGCCTGGCTTCGCGCGCGTCGCCGTGGGCCGCACTGACCGCGCTGCTGGTCATGGCCGCGATCTGGCCGGCGCTGTTCCGCGCCTCGATGCAGTTTCGGCTCGCCAACACCAGCTGGCGCGGCCTGCGCTTCCAGTTTCACGGCAGCACCGCCGGTGCCTACCGCGCGCTGGTCCCGGCGCAAGTGGCGCTGCTGCTGTACCTCGGCGGCGTGGCGTTCCTTGGCGACGCCGCGCAGGACGGCCCCGCCGCCACGCAAGCGCTGCCGCTGGCGGCATGGGCGATGGGGGCCGGCGCATTGTTGCTGACGCTGCTGGCGCCGTGGTTCTGGTGGCTGATCAAGCGCTATCAGCACCAGCACTACGGCCTCGGACCCTTGCGCACGCAACTGCATTGCCGCCCCGCGGCGTTCTACGGCATGTTCCTGAAGGCCGCCGGCATCGGCTTGTTGTTCGTCGTGCCGGTGGTCGCCGCGTCGGCGGCGGCCGCGATGACGCACAGCGGCATGATGGTGGCGCTGGCTCTGACGATGGTGCTGTACGTGGCTTCGCTGGTGGTGGTGGGTTCGTTCGTCAGCGCGCGCCTGCAAGACCTGGTGTGGTCGCGCACGCGCAGCCGCGGGTTGCGCTTCGCCTCGCGGGTTCCGTTGTCGGCACTGATGCGGCTCACCTTGAAGAACTGGCTGCTGATCGCGCTGACGCTCGGCCTGTACCTGCCCTTCGCGCGCGTGGCGCGCGCGCGCCTGCTGATCGAAGCAATCAGCGTCACGACGCTGCATCCGCCGGCTGCGTTGGCCGCCGCGCTGCGCGGCATGGGCGGCGATGCGGCCGGCGACGCGTCGGCCGACCTGCTCGGATTCGACATCGGGTTGTGACCGAGCGAGCCGTCGCGCCAGCGCTCGCCGCGGAGTACTTCGACGGCCGTTCGGCGCGTGCACACGCGGTGACGCTGACGCTGGACGGCGATGCGCTGCACATCGCCGGCGAAGGCGTCGAACAGCGCGTGACCCTGGCGCGCCTGCGCTGGCCCGAGCGGCAGCGCCACGGTGTGCGACGCATCGAGCTGCGCGACGGCGGCACGCTGCGCTGCCACGACGCTGCGGCATTCGATGCCTTCGCGCGCGCGGCCGGTGCGTCGGACAGCCTGACGGTGCGCGCGCAGCAGAGTTGGCACTGGACGCTGGCGGCCGTGCTGGGGTTGATGGTGCTCAGCGCCGCAGGCTACCGCTGGGGCCTGCCGGCCGCCGCGCGCGCCGCGCTCGCTTTCGTGCCCAGCGCGGTGGACGAGCGCATCGGCGAATCGGCGTACCGCTCGGTGCAGTCGTGGCTGCTGGAGCCGAGCGCGATCGCGGCGCCGCGACAGCAGCAAGTGCAGCACGCGTTCGACGACGCGCTGCGGCGCACCGGTGTGCACGGCACGCCGCCGCGGCTGCGCTTTCATGCCGCGCCGCGCCTGGGGCCGAATGCCTTCGCGCTGCCCGGCGGGGTGATCGTCGTCACCGACGAGTTGCTGCAGCGGCTGGCCGACCGCGACGACCTCATGCTGGGCGTGCTGGCGCACGAGTTCGGCCACGTGCGCCATCGCCACGGCATGCGGCTGCTGGTGCAGACCACGCTGCTCGGTGCCGTGACCGCGGCGGCGCTCGGCGACTTCAGCACGCTGCTGGCCAGCGTGCCGGCGCTGCTCGGGCAGCTCGGCTATTCGCGCGACTTCGAGCGCGACGCCGACGACGAGACGATCGCGGTTCTGCGCGCCAGTGGGCTGTCGCCCGCATTGATGGCCGATCTGTTCGAGCGCCTGCAACGCCGGGCACCGAGCGCAGCGTCGGCGCCGCCGCGGGCGCCATCGGATGCGCGCGACACGGCACCGCGCGGCGAGGCCTCGGACCTGGGCATCGCATTCTCGAGCCATCCCGCCGACGCCGAGCGCATCGCACGCTTCAAGGCCGCGGCCGCGCGCTGAGCGGCAGCGCCGCAGCCGGCACGCGACGTCGCGGCGCCTACAATTCGCCGGGGCGGCGCCCGCAGTGGCGCCGTCGCTGCCGATGCCCCACTCCCCCCTGACCAACCTGTCGCCACTGGACGGCCGCTATGCCGCCAAGCTCGACACGCTGCGCCCGCTGCTGTCCGAATATGGGCTGATGCACCGGCGCGTGCAGGTGGAGGTCGAATGGTTCATCGCGCTGTCCGACGCCGGCATGCCGCAGTTCGCGCCGCTGTCGGCAGCGGCGCGCGAGCGCATGCGCCGCTGGGTGGCCGAATTCGGCGAGGACGACGCGCAGGCGATCAAGAACATCGAGCGCAGCACCAACCACGACGTCAAGGCGGTCGAGTACTGGCTGAAAGACCGCATGCGCGATGATCCCGAGCTCGTGCCGTGCAGCGAATTCGTGCACTTTGCCTGCACCAGCGAGGACATCAACAACACCAGCCACGCGCTGATGCTGCAGAGCGCACGCGAGCAGGTGCTGCTGCCGGCGATCGACCGCATCACTCAGCGGCTCACTGCGATGGCGCACGAGTTCGCCGACGTCGCGATGCTCAGCCGCACGCACGGCCAGAGCGCAAGCCCGACCACGCTGGGCAAGGAGATCGCCAACGTGGCCGCGCGGCTGCAGCGCGCGCGCACGCAGATCGCCGAGGTGCAGCCGCTGGCCAAGATGAACGGCGCCGTCGGCAACTACAACGCGCATGTGGCGGCGTGGCCCGAGTTCGACTGGGAGGGGTTCGCGCGCGGGGTCGTCGAGGGTTCGCTGCGCCTGACGTTCAACCCGTACACGATCCAGATCGAGCCGCACGACTGGATGGCCGAGCTGTTCGACGCAGTGGCGCGCACCAACACGATCCTGATCGACTGGTCGCGCGACGTCTGGGGCTACATCAGCCTGGGCTACTTCACGCAACGGGTGCAGGCGGGCGAGGTCGGTTCCTCGACCATGCCGCACAAGGTCAACCCGATCGACTTCGAGAACGCCGAAGGCAACTTCGGGCTCGCCAATGCGCTGCTCGCGCACCTGTCGCAGAAGCTGCCGATCAGCCGCTGGCAGCGCGACCTCAGCGACAGCACGGTGCTGCGCAACATGGGCGTGGCACTCGGCCATGTGGTGCTCGGCTACGACTCGCTGCAACGCGGGCTGGCCAAGCTCGAAGTCAACCGCGACGCCATCGCGGCCGACCTGGATGCTTCGTGGGAGGTGCTGTCCGAAGCGATCCAGACCGTGATGCGGCGCCACGGCCTGCCCGAGCCGTACGAGCAGCTCAAGGCGCTGACGCGCGGCAAGGCGATCGACGCCGCAGCCATGGCGCAGTTCATCGACTCGCTCGCGCTGCCTGCCGCCGAAGCGGCGCGCCTGCGCGCCCTCACACCAGCCGGCTACACCGGCCTGGCCGCTGCGCTGGCCAGACGCCTGCGCTGACGCACCCGGTTCGCGCATGACCAGCGCCTTCATCGACAAGCTGCTGGCAGCCGAGCGCGCGCACGATTCGCTGCTGTGCGTGGGCCTGGACCCCGAGCCGGCCAAGTTCCCCGGTGCCTGGCAGCACGACCCTGCGCGCATCTTCGACTTCTGCGCCACCATCGTCGATGCCACGCGCGATCTCGTGCTGGCGTTCAAGCCGCAGATTGCCCACTTCGCGGCCAACCGCGCGGAAGACCAACTCGAGCGGTTGATGGCGCACATCCGCAAGGCGGCGCCCCAGGTGCCGGTGATCCTCGACGCCAAGCGCGGCGACATCGGCTCGACCGCCGAGCAGTACGCGCGCGAAGCGTTCGAGCGCTACCAGGCCGATGCCGTGACGCTGTCGCCGTACCTCGGCTACGACGCGATCGAGCCGTACATGAAGTACGACGGCAAGGGCCTGATCCTGCTGTGCCGCACCTCCAACCTTGGCGCGGCGGACCTGCAGGGGCAACGGCTCGACAACGGCATGGCGCTGTACGAGCACATCGCACACCTGGCGCAAGGCGAGTGGAACCACACCGGCCAGCTGGGCCTGGTGGTGGGCGCCACCGCCGCGGCCGAGATCGCGCGCGTGCGCGCCGCCGCACCGACCCTGCCGCTGCTGATCCCCGGCGTCGGCGCGCAGGGCGGCGACGCCGAAGCGGCGGTGCTGGCTGGGTGGCGCGAGCGCGACGGACGCACCACCGGGCCGATCATCGTCAACAGCTCGCGCGCGGTGCTCTATGCGAGTCGCGGCAACGAGTTCGCCGCGGCGGCGCGCCAGGTGGCGCTCGACACGCGCGCGTTGCTCAACCGCGCGCGCCGCACGCGCACGGCGCGGCAGGCCTGAGCCGTCACTTGACGGGCGGCAGCGGGATCATCCCCGGGAACACGTACGCCTGCAGCAGCGCGATCACGCCGATCACCGCGGCGCCGGCGATCGAGTGCCAGAACACCGTGCGGAAGATCGGGCCGAGCGCGTGGGCGCGCTCGCGCTCGTCGTCGTAGCAGGCGGCACACGCCACCATGATCGACTGCGCGTCGATCATCTTGCCCATCACGCCACCGGTGGAGTTGGTGGCGACGATCAGGATCTCGTTCAGGTGCAATTGCTGCGCGGTGATGCGCTGCAGGCTGCCGAACAGCGCATTGGACGCCGTGTCGGAGCCGGTCAGGAACACGCCGAGCCAGCCGAGATAGGCGGCGAAGAACGGGTACAGCGCGCCGGCCCCGGTGAACGCGAGCCCCAGCACCGCATCGGTGCCCGAGTAGCGCGTGAGGAACCCGAGCCCGAGCACCTGCGCGATCACCAGCACCGGGATCTTCATGCGCCGCAAGGTCTCGCGGATCGTCTGCCGCCATTGGGTGGCGCTCAGCCGCAGCACCAGGCCCGACAGCAGCGCGGCCACGAACACGCCGGTGCCGGCGGCCGACAGCCAGTTGATCACGAAGCGCGCGGCCTCCGGCTTGGCGTTGGGTGGCGCCACCGGCGGCGTGCGCTGCACCAGGTTGTGCAGCGCCGGCATGTCCCACGCCGGCAGCGACAGCGTGCCGCCGAACTTCGAGCCGAGCAGGGTGGTCGAGAAGGTGGCGCCGGCAAAGAGGTCGTTGAGCACCTTCTTGAACGCCGGCGTGCCCCACAGCGCGCAGCACAGGATCAGGATCACCCACGGCAGCCAGGCGCAGGCGGTCTGCCGTGCGCTGTAGCGGTATTTGCGGTGGGCGTCGGCCGCCTCGGTGGCGTCGGCGCCGGCACGCGCGACCGCCTCGCGCTCCGAACGCAGCAGGAAGCGCGTCTTCGGATGCCAGACGAAGCGCAGAAACAGCGCCGTGCAGATCACCGAGAACACGCCCGACACGACGTCGGTCATCAGATGGAACTGCTCGGTGCCGGAGGCGAAGTGCTGCATCAGCGCGAACGACACGCCCGCGCACAGCGCCGCCGGCCACACCTCGAACGCCTGCTTCCAGCTGCCGCCTTCCATCTTGACGAAGGTGGCCACCAGCCAGAACGGCACCAGGATGCTGACGAACGGCAACTGGCGGCCGGCCATCGCCGACAGCGTCACCTGATCGAGTCCGCTGACGGCGGCCAGCGTGACGATCGGCGTGCCGATCGCGCCCCACGCCACCGGCGCGGTGTTGGCCAGCAGGTTGAGCACCGCCGACTGAAACGGCCGGAAGCCCAGCCCCACCATCACCGCACCGGCGATCGCCACCGGCGTGCCGAAGCCCGAAGTGCCTTCGATGATGGCGCCGAACGAGAACGCGATCAGCACGCACTGCAGCCGGCGGTCGAACGAGATGTGGACGATCGATTCCTTGACGACCTCGAACTGCCCCGACGTCACCGACATCGTGTACAGGAACATCGCTGCCAGCACGATCCAGATGATGCCGAGGAAGCCCGACAGCGTGCCGAGCACGAACGCCGACGCCGCCGATGCAAGCGGCATCCCGAACGCGATGCAGGCCACAGCGAACGCCATCAGCACGCCGTAGAACGCCGCATACGGCGCCGAAATGCCGAGATGCCGCACGCCGCCGGCATCGCGGTGCGGATGCAGCGCGATGAAGTACAGCAGCGTGAAGATCGGCAACGCCGCCACCAGCGTCGACAAGAACGCGTTGCCGAGCGGGTCGTAGATCTGCTGGTACACGGCGCCTCCTGCCACTGACGAGCCGACGCCACTGTGGCATCGCCGTGACGAGCCGCAAACGGGACCGACCCGTTGCACGCGCCGCGGCGCCAGCAATTGGCGCGCCCGCGCCACGCGTGTTCAGCTGACGTTCAGCCGGCGCGGCGCAAGCGCCCTTTCCGAAAGCTCGATCAGGCGCGCAGCGACGCCAGCAGCGGCATCAGCGGCAGCTCGCGCAGCCGGTGTCCGGTCAGCGCGAAGAGCGCGTTGGCGAGCGCGGGCGCGACCGGCGGCAGCGCAGGCTCGCCCATGCCGGTGGGCGCGGCATCGCTCGGCAACGCATGGGTTTCGATGATCGGTGTCTGTGCCAGCGTCAACAGCGGGTAGTCGGGAAAGTTCTTCTGCTTGACGGCACCGCCTTCGATGTCGATGCGGCCGTACAGCGCCGCACTCAGCCCGAAGATGACCGACGACTCCACCTGCTGTTGCACGCCCTGCGGATGCACGACGATGCCGCAATCGAGCGCACACACCACTCGGTGCACGCGCGGCTGCTTGCCGGCCAGCGACACCTCGAGCACCTGCGCGACGATGCTGCCGAAGCTTTCGTGCAGCGCCAGGCCCCGTGCGCGCCCGGCTGGCAGCTTCTGTCCCCAGCCGGCGCGCTGCGCGGCCAGGTTCAGCACCGCGGCGTGGCGCGGCCGCTGACGCAGCAGGTCGAGGCGAAACCTCAGCGCGTCGACGCCGGCAGCGTGCGCCAGTTCGTCGATGAACGATTCGGCGAAGAACGCGTTGTGCGAGTGCCCCACCGAGCGCCAGTTGCCGATCGGCACGCCGCTGTGGGTGGCGACGTGCGCGATGCGCTGGGGCTCGATTGCGTACGGCAGGTCATACAGGCCTTCGACCGTCGTCTTGTCCGGCGCATCGAACGGGCCGGCGAGCGCCGGCAGCGCGCGCTGCATCCAGCGCGGCTCGAGCGCGTCGCCTGCACTGTGCGCCTCGAATGCGCTGACGCGACCGTCGGCGCCGATGCCCGCACGCAGCAGCGCGACGCCTGCCGGGCGGTAGAAGTCATGCGTGAAATCTTCTTCGCGCGACCAGTTCAGCTGCACCGGCCGGCCCGCGGTCTCGAGCGCGACGCGCACTGCCTGCGCGACGACATCCACCTCGAGCCGGCGCCCGAATCCGCCGCCCAGGTAGGTGACGTGCAGCGTCACCGCCTCGGGCGCCACGCCGGCCACCTGGGCGGCGGCGTCGCGCGCCAGCCCCGGCACCTGCGTGGGCGCCCACACCTCGACGCGGCCGTCGCGCACCCGCGCCGTGCAGTTCATCGGCTCCATCGTCGCGTGCGCGAGGTAAGGCGCGCGGTACAACGCATCCACGCGTTTGGCCGCGCCGGCCAGCGCAACCCGGCTGTCGCCGCGGCTGTGGAACGTGAAGCCGCCGTCGCGCAGCTGCGCAGCGCGCGCGGCGGTCTCCAACGCGGCTTCGATGCGTTTGGAGTCGAGCGGACCGCTGGGCGGCTCACGCCACTGCACCGGCAGCGCGCGCGCCGCCTCGCGCGCGTGCCAGGTGGTGCGCCCGACCACCGCGAGCGCGGCGTCGGCGCCGCCGAGCGGCGGCAGCCGCACGACGCGCTCGACACCGGGGCGCTGCAGCGCCGCGCCGACATCCACCGTGCCGATCGAGCCGCCGAGCATCGGCGCATGCACGACGCTGGCATACAGCAGCCCCGGCAGCCGCACGTCGAGGCCGAACACCGCGCGGCCATCGCATTTGGCCGCCAGATCGACGCGCTGCGCAGGCTTGCCGATCACGCGGAAATTCGCGCGCGACTTGAGCGTCACGTCGCCCGGCGGTGACAACGCCGCCTGGGCGGCGAGCTCGCCATAGTGAGCACGCGGCCCCGACGCATGGCTGACGGCACCGTCTTGCACCTCGAGCTCGGCCACCGGCAACTTCCAGCGCAGCGACGCCACGCCGAGCAGGCGCGCGCGCGCGGTGGCCGCAGCCAGGCGCAACGGCTCCCAGGCGTCGGCCACGCTGGCCGAGCCGCCGGTGATGTTGATGCCTAGCTCGCGCGCAAGCTTCAGCGTGACCCAGCGCGCACCGCGAAAGAAGGCCGTCTCCTGCCCCGGTTCACGGTCGTCGCCGTGAAACGGCAGGAAGCCGACGAAGCTCTCGGCGCTGCCGAAGATCGCGTCGTGCCCCGCCTGCTGCAGGCGCACGCGCTCGAGCGGCACATCGAGCTCTTCGGCCACCAGCATCGCGAGTGCGGTGTGCACGCCCTGGCCCATCTCGCTGCGATTCATCGCCAGCACCACCGTGCCGTCGCCGGCCACCTTGATCCAGCCGTTGAGCGCGACCTCGCCGGTCTGCGACGACCACAAGCCAGCCTGCCCCAGGCGGCTGCGTGGCGGCAGTGCGCCCCAGCCGACCAGCAGCGCACCGCCGGCTGCGGCCCCGGTGAGCAACAGGCTGCGTCGCTTCACGGCTTGCTGGGGCGCCGGCGTGGCGCGAGCTGGCGCGCCGCCGCCTTGATCGCGCTGCGCACGCGCGGATAGCTGCCGCAACGGCACAGGTTGGTGATCGCCGCGTCGATGTCGCCATCGCTCGGCTCGCGGTTGGCCTCGAGCAGCGCGGCCGCCGCCATCAACATGCCGCTTTGGCAATAGCCGCATTGCGGCACCTGCTGCTCGACCCAGGCTTGCTGCAGCGGGTGCGGGCCGCCGGGTCCGGCCAAGCCTTCGATGGTGCGCACCCGCTTGCCTTGCAGCGCCGACAGCGGCGTCACGCACGAACGCACCGGCTCGCCGTCGACTTGCACGGTGCAGGCGCCACAGGCGGCGACGCCACAGCCATACTTGGTGCCAGTCATCTGCAACACGTCGCGCAGCACCCACAGCAGCGGCATGCTCGGATCGGCCAGCGCGTCATCGACGCTGACCGTGCGGTCGTTGATCGTCAGGTTCATTGCAGCACGGTGGGGCGGGGCATTGTCGCGCGCGCCCGACCCGCCTGCGAGGACCAGCGTTGCAACGCGTCACAAAGATGCGCAGTGCTGCCGGAAACGCCGCCCGCCTGCACCGCCACGCGGCGACGCGGTTTTCAGTCGAGCTCGACCTCGCTGTGCACCGCGCCGGCGCGGTCGGCGCGCGCGCTCACGACGAGGCGCGTGCCGCGCGGCGCGCGCACCACCCACTCGGCCACCGCTCGGTCGGCGGTGACGTCGCGGTTCGGCAGGAAGGCCTGCAACGAGCTCTTCGTCGCGTGCCCCGCCAGTTGCGGGCCGATGATGCGCGGCTTGCCGCCCACCACTTCGCAGCCCTCGGGCAACCTTAGATCGAACACCACGCCGCGCACGGTTTTGCGCTCGAGCGCACGCGCGCTGATGTAGGCCGGCAGGTAGCCTGCATTGGCCACCGCAAAGCGTACGCGCCAGGTGTCGGGCCCCAGCGCGCGCACCTCGGTGCGCAGCACCTCGAGCTTGGGCAGGCTCAGCGCCAGCTGGGTCAGCCACGGCGGAAAGCGCGCCGCTTCGCGCTCGCGCAGGTGCGGCGGCGGGTTGCGCCAGTAGTTCAGGCGATCCCAGCCGCCGAGCTCGACGGGGCCCAATTGCGGATGCAGAAACGGATACCAGGTGATGTGGGCCTGGCCGTTGCAATGCGCATCGCTCCAACGCAGCAGCTTGAGGTCGTCGGACGCCGGGTGCTCGCGGTACCAGTGGATCCAGTCGTAGTCGGTGATGCCGGCTTCCTTGTTGGGTGCCCAGATCTCGACCGTCCAGAACAGCGAGCCCATGTGTTCATACAGCCAGTCCTGCGTGCCGCTGATGACCTCCTTCGGGTGGTAGCGAAAGTCTTCGTAGATGCTGATCGCCGGATAGCCGGTGAGCTTCTCGCCGAGCGCCGACAGGCGCTTGTAGATCCACAGGTCCTCTGGCGTCATGTCGTCGTCCGACTGCGTGCCCATCGGCCGAAGGATCACGCCCGAGTGGGTGTGGAAGCTGACGCCGGCGCCGATGTTGGGGTGCCTGACGATGAAGTCGACCATCGCACGCACTTCGGGCTCGCTGGTCGGATACGGGCCGGCGCCGACCTGCTCGAACTCCTGCCGCCAGTACGACGGGAAGTTGCGATTCAGGTCGAGCCCTTCGCGGTCGGGGTTGACCCGCACCTGCAGGCCGTCGAAGTTGGTGAGCGTACCCTCGGGCATCACGCGCCAATAGCGACCGCCGAACTCGCCCGGTTCGCGCGGGATCATCAGGCGCGGATCCTCGGGGTGGCTCTTCCACGAACCGTGCGGGTCGGGCATGCGCATGAACAGCACACGGCCGTCGCCGTCGACGTCTTCGATCGTCAACCCGTCGATCGCCGGCTCGTCGAATGGATACGGCCGCGTCGACGAGCGGATGTAGCGCGGCCGGTCGGCGAGCGCCAGTTCGGCGCCGTCGGGGTTCAGGCGCGGGCACAGGTACACCACGCGTGTGTCGAGCAGCTGGCGCGCCTGCGCATCGTCGTCCACATAACCACGCAACAGATGGTGCATCCAGTACAGGCAGGCGGTGCTCGCGGTCAACTCGCCGGCATGGATGTTGCCGTCGCACCAGAACGCCGGCTTGTCGGTGTCGGTGCCGGTGCCTTGCTGCGTCAGCACCGCAACCCAGATGTCGCGCCCCTCGTGGCTCTTGCCGAGCGACGCGATGCGCACCAGATCGGGCCGCGCATCGGCGTAGTCGTGCAGCAGGCGCGTCAGCTCGGCGTGCCGATAGAAGACGTCGAAGCGGGGAATGGGCAGTTCACTCATTCGAGACGAGTGCGGCATCAGCGGGAATCATCGAAGTGTCGCAGAGCGCCTGCCAGCGGCCGAAGCGCCGCGCACTCGTGCAAACCCGCTCACCCCCTCAGACGGGTGAACCCTGCACAAACACGCGCAACTCGCCCGGTGCCATCGTGCGCCACGGCTCGCCGGCGGTCAGCGGCTCGGTGGCGACGATCGTCACCTTGTCACTCGGCGCGGCCAGGGTCGCGAAGTCGACGCTCAGGTCTTCGTCGGCCAGCCGCGCATGCGCGAACGGATGCCGCCGTTGCAGCCAGTGCAGCCGCGTCGAGCCGTGCGCCCACAGCGCCTGGCCGTTGGACAGCAGCAGGTTGAACGCGCCGTGCGCGGCCGGGTGCGGAAGCAGCTCGGCCAGGGTGCGCGTCAGCTCATCGATGGTTGGCACGGCGGCGTGCGCCTTGGCCAGCTCCTGCATCAGCCAGCACAGTGCACGCTCGCTGTCGGTGTCGCCGACGGGACGAAACGCCGCGTGCAGCCGCGGCTGGAAGTGCTTCAGGTCGCCGTTGTGCGCGAACACCCAGTAGCGCCCCCACAGCTCGCGCATGAACGGGTGCGTGTTCTCCAGTGCCACCCGGCCCTGCGTGGCCTTGCGGATGTGCGCAATGACGTTGTCGCTCTTGATCGGGTAGCGCTTCACCAGCTCGGCCACCGGCGATTCGCGCGCGCTGTGGTGGTCGACGAACAGCCGCACGCCGCGGTCTTCGAAGAACGCGACGCCGAAGCCGTCCTTGTGCTCTACCGCGCGCGTCGCCAGCCCGGTGAACGAGAACATCACGTCGGTCGGCGTGTTGGCGTTCATGCCGAGCAGCTGGCACATGGCACTTGCCTGGAAGCTCGCGTCAGCGCGTCGGCCACAGCACACGCAGGACGCCGCGCACGGTGACCAGGCTGCCCGGGTTGCTGGTTTCTTCGAGCACGCCGGCCATGCGCTGCAACAGGTACGGGTGGTGTTTGGCGCGCCATATCAGCAGATCGGCCAGCCACGGGTGCTCATTGACGCGGTTGGCGCGCTCGTACAAGTCGAAGCGCGGCTTCAGTGCGGCCATCGCCGCCTCGTAAGGCGCGTGCGCAGCATCGAACGCCGCCACGGCGCTCGCCGCAGGTGCGGCCGATTGCGCCTCGATCAGCGTGCTCGCCGCGAGCATGCCGGTTTCCAGCGCCTTGCCGATGCCTTCGCCCGTGAACGCGTAGGTGCTGCCGGCGGCCTCGCCGGTGACCAGGATGCCGGGGCGCGTCAGCGTTGCGCCGTCGAGCGAGCAGCGCAGCGGCGCACCCTTCAGGTCGCCCTGCGACGTGCCGGTGCGCACCAGGTCGCGCGCCGGTGGGTAGACCTCGCAGAACGCGGCGAACATCTGGCGCAGGTTGACGTCGCGCATCGTCTGGCGACCGTCGCGCAGCTTGGCGTGGCTGTCGATCAGTCCGACACCGATGTTGAACACCCCGCCGGGGCACGGAAAGATCCAGCCGTACCCCCTGCTCAGGCGCTTGTGCCACACCACTTCGAGCTCGGTGATGCGGCCGCTCATCGCCGGGTTGTGCACGTAGCCACGCAGCGCCACTGCGCTCGGCGCGCGGCGCTGGCACAGTCCGGCCGCGATCAGGGCCTGCGGCACGGCGCCGGTGGCCAGCACCACCTGGCGCGCGCGCACGTCGTGCGTCGTGTCACCTGCGCGCAGCCGCGCCCCGACCACGCGCTCGCCCTCGAGCAGCGGCCGTTCGAAGCGCAACGGCGCAAGGAACGCTGCGCCAGCACGCTGCGCGGCGCGACACAGGATGTCGTCCAGCTGGCGTCGCGGCAACACCGCGAGACGCCCGGGCACGTCGATGCGGCCGCCGCGCGGACCCACGCAGCTGACGTGGCGCATGCGTTGAGCTCGCGCCATCACCTCGTCGTGCACACCCAGGCGCTGCAGGGCCGCGTGCGCATCGGGGATCAGTCCGTCGCCGCACACCTTGTCGCGCGGGAACGCCTGGGCGTCGGCCAGCACGGTGTCGATGCCTGCGCGCGCCAGCCGTTGCGCGCAGGCGCTGCCCGCCGGGCCGGCGCCGACCACGAGCACGTCACAGGTGGCGGGAACGGAAAGGGAGTCGGCCATCGGTGCAGCGCGCGGTGCCACAACCGGCGTGGCCAGTCCATTGTAGGCACCGCCTGAGCGCGAGCGCCGCACGGCGCGACGGCATGCGCCGCCTCAGCG
>Ga0268264_10001073_pt1 | contig 27188 bp, 30 predicted proteins | sample KBSSwiS32_FD_190357 | JGI IMG/M metagenome (GOLD analysis project Ga0268264, IMG submission 190357) | Switchgrass rhizosphere microbial communities from Kellogg Biological Station, Michigan, USA - KBS Switchgrass S3-2 (SPAdes) (version 2) | ecosystem: Host-associated > Plants > Roots >...
CGACCATCACTATCAGGCCGACCAGATAGTTGGGTAGGAGTTGGCGAACCAAAAATGCACGGAAAGATTTTTTACTCGCAGACCAGATTTCAAAAAATGGAGCGAGCGATGCCTCCAGACCAAGGTCAATGGCAGTGGCTGCAAGATAGATACAGGAAAAAAATGTACCTATGAGTCCGAGCATAGAGAGAGAGGCGTGCTCGAAAAGAGCCCACTGGTGGACCATCATTATGGCATTATAAAGAAGCGATTCGACTGTGTTCCAGGCGAGGCTTTTTGAAAATTTGTGTTCTACTTTGCTCATGATATGGCTTTTGTTTTTAGATCTCCCTGTTTTTTAGTATACCGTCTCTATTTAAAAAGCCCATTTTTCATCAGGGCCTTTCCCCCGTCTGGTAGGTGAAAAATAGATAATTTTATGGTATCATTTCTGAGCGGGTAAATATTTTCTCCTTTTGGTGTGGGCTTTTCCAACCTAGAAAAAAAGGGGAAACGTATGTTTTCCGTGGACCAAAAAGTCGTGTATCCTGGGCATGGCGTTGCAGTAATAGAGCGTATTGTTGAAAAATCAATTGGTGGATGTCCAACTCGTTTCTTTGAATTAAAATTTTTAAGTAAAGACATGACCATTTTGGTGCCAGTCGATAATGCGCCATCTGTGGGTCTTCGAGAATTGAGCTCTTCAGACGTGGTACAACGGGTACTTGCTATGCTTTCCAAGTCTAATGAAGGCGTTCAAGGTGAAGCTGCGCTTGCAAATTGGAATAAGAGAAACAAAGATTATCAGGGCAAAATTCGTAAGGGAGATCTGAAGGAAATCTGTGAAATTTATCGCGACCTTAAACAGATTGAAAACTTTAAAGAGCTTTCCTTCGGAGAAAAAAATTTGCTCGCGCAAACAGAAGCGTTGCTTGTGGAAGAAATTGCCCAAGCAGGCAACATCAGTGACGATCGTGCTATTGAAATCTTGAGGACTCATGTTGCACCAATCAGCAGAGCTCGTGCAGGACTGAGTCGGGAGATTCAGAAGTAGTTCGGTGGTTATATTAGGGGGTTAGAATCATAATGTCTGGTGCTCAAAGCGCCCGTCGGCTTGTTGTGATCTATGGGCCAACTGCTGTAGGAAAAACGGCGGCCTCGTATGCTGTTGCACAATGCATTCCAGTTGAAATAATCAACATGGATGTTGGTCAACTGTATGCCCCTTTTTCTATCGGTACGGCAAAGCCTGACTGGCAGAATGAGCAGGTTCCTCATCATCTTTTTGATGTGATTGACGAGCCGCGTGATTTTACTGTAGTTGAATATCGCAACGCGGTTCTGAAATTGATTGATGAGATTTGGCAGCGCGGGCGCACTCCATTGCTCGTTGGCGGCTCCGGGTTCTATCTGAAATCACTTCTTTTTCCTCCTCAAGTTGAACAAACCTCATCTGGTATTCACAAATCCCACACGGGCACGTGGCAGGAGCTGCATGAAATTGATCCTGATCGTGCGCAGCAGATTAAAAAAAGCGATCAATATCGTATCGATCGCGCACTTACCATTTGGCATGAAACAGGCAAGAAGCCTTCCGAATATGAACCGGTATACGATCCACCAGCGTCTATGACCATCATTCATCTCACGCGTGATCGTGAAGAATTATACAATCGAATCAATAGTCGGGTTGATGGCATGATTGAGGAAGGATGGCTGGAAGAAGTGCGCGCTTTGGTGAATACTGAGTGGGCTTCTTTTATTAAACGTAAAAAATTAATTGGCTATAATGAACTGATCGATTATATTTCTCAAGATGGACTTTCCCTACCAATGATTCTTGAGAAAATTAAAAAAAGGACACGAAATTATGCAAAGCGACAAGAAACTTTTTGGCGCATGCTTGTGCAAAAAATAAGCGTTGCACAAAGGGAATATGCCGGGTCGTGCCACATACAGACCGTGAATGTGGACTTGACTTTACAGGACGTTTCTTTAAATATAGAACAGCTTTTGAGTGAGTGTGGTCATCTTTAAAAGAGTGGTACGTTAATGGCAGATTTTTTTAATAACAATGAAAATCGAGATGCGTCTTCATCCGGTTGTTCAAAAAATTCATCGCTTTGTATTTCCAAGCGGCATGCAAGCCTGTTTATGGCAGGATTCTTGGCGCTCTTTTTTTTCACCTTTATCACGGGATACTTCTGGGGAAAACGAACGGCAGTTGAACAATTAACAAGCAAAATAGAGGAAGAATTACTTGCAGATCAAATTCACAGTTCATTCTACAATATGCAAGAAAGAAATCCTGCTCCGCGCGCCATAATTGATCAACCAGAAGAAGTGCCGCCTGTTGCTTCGGAGCCAGAAGCTGAAGAAATCGAGGAGCGTGTAGAGGTTCGCCAAGAGCCAGGGGCGGGCATCAAGCAAGCGCTTGGCCAAAACACAAATTCTGATCTTTATTTTGCCCAACTGATTGGATTTGGTACGCAGTTAGCTGCAAATGGCTTTGTGCAACGCGTATCGAAAGATCTTCCCGTTGAGGTGAAAAAACGTACGAGCCAAACAGCGCGAGGAAAAACGCGCACATGGTATCAAGTAGTTACCAAGCCATATTCTAATAAAAATGAATTGGCTGCTTTAGTGAAAAAAGTTTCAAATAAAGAACGTCTTAATGGTGTGCAAATAGTCACCTGCTAATTGAGAAAGGCATCAGGAATGATAACTGACATTCGTAAGCAACTTCAAACTCGAGCTGTTCGAGGCGTGATTCTTATCATGTTTTTTGGTATTGCTGGAGTTTTCACTCTCCCTTCCCTGTTGCGTAAGGGGTTTGTAGATAGCAAACCTTGGGTTGCGCAAATTGATGGAAACTCAATTGGATATGATGAATTTAGAACTGAATTACTCGAAAAACGAGACCAGCTAGCGGCCATTCGCGCTCAGTATGGTGAGTATGCGGATATTTTGTTCGCCTCTATGGGTATTAATCCAGATCCACAAATCTTGGCAGCTGATTCTTTGATTCGCGGCGCGCTTGTTACGCAAGCCGGAAAAGCAGCGGGTCTTGAGCTGCATACTGACTTTATTGCTGATCAAATCAGAAATAAAAATCGTGATGTGTTGGCGTTGATTCCACCATATGCATTGGATGCAAATGGCAATGTCGATCAGAATATTTTACGTGAGTATCTTGCACGGCGCGGTATGACCATTGCAGAATTTGAGCAGCGCTTGGAGCAGTTGCTCATGCGCAGAATGGTGAGCGAGCTTGTTGTTGTATCGGTGCATGTTCCCCGTTTTGAAGTTGAACAGCAACTGATTACCAATTTTGCACCAAAACGCTTTTCAGCACTGCATTTCTCTCTCGACTCTTTTGTCGCGGATGAGAAGAAAAAGGCAGTAAGTGAGCAGGATCTGCAGGCTTACTATGATCGCCAAAACCAGCAATACAAGCGGTATTGGGTTCCTGAGAAACGTGATGGCATTCTATGGAAATTCGAGCCAAGCAATTATGGAATTTCTATCAGCGATAAGCACATTGCTCAATATTACGATGATTATAAAACACGTGATTTTGTGCTAGAACCGGCTAAGATTCAGGTTCGCAGAATTTTCTTCCGCGTCACTGATCCAAGCGCATTGCAAGCAACCTACGCAAAAGCGCAAGAAGTGCTTAAGCAAGTAACGGCTGATCCAGCTTCATTTGCCAAAGTTGCAAAAGAAGTTTCTCAGGATGAAAGCACGGCGAAAAATGGTGGATTGATGCCATTTTTTGCCCGTGGGCAACAGGATCAGAATTTAGAAAAAGCAGCATTCCTCTTGAAAGAAGAAGGCGACATTTCTGGCATTATTCAAACAGAAAAAGGCTTTGATATTCTTCAACGCGGCGACCGCAGAAAAGCGACCTATAAGCCATTGAAGGATGTTGAGGGCGATATTAGAAAAAGCCTGACGCAAAAAGAATTTGTTCGTCTCTTTACCCAAGATGTGAAACAGTTGACCAACCAGGCCAAAGCAAGTACGGCTTCTTTGGATTCTTTCGTGGCTGAAAAAGGTGGCAAAAAACAGGCTATTCGTGGCATGTCCAAAGACGACTCTGTACGTTCAAAAGCTCTCTTTAATCTGAAAAAAGATGGCTTAGGTTCTTATTTGGATGATGGTGCTGGCTATGTGATATTGGCTGGCGATATTGAAAAGAGCCATGTAGCGCCATTTGAAGACGTGAAGAATGCCGTTAAGGATGATCTCTATACTGAACGCGCAATTCAGAATGTTAAGGAACAGATGACCAAGGCTCAGGAATTGGCAAAAGAAGCACCATTGGCAAGCTTCAAAGGTCAGTTCAATGCTCGCCTGGAAACGGTTCCATTTGTGGACCCAAGCAATGAGGATGCGGTGAAGGTTATCCAAGAGAAAGGATTGCCTGCTGGTCGCATGCTTGCCCTTGAGCGCGTGGGCAGTATAGTCGCTGGACAGACTCCAGAAGGTGGCGTTATAGTCCGCCTGGATGAAATCAAGTCAGTTGACAAAGAGAAATTAGAAGAAAAAGCAAAAGAAGCGCGTGCCAATTTAGAGGCGCAAAGATTCCAGTTAACAGTGGAAGGCTTTATTGCTTCTTCTTATAGAAATGCTACAATTAAAATGAACGAATCGCTTCTGGGAATCGCTTAAAATAATACAATATGAAAAATCAAACTAAAAAAACAGAAATAAAGCCTACCGCCGCTGTCGAGGCAGTGGAAGCTTCAAAGCGTAAAGTGCTTGAAGTAACTTTTGCTCAAATCGATAAGCAATATGGTAAAGGCGCTGTAATGATGCTTGGTCAAGCGACCAACACCAATGTTAAAGCTATCTCGACCGGCTCAATCCTGATCGATCAAGCTATTGGAATAGGTGGTTTGCCATGTGGTCGTATTGTTGAAATATACGGTCCAGAAGCTTCGGGTAAAACAACGCTAGCTATGCAGGCAGTTGCCCAGGCGCAAGCGCTGGGAGGCATCTGTGCCTTTATTGATGCGGAGCATGCTTTGGATCCAAACTATGCGGCATCGATAGGCGTGAACGTTGATGACTTGATCGTCTCGCAGCCAGATTATGGCGAACAGGCTCTTGATATTGCAGAGATGCTTGTCAGGTCTGGAGCAATTGATATTATCGTGATCGACTCGGTGGCAGCTCTGGTGCCAAAGGCTGAGCTTGAAGGCGAAATGGGAGATTCCCATATGGGCTTGCAAGCTCGATTGATGTCTCAGGCGCTTCGTAAACTGACGCCAGTGGTTCATAAATCGAACACCGTACTCATATTCATTAACCAGATTAGACAGAATATCAGTGCGATGGCCTTTGCTCCGAAAGAAACAACAACCGGTGGTAAGGCGCTTAAGTTTTATGCATCCCTACGGCTTGACGTTCGCAGAATAGCGGGACTTAAAAAAGGTGAAGAACACATTGGTAATCGCCTGCGCATTAAAGTTGCCAAAAATAAGATGGCTCCGCCATTTAAAGAAGTTGAAGTTGATTTGTTGTTCGGCAAAGGCATTAGCCGAGAGCTTGATATGCTCGACGCTGCTTTGCAGTACAATGTGATTATTAAATCTGGATCTTGGTTCTCATACAACGATGATAAGTTGGGACAAGGACGAGAACAAGTTGCGGAATATTTGATGAACAATCCTGAAAAAGCGAATGAATTATTCGCAAAAATTAAGGATGTTATAAAGGCAGCCGTACCTCATTAAGAGTTGCTGCTGTGTGTGGAAGAAGCTAGGATTTAACCAATAGAGATTTAGCTTTGAAAAATAGTAAAAATACTAAAGAAATTCGAAGAGAGCCTGCTCCGTTAATCAATGATAGAATACGCGCCCCGCGTGTTCAGCTCATTACCAGTGATGGTGAAAACATTGGGATCATTGATCGGGATAGAGCGCTTGTAATGGCTCGCGAAGCTGAGCTTGATCTTGTTCTGCTTGCAGAGCAAGGCAGTGAAGGCGTTCCTGTAACCAAGATTATGGATTACGGGAAAATGATTTATGAGAAAAAGAAGAAGCAGAACGAAGCTAAAAAGCATCAAAAAGTGATCCAGGTTAAGGAAGTTAAGTTTCGTCCAAAAATTGGTGAGCATGATTATCAAACCAAGATGAATCAGGCTGTTCAGTTTTTGAAAGAAGGCAAACGAGTTAAGGTGACACTTGCGTTTCGTGGTAGAGAAAACATCACGAAAGACGAACGTGGCGCAGAACTCTTTAAGCGAATAGATGAGACATTTACTCTACATGGATTGCATGACAGTCTTGTGACAGAACAGGATTCACGTCTTGGACAATTCTGGTCACGTGTTTATTACCTCAAATAATTGTCTGGGATTATAGAATGCCAAAAATGAAAACAAACTCATCTGCAAAGAAGAGATTTTCCAAGTCCGGTGGTAAAAAAGGCCTTTTCAAGCGCGCGAAAGCTTACCGTCGTCACTTGCTGACAAAAAAATCGCGTAAAACGAAACGTGATTTAAGAAAAACAGGATACTTCACCAAAGGCGATGCAAAACATATCGCAGCTTTGTTGCCGTATTAAAATTAACAACGTTATTTTGTGAAATTTAGGATTATACAATGACTCGTATTAAACGTGGTATTCAGGTAAAAAAACGTCATAAGCGTTTACTAAAAAAGACCCAAGGCTTCTGGGGACAACGTAAAAATATTTTCCGTCGCGCAAAAGAAACTTTGTTGCGAGCATGGGCGTTTGCGTTCAAAGGTCGTAAGCTTAAAAAACGTGATATGCGCGGATTGTTCATTACGCGTATTGGCGCTGCAGCTAAACAAAATGGCATGTCATACAGCACGTTTATGAGCGGCCTGAAAAAAGCTGATGTTAAATTGAACCGTAAAATGTTGAGCCAAATTGCAGTCTATGATCCAAAAGCATTTGCAACATTGACTGAAATCGCACGCGGGTAGTTGTTTTTGAGCGATTCTTGACACCGCTAATTCGGCGCAATTAAATTGGGTATGAACCTGATAAAAAAAGGATACCAAATGGATGCGCTAAGAGTTTTAGAGCATAAAATTACGGCATTGGCGGCCCTAGTCAAGGATATGAAATCTCAGAACGGACAGTTGCATGCTGAAAATGCACGGCTATTGGCAGAAAGTGTCGATTTAAAGGCAGAGAATGCCCGGCTGGCTGAGGAAGCGGGTCAACTATCAGCAAAATTGGAAACGATGGAGGGGTCTATGCTCATGGGCTTTGAGCAGCTTAATGTTATGTCTAAGGAAAAAGAACTGACAAAAGTTGTTGTGGATGACCTGATAAGAAGTATTGATTCCCTCGTTAAGCGTGAAAATCAACAATGAAAAATGAACGTAGAAGCTACAAAGTTACTATTTTCGGCGATGAATATGCTCTCATGTCGGATGAACTAGAAGAGCATATGGCGCAAGCAGCATCACTCGTTGATATTGCGATGCGAGAAATCGATCAAAGTGCGCGTATTGGCAATTCCAAAAAAGTAGCTGTTTTGGCAGCCATGCGCATCGCGAGCAAATTGTTGCATCTACAGCGGGACGTTGAAAAGAATAGGCAGCGGGAATATGAACTTGCTTCTCGAATAGAAGAAGACATACTGTCGCTTGTTCCATAAAGCAACGTAGTAAGGTGCCCCCAAAAGTGCCTTATTTTAGTTTCTGATATTTGTTTTGGTATGTTACCTAGCGATCCTTACTTTTATAAAGTTGGGATTGCTTCTTTTTTTTATATTTTCAGCTTCTCCACTGCAACTGCCAGCCAGACCTAGGACTGGGTCTGTGCGTGTTTAACGATAATTGTGATAGGCAGTTTTTATGAAGCAAACTTAAATCTAGTAGGATAAGCATGATAATAGGATTGCAGGCAGGACTGGTATTGCTTGCGGGTTTTATCTCAGCAGCCGCCATCTTTTTCTTGTGGTATGCGCAACGTAAAATAGTTGTAGCGCACCGCACATTAAAAGAGTCGGAAGATCGCTGGGAAGACGCAAAGCGGTCCATTGATACTGAGCGGCGTGAAGCCTCTCTTAAGCTCAAAGATGAAATGTATCGTAAGCGAAAAGAGTTCGAGCTTGAATTAAAGCGCGAGCGTCTAGAGCTTGATCGATTGCAGAATAAGTTAACGAGCAAATACGAACATATTGAATCTCGTGAAAACAAACTGGATGAACAGCGGCGTGAGTTGCAGCAAAAAGAACGTGAAATGTTACGCGTTGAAGATTCTTTGCGTGCAAACGAAGCAAAGTTGAAAAAGCTGTATGACGAGTTGATTAGCAAGCTTGAACAAGTTAGCAATATGTCGAAAGACGAAGCGAAAAAAGCTTTGGCTGAAACTATTGAGGCTGAAGTTAATCTTGCGAGCCAGAAATGGATTCAAAAAGTTGAAGAAGATACGCGGCAAAAAGCGAAGCAAAAATCGACTGATATCATTGTTTCGGCAATGCAACGCTATGCTGCTGATCAAGTGACTCCGCACTCATCTGGGGTTGTCCACTTACCAAGTGACGACATGAAAGGTCGCATCATTGGTAAGGAAGGTCGTAATATTAAAGCGCTTGAAATGGCGACTGGTATGGAATTTGTGATCGGTGATTCTGCGGATATTACCGTGTCTGGTTTCAATCCAATTCGCCGTGAAGTTGCGCGTCGTACTCTTGAACGCTTGATCGCGGATGGCCGTATTAATCCATCGCGTATCGAAGAAACAGTAGAACTGTGCGAAAAAGAAATTGAAGAAGCGATAGAAGAGTATGGAAAAGAGGCTGTGCTGGAATTCAACCTGCAGAGTGTTCATCCAGAAATCGTAACATTGCTTGGTAAGCTTAATTTTAGAACAAGCTTCTCTCAAAATGTGTTGCAACACTGTAAGGAAGTTGCCATATTCTCTCGCCTTGTGGCAGAAGATTTGGGACTTGATGGAAGCATCGCGCTTCGTGCAGGATTGTTGCACGATATAGGTAAGGCTGTTTCTGCTGAGGTGGAAGGTCCGCATGCCCAGATTGGTGCCGAAATTGCCAAACGCTGTGGTGAAGATCCTGTGATCGTCAATGCCATTGCGGCCCACCATGAGGATGAAGCGCCGAATTCAGTGTATGCATGGATTGTTATAATTGCTGATACTATTTCAGCATCGCGTCCTGGTGCTCGTCGTGAGACATTGTCTACCTACATCAAACGTCTTGAAAAGCTGGAAGAAATTGCAGCGGCGTTCGAGGGTGTTAAAAAGGCATACGCACTCCAAGCCGGCAGAGAGTTGCGCATTATTGTTGAAGAAGACACAATGGGCGACGACCAATCTCTTGACCTAGCGCGTAATGTTGCACGTAAAATTGAACAAGAAATGAGTTTCCCTGGTCAGATCAAAGTGAATGTTATCAGAGAAAAACGAGCTATCGAATATGCAAGGTAGTCTATGAAAACATTTAGAATATTATTCATCGGGGATGTTGTTGGCGAGACCGGCTGCCATATGTTTGGAAAGCATATTGATGCTTTACGCAAAAAATATAAGGTGGATGCGCTGATCGTCAATGGCGAAAATAGTGCTCAAGGCGGACGGGGAATAACTCCCCGTCTTGCTGATTTTTTCAAAGAGCATGGTGCCGATGTTGTCACAACGGGTAACCATGTTTGGTACAAGCGTGAGATTTACAGCTACTTGGCTGCCAATCACGATGTGCTGCGTCCAGCAAATTTCCCTCACGGCACTCCGGGAGTTGGGGTTACGACCTTCAACTGTGCGGGGACCACTGTGGGTGTTATTAACGTGCAGGGGCGTGTTTTTATGCGTGAGCATACTGATTGTCCATTCCAAGCAGTCGATTCACTGCTGACCTATTTACGAGATAAAACTAAGATTATTTTGATCGATTTCCATGCAGAGGCGACTTCTGAGAAAATGGCGATGGGTTTCCACGTTGATGGCAAAGTGAGTGCGGTTGTGGGTACCCACACGCATGTACCGACCGCAGATGAACGCATTTTGCCAAACGGCACTGCTTTTATCAGTGATGTTGGTATGGTTGGTTCATTAAATTCGATGCTTGGCATGAAAAAAGAACCAATTATAGCTCACTTTTTGACGCAACTTCCAACACGTTTTGAAGTAGATACAACAATGCCTGTTGTTTTGAATTCAGTATTAATTGAAGTGGATCAAGAAACGGGCAGAGCATTGAAAATAGAACGAATTCAGATAATTGATGATCAGTTAGATATTCAAGGCGATTAGGAAGGAGCACTATGTTTCTCATACTGTTAATGTATTTGTGTATTGCGAGTGCCTTTACGGTTGGCAAGACAGCATTAGAGTATGCTGATCCGATGTTTTTAGTCGGCACACGTATGTGCATAGCCGGACTATTGCTACTTGGTTCTCTCTACCTTTTCAATAAGAGTTCTTTTAAGTTCAAAAAGAAAGATTGGTGGTTATTTGCGCAGTTAGCGGTTGTGGGAGTTTTTCTTTCCTACGCTTCTGAATTTTGGGCAATGAAGCACAATGTCAGCTCGGTTAAGGCATGTCTCTTTTTTAACCTATCTCCATTTTTCACCGCCATACTGGCCTACTTCATGATTAACGAGAAACTGTCTCGTAGGAAGTGGATTGGTCTTGCAGTGGGTTTTCTCGGAATGGCGCCGATGCTTTTGACGAACGTTGAAGCTGAAAGTGTTGCCGGGAATTTCGGCATTGTTTCCATCCCAGAAATAGCGATGCTGTTTAGCGTAATCACCTTTGCACAAAGCTGGATTATTTTTAAACAGCTTATGACACGGGGCTACGCGCCACCTATGATCAATGGACTCACCATGCTTGGCGGTGGAGTGTTGTCACTCATCAGCTCATTTTTGGTTGAGGGATTTCCGCCGATTATTGCGGCTACAGGCAGTGGACCGGATGCTACATTTTATAATTTCATAGCTTCATATGTTTCTGTGTCATATGCCGCATTGGCTGTTTTTGCGCTCTACATAGCCTATCTGATTTTGGTGACCAACGTGTTTGCCTACAATCTTTATGGCTATCTCATGAACTCCTACTCGACCACATTCCTCTCTTTTGCGGGGTTCACGACTCCCATTTTCGGAGGCATACTCGGATGGTTCTTCAGGGGAGAGCAAGTGACATGGCACTTCTGGGCATCAGTCTTCTTGGTGTTTGTTGGGCTCTATATTTTCTATAAAGATGAGCTGAAAACATTCAAATAAGTTTTCACGATATTTAAATTTTAGAAAGACAAAAAGTCGATTCACTCAGAGAGGAATCGACTTTTTTATTTCGTCGTCTAGAAAAAGCGCTTATTTGCGTTTAGCATGTTTGCGTTTTGGTCTAGCTTTCATCGGACGTTTGCTGCCTTCAGCAGGAGCTGCGGCTGCATGTTTTTTACGTCTAGCTGTTTTGCGTTTTGCAGATTTACGTTTGGTTGTTTTGCGCTTAGCTGTTTTACGTTTAGCTGTTTTACGCTTTGCAGATTTACGTTTAGTTGTTTTACGTTTAGCTGTTTTGCGTTTAGTTGTTTTACGCTTTACAGATTTACGTACAGTACGTTTTTTAGCTGTAGACTTACGAGTCGTAGCTTTTTTACGTCTTTTAACTGCCATGGGATCTCCTTTTTGGGTTACCGGTAAAACTTCCTTTTTCACAACTATCCCATACTACATGGGAATACATATTCAATACCAAGGTAATTAATTTGTATTCAAAAAATCAATAAATTTGAAGAAAAAATAATTCTTAAGATCCAAATTGATAATTTTTACCCTAAAACAAGCAGTTTGCTCCGTTACGACTTTTTGAAAAATGAGATCATTCGTCGCGAGAGGAGATCTTGAGCGGCGGTGCGCCATCTGTACTTTTTGGCGCTACACCGTATAATTAGACTGTTACTTAATATGTTTCACCCAATGCACAACGGTTAATTTGATGAGTACATTGCCTGATATTAAAAAGGACTTCTCAGGGTGGTATCAAGAAATTGTCTACCAAGCAGAATTGGCAGATCAGGCTCCCGTACGCGGTACAATGGTTATCCGGCCTTATGGTAATGCGTTATGGGAAAATATTAAGGGACGCCTTGATCATCGTATCAAAGAAACTGGGCATGAAAATGCCATCTTTCCTCTCTTTATTCCCGAGTCATTTCTCAAGCGCGAGGCCGCACACATTGAAGGGTTTGCCCCTGAGCTTGCGGTAGTTACTCATGCGGGCGGGAAAAAATTAGAAGAGCCGCTCGTGGTTCGTCCAACATCAGAAACCATTATCCATGCCATGTTTGCCAAGTGGATTCGCTCATGGCGCGATCTACCTTTAAAGATTAATCAGTGGGCAAATGTTGTCCGTTGGGAAATGCGCCCAAGGGCTTTTCTACGCACGACCGAATTTTTCTGGCAAGAAGGTCACACTGCCCATGCCTCCTACCAAGAGGCGGATGAAGAAGCATATTTGATGCTTCGTGAGTATGTTGATCTGTGCGAAAATTGGCTTGCCATTCCTGTGGTTGCGGGAGAAAAAACGGCAAGCGAACGATTCCCAGGTGCTGAAAAAACTTTGACTTTCGAAGGCTTCATGCCAGATGGTAAGGCACTGCAGATGGGAACCTCTCACTTGCTCAACCAAAGTTTTGCCAAAGTGGCTGATATGAAATTCCAAGATAAAGACGGTGCAATTGCCTACCCATACCTAACCAGTTGGGGGACAACAACTCGTCTAGTTGGTGCTGTGGTCATGGTACATGGGGATGAGAAAGGTCTTATTCTTCCTCCAAAAGTTGCGCCATTCCAAGTGGTGATCATTCCTATCTTGATCAAAAATAAAGACAATGCAGCCACACTCGCTGCCGCGCAAAAAATGGCAGACAGCTTCAAGCAAGCGGGGATTCGCTGCAAAGTGGATGCTGATGAGACCAAAACTCCGGGCGCAAAATTCTTCCATTGGGAGATGAAAGGTGTGCCGCTGCGTATCGAAATTGGTCCGCGGGATCTCGAGGCGAATCAGGCAATCGTGGCAGATCGACTCGGTCTTTCCAAAGAAGCAGTTTCGCTTGATGGCCTGAGTTCATATGTGGCATCTCGCTTGGAAACCATCCAACAAGAGATGTTCAAGCGCGCAGTTGCAAATCGTGCATCGCTCTGGCGTCGGGGTGAAAAATTGGCTGAATTCGGGCCAGAGTTGGCGGAAGAAAATTGCTTCTATCAGACTGGCTGGTGTGGTGATCCTGCGTGTGAGCAACAGCTCAAGCAGTATAAATCTTTCACGCGCTGTCTCTTGAATGAAAAAACGTTCAAAGAATGTTTTGTGTGCGATAGGCCGAATCTACGCGATGTTCTTGTAGCAAAATCATATTAAAAAAAGAGCCCCGAAAAAAGGGGCTCTTTTTTTGTCTGTATCAATTTTTAATTTTGGTCGGCAGCAGCTTTTTTGCGATTCATTTTTTTGTCTGTAGATTCTTTTTGTCCGAATTCCTCTTCAGGCATTTGACCATTGATAAATGGAACAAAACCAGCTTTGGTTTCTTTGAGCCCGATTTCATAGGTGCCAGCTTTCAAATCAAATACCTTTTTAATCGGGAATTTTGATCCTTTCTGAGCATACCACACGGTAATTTTTGCAGTGTTTTTATCTTTGCCGAGTTTAAAGCATTCTTCTTTATTGTACGCAAGACCAGATCCCAGTTTGGCAAAACCACGTTTTACCTTTTGAACGAAGCCATCCTTGCCTCCTCGGACCACACGCAGATGAGCTTTGTCACTGATATTCTTTACACACACGCGTCGAGCATCGTTTGCGAGCATGCTTTGTGCCAGTACTAAACTAAGTACAAGTATCTTTTTCATATGCTATTCCTTTTTTGTATTAAAATTATATTAAAAAGAGCCCCATAAAAGCAGGGGCTCTTTTTTGTGTGCGATTTAATTTTTTAGTATTGGTCACCTTGATCAGCGGCAGCTTCTTTACCTGCAGATTTTTTATTCATTTTTTTTGTTTCTTTTTTCATTTTTTTCTGGTTGGTATTTTTTTGTTTATTTTCATCAGATTCTGCCAGTCCAATTTCAGACTCAGGGTAGAAGCCATATATAACAGGAATAAACCCAGCATTGGTTTCTTTGAGCGCGAATTTATAAGTGCCGGCTTTTAGACTGTATATTTTTTTTATAGGATCTTTACCGTCTGCTTGTTCATACCATACTGAAACTTTTGTGCTTTTTTTACCTTTTTCAAGATTAAAGCATTGGGATTCTTGTTGAGCTAAGCCAGATCCCAATTGTGCAAAACCGCGTTTTGCTTTTGCAACGACGCCTTCTTTACCGCCTTGAGCTGCGTGTAGTTTCGCTCTGTCGCTCATATTTTTGACGCATGTTTGAGATGTGCCGTCGCTATCTATCGCAAGCATCGTTTGTGCTAATACTAAACCAAGTACGAATATTTTTTTCATACTCTATCCTTTGTATTTTTTGAATAAAAATATACCAAATAGATTACTAACATCAGCACATGATGTATGGCAATAAAAAGCATCAATTTTTTTAAAAATAGGAGATACAGTGATTCTCTTCTATTTTTTTACTTCTGTGGTGCGGTATAATGGGTCAACCAATAAAGGAGGGAAGTTAATGAAAAACAGTGATTACACTACACGGTTTGAAGCATATCTTTTGACTGAAAAACGCGTGTCGGACAACACCTTTGGTGCATACAAAAAAGATATTGAGCAGCTGAGCGAATTTCTGGGTGAAAGACCACTTACCGAAATTGATGCGGCCGATCTTAAATCTTTTCTTAAAGAACTACATGATCAAGGAATTTCTGCACGAAGTCTGGCACGTAAAATATCTACCATAAAAGCTTTCTTTCGTTATTTGAACACTCGCTTTGGAATTGAAAATATTTCCAAAGATCTGCGGTTTCCACATCTAGAAAGAAAGTTGCCGCGCTATCTGACTGAGCAGGAAATGAAACAATTATTTGTCCAAGCGGAAAAGGATCGTTCTGCGGTTGGCGAACGTAATCGAGTGATGCTCTATTTGATGTATGTGTCAGGGATGCGTGTGACAGAATTGGTGCAGCTCAAAACGGGAAGCATGCATTTTGATACGGGAGTGATTCATATAGAAGGCAAAGGCGGCAAGCAGCGGGTTGTTCCAATTTCGCAAGGTATGTGCTCTATGCTTTCCAATTTTCTGCAGCGAGTACACCCACAGCTGACGAAAAAACAAAAAACAATTTTTTTATTTCCGGTGGTTTATGGCGGTAAGGTGAAATCACTCACACGCCAAACATTCTGGGGAATTATAAAAAGTATTTGGAAAAAAACGGGAAGCAAGAAAGATATTTCTCCGCATCAATTGCGCCATTCGCTCGCAACACACATGCTCAAAAATGGTGCAGATTTGCGTTCATTGCAAATGTTACTCGGACATGAAAATGTTTCGACGGTACAAATTTATACGCACGTTGAAAAAAGTCATTTGCGTAATGTGTATGATAAAAAACATCCACGTTCTTAAACGCATCTTTAACATTTTGTGATCAGACACTATACTGATAATCTATTAAATTATTGGTATCAGAATTATTTCAGCTGGGGTCCGAAGAAAGGATTGTTTGATGGAAAACAAATTTGTTATTGAACAGAAGCAGCTGCTTGCGATTCTTTCGTCGATGCAGCCAATTTGCTCAAAAAGAACAACGCTTGATACAACATCAACTATTTTGTTCCAAGTTGGACACAAAGAGTTAGTGTTAAAAAGCACCGATTTAGAAATCAGTTTGCAGTCGAGCTATCTGCTTAAAGATAGTGATATAACCGAGCCGCGTTCCTTCCTCGTTTCAGGACGACGTATTTTTGACTTAGTCAAAGAGCTCGAAGGTGATATCACCTTTATCTTGTCTGAGCAGCAACTTATTCTTGAGGCCGGCAGTGTTAATCTTTCGCTGAACATCAAGGATCCTGCAGATTTTCCTCCGTTTCCAGAACGTATCGAAAATTTGATGCAAATTGATTCACCATTCTTGCTCGAACTTCTGGGCAAGGTTGCTTTTTTGATTCCGCAAAATAATGCCAATCCAGCACTCAATGGTTTGTATCTTGAGATCGATAAAAAAGAATTCAAGATGACAACTACTGATGGACACTGCTTGGCACAAGTGCGTTCAGAAGAGTACACCCTTGATGAACCGAAAAAATGGTTACTTCCACGTCGCGCAGTTTTTGAAGTGAAAAAATTGCTTGAAAGCTCACAAGATGAACACGTTTTTCTCGGGGTGTGCGGTAACCAGCTTGTATTTTCAGGTGAGTCGTTCAATTTCTTTAGCAAATTGCTTGGTGACCAATTTCCAAAATATGCCGGGATTCTTGAAAAAAAAGAATTTGTGCCAGCGCGCGTTGATCGTTCGCATTTGATCAAAACATTGCGCCGTTCTTCGTGCTTGCTTTCGGGCAAATTTATCGCAACTCAATTTGGCTTTGCTCCCGATAGCATTAAAGTTTCGATGCAAAATAAAGAAGTGGGTCAACTGGAAGAAGAAGTGCCACTCACTGAATTTGTGGGTGCACAGTTGGACATACGCTTTTATGCACCATATCTTTTGAATGGATTACAGGTTTTTGGAGATGATTCAATTCAGTTTTATCTGAAGAATTCTGCCAAACCAATTGTGTTCGAAAGCAGTGGCAATAAATATAATTTCCTTTATTTAGTTATGCCTGTAGCACAAACGAATGGCTGATCAAAAAAAAGCATTACAAATAACACACATAGAGCTGCAAAATTTTCGTTGTTTTGATTCGTTCACCTTGGATATCAAGGAGCCCGTGGTACTTTTTGAGGGTATCAATGGGATAGGCAAAACGACATTACTTGAGGCATTACACTATGTGTGTTATTTGCGTTCTTTTCGTACCCACACACCGCGTGAACTTATTCGATTTGGCCAAGACGCCTTTTTTGTAAAAGTGAATGTTCAAAATCTGGTTCATGGACAGCCATTTCAGCATGAGATCCAAGTTGGTTTTAGTCATGGCAAGCGTGTCGTGAAAGTGGATGGGCGCTCAATTTCTTCCTATAAAGAACTCATGCAGCATATTCGCGTTATTAGTCTGACCGAAGATGACTTGGCCCTGATTAAAGAGGGGCCACAATATAGGCGAGCCTTTTTGGACCACGCAGTCCTTTTGACCAATCCAGACTATGCACTCCTCATTAAAGATTTTCGGCAGGTAGTGGATAATCGTAATGCACTTTTGCAGCAACGGGCGCTTAATAGTGGTATCTATGATGTCCTCACAGAGCAATTGTGGCAAAAATCGATCCTAGTGCAACAAGCACGTACGATGGCACTGGCATCCCTGGCTGAGTCTGTTCAGCGCGTTATAGAGGCCTATTTTGATGAGGGTGTACGGCTTAGCTTCAGCTATCATCCAAAAAAGGGGCCTTATAGCTCATTTGATTCTTTCTTGATGGACAATCCAGGACTCAAACAGGAGGAGCTTCGCTATGGCCGATCTCTCTTTGGTGCCCACTTGGATGATTTTGTGATACACTTCCAGGACAAACATTCCCGCGCCTTCGCCTCACGGGGGCAACAAAAATTAGCCGTTCTTCTTCTCAAGATAGCCCAGGTGGTTTCTTTATCTGAATTCGAGAGTGGGGCAGTCTTTCTGCTCGATGATTTTATGACTGATTTTGACATTGATCGCTCGCGGCGCCTGATTCGGGGGTTGATGGACCTGAATGCCCAGTTGGTGCTGACCTCGCCAATCCAGGGAGGAGAGTTGTTTCGGGAGCTTGCCGGTAGGGGTGCCCAGGTTCAGTCGCTGATCTAGTTTCGATTGGTGATCTAACACCCTGACCTAACGATTGACACTTTGAATCAAGAACGCTTTAATTTATTATGTTTTTTTGCTCTTTAGCTTGACAGCCTGCCATGGTTGATATAGATTATTTGAGAAATTAAAGAGAAAAAAGCCCTATAAATCAGCTTATTAAAATTTTAAGAAGTTGACTTTTATGCAATAACGGGTACTCTTAAATACATCGAAAGAGTTGAAATCAAAAGCACTTTTTCGATCTTAATTAGGCTTCATTACTACTCTCCTTTTTTCCATCGCACTGATGTTTCATCGGTGCGGTGGTTTTTTATGGGTCTTTTTTGTACAATTTGGGTTCCGTTCAGGTTCAAAATGCTTCAGGAGCCCCTATGAAAAGAGACCGTCTTATCTCCTTAATCACTCACTATTTTCCCACCGATGGCAGAGAGATTGTCTATAAAGATATGATGCTCGATTTTGCCCGGGCCTACCCGGACTGCTTTGAGCGTTCTTTGAAGATAGGTCATTTTACGGCCTCAGCTTGGCTGCTCAATAAAGACCATTCCAAGGCGTTGCTCATGCACCATGCGAAGTTGGATAAATGGTTCCAGCTTGGTGGCCATGCAGATGGCGAATCGGATCTGTTGGCCGTGGCGGTCAAGGAGGCTCAGGAAGAATCGGGGATAGGGGGGATCGAGCCATTGTCGGACCAAATTTTTGATATCGATATTCATTTGATTCCGGCCCGTAAAGATGAGCCGGCTCACTACCATTATGATGTCCGTTTTTTGTTGGGTGTGGTGAGCAATGAGGAAGTCATTCAAAATGGTGAATCGAAAGAATTGCGTTGGATCGAAAAGGACGCATCGGAGTTGCCAACGGAGAGCCAGTCGGTGGCCAGGATGTTCAATAAATGGTTGAGCTTATTATAGAAAGAAAAGCGGCGGAGCTAAATAGTGTATTTTTCCGCTTATTTGAATATACCTATATGTTAACATAATATTCATTATGCGCGTTATGCGAAATACCCCTAAATGTCCGATGATACGATCAGTACGGGAATCCGGTGAGATATGCCATGGAGCTCCAGGCCCTCAATGAATGTATTGAACCACGCCTTGGCGACCATGATTTCATCGAGCTCTATCCAAATAAAATCATAATAAAAATGGTTCATAAAGAAGTCTTCCAACCGCGCATTGTTGAGCGTGCTGAGGTATCCGCAATCGGTCAGCTGCTCATACATATCTATGATGTTTTTATCATCCTCAATGGCGTCTGCCGATAGGCATCCAACCTCATGATAAAGGAGTAAGGTATCTAGAAAAGTTGAGATCCAATTCCGTCCCAACTGCATAGTCGGCACGCGTAAAAATTGGAACCCCGAATTGAGAAGTTTTTCCTCAAAAATGAGAATGTCTTTGTCTGATAGCGGCGCACTGATTCTTGTCGCATCTCTCGATTGAGATACAACCCTTTCCGACCAGCGCTGCCCTTGATGGACACGTTGCATCGGCTCCCCCTTTGTCATCCCCCTCTATTCCTGATTGAAGCATACCGTTCTGCGCGGTAAGAATGCAATATTTTAGCCTAATAGGTTAATTTTCCTGCTTTCCCTGATGGAGGGCCAATAGACTCTTGTTTGCCCAAAGGCCACACAAGGTGACGGCTAATGCATCGGTAACATCAAGTTTTTCGGGGGTAATAAGTCTCGGGAAAAGCTGCATAATGACCCGGGCAACTTGTTCCTTGCTTGCCCCACCAAACCCCGTTATCGATTGCTTCACTTGTGTGGGGGCAAATTCAAGCAAGTCTGCCCCATGTTTATGGGCAAGTAGATAGAGAATGCCCCGGAGATAACCCAATTTGAGGAAATTTTGGGCATTCTTACCCAAGAATGGCGTTTCCAGTGCCACATCAGTTACCTGCCAATGAACGATCTTTTCCTGAAAAAAATCATGAAAAATACTGATCCGCTCAGAAAGATGTTTTGATGGAGGTAACTTGAGATATCCATGGTCAAGTAGAAAAGACTTATTCCCTTCTTTTTTCAGGATGCCAAATCCCGTTATCCGGAATCCTGGATCCACTCCAAGTACTACCATTCTTTTTCTCCTTTTTTTGTCCTAAAAAAGCCTCCCGATCTTTTATAATCGGGAGGCTTTTATTGTGCTTTTTCTTTTATTAATTTTCTTCCAACATAGTGGCCAGTTCTTGAACAAAGGCCGACACTGGATAACGGTACATCTGAGCAAGCTCAATCGTTTCCTCCACCACATCTTTGAGAGGCAATACCGATACGATATTGTCTGTTGATGCGGTTACTTCATCCCGCGCGCGGATATGCACAATTCCTGTTTCTATAGCCCCGTTAATGGCTGCTCTGAAATCGTCTAAGGTTTTCACCTCAATCCCATTGATTTCTTTGATGGTATAGCCAGGAAATATTGCTCGGGTGCATGCCAATTGCGAGTTGCCAAAAATATGGGAAATGATTAAAACAGGATCTTTTTGCGTATTGAAAATAGAATATCTCTGCAAACCTGGTACGTTATTTCCAATTTTTTGAATATGATTTTCGGTTAATGGCATAATCACCATCCCTGCAAAGATCTCATATTCAGGAGTTTCGTGCCACGGAAATAGCCGCTTAATTTGAGATGTTTCGGTAAATTCTGCCTTGAGATCGAATTCAAGCCGCTCTCCATTGCGATAAACGACCAAGTGTATGTTTTCGCCTATACCAAGCTGCGAAATATAATCGACAACCGAAAGCTTATCTTCGCTCCAAGGGATTTCTAAATCATGATATACATCAGCCTTATAGCCATTAATCTCATAAATCATATCCCCTTGCTTGATCCCCGCTCTTTCAAGTGGACCGTTATTGGCAACTTCGGTAACATAGCAGCCACCAGGCACTGGATTGCCCAAGTGTGCAGTGACATAATCATCAACATTGTGGGTCAAGAGGCCAAGGAATGGTTTCTTAATAAGAGGATCTTTGATCATATCCGGTAATGCTTTTTTCAAATCATTAATCGGAATTGAGTAGTTGGTATTCTCTGCATCGGTTCTTTTTGCCGCATTAATACCAATCACCAGCCCCTCTTCATTCAAGATAGGCCCTCCTGAATTACCAGGATTAATGGCGGTATCAACTTGAATCATTTTCGAGCCAAACACATAATGCCGACCACTAACAATTCCCATAGTGCTTTTTAAAGATTCTTCACCAAGCGGATATCCCAAAGCCAGGACTCGATCAGTTCTGCGAACAGAGTCAGAGTCGCCAAGAAGTAGGTAAGGAATATTACCTTCAAATGCCTGTTGCATAAGCGGCAAGTCATCTTCATGGATTGAGAGCAATGCAAAATCTTTTTCTGGATAAATACTAACAAGGTTAACTTTCACCAGGCGTTTTCCTAAGCGTGGCACCTGAATCCAGATTCCAAATGCTTCCGCAGTGGCGTGAGCATTGGTCATAATATACAACTGATTTTCATAAAAAATAAAAAAGCCACTAGCCCGTCCCGTATAGGTGTCCGGAGTTCTATATGGTTGAAAAAAATCAAATTCTGCATGTTGGGTAAATACCTGCACAATGGCATCACTATTGATATTTCGCCATGCAGATCCACTTTTATGTAGCACATCATCAACACATGTAGTGGTTGATAAGGGAACAGCACTCATAAAGAATGCAAACATTATCTGTCTGAGTTTCATATAAAAACCTTTTTTTAATAAATAATTAAAAGCTATCTTCGAAGTCTTCAAATTTAGTCAATTCGCGGATGAAGTTGAGATACACAGTGCCTGTCGGCCCGTTTCGTTGTTTGCCTATGATCAACTCTGCCAGAGCGGGATTTTCTGTATCGGGATTATAAACAACATCACGATACAAAAACATGATAAGATCGGCATCTTGTTCTATAGCACCCGATTCGCGCAAGTCGGAAAGCATTGGGCGCTTATCCATGCGGCTATCAACTGCGCGAGAAAGCTGAGAGAGTGCCAAAATTGGTATGTTCAACTCTTTGGCGAGCGCTTTGAGAGAGCGTGAAATTTCAGAAACTTCTTGGTGGCGATTTTCATGGAATCGATTGCCATGCAAGAGTTGTAGATAGTCAATCACCAGAAACTGTAGCCCATGATCAGCTTTTAATCGGCGTGCTTTAGTACGCAAATCAGCCACACTCAACATCGCGGTATCATCAATAAAAATTTTTGTTTCTGCCAATCGTGCGGCAACATTGGTCAATTCAACCCACTCTTGGGATGAGATTGTGGCATTTCTAATTTTTTGATGAGGAATGCCAGACTCAGATGAAAGAAGTCGCAGAACTAATTGCTCCGCGGACATCTCTAAAGAAAAAAAGCCAACAGAGAACCCTTGCAATGCCGCATGTTGGGCCATACACAACGCCACACCCGTTTTACCCATCGAAGGACGTCCTGCTGCAACGAGTAAATCTCCTTTTTGAAAGCCGGAGGTCATCTCATCAAGTTTTTTATATCCGGTTGGAACACCGGTAACACCTTTGCTGTGTGTTTTGATATCAGAAAGATGCTGGAAAGTTTTTTTTAGCCAAATATCTATTTGAACAAACCCATCTCGCGAGCGCTTATTAGATATCTCGAAAATAGTTTTTTCAGCTTGATCTAAAACCGATTCAATGCTTTCTTCATCCTGCGAATAGCATTGCGTAATGATGCTTGCTGCGGAAGTAATCAGTGAACGCAACACCGCCTTCTCTTTCACAATTTTTGCATGTTGTGAAATCATGCCCATTGCAGGAATGTCTTCTTGCAGCCCAATCAAATAAACAAGGCCGCCTATGTTTTCTAATACGCCTTTCTTGATCAGCTCATCTTGCAATGTGACCAAGTCAATACGTTGCCGAACATTTGACATGCTCAGAATGGTTTCATATATCGTTCTATTGGCGGGAATATAAAAATCTTCTGGAAGAAGCTGCTCTGAGACGAGATTCACATACTCATCATTAAGGAGAAGCGCACTCAGCACAGCTCGTTCCGCCTCCACATTTGCGGGCAAAGTTCTGCCCAGCAGAGACGGTGTTTCTTGTGGTTTTTCTTTGGTGTATCGCTGCTGTTTTTGAGTGCGCATGTATTGCAATCCGTTCGGGGGTAGTAGAGAAAACTATTCGGCAACAACCTCTAGGGTCATTTGTGGAGTCAGGCGCGCAGTTAATTTAACTGTCACTTGGTATACGCCTTTGGCTTTAATTGATTTATCAATAATGATCTGGTTTTTAGAAATACTAAAGCCATTTTCTCCGAGCAATTCAGCGATCTCTGTTGCCGATACTGCGCCATAGAGCTTGCCATCATCATGCATTTTACGCTTGATTTTCAAACGCAGACCACGAATTTTTTCCGCAAGCATAGATGTTTTGGTTTCAACAACATCTTTTCTATGCTCAACAACGCGAATACGTTTTGAAAAAGATTGTTCATTTGCCTTAGTGACTTCCACTCCCAGGCCTCTTGGGATAATAAAATTCCGTGCAAACCCGTCTGGTATTTTAACCATTTCGCCGGCAAGACCAACTTTTTCTACGTCTTTAACTAGAAAAATTTTCATACTTTTAACTCCTGAAGTACATCCGAAAAAAAGCGCTGTTGGCGCCATACATTCTATTGACTAAGTATACCTGATAAATAGATTGGTGAGAATGCTAAAGCTGTTATGTGAGCGAAATATTCCATGAGTGAATGACATGTCTGCCATTATTCATACTAAATTCCGCCCGCGCCTGCCCATAAAAAACACCATCTTTTTCCGCTTGCAGATCAACTGTTCTCATGACTTCTGGTAACTCAACCACCGCAACGGTCATGGCAACCTGTATGGCGGCATTATTCGAGTCTACCCACGCAAATTATGCACTACCTGTTCTTGCGCAGACAGCGCAACGGCATAGGCAAGAATGCCCTCAAGAATTGACTCTTTTTTTGCTCTCTCAATTCGCTGTACGGCAAGGTCTAATAAAAATCCGCTACTGCTCAGCGCACCTATGATCGTTAAGGAAATAAAGGCAAATGCGGTGCACACAATAATAAGTGATGATCCCGATTTTTTCATACCGCTACCCCTCGTCGCGGAACTGCCACGATTGTGATCCGTTCATTCCCATTATTCAGTGAACACTCAATAACTTGGACTATCCCCCGATTTCTTTTAATCAAAAATAATCCATTAATATTTTGGCTCAATACATTTTCATTTTTTTTGGTGAAAGTACCGTTATTAAAATTTCCTTCCGATCTAAAAAGTGAATTATCCCGTATCTCCCAGCAAAGAGCGCCTTGCTTGAGCTTCCAGGCAATTTTTTGATTTTCAAGAATAGGCCATTTTTTTTCTGCCTGAGATCCTGCATGGATATCCCGCACCAACACTTCACATGCGGAATGGAGTGATGATACTGATCTCATTCTTTTCATTGATTGTTGCATCGGCACCAATGACATTGCCACCCACTGATTTACCAACAGAACAATCAGTGAAAAAAGTGATATATATACTAAAAATTCAATTAAGGTGAAACCAGAATGTTTCATGCCAACATATTTCATGAAACTGCCTCTTGTTTTAAAAAAGCTGATTCCAAAGAAACGAGCACTTTATTATTTTTTGAAACCGTTGCAATGATTTTATAACATGCAATGTCGCTATTATTTTTTTGTGTCACAAGCGGCGAGATTTTTTGCCTAATTAAAAATAGACCATTATGTTCCTCTGCAGGCTCATCACGAGAAATACGCGCATTTTCTATGCTATTTTTTGCCAACATTAAGGCCTGTAAATAATCAATCGCACTGCGCTCGGTAGAAAAAAAACGCCATTGCATCTGCGCATACAAGGTGACACAGAGCATAAAAAGAGAGATGGCTATCATGATTTCGGTTAATAAAAAACCTGGTTTATATGCTTTGTTCACAGATAGTTTCCTTGTTTCAAAATTGCGAAGGTATCTATTCTGTACTAAACTTCCATATATTAAGAACATACTTTTTCAATAATGAAAAACAAAAGAGGTCCCATGAATTGGAGTACTATACTGCGATTTATTCTGTTGAGTATCAGTTTAACTATTGGCATGCCGAGTTATTGCATGCCTTCCAATGGCAAAATGCCAGACCTCAACGAAGCAGAATTATTAGCCTTGCAAGAAGAAATTAATAGAGAGATTGAAAAAGAAGTTGCAAAAATGTCTCCCGAAGAGCAGGAAATGTTCTTCACTGTTATGGGAAATATTGAAGAGCTTGCAGAAAAAGATCCTGCAACCTTAGAACGTTTCATCAGTGGCCAGATGACCAAGGAAGAAGAAGAAGCGTTTGTTAATGCTATGGTCCCGGCAGAAGCAACTCCTCAAAAAGAAGAAGTCGCTGCACCAGTTACGATTCCTGTTGTTAAAGAAGAGAAACCGGTTGAAAAACCAAAAGTCTCAACTAAGAAACAGGAAAGCGCTCGTGAGCTTGTTGATAGCATCATCAAAGACACTGAAGCCTTTTTAGCGAAAGTGGAAACCGTACCCGATGCGTCACTCAAAATACGCACATGGGGACAAAAAAGAAAAATTCACAACTGGAAAGCTGGGTTCACCTGGGAAACAGTTCGTGATGAAATGAACAACCTATTGAAAAAACTGCACCAGGTAAAAGATGGGATCTCAACGAACAAGTTGGTATATATTGATGAAATTGCTAAAAATGAATCATTGTTAAATAACCTTGCGAAAGTGAAAGCTGTACTTGATCAACATATGCCGCAAGTTCGCATATCACCTTTCGAAACAAAATCTCTTGATAAAAAAGCGCGTGCCGCAATCCAGGCAATTTTGAACATTGAAATAGAAGCTATCCACGTATTGGGTATCCCTAAAGAGCTCGATGCTATTTTTGCCAAAATAGAACCCGAACTCACAACTCTGAAAACTCGTGAAGAAGCGGCTATTAAAGAAGCTGAGAAGCAAGCGCAGCAACCACGCGGTCGCGCATCGCTCCAAACAGCAGGCAAAGAACCGCAACAGGCGCGCGTACCTTCCTATGGCACTGAAGATATGTATCAAAGAGGTGGTGGTTATGGCGGATACTCTCCTTCATATAGAAGTGCACCATCCTCATATGGGGCTCCGTATGAAAGCTATGGAAGTCCGAGCAAAACTTCACCTGCATCAGGGGGCGGAAGATCATCCCGTGGTGGTGGCATGGCAAGAGGAGCAGGAGATGAGAAGTTAGAACCTGCTGAAAAGAAACATAAAAAAGACCATGGTCACGACCATGATCATGATCATAAAGGCGGAAAAGCAAAACCGGCTAAGGAATCTAAGGAGCAAGGCAAAAAACCAGAGGCTATTAGCAAGTTTGATCGCAATGCACGGCAACTCAATAAAATTGCCGACTTGTTAGATGAAACAATCTCTATGATTGAAAGCACAGAATATTTGCCTAATCTCAGAAAGCATCTGATCAATGAAGGCCAACCGGTTGATGATCGTTTTGCAAAAACAACCATGCCTGGAATCCATCAGTCCATAATCCTGGTAACAGATGCGGTGAAAACATTTGCAGATCGTATCAAGGATGAGAAGGACAAAGATCGCTACAAGAAAGAACTTAAGGATTTATATAAGTCCTATAAGAAAAAACTTGATGCCGTTGCCGACGAAGCCAAGGCCATACGAAATCTAGCGATCAAAACCACGCCAGAAAAACGTGCGGCATACCTAGAAGGTCCTAGCTCTATTAATGATCTAGAAAAGGCCATAGAAGAGCTGGATAAGGCCATCGAGAAGATCTAGGAGAGAGGCTAGGCGGAAGACCAATAATTTCTTTTGTAGTTTCCCCTAAAGACTTGTCATAATAGAAACGATTATCGGACGCGAATTCTTTGAAATTCGCGTCCGATTTTTATTGGTGCACCCTCTCAAAACAGCTAATAGACCGCACTTTTCGAAAAAATAATCAGTTTGGATATACCTTATATTTAACCCACTTTAATCACTAATTACACTTAGCTATCGACAAACGCGTAACAATCATTCACAATTAGCGTTGAATAGAGTTAATTACTAACTTTTTAGAAGGAGTTGCCTATCTCATGACTTGGGTAATATGCGGCCTACTATCGGCCATAGCATATGCATGCACAACTGTCTTGACAAAGATGGCAGTTGAATTTATTGATCATACTCTAGCTGCCGTCCTCTGCAGCGTTATTCAGACAATTGTTTTAATTGCTTTTATTTCCTACACAGGCAAAGCGGAAGCTACCTCTCCCGTTCTTATTTCCTCTATTGCGGCATATCCACAATGGTATGGCCTCGGATTAATCCTACTTGCGGCACTT
>Ga0268264_10001074_pt1 | contig 27186 bp, 5 predicted proteins | sample KBSSwiS32_FD_190357 | JGI IMG/M metagenome (GOLD analysis project Ga0268264, IMG submission 190357) | Switchgrass rhizosphere microbial communities from Kellogg Biological Station, Michigan, USA - KBS Switchgrass S3-2 (SPAdes) (version 2) | ecosystem: Host-associated > Plants > Roots >...
CGGCGCAGTACGGCCGAATCGAACGCGTTCTCGCCTCCGCGCGGCCGCACCCAGGCGATCAGCCGCTTGCCAATCCCTGAGCGACCCGGCGCGCCCGGCAGCTCGCGCGCGAGCACGATCGCTTCCTTCACCGCCGGATGCTCGGCGAGCGCGGATTCGATCTCCCCGGGCTCGATGCGGAAGCCGCGAATCTTGATTTGGCTGTCAGTGCGCCCCAGGTAGTCGAACGAGCCGTCGCCCCGCTGCCTTACGCGGTCCCCGGTCCAATAAAGCCTCGCTCCGAAGAAAGCGTCAGTAAGGGGATTGGGACGGAATCGCTCGGCGGTAAGGTCCGGCCGATCGAGATAGCCGCGCGCGAGCAGTCCGCCCAGCACAAGCTCGCCCACGCCGCCGAGCGCCTGAATCTCGCCCGCCTCGTCCACCACAAAACCCGACCGCGCGGGCAGCAGGCGACCGATTGACACCGAACTCGATTCCGCCAAGCGGCCGAACCTCAGGTCATAGCAGGTCGCCGTCACCACCGTCTCGGTCGGCCCATAGCCGTTGTAGACCACCGGCGGATCGGCCATCTTCCGCAACCGCTTTCGGAAACGTTCCGCCGCCGCCGGGACCATCGCCTCGCCTCCCGTCACCAGGACGCGCAGATCCCGCGGCAGCGGCGCGTCCGACCAGCTCCATTCCGTCCAGACCGCGGTCGGCAGGTTCGCATTGGTGATCCGATGTCGCGTCATCCAAGCAGAAAGCGTAAGCGGCGGCGGCAGGTCGGGGCCGCGCACCACCAGAGTCCCGCCCGAAGCGAGCGCCACGCCCACCTGCTCCATCGAAACGTCGAAGCTAGCTGCCGCAAACTGCACCACCCGATCCGTCGAATTCATCCGATAGAAACTCGCCGCCGCCGCGAAATGGCCCGCCGCATCCCTATGCGAAATGCCGACGCCTTTCGGCATCCCCGTAGAGCCCGAGGTATAGATGACGTACGCCAAGTTTTCCGGCACTGCCGCCCGCGGATCCTCCTCCGGTCCGGAGTCCACTGGCAATCCATTCTCCTTACTGAGAAGAAGCGGCGCGACCGGCCCGCTTTCACCCATGAGTCCCGACGGCACATCCCTCGCCATTAGCACCACCGCCCGAGCATCGGCCAGCAGCAACTTCCGCCGCTCGAGCGGCAGCTCAGGATCGACCGGCAGATAACAGGCGCCCGCCTTCCAGATCGCGTACATCGCAAGCACTCGATCGACGGACCGTTCCAGTGACACGCCCACCACGCGCTCCGGCCCGGCGCCCAAACCCGCCAGCCGGCGAGCCAGCAGGTCGGTATGCGCCGCCACTTCGGCCCAGGTATAGGGTCGTCCCGTTTCATGCTCCGATTCGAGGGCGAGATCGCCCGGCCGCTCGCGCGCATGTCGCGCGACCCAGTCGTGGATGAGCACCGACGGCAGCGCCAGATCCCGGTCGTTCCATTCGGTGAGCAGTTGATGCCGCTCCAACGTCCCCAGGAGCTCCGCTTGGTCCACCGACCGCTCCGGATGCGCCGCAACCTCCGCGACCATCGCCTCAAAACCGCGAAGCAGCCGCGCGCCGGTCGCCGGATCGAACAGGTCGAGGTCGATCTCCAACAGCGCCGACAAACGCTCTCCTCCGACCTCGCGCACCGGCGAGACGACCAGCGCGAGATCGAGCTTCGCTACGCCCCCACCGAGCGGCTCGATCGTGGCGCCAAGTCCCGGCAGCAGCATCGGCTCGGGTAGGTTTTGAAACACCAGCGAAACTTGGAAGATCGGCGGAACATTGCCGCCGCGCGCACCGCCCAGCTCCGCGACCAGGCGATCGAAGGGAAAATCCTGGTGCGCGTACGCTCCGAGCGCCGCGTCCCGCGTGCGCCTGAGCAGCACGGCAAGCGTGGGTTCAGCTCCGTCCTCCCTTTCAGCGGAGATTCGCACCGCGAGCGAGTTGACGAAAAAGCCGATCAGCCCCTCCGTCTCCGCCCGGTTGCGGTTCGCTACGGCCAAGCCGATCACCAGATCGCGGCCCGCGCCGAGCCGCGAGAGCAGGCCGGCCCACGCCGCGAGCAGAACCATGAACGGCGTGGCACCCGCCGCGCGCGAGCGGGCCGAAACGGAAGAAAAGATCGCCGAAGGAAGCTCGCGGCGCACCAGCCACGCGGGGCTCTTCGGCGACGCGGGTCGCGGCCGATCGACCGGCAGCTCGAGAACCTCCGGCGCGCCCGCGAGCCGCTCGCGCCACCAGGCGAGCTGTTGGTCGTAAACCTCACCGGAAAGCCAAGCGCGCTGCCAGGCCGCCCAATCGGAAACCTCGATCGGCAACATGGGAAGCCGCGCGGGACGCTTCTCGATCGCGGCGGCATACAACTCCGCCATCTCGCGCGAGAAGACCGAGATCGACCAGCCGTCGGTCGCGATGTGATGGAACACGAACAGCGCTTCGTGGCGATTCCCGGAACGACGTAGGAGAGTGACGCGCAGTAGAGGGCCGCGTGAAAGGTCGAACGGCCGCCGGCCTTCGTTCGCGGCGAGGCGCGCGGCTTCGGCCTGTCTTTCGATCGCGGACAGGTCAATCCGGCGAACGGGGACGCCGCCGGGCGGGTCAATCGTTGCGAACGGCTTGCCCCCTCGCTCGCCGAATCGGGTGCGCAGCCGCGCATGGCGGGCGACGATCGCGGAGAGCGCCGCGACGAACGGATCGAACGCCAGAGGCCCGTCGAGCGTAAGCCAAAAGCCGACGTTATAGGTGGCCGTCCCGGGATCGAGCCGATCGAGAAACCAAAGGCGCTCCTCCGCGAACGAAAGCTCGCCTTCGTTCTCCTTACCAGACGCTTTTCTTTTCAAAGGTGGCGCCTGCGGACCGCCCGCGAGCGCGTCGATCCGCTCGGCGATGGCGGCGACTGTCGAGCCGCCGAAAAGCTCAGCGAGGGGAAGCTCGACCCCGAAGGTTCGACGCAAACGGGACGCCAGTTGCGTCGCGAGCAGAGAATGGCCGCCGAGCGCGAAGAAGTCGGCATCGGCGCCGATCGCGGCAACGCCGAGCAGCTCGGTAAAGAGGCCGGCGACGATTTCCTCGGTAGGCGTTCGCAGCGCGATTCGGTCGGTGGCGCGGGATTCGAACGTCGGCTCGGGAAGAGCGCGGCGGTCGATCTTGCCGGTCGGCGTGAGCGGCCACTCGGCGACTTCGACGAAAGCGGCGGGCACCATGTAGTCAGGCAGGCGATCGGCGAGGAAGTGGCGCAGGTCGGGCAGGTCGATGGAGTCGTGCGGGCGGACCCAGGCGATCAGGCGTTTTCCAATCCCTGAGACACCGGGAGCTTCGCGGGCGAGCACGATCGCTTCTTTGACTGATGGATGTAGGCCAAGCGCCGACTCGATTTCCCCCGGCTCGATGCGGAAACCTCGGATCTTGATCTGTTGATCGGTGCGACCGAGGTAGTCGAACGAGCCGTCGCCCCGCTGCCTTACGCGGTCCCCGGTCCAATAGAGCCTCGCTCCGAAAAAAGCGTCAGTAAGGGGGTTGGGACGAAATCGCTCGGCGGTAAGGTCCGGCCGATCAAGATAGCCGCGCGCGAGCAACCCGCCGAGAACCAGCTCGCCGACGCCGCCGAGCGCCTGCGGCCCGCCTTCGGAGTCGACCACGAGCCCCGTGCGCCGCGGCAATAGACGCCCGATCGAGACCGAGCCAGATTCGGGCAGGCGGCCATATCTCAGGTCGTAGCAGGTTGCCGTCACCACCGTCTCGGTCGGACCGTAACCGTTATAGACGACCGGCGGTTTTTCCATCTCGGCGAGCCTTTCGCGAAACCGCTCGGCCGCGGCCGGCGTCATCGCCTCGCCCCCTGTCACCAGCACTCTTAGCTCCCTCGGCAAAGGAGTGTCCGACCAACTCCACTCGGTCCAGACCGCCGTAGGCAGGTTCGCGTTGGTAATCCCCCACCGCGAAATCCAGGCTGAAAGCTCCAATGGCGGCGGCAGCTCAGGCCCTCTGACCACCAGCGTACTGCCGGAAGCGAGCGCCACACCCACCTGCTCCATCGAAACGTCGAAGCTCGCCGAAGCGAACTGCACCACGCGGTCGCTCGAATCCATCCGATAGAAACCGGCCGCCGCCGAAAAATGCCCGGCTGCATGACGATGTGAAACGACGACGCCTTTCGGCACCCCCGTCGAACCCGAGGTATAGATCACGTACGCAAGGTTTTCCGGCAACGACCGCCGCGGATCCTCCTCCGGTCCGGAGTCCACCGGCAACCCACTCTCCTTACTGAGAAGAAGCGGCGCCACCCTTCCGATCCACCCCAAATCCCCCGACGGCATCGCCCTCGCCATCAGCACCACCGCCCCGGCATCTCCGAGCAGCAACGCCCGCCGCTCGATCGGCAGCTCGGGATCGACCGGCAGGTAACAGGCGCCCGCCTTCCAGATCGCATACATCGCAAGCGCCCGATCGACCGACCTCTCAAGCGACACGCCGACCACTCGCTCCGGGCCGGCGCCCAGCCCGGCGAGCCGCCGCGCCAACAGATCCGTGTGCGCTTCGATCTCGCGCCACGTATACCGCCGCTCCGGCTCGTGCTCCGACTCCAGCGCCAAGGCCTCCGGCCGCTCTTGCGCATGTCGCGCGATGAAGTCATGTACGAGAACCGGTGCGAGCGCGAGATTCCCTTCATTCCATTCGGTGAGCAGTTGATGCCGCTCCGCATGCCCCAACAGCTCAGCGTCAGCTAGCAACCGTTCCGGATGCGCCGCCACCTCCGCCGCCATCCGCTCGAAACCGGCGAGCAGCCGCGCGCCGGTCGCCGGATCGAAGAGGTCGAGGTTCAGCTCCAGTTGTGCAACGAGCCCTTTCTCAACGGGAGTGACCACCAATCCCAAGTCCAGCTTCGCGCCGCCGCCGTCCAGCTCTTCGACCGTGGTCGAGAGGCCCGGCAACATCACCGGCGCGGGAAGGTTCTGGAAGGCGAAGGAAACCTGATAGATCGGCGGCGCGTTGCCGCCCCGCGCACCGCCCAGCTCGGCCACCAAACGCTCGAACGGAAAATCCTGATGGGCGAACGCCCCGATCGACGCCTCGCGCGCGGTCGCCACCAGCGAGCGCAGCGTAGGCGCTGGTTTCATCTCGATGCGAATCGCGAGGGAATTGACGAAGAAGCCAATCAGCCCTTCCGTTTCCGCGCGGTTGCGGTTTGCGATCGGGGTGCCAATCACCAGGTCGCTGCCCGAACCGAGGCGGGAAAGGAGGCCTGCCCAGGCCGCTAAAAGCGTCATAAAGGGGGTTGAGGATTCGGCGTTCGCGCGGGCGTTGAGCGCTTGCGACAGCTGGGGCGACAGCTCGCGCCGGAGCTGCCAGCCGTTTCGTTTCGGCGACAACGGCCGCGGCCTGTCGGCCGGCAGATCTAGGGCTTCGGGCGCCCCACTTAGATGTTCTCGCCACCAGGAAAGCTCGCGCTCGTAGCGGTCGCCCGAGAGCCATCCTCGCTGCCAGATCGCCCAATCGGCGTAGGCTATCGGCAGCTCGGGAAGATGCGCTTGGCGACCTTCGACGGCGGCGCCGTACAGCTCCGCGATCTCGCGCGAGAAGATCGAGAGCGACCAACCGTCGATTGCGATGTGGTGGAAGGTGAAGATCGCATCGTGAAGCGCCGCGCCGCGCCGGACGAGCGTCGAGCGCACGACCGGGCCGCGCGCGAGATCGAAAGGCCGCCGCCCTTCGCATCCGGCGATCCGAGCCGCTTCTTCGGCGGAAGCTTTTTCGTCGAGAGTCAGATCGATGAGCGGCCAGGGAGACAAAAGACTCAACGAGGGGGGATCGATCTCCTGGCGCGCGACATCGCCCGGTTGCGCGTACCTCGTGCGGAGCGGCTCGTGCCGCGCGACCACCGAGGCGAGCGCGGCTTCGAGCGCCGGTGGCGAAAACGGCCCGCCGAGCGTCAACCGAAAACCGACGTTGTAGGTCGCCTTCCCGGGTTCCAGCCGATCGACGAACCAGAGCCGTTCCTGGGAAAACGACAGCGGGAGGTCCGAGGACCTCGGCGCGCGCACAATCCGTTCGACGGCTTCCCCCTCGGTGAGCTTTTGGTCCACCCGCGCTGCGATCGAGGCGACCGTCGCGCCCGAGAAAAACTCGGCGAGGGGAAGCTCGACGCCGAACGTCCGGCGTAACCGGGAAGCGACCTGGGTGACCAACAGGGAGTGGCCGCCGAGAGCGAAAAAGTCGTCTTCGACCCCTATCCGCTCTCGCCCCAGAAGTTCCTGCCAGATCTCGGCGATCAGGCGCTCCGTCTCGGTGCGCGGCGCAACGCCTTCATCGCCCGCTTCCGTGGCGAGCGCCGTGTCGGCGAGCACCGCGAGCGCGCGCCGATCGACTTTGCCGTTGGCGTTCGCGGGCAGCCTTTCCAGACGGACGAACGTCCGCGGCACCATCGCGTCGGACAAGCGTCGGCGCAGTGCCTCGACCAGCGCGGTATCCGAGATTTCGGCGTTCGCAACCACGAACGCGACCAGTCGGGCGCCGCCGTGAGCGGCTTTGTGGACCAGCACCGCCGCCTCACGGATGCCCGCCAGGCTCGAAAGCGCGGACTCGATCTCGCCCAGCTCGATCCGCTGGCCGCGGATCTTTACCTGATGGTCGATCCGGCCGAGGAAATCGATCTCGGGCGGGATCGGCCCTCCGCTCCGGAACCGGGCGAGGTCGCCCGTCCGGTACAGCCGTGCGCCCGCTTCTCCCCACGGATTGGGGCGGAAGCGCTCCGCCGTCTGTGCCGGGTCGCCCCAATAGCCGCGCGCGAGCCCTGGGCCGGCGGCCGCGAGTTCCCCGACCGAGCCGGGCGGCGCGAGCCCTTGCCAACGGTCGAGCAGGTAGACCCGGACGCCGTCGATGGGTCGGCCGATCGAGGGGTTCGGATCGTCGCTCGCCACGTCGGCCGCGGTGGTCCCTACCGCGTTTTCGGCCGGGCCGTATTCGTTGATCACCCGGTAGCTCCCGGGCGATCCACGATGGAGCCGATCGCCGCCGACGTGGACGAAACGTAGCGCGAGATCCGGCCGTGCCGGCTCGGCAAATGCCGCCTCGGCGAGCGGAGTCGGCAGGAACGCGATCGTCACCCGCTCTCGCGCGAGCCACGCGAGCAACGCGGAAGGCGACAGGCGGAGCTCGTCCGAAGGAACGTGCAGGCTCGCGCCCGAGATCAAGGCCGGCCAGATCTCGGCGCCGATCGCATCGAAGCCGGGCCCGGCGGTCTGGGTGCCGCGATCAGCCGGGGTCCAACCAAAGTAACGCGCATGCCAGCCGACGAAATGGAGCGCCGCCCGATGACTGATCGCGACACCTTTCGGAACGCCGGTCGAGCTGGAGGTGAAGATCACGTAGGCGAGTTGGTCGGAATGGCGGAAGCGCCGCGCCAAGGAGTCCGGTCCACGGCGATCCGGCAGCGAGTCGAGCGCGAGGACGGTCACCCCTTCCGACTCGTCGCACCATCCGCCGAGGTGCTCGGAACGAGTGACGATCGCCGCCGCGCCCGAAGCCGCGACCATCAACGCGCGACGTTCCTCCGGATAGGCCGGATCGATCGGCACATAGGCGGCGCCCGCGCGCAATACGCCGAGCAGAGCGACCACCAGGTCGGCCGAGCGATCGAGACAGACGGCGATGCGTATCTGGTCTTCGACGGCCGGGCCGATCTGGGCCAGATGGCCGGCCAGCCGGTCGGCGCGTGCTAGCAGATCGGCGTAGGTGAGGCGCCCGTCCGCCGCCGAGATGGCCAGCGCCTCCGGGGTGCGGGCGGCTTGCGCCGCAACAAGGTCGTCCAGAAGGTCCATGCCCGGCGGGCCGGCGGCGCCGGGCGCCGAGGGTCCCTCTCCCCAGGCGAGCACCTCTTGCCGCTCGTTCTCCGAGAGGAGCGGCAGATCCGAGAGGCGGCGCCCAGGGTCGTCGGCCGCCCCTTCGATCAAGCGAACCAGCTGATCGGCCCAACGCTCGATCGTCGCGCGGTCGAACAGCTCGCTCGAAAACCGGAGAGAGCCCGCAAGCCCGCCTCCAACCTCCGACACCGCGAGCGACAGGTCGAACGGCGAGCCCGTGGGCTCCACCCGCAACGATTCGAGCGCGAGGCCCCCGAGATCCACCCGTGTTCCCGCCTGGCCGAGGGCAAATCCCCAGAACCCTTCGCCGCCGCGGGCCTTTTCGTAGGCGAGCATCGCGTCGAAGATCGGCGAGCGGCCGGGATCGCGCTCCGGTTGGATCTCCTCGGCCAGGCGCGAGAACGGATAGGCCTGGAGCGCGAGCGCCGCCTGAATCGTCGGCCGCTGGCGACCAAGCAGATCGAGAAAGGTCGGATCGCCCGAAAGATCGGCGCGCACCGGCACCGGGTTGACGAAGTAGCCGACCTGATCGGCCACCCTCGCGCCGAAGCGGCCGGTGGTCGGCGTGCCGACGATCAGGTCGTCCTGCCCGGTAAGCCGCGCAAGGTACGCCTGGAAAGCCGTGAGCAGGGCCGAGAAGAGGTTGCTCTTGGCACCGCGTGCGATCCGCCCGAGCGCGCGCACGCCTGGTTCCGAGATGCGCACGTCGACCGCGCCGCCGTCCCACGTTCCTCGCGCCCGGCGCGGCCGATCGGTCGGCAGCTCCAAACGTGGAAGATCAGAATGCGGCAGCTCGCCCGCCAGAATTTCGCGCCAGGCCGCGAGCTCTCGCTCCCCTTCCGCGCCGGCGGTTCGCGCCCGCTGCCAGCGCGCCCAATCGGCGTACGAGAGCTGCGGCCCGGATTCGTCCGCGGCTCGAAGCGCCCGCCGGTCCCCGCCGCTCGCGTAGGCCAGGCCAAGATCTCGCAGCAGGATGGCGAGCGACCAGAAATCGGCGACCAGATGATGGGCTGCGAGCCAGAGCACGGTTTCGCCTTCGGCCGCAATCAGCCCGGCGCGCACCAGCGGCCCCCGTTCGAGGTCGAACGGGGCGTCGAGGCGCCGTCTGAGGAGCGCCGACAGCGCCTCGGAGCTGTCGACGACGACACGGGAGAAAGCGACGCCCGGCCCGGCGCCAATCCGCTGCTCGGGCCTTCCGTCCGCCCCTTCGCCGAACGTCGTGCGCAGGGCGGGGTGGTGCTCCGACAGCGCGGCAAAGGCGCGCGCCACGGCCTCTCCGGTCTTCGCGTCGCAGCGGCTCAGCAGGCGCGCGGCCCCGCACAGGTGGTAAGCGCGAGACTCGGGCGCAAGGCGCGACAAGAACCAGAGCGCCTCCTGCCCGAACGACATCGGCGCGCGAAGGCATTCCGCCTTCGGCGGCGTGTCCATGGTTCGCTGTTCCGCCAAGTCGGCTACCCCGCCGCGAGCAGACTCTGTTTCGCCTCGGGCGACAAGCTTTTCATCCGCAAGAGGACGCGAGCGATCTTTTCGCTCTGGCCGGGGCGCGCTTCGGCCGCGAGGACCGCGGATTCGAGGCCGGCGATGGTCGGCGCCTCGAACAGACGTTTGAGCGGCAGCTCGACCTGAAAACTCGCCGCCACCTTGGAGGTGATCCGCACCGCGAGCAGCGAATGGCCGCCCAGATCGAAGAAGCTGTCCTCGATCGCCAGATCCTCGCCCAGCTCCGGCAGGGCCTCGCGCCAGAGGTCGGCGATCAAGCTCTGCACCGCCGTCCGCGGCAGCGTCCGCGTAAGATCGGTCGTGCGTTGCGGCTCGGGCAGCGCGCGCCGATCGACCTTGCCGGTGGGCGTGATCGGCCACTCCGCCACTTCCACGAACGCCGCGGGCACCATGTACTCCGGCAATCGCGCGGCGAGGAAGGCGCGCAGGTCGGCGGAGGAAGTGTTCTCCGCCCCGTGCTCCTCGGGCCGATACCAGGCGATCAGCCGCAATCCCGCACCTGGAACTTCCCGGGCGAGCACGATCGCGTCGTGGACGGCCCGGTGCTGCGCGAGAGCCGCTTCGATCTCCCCCGGCTCGATGCGAAAGCCGCGCACCTTGATCTGAAGATCGGTGCGCCCGAGGTAGTCGAACGAGCCGTCGCCCCGCTGGCGTACGCGATCCCCGGTCGAATAGACCCTCACGCCGGCATTCTCGGCGAAGGGATCGGGGCGGAATCGCTCGGCCGTGAGGTCCGGGCGATCGATATAGCCGCGCGCGAGCAGACCGCCCAGCACCAACTCGCCGACACCGCCGATGGCCTGCAACCGGCCCGCGGCATCGACGACGAATGCCGTACGCCCGGGCAAGACCCGGCCGATCGAGACCGAGCCCGATTCCGGCAATCGCCCTACCGCCAAGTCGTAGCAGGTCGCGGTCACCACCGTCTCGGTCGGCCCATAGCCGTTGTAAACGACCGGCGGATTTTCCATCTCCCTTAGCCGCAACCGAAACCGTTCCGCCGCGGCGGGAGTCATCGCCTCGCCCCCCGTCACCAGTACCCGCAGCTCGCGCGGCAAGGGCGCCTCCGACCGGCTCCACTCCGTCCAGACCGCCGTCGGCAGGTTCGCATTGGTGATTTTGTGCCGCGTCATCCAAGCGGAGAGATCGAGCGGCAGATCCGGGCCGCGCACCACGAGCGCGCCTCCTGAAGCCAAGGCCACCCCCACCTGCTCCATCGACACGTCGAAGCTCGCAGCGGCGAACTGCACCACCCGGTCGGTCGCGTCCATCCGATAGAAACCGGCCGCCGCCGCAAAATGCGCCGCGGCCTGCCGGTGACAGATGCCAACTCCTTTCGGTACTCCGGTCGAGCCCGAGGTATAGATGATGTAGGCCAGGTTTTCCGGCAACACCTTCTGCGGATCCTCGTCCGGTCCGGAATCCACAGGCAAACCATTCCCCTTACTGAGAAGTAGCGGCGCAACCCTTCCGATCCACTCCCAATCCTCCGAAGGCATCGCCCTCGCCATTACGACCACCGCACCGGAATTCTCCAGCAGCAGCGCCCGCCGTTCCGCCGGCAGCTCCGGATCGACCGGCAGATAACAGGCACCCACCTTCCAGATCGCGTACATCGCAAGCGCCCGATCGACCGACCGTTCGAGCGAAACGCCCACCACTTTCTCCGGCCCGGCGCCGAGACCCGCGAGTCTTCGGGCCAGCAGATCCGAATGGGCCGCCACCTCGCCCCAGGTGTAGCGCCGGCCCGGCTCGTGCTCCGATTCGAGCGCGAGATCGCCCGGCCGCTCGGCGGCATGGCGGGCGATGAAATCATGGACGAGAACGGGCGGCAACGCGAGGTCGGAATCGTTCCATTCGGCGAGCATTTGATGCCGCTCGGCCGCCCCGAGCAGGTCGGCCTCCGGGAGCGCGCATTCCGGGCGCGCGGCGATCTCTTGGAGCAGCGCTTCGAATCCGCGCAACAGGCGCCCGCCGGTCGCCGGATCGAACAGGTCGAGATTCAACTCCAGGAGGGCGGCGTAGGAATCGCCTCGCGACTCGTGATGCGGCACCACGGCGAGGCCCAGGTCGAGCTTCGCGAGACCGCCGCCCAGCTCCTCGACCCTTGTCTTCAAACCCGGCAGCAGCACCGGCTCGGCCACGTTCTGGAGCACCAGCGACACCTGGTACACCGGTGGGATGCCCCCACCGCGTGCGCCGCCCAACTCGGCCACCAATCGGTCGAACGGAAAATCCTGATGCGCGTACGCCCCGAGCGCCGCCGTCCGTGCGCGCTCCAGCAGGTCGCCCAAGAGCGGCACCCTGCCGCCCTCCGCCTCGGTCGAGATCCGAAGCGCCAGCGAGTTGACGAAGAAGCCGACCAGCCCTTCGGTCTCGGCGCGATTGCGGTTGGCGATCGGCAGGCCGATCACCAGATCGCGGCCACCGCCCAAGCGCGACAACAGACCGGCCCACGCCGCGAGCAGCGCCATGAACGGAGTGGCACCCGCGGCGCGCGAGCGCGCGACGATCGCCGCCCAAAGCTCGACCGAAATCTCGCGGTTCATCGCGTGAGCACGCCGCGACGGCGCGAGGGGGCGCGGGCGATCGAGCGGCAGGTCGAGCACCTCCGGCGCGCCGCCGAGCTGCTCTCGCCACCAGGAGAGCTGTTCGCGATAGACCTCGCCGACGAGCCAGCCGCGTTGCCAGAGCGCCCAGTCGGCGTAGTCGATCGGCAGTGGCGGCAACACGGCCGGTCGGCCTTCCGTCGCCGCGCCGTAGAGCTCCGCGAGCTCGCGAGAGAAGACCCCGATCGACCAGCCGTCGGTCGCGATGTGGTGGAAGACGAACAGCGCGTCGTACCGGTCCCTGGCGCGGCGGATCAACGTCGAGCGCAACACCGGGCCGCGCGCGAGATCGAACGATCGCCGCCCTTCCCCCCTCGCGAGCCGCGCCGCTTCGGCGCTTGCCGTCCCCTCTTCGATCCTTCCGAGATCGACCCGCGGAAGCGGGAAAGCGCCCGGCGGATCGATCCGCTGGATCGGCCGGGCGTCGGCGAGCCTGAAACGAGTGCGTAGCGGCTCGTGCCGCGCGACGAGCGCGGCGAGCGCGGCGGCGAGACCGCCGTGATCCAGCGGGCCTTCGAGAAGCAGGCGGAACCCGACGTTGTAGGTCGCCGTCCCGGGCTCCAGGCGATCGAGGAACCAGAGCCGCTCTTGCGCGAAAGAGAGCGGAATGTCCGGCGGCCGCGCGCCGCGCACGAGCGGCACGAGCGCTTCGTGAGGGCGCCCGGCGAGCCGATCGATCTTTTCGGCGATTCCCGCCACCGTCGAGGCGGAAAAAAGCTCGGCGAGAGGAAGCTCGACGCCGAACGCCCGGCGGAGACGGGAGGCGAGCTGCGTCGCGAGCAGCGAGTGACCGCCGAGGGCGAAGAAGTCCGATTCCGCACCAATGTCCGAAGCTCCGAGAAGCTCGGCGAACAAACCGGCGATGATCTCTTCCGTCGGCGTGCGCAGCGCCATCCGTTCGGCAGACTCCGTGTCGAACGTCGGATCGGGCAGCGACCGGCGATCCACTTTGCCGGTCGGTGTGAGCGGCCAGGTCGCGATTTCAACGAACGCGCCGGGCACCATGTACTCGGGCAGGCGCCCGAGCAAGAAGCGGCGCAGCCCGGCCGGATCGAACGCGCTCTCGGCCCCGCGCGGCCGGACCCAGGCGATCAGGCGCTTGCCGATCCCTGAGACACCCGGAGCTTCCCGCGCGAGAACGATCGCCTCTTTGATTGCCGGATGTTCGGCGAGCGCCGCTTCGATCTCCCCGGGCTCGATGCGGAAGCCGCGGATCTTGATTTGGCTGTCGGTGCGGCCGAGGTAATCGAACGAGCCGTCGCCCCGCTGCCTCACGCGGTCCCCGGTCCAATAGACCCTCGCTCCGAATTTGTCAGCAAAGGGATCGGGACGGAATCGCTCGGCGGTAAGGTCCGGACGATCGAGATAGCCGCGCGCGAGCAGACTCCCAAGCACCAGCTCGCCGATTCCGCCGAGCGCCTGGATCTCACCTGCTTCATCCACTACGAAACCCGTGCGGGCCGGCATTAGACGCCCGATCGAGACCGAGCCCGACTCCGGAAGGCGGCCATACCTCAGGTCGTAGCAAGTCGCCGTCACCACCGTCTCGGTCGGACCGTAGCCGTTGTAGACGACGGGAGGATGATCCATCTCCCTCAGGCGCACCCGGAACCGTTCCGCGGCCGCCGGAGTCATCGCCTCACCCCCGGTCACCAAAACCCGCAGATCCTGGGGCAGCGGCGCATCCGACCAGCTCCATTCGGTCCAGACCGCCGTCGGCAAATTGGCGTTGGTGATTCCCAATCGCGTCATCCAAGCCGAAAGCTCCAGCGGCGGCGGCAGCTCCGGACCGCGCACCACCAAAGTTCCGCCGCACGCCAGCGCCACGCCCACCTGCTCCATCGAGACGTCGAAGCTCGCCGAAGCAAACTGCACGACTCGATCGTCGGCATCCATTCGGTAGAAACCTGCCGCCGCCGCAAAGTGCCCGGCGGCATGCCGATGAGAGATGCCGACACCTTTCGGCCGCCCTGTCGAACCCGAGGTATAGATGATGTACGCCAGGTTGTCCGGCAACGCCGCTTGCGGATCCTCCTCCGGCCCGAAGTCCACCGGCAATCCACTCTCCTTACTGACAAGAAGCGGCGCCACTCTCCCGTTCAACCCCAAGAGCTCCGGCGGCACCTCCCTCGCCACCAGCACCACCGCCCCGGCATCTCTCAACAGCAGAGCCCGCCGCTCCGCCGGCAGCTCCGGATCGACCGGCAGATAACAGGCGCCCGCTTTCCATATCGCATACATCGCAAGCGCCCGATCGACCGACCGTTCCAACGATACGCCCACCACCCGCTCCGGCCCGGCACCCAAGCCGGCGAGCCGCCGTGCGAGCACATCCGTATGCATTTCTAGCTCGCCCCAGGTATACCGCCGTCCCGGCTCGTGTTCCGATTCGAGCGCCAAGTCTCCCGGCCGTTCCAACGAATGCCGAGCGATCCAGTCGTGAACGAGTACCGGCGCAAGCGCGAGATCCCCTTCCCTCCATTCGGTGAGCAGCTGATGCCGCTCCGCCGGCCCCAAAAGCTCCGCATCCATCAGCAGCCTCTCCGGATGCGCTGCCACCTCCTCGACCATCCGCTCAAAACCGGCAAGCAGCCGCGCCCCGGTCGCCGGATCGAACAGATCGAGATCGATCTCCAGGAGCGCCGACAACCGCTCGCCTTCCGCGTTCCGCACCGGCGAGACGACCAGCGCGAGATCCAGCTTCGCCACACCCCCGCCGAGCGGCTCGATCGTCGTCAAAAGCCCAGGCAAGAGGACCGGCTCGGGAAGGTTCTGAAACACCAGCGAAACTTGGAAGATCGGCGGAACGTTGCCGCCGCGTGCGCCGCCCAACTCCGCGACCAAACGGTCGAACGGAAAGTCCTGGTGCGCGTACGCTCCAAGTGCCGCGTTCCGCGTTCGCGCTAGAAGAGCGGCGAGGGTCGGTTCGCCTCCGCGCTCCGGTTCGGCGGAAATCCTGACAGCAAGCGAGTTGATGAAGAAACCGATCAGGCCTTCCGTCTCCACCCGATTGCGATTCGCGACCGGCGCGCCGATCACCAGATCCCGACCCGCTCCGAGCCGCGAGAGCAAGCCGGCCCACGCCGCGAGGAGAACCATGAACGGCGTAGCACCCGCCGCGCGCGAGCGGGCAGAAACAGAGGAGAAGATCACCGAAGAAAGCTCGTGGCGTACCAGCCATGCCGGGCTTTTCGGTGAGGCGGGCCGCGGTCGATCGACGGGCAGCTCGAGGACATCCGGCGCACCGGCTAGCCGCTCGCGCCACCAGGCGAGTTGGCGCTCGTACACCTCGCCCGAAAGCCAGCGGCGCTGCCAGGCCGCCCAATCGGCGACCTCGATCGGTAGTGCGGGTAGATGCGCCTGTCGCCGCTCGACGGCGGCGGCATACAGCTCCGCCATCTCGCGGGAGAAAACCGAGATCGACCAGCCGTCGGTCGCGATGTGATGGAACACGAACAGCGCGTCATGGCGGTCCGGAGCGCGCCGAACCAGCGTAACGCGCAGCAGAGGGCCACGGGCCAGATCGAACGGCAGACGTCCTTCTTGCGACGCGAGCCGCGCGGCTTCGGCCTGGCTTTTAATCGCGGAGAGGTCAATCCGCCGGACGGGGACGGCGCCGGGCGGCTCAATCGTTGCAAACGGCTTTCCCCCGCGCTCGCCGAATCGGGTGCGCAACCGCGCATGACGCGCGGCGACGCCTGACAACGCCCCGGCGAATGGTTCCAACGCGAGCGGCCCGTCGAGCGTGAGCCGAAAGCCGACGTTGTAGGTCGCCGTCCCGGGCTCCAGGCTGTCGAGAAACCAGAGGCGCTCCTCCGCGAACGAAAGGTCGCTCTCACCCTCCTTACCAGACGCTTTTCGCACCAACGGCGGCGCCTTCGGACCGCCCGCGAGCGCGTCGATCCGCTCGGCGATCGCGGCGACGGTCGAGCCGGCGAAAAGCTCAGCGAGGGGAAGCTCGACCCCGAACGTTCGTCGTAGACGGGACGCCAGTTGCGTCGCGAGCAGCGAATGGCCGCCGAGCGCGAAGAAGTCGGCTTCGGCACCGATCTCGGAGACGCCGAGAAGCTCGGCGAACAGGCCGGCGACGATCTCCTCGGTCGGCGTCTTGAGCGCGATCCGTTCGGCACCGGATTCGAAGACGGGCTCGGGCAACGCGCGGCGATCCACCTTACCCGTGGGCGTGAGCGGCCATTCGTCGATCTCTACGAACGCCGCGGGCACCATGTAGTCGGGCAGACGGCCAGCGAGGAAGCGGCGCAGGTCGGGTGCTTCGTTCGAAAGCTTGCGAACCCAGGCGATGAGACGTTTGCCGATTCCCGGCGCTTCGCGCGCGAGGACGATCGCTTCTTTCACAGCCGGGTGCTCGGCAAGTACGGACTCGATCTCTCCCGGCTCGATGCGGAAGCCACGGATCTTGATTTGGCTGTCGGTGCGGCCGAGGTAGTCGAACGAGCCGTCGCCCCGCTGCCTTACCCGGTCGCCGGTCCAATAGAGCCTCTCGCCGTCTTTGTCAGTAAAGGGATCGGGACGGAATCTCTCGGCCGTCAGCTCCGGTCGATCGAGATAGCCGCGCGCGAGCAGTCCCCCCAGCACCAGCTCGCCGACGCCGCCGAGTGCCTGCGGGCGGCCTTCTGCATCTACGACGTAACCCGTACGACCCGGCAGTAGCCGGCCGATCGAAACCGAGCCCGACTCCGGCAGACGGCCATAGCGAAGGTTGTAGCAGGTCGCGGTCACCACCGTTTCGGTCGGACCATAGCCGTTATAGATGACCGGCGGGTTTTCCATCTCGGCCAACCGGCGTCGGAAGCGCTCCGCCGCTGCCGGGGTCATCGCCTCGCCCCCCGTCACCAGCACTCGAAGCTCCCTTGGCAGCGGCGCGTCCGACCAGCTCCACTCGGTCCAGACAGCGGTCGGCAAATTGGCGTTCGTAATCCCCCACCGCGTCATCCAAGCCGAAAGCTCCAAAGGCGGCGGCAACTCCGGTCCCCGCACCACCAACGTGCCGCCGGAAGCCAACGCCACCCCTACCTGCTCCATCGAAACGTCGAAGCTCGCCGAAGCAAACTGCATCACCCGGTCGCTCGAATCCATCCGATAGAAACCCGCCGCCGCCGCAAAATGCCCGGCGGCATGCCGATGCGAAATACCCACGCCCTTCGGCACCCCCGTCGAGCCCGAGGTATAGATGACGTACGCCAGGTTTTCCGGCAATGCCGCCGGCGGATCCTCCTCCGGTCCGGAGTCCACCGGCAACCCATTCTCCTTACTGAGAAGAAGCGGCGCCACCCTTCCGATCCACCCCAGATCCCCCGACGGCATCGCCCTCGCCATCAGCACGACCGCCCCGGCATCGGAAAGCAGCAACGCCCGCCTTTCTTCCGGCAGCTCCGGATCGACCGGCAGGTAGCAGGCGCCCGCCTTCCAGATCGCATACATCGCGAGCGCCCGATCGACCGACCTCTCAAGCGACACGCCCACCACCATCTCCGGACCCGCACCCAGCCCCGCGAGCCGTCGCGCCAGGAGATCCGTGTGCTCTTCGACCTCGCGCCAGGTATATCGCCGGCCCGGCTCGTGCTCCGACTCCAACGCCAACGCCTTCGGCCGCTCTCGCGCATGCCGCGCGATGAAGTCGTGAGCCACAACCGGTGCGAGCGCGAGATCCCCTTCGTTCCATTCGGTGAGCACTTGATGCCGCTCCGCCGGCCCCAGAAGCTCCGCTTCCGCCAGCAGCCGCTCCGGATACGCCGCCAGCTCCGCCACCATTCGCTCGAAACCGGCGAGCAGTCGCGCGCCTGTCGCCGGATCGAACAGATCGAGATTCAACTCCAGCTGGGCGACGAGCCGATCCTCAACGGGAGTCACCACGAGCCCCAGATCGAGCTTCGCGCTGCCGCCGTCCAGCTCCTCAACCGCGGTCGCAAGGCCCGGCAACATCACGGGCGCGGGAAGGTTCTGGAACGCGAACGACACCTGATAGACCGGCGGGGCGTTGCCCCCCCGTGCGCCACCCAGCTCCGCGACCAAGCGCTCGAATGGAAAATCCTGATGGGCGAACGCCCCAACCGACGCCTCGCGCACGGTGGCCAAGAGCGAGCGCAAAGTCGGCGCGGGTTCCGCCGCGATTCGAATCGCGAGCGAGTTGACGAAGAAGCCGATCAGCCCTTCCGTCTCGGCGCGGTTGCGGTTTGCGATTGGGGTCCCGATCACCAGGTCGTTGCCCGAACCCAGCCGAGCGAGGAGGCCTGCCCAGGCGGCTAAAAGCGTCATGAAGGGGGTTGAAGATTCGGCGTTGGCGCGGGCGTTCGCCGCTTGCGACAGCTGGGGCGACAGTGGACGCCGGACCTGCCAGCTGGTTCGTTTCGGCGAGGATGGCCGCGGCCGGTCGGCCGGCAGATCGAGTGCCTCCGGCGCTCCTTGGAGATGGTTTTTCCACCAGGACAGCTCGCGTTCGTAGCGGTCGCCCGTGAGCCATCCTCGCTGCCAGATCGCCCAGTCGGCGTAGGCGATTGGAAGCTCCGGAAGTTGCGCTTGGCGCCTTTCGACGGCGGCGCCGTACAGCTCGGCGATCTCGCGCGAGAAGACCGACAGCGACCAGCCGTCGATCGCGATGTGGTGGAAGGTGAAAATCGCGTCGTGAAGCTCCGGCCCGCGCCGTACAAGCGCCGCGCGCACGACCGGTCCGCGGGGGAGATCGAACGGCCGCTGCCCTTCGGACTTGGCGATACGCCGGCCTTCTTCGGCGGAAGCCTCTTTGCTCAGCCCACCGATCAGGTCGATCCTCGGCCAGGGGATAAGAAAAAGACTCGACGAAGGAGGATCGATCTCCTGGCGCGCGACGTCTCCCGGTTGCGCGTAGCGGGTGCGCAGCGGCTCGTGCCGCGCGACGACCGCGGCGAGGGCCGCCTCAAGCGCAGGTACCGAGAGGAAACCTTCGAGCGTGAGCCGGAAGCCGACGTTGTAGGTCGCCTTCCCGGGCTCCAACCGATCGACGAACCAGAGCCGCTCCTGGGAAAACGACAGCGGGACGTCCTTCGGCCTGGCCGCGCGCTCGATCCGTTCGACGTCTTCCCCCTCGGTGAGCTTTTTTTCCACCTGCGTCGCGATCGAGGCGACTGTCGCGCCCGAGAAAAGCTCGGCGAGGGGAAACTCGATACCAAACGTCTGGCGGAGCCGGGAGGCCAGCTGCGTCACCAGCAAGGAATGGCCGCCGAGCGCGAAAAAGTCGTCTTCGACTCCCACTCGCTCGCGGCCGAGCAGATCTCGCCAGATCGCGGCGACGCGGCGCTCCGTCTCGGTGCGCGGCGCGGTCCCTTCTCGAATGTCGTCCGACGCTCCTTCTTCGGCGACCGCACGCGCGGCAAGCGCCGCGAGCGCGCGCCGATCGACCTTGCCGTTCGCGTTGGCCGGCAGGCGTTCCAAGCGCACAAACGTCCGCGGCACCATCGCGTCCGACAGGCGCCGGCGTAGCGGCTCGATCAAATCGGCTTCCGCCATCTCCGGCGAGAGGACGACGAATGCGACGAGCCGGCGGTCGCCGGGAGTGAGCTCGTGAACCAGCACCGTCGCTTCGCGGACGCCGGCCAAGCCCGCGAGGGCGGATTCGATCTCCCCCAGCTCAATTCGCTGGCCGCGGATCTTTACTTGGGTGTCGATCCGGCCGAGGAAATCGATCTCCCCGGTGGGGCGGTATCTGGCGAGATCCCCCGTGCGGTACAACCGGTCGCCAGGCTCGCCGAACGGGTCGGGCTGGAAACGCTCCGCCGTCTGCGCAGGGTCGTCGAGATAGCCGCGCGCAAGCCCCGGACCGGCGGCGGCGAGCTCACCCGTCGAGCCGGGCGGCGCGAGCTGCTGCCAACGGTCGAGCAGATAGACCCGGACGCCGTCGATCGGCCGGCCGATCGAGGGGTTTGGATCGTCGACCGGAGTCTCGCCCGCCGTGGTCACGACCGCGTTTTCGGCCGGGCCGTACATGTTGACCAGGCGAAAGCTGTTTTCCTCTTTCGTGAAGCTTTTCGGCGCGCCGCGGTGGAGGCGATCGCCGCCGACGGTCAAGTAGCGGAGCGCCAGATGGTCAGGCCTCTTTTCAGCGAACGCACTTTCAGCGAGCGGCGTCGGCAGGAACGCGATCGTCACCCGCTCGGCCGCGAGCCAGGAGAGCAGCGCGGAAGGCGAAAGCCGAATTTCGTCCGGCGGCACGAGCACGCTCGCGCCCGTGCCAAGCGCCGGCCAGATTTCAAGCACCGTGGCGTCGAAACCGGGGCCGGCGATCTGACTGCCGCGATCGGCGGGCGACCAGCCGAACCGCGCGCCATACCAGGCGACCATGTGGCTCGCCGCGCGATGGCCAATCGCCACACCTTTGGGCGTGCCGGTCGAGCCGGAGGTAAAAATCACGTAGGCGAGCTGACCGGGATCGCTCAAGCGAGGCGGGCCGGATATGGCGCCGGAAAGACCGTCGAAAAGCACGACCGATGCGGAGCCGCACCAGGGGCCGGCGTGCGCCGCGGACGTCACCACGGCCGAGGCTCCCGATAGCTCGATCATGGCGGCGCGCCGCTCCTCCGGATAGGCCGGATCGATCGGCACGAACGCCGCCCCGGCGCGCAACACGCCGAGCATCGCGGCGATCAATTCCGCAGAACGATCGAGGCAGACGGCGACTCGCGCCTCTTCCGCGACGCCTAGACTGCGCAGATGATGCGCCAGCCGGTTCGCCCGTTCTCCCAGCTCGCGATAGCTCCATCGTTGCCGGGCATCGGCCACCGCGAGCGCCTCCGGCGTCTCCGTCTCCCAATGCGCAAAACCAAAATCGAGTCGGGCGCGATCCCCGGAGGCCGAAGCGCCCGCCGACGGGCCGCCCGCGCCGGAGGCAAGCAGCTCTTGCCGCTCCGCGGGAGAGAGGAGCGGCAGGTCGGACAGCCGGCGGTCCGGCTGCTCCGCCGCCCCTTCGATCAGGCGTGTCAGCCAGCCCGCCCAACGCTCGATGGTCGAGCGGTCGAACAGCTCGCTGGAAAAACGGAGCGACCCGGCGAGGCCGCCGGCCACTTCCGACACCGCGAGCGAGAGATCGAACGGCGAGCCGCCGGGCTCGACCCGCAACGATTCGAGCGCCAGGCCGCCAAGGTCGACCCGCGTCCCCGCCTGGCCGAGCGCGAAGCCCCAAAACCCTTCGCCGCCGCGCGCCTTCTCGTAGGCGAGCACCGCGTCGAAGATCGGCGAACGGCCGGGCTCGCGCTCCGGCTGGATCTCTTCGGCCAAGCGCGAGAACGGATAGGACTGCAGCGCGAGCGCGCTCTGAATCACCGGCCGTTCGCGGACGAGAAACTCGGCGAAACTCGGATCGCCCGACAAGTTCGCGCGCACCGGCACCGGATTGACGAAATAGCCGACTTGATCGGCCACCCGCGCGCCGAAGCGGCCGGTGGTCGGCGTGCCGACGATCAGATCTTCCTGCCCCGAGAGGCGCGCAAGGAACGCTTGGAATGCCGCGAGCAGGCCTGAGAACAGGTTGCTTTTGGCGCCCCGCGCGATCCGGCCGAGCACGCGAACGGCTTGCGGCCCGACGCGAATGTCGACCGCGCCGCCATTCCACGTCACCTTCGCACGGCGCGGCCGATCAGTCGGCAGCTCCAGCCGCGGCAACTCGCCGCCAAGGATGTCTCTCCAGGCGGCCAGCTCGCGTTCGCCCTCGTCGCTCGCGGTCCGCTCCCTTTGCCACCGCGTCCATTCGGCGTACGAAAGCTGGGCCTCGCTCTCCGGCGGCGCCAGCAACGCCTGCCGGTCGCCGCCTCTCGCGTAGACCCGCCCAACGTCGCGCAACATCACGGCGAGCGACCAGAAATCGGCGACCAGATGATGGGCGGCGAGCCAGAGCACGGTCTCGCCTTCCGCGGTGATCAATCCGGCGCGCACCAGCGGTCCCCGTTCGAGGTCGAACGGGGCATCGAGGTCGCGGGCCAGCTGGGCGGTGAGCTCGACCTCTAAGCCAACGAAAACGTGAGAGAAGGCAAGCCCCGGGCCGCTTCCCACCCGTTGCTCCGGGGTGCCACTCTCGCCCTCGCCGAACGTCGTGCGCAGCGCGGGGTGGTGTTCTGCAAGAGCGGCGAAAGCACGCGCCACGGCCTTTCCGGTCGCCGCATCGCCAGGGCCGAGCAGCCGCGCCGCGCCGCATAGATGGTAGGCACGCGAGGCGGGCGCCAACCGCGAGAGGAACCAGAGCGCCTCTTGGCCGAACGACAGCGGCGCGCGCTCCGGCCCCGGCTTCGGCGGCGGCGTGTCCATACCTCTATTTTCCGCGTGCTCGATGGACGACGGTACGTGCAAGATTTCGGTCTCGGGGCTCTTTCAAGGGCGAACGGCTGGACGGCACGGGGCGAGGTCTCGTGCCCAGGTTTGGAGTGTAGCCGAAGGAGGAAAGGGGGACAGGCTCTCAGCCCGCCAGCAGCTTCTCGAGCGCTGCGATCGCCTGATCGATCTCCTCCTCGGTGTTGTAGTAGTGAGGCGAGATGCGGAGGAGGCTGCGGCTGCGCCCTCCCCCGGCAAAATAGGCGATCCGGTTCGAAGCGTGAAGATTGATTCCCTGGGCGCGGAGCGCAAGCACCAGATCTTGAGGATCTTTCCCCTTCACCGTCGCGGTGGCGATCGCGGCCAGGTTCTTTCCCCGGTCGGCGATCGCCACGCCGGGCAGCGCCGCCAGCCGTTCGCGGACATATGCCGCGAGCGCCACGGCGCGGCGGCCTCCCGCCTCTCCCGCCTCGTCGACGGCGTAGCGCGCGGCCTCGCCGAGGCCGTGGACCAACGCGTGGTTGAACTCCCAGTTCTCGAATCGGCGCGCGGAATCGACCCGGACGAACTCGGTCGCGCTCGTCCAGTCGGCGCCGCGCATGTCGGGCAGGAGCGGAGAATCGCCTCGGTCGAGAGCGCGGTCGGACACCGCCAGGAAACCGATGCCTCGCGGCCCGCGCAGGAACTTCCGCGCCGAAGCGGAGAGGTAGTCGCAGCGCAGAGCGGGAAGGTCGATCGGCAGTTGGCCGACCGCCTGGCAGGCGTCGATCAGAAAGGGAACGCCGAGCTCGTCGCAGACCCTGCCGATCTCTTCGACCGGTTGAATCAAACCGGAGTTGGTGGGAACCCAACTGACCGCGACCAGCCGGCTGCGCGGGTGCGCGGCGAGCCGGCGGATCGACTCGGGGTCCGCCCCCCCTTCGGGCAGATCGTCGGCGCGAACCACTTCCAGGCCGCGCCGTTCCGCGAGCGAGAGGAACATCAGATGGTTCGAGGGATAGTCCTCGTTCGTCGTGACCAGCCGGTCGCCGGGCTCGAAGTCGAACGCGGAGAGGGCGAGGGCATAGCCCACGGTGGCGTTCTCGACGATCGCGAGGTTCCGCGGGGCGGCGCCGACCAGACGGGCGAGATGGCCGTACGCCGCCTCGTGGGCCGCCATCTCCGCGTCTTCAATCTCATAGCCGCCGAGCCGCGCCTCGCGTTCTATGTACCCCACCTGGGCCTCGAGCACCGAACGCACGGGAAGAGCGGAGCCCGCGTTGTTGAGGTGAATCCGCTCCGCGCACCCCGGCGTATCCGCCCGCCATCGGGCGATCTGTTCGCTCTCGTCCATTCGGCCCCTCTTTATCGATCGTTTTTTGGCCGACCCGGGCTACGGCGAGAGCCTCTCGCGCTGCCACCCGCCCTCAGGGTTTCGGGTGTAGCGGAACCGGTCGTGGAGCCGACTCGGGCGCCCTTGCCAGAGCTCCCAGACGTCCGGGACCAGACGTAAACCGCCCCAGAATTGCGGACAGGGGATTTCGTCCGTGGCGAAGCGCGCTTCGAGCGCGGCGACCGCCCGCTCCAGCTCTTCCCGGCCGTCGATCGGTTGCGATTGCGCCGAGGCCCAGGCGCCGAGCCGCGAGCCGCGCGGGCGGCTGCGGAAGTACTCCTCCGACTCCTGGCGCGAGGTCCGCTCTACCCGCCCCTCGATTCGCACCTGGCGGTCGAGCGCGGGCCAGAAGAAGGTGAGCGCGGCGTACGGGTTTTGACCCAGCTCGCGCCCTTTCCGGCTGTCGTAGTTGGTGAAGAAGGTGAGCCCCCGCTCGTCGCACCCTTTGAGCAGGACGATCCGCGCCGACGGCCGGCCCGTCTCGTCCGCGGTGGCGAGCATCATGGCGTTGGCGTCTTGCGGGTCGACCTCGAGCGCCTGGGCGAACCAACGGCGGAACAGATCGAGCGGGTCGTCTCCGGCGTCGGCCTCGGTGAGGCCCGAGGCGGTGTATTCGCGGCGGTGGTCGGCGAGGCTCATCGTGGGGTCGATTGTATCTCTCGGCGTCGCTTTCGTCCGGTGTTCTCCATCGAGCACCAGGACCCGCAAGCCGATTGCTTTTACGCTCCGCGCACAACCCGGTTTCCCGCGGAAGCCATTAAGAGTGAATGACTTACGATTGACTTACGCCTCTTCTGCGCCTACTCTCGATCGCATGCTCCACGCCGTCCGAACCGCCTATTACGACTCGCCCGACGAGATCCCCGAGATCCCGGCGAACGAAGCTCTCCGCGTGCCGATGGGCCCCCGCGCGCTCCCCCAAGACCTGCGGGAGCGGATGCGCAGCGCGCGCGAGCTGCTCGGCAAGGCGGAGCGCGAGCTGCTGCCGACGGGGCTGCCGGTGTTCGATCGCCTGCTCGACGGCGGGCTGCCGCGCGGCGAGCTGGTCGAGGTGGTCGGCGGGCGGTCGAGCGGGCGCTTTTCGCTGGTCCTCGAAGTCCTCGCCGCCGCGACCCGCTCGGGCGAGGCGGCGGCGTTGATCGACCTCGGCGATCATCTCGACCCGGCGCGCGCCGAAGCGGCGGGCGCCGATCTCGCGCGCCTGCTCTGGGTGCGTCCGCGCACCGTCGAGCAGGCGCTCGCGGCGACCGAGATGCTGCTCGGCGCGGGCTTCTCCCTCGCGGTCGTCGATCTCGGCCTGCCTCCGGTGCGCGGCGGGCGCGGCATCGAGGCGGGTTGGCTCCGCCTGGCGCGCGCGGCGGCGGCGCGCTCCGCCGCGCTCTTGGTTTCCGCCCCCTACCGGGCGAGCGGCACGGCGGCGGCCGCGGTCGTCGAGCTCGACCGCGGCAACGCGCGCTGGCTGCGCTCCGGCGCCTCCCCGGTCCTGCTCGCCGGTCTCGGCGGCCGGCTCGCTCTGGAAAAGCGCCGCGGCGGAGCGGCGGGGCGAAGCGCCGAGATCGCCTGGCGGAGCGCGGAGTGCCTGGCTCCTCCGGCGCCGGAAGCACAGCCGGCGCGATTCTTCGAGCGCCCCCGGCTCGCGGCTTCGGCATGAGCCGCAAAGCGGAGACGAGCGGCACCCGTCTCGCGTGCCTCACCGTGCCGCTCTTCCCGCTCGCCGCCCGGTTGCGCAGCGAGCCCGAGCTGATCCGCGAGGCGCTCGCGATCCTCGAAGGCAACGGCCAGGCCGCGCGGGTGATCGCCGCCACCCGGGCCGCGCGCGCGGCCGGCGTGCGCCCGGGGCAGTCGCTTCCCCAGGCGCGCGCGCTCTGCCCCAAGCTCGCGGTGCGCCCGCGCGACGCGATCTCGGAGCGCGCGGCGGAAGAGGCGTTGATCGAGGTCGCCGACGCCTTCTCGCCGCGGGTGGAGAGCGCGGGCGACGGCACGGTCTTCCTCGATCTCGAAGGGTTGCCGCAAACCGCTTCGCTACGCGGCGCCGCGACGACCGCAACCACCGAGCCCGACGGGTTGGAGCGCGCGCTCGGGCGGGATCTCGCCGCCGCCGCCGACGCCGCCGGGCTCCCCGCGCGGGTGGGGATCGCATCGAGCAAGCTCGCCGCCCGCGTCGCGGCGGGGTTGCCCGGCTCGCCGGTGATCGTCCCGGCGGGCGAGGAGGCGGCGTTTTTGGCGCCGCTGCCGCTCGCGCGGCTGGCGCCGGAGGTCGACCTCTCGGCGACGCTCGAACGCTGGGGCGTCCGCTCGATCGGCGACTTCGCCCGCCTGCCCCCCGCGGAGGTGGCGAGCCGTCTCGGCCGCTCGGGCAGCGAGCTGCATACGGTGGCGCGCGGGCTCGACCCGCGCCCGCTCGTCCCGCGCGAGCCGCCCCCCTGCTTCGAAGAGGGGATGAGCCTTGAATGGCCGCTCGCGACGATCGAGCCCTTTCTCTTCATCGGCCGGGCGGCGCTCGAGCGGCTCACCCGCCGCCTGGAAGGCGCCGGGCTCGCCTGCCTGCGTCTGGAGCTCGATTTGACCCTCGAACCGGAGGGCAATCTACGCCGTTCGATCGAGCTGCCGGCGCCCAGCCGCGACGTCAAAACGCTCCTGTCGCTGATCCGGCTCGACCTCGAAGCGAATCCTCCCGGCGCGCCGGTGATCGGTTTCGTCTTCCGCTCCCATCCCGATCGCCCGCGCGAGGCGCAGCTCTCGCTGCTCGGCCCCGCCGCCCTGTCGCCCGACCGGCTGGCGGCGACGCTCGCGCGCTTGTTCGCGCTGCTCGGCCCGGAGCGGGTCGGCTCGCCGCGTCCGATCGACGGCCATCGCCCGGAGCGCGCCGGACTGGTCGCGTTCGCCCCTCCCCCACCGCCGCTGGTCACGGAACGCGCGGCAGCGCGCCAGGGTCGCGGGCTGCTCGGCGTCCGGGCGCTCCGCCCGCCGTTGCCGCTCGAAGTGATCACCGAGGGGCCGACCCCGAACGGGTCCCCGAGCACGGCTTCGAATCCGGCGACCGATCGGCCGATCGAAGTGCGTCCGATGGTCGCAAGCGGCGGCGAGGACGCCGCGCGCCGGCTGGAGATTCGCGGCGGCGTACGGGTCGCCGCGGGACCCTGGGCTCTGGAGGAAGGCTGGTGGACCGACGACCCGGCCGACCGGGAGTATTGGGACGTCGAGCTCTTCGGCGGCAGCGTCTACCGCCTGTTTCGCGACCGGACGACCGGCGACTGGTTCGCCGACGGGATTTATGACTAAAAAAACGGGCCGGAGGTTGCCCCCCGGCCCGCTTCCAGCACTCAAAGAATCTGAGGCTTGAGTCTCTATGAGACTAGTTGCCGCCGATCAGCGTGTGACTGGCGTCGCAGGCGCTGTCGAGCTGGATGGCGTCGAACCCGACGCTGAACCGGCCCGAAGCGTCCATCACAACCGTCACCCATGCCTGAGCCGCCGCCGGATCTTCCGGCGGATTGGAACCCGCCGCTGCCACCGTGGTGTTCAGGTTCATGAAGATCCAGCCGAA
>Ga0268264_10001079_pt1 | contig 26987 bp, 23 predicted proteins | sample KBSSwiS32_FD_190357 | JGI IMG/M metagenome (GOLD analysis project Ga0268264, IMG submission 190357) | Switchgrass rhizosphere microbial communities from Kellogg Biological Station, Michigan, USA - KBS Switchgrass S3-2 (SPAdes) (version 2) | ecosystem: Host-associated > Plants > Roots >...
CCTGAAAAAGAGAGCCGGGCTTCTTTCCGGCCAAGCCACCACAAACCAACCATGAAACCTAAGCCCCGGGGGGGTCAGTTTTACTGTCGTCAGGGGGTCAATTCTCCTGTCGCTTGACATCTCTCTGCTTGCCCCTTCAGATCTGGCTGAACTAGACGTCCATCGGCGTACTTGTTCGACGTCCTCAGATGCCATCTCACACCAAGGGCATCGGTACCAGGTTTTGTGGGCGGGCAGTGGCCGGCCGCAGTCCCGACACATAAGAGGATCTACAGGCGAGGCCCATTTGTCAGTTGCTGTTTTTGGAAGACCGCAGGTACAGTTGGGTACTGGACAAACCTTGGGAAGACCGCAGTTGCATTTCGAGACCGTACAGATGCGAGGATTGCCACAGGTGCAGTTTTCGGACCCAGTGCAAACTTTGGGGAGATCGCAGCGACAAAAGTTTACGGCGCACTGTTCCCATGGGCGATCTTGGTCGTGTCCTGTAAAATGTGAACTCATGACACCTCCAACCGCAGAAGTTCACGCCTAAAGTGCAGGTCGTTCATCTTCCCCATCCTTTTGTGTCCCTGTGAGAGCTGTAGTGTCTTACTTCCTTTGGTGTTCTGCAAGGGCTTTGAACGGGGCAAGAGCAGCAAGGCCGCCTGGCGGTTGCTAGCGAAGGAGGCCTAATCATGAGCGCAGCCGTCCTTTTTTGGCGCCGGATCGATGTCGAGGGCCTCGAACGCCTGGAGCTTGCAATCATGCCCGACGGGGTCACCGCCACATCCACGGTGATCTGCCTCGAAGCCGGAGGATTTCGCCTCGAGCACCGCTGGCGGCTCGACCCCGAATGGCGCGCGCAGTCCGTCACCGTCGAACGCTGGAGCTCGCAAGGACATGGTGTCCTGCGCCTGGAGCGCGCCGGAACCGGCTGGCGGGTGGACGGAGCGCTACGCCCGGATCTCGAAGGCGCCGAAGAGCCGGACCTATCGGTCACACCCTTCTGCAACACCTTTCCGATCCGCAGGACGCCGGAGGCCGCGGGAGCGAGCCTGCCTCTCGATACCGCCTTTATTGACGGGCCTGCCCTGACGGTTGCGCGGTCGAGCCAGCGCTACGACCGGCAGGGACCTGGCCGGCTACGCTATGTCGACCTCGGCCTGTCCCGCGGCTTTGAAGCGGATTTGGTGGTGGACGACGCTGGATTGGTGCTGCGTTACGAACACCTGTTCGAGCGGGTGGCGCCGCCCGCCTGAAGCCCGCAGTGGCCTTCGCAGTTTTATACGGAAGTGGTGCGCCCGGCAGGAGTCGAACCTGCGACCTACAGCTTCGGAGGCTGCCGCTCTATCCAGCTGAGCTACGGGCGCCTTGGGAGAACGTTCTAGTGAGAGGCATCGCTCACCTTGGACGTTCAGCTTTGAAGAACCGTGCCACGAGAAGCATGGCCTGCCTGGAGGGATTCGAACCCCCGACCCGCGGCTTAGAAGGCCGCCGCTCTATCCATCTGAGCTACAGGCAGCCGAGGCACGCAGCCCGTCACCGTCATCGTGGGGAGAGTATCCCTGCGATTGATTTCGGGGCGCCCAGATTTGAACTGGGGACCCCCTGCGCCCAAGGCAGGTGCGCTACCAGGCTGCGCTACGCCCCGACGGAAACGCGCGGCTGAGCATAGAGCAGGCGTAGGAAGACGGTCAAATCGCCCCGTCAGGCGGCCGACGCCCGCGCCGGAACCAACCGGTCAGGATCGCGGTCGGGGCGCGCCCTTCGGCCCGGGCGTCGGTTTCGGGGTGGCGTTCTCCGAGCAGCACTTCGCGCGCCCGCAGGCGGCCGATTTCCATGGTGCGGACGACCACGTTCCAGTCGCGCTCGACGAAACCGATCGGCAGGCGGTGCCGGGGGCGCAGGACGACCATTCGATCGGCCAGGTCGGCCGGCGGCCGGTGCTCGGGATCGCGCGGACTGCGGAACAGGCCTCCTTCGCTCTCCCCCTTGGTGGCGAGCACCACGACCGCGTCACAGCCTTCCTCGAACGCGCGCTCATAGGGAAGGTTGTCGGACAACCCGCCGTCGCCGTACCGCTCGCCGTTGATCCTCGGCGCCCGGGTATAGAACGGCGGCAGGTAGTTCGAGGCTAGAAGAAGCGCGAACGGATCGGGCATCCGGCACGCCTCGAACAGCACGGACGTCCGGTCGGCGAGGCGGGTCACCCCTATATAGAGCGGCAAGGCCTCGGGTGCTGCGAGTCGGGCGGCCCCGATGAAGCGGCGGAAATTGCGCCGGTGGATCTCCGGGTAGCGAAACGGCGAGCCGGCGCGCCAGAGGTTCGCGAGGTCGACCGGGGGCATGCGGTGAAACGCACGCCAATAGGAGCGGAGCCGTTCGTCGGTTCCCGCGGCGACCGCTCCGGCGTTCCAGGCTCCGGCGGAAACGCCGATCGCCAGAGCCGGTTTGATCCCGAGATCGCGAAGCGTTTCGAGCGCGCCGACTTGAAACGCACAGCGCATGGAACCGCCGGAAAAGACGTAGCCCACCCGGCGCGCCGAGCGGAGAAAGTCGAGCGCGGCGGTTCCTCCGGGCGGCTGCACGGCGACAGTATAGAGAGGGACGGCGAGGAGCGGGGCCTTACGGGATAGGCCGGCCCGTGTACAATCACCCTGCGGTGCAGTGAGTGATGCGGGAAACCGCAAACCAACCAGCTACACCTTGATGGCGACCGCCAGGAGGGGACCCATGGCAAAAGGCAACAACGCGCAGAAGAAAGAGACCAAGAAGCCCAAGAAGGCCGCCGTAAAAGGCGCGGCCGACAAGCCGAAGGACGCCAAAAAGAAGTAACAGTCTCCTCGGGGTTGGCCTGGTCGCCCGGTCCCCGCCCTCGTCTCTTGGCCAATCTCGAATGCGAGGGCGGCTCGGAGTCGACGGCGGGCTCGGGCGACTTCGATTTTCAGGGTCACTCGTCGTCGAACATTCCCTTGTAGATCCCCAGCAGGATCAGGCCCCCGAAGAAGATGAAGAACAAGGCGGGAGGCACGGGGCCGCCCGGCCGGGAAGGCCCTACGGCGCGCCGATCTCCGCCACCAGCAGCAGGTTGATTAGTTTCGGGCTCGCCTGGCCGCCGCCGGCCCCGGCGGCCGCGACCTGCTTCATTGCCTGGGCGACCAGGAAGCCGAGCAGCCCGGTCTTGCCCGCACGGTACTTTTCGACCTCGGCGGGGTGCGCCGCGAGCACGCCCCGGAGGACCGGCGAGAGCTCGGGGCGCAGGCGATCGAGCAGCTCCTGCTCGTCCGCCGACAGCGATTCGGGCTCTTTGGCTTCGACCACCTTCGGCGCCTTGGCGCTCTGAGGAGCGGCCTGCGGCGGGGGAGCCTGTGGCGCCTGCTTTTGAACCTCCGCAGCCCAGGAGTCGCGCAGCTGGACGGTGCGGTTGAACACCAGGGCCTCGGGGCGTGAATCGATCGGATCGAGGAAGAAGTATCCCTGCCGCTCGAACTGGAAGCGCTCGCCGAGGTTGAGCCCCGCCGCGGCCGGTTCGAGCCGGGCGCCGGAGAGCACTTCGAGCGACTGCGGGTTCATCGTGGTCTCGAATCCCCCCTCTTCGAGATCGGGGCGCTCGACCTTGAACAGGCGATCGTAGAGCCGCACCTCGACCGGCAGCGACTGCTCGGCCGAGACCCAATGGAGGGTGCCCGGCACCTTGCGCCCGTCGGGCGACGAGCCGCCGCGGGTGGCGGGGTCGTAGGTGCAGCGGACTTCCACGATCTCTCCCGTCGCGGGGTTTTTGACAACGCTCTCGCAGCGGACGAAATAGGCGTAGCGCAGGCGCACCTCGCGCCCCGGCGAAAGGCGATGGAAACCTTTCGGTGGCACTTCCGCGAAGTCGTCCCGCTCGATGTACAACGTGCGGGAAAACGGCACCTGCCGGCTCCCCTCCTTCGGCACGTCGTGCGGGTAGAGAGGGGCGTCCAGCTGCTCGGTCTCGCCCTCCGGATAGTTTTCGATCACCAATTTGAGCGGGCGCAGCACGCACATCACGCGCGGGACTTCCAAGTTCAGCGCCTCGCGCTGGCAATGTTCAAGCAGCGTGACGTCGACCGTGCTGTTCGCTTTGGCGACTCCTATCCGGTCGCAGAAATCGCGCAGCGCGGCGGGCGTGAAGCCGCGCCGCCGCAGGCCCGCAAGGGTCGGCATGCGCGGATCGTCCCAGCCGGAGACGAGCTTCTTCTCGACCAGCTCCAGCAGCTTCCGCTTGCTCATGATCGTGTAGGTGAGGTTCAAGCGGGCGAACTCGGTCTGGCGCGGCGGCTCGGGGAACGGCAGGGTGTCGACCAGCCAATCGTAAATGTCCCGGTTGTTCTCGAACTCCAACGTGCAGAGCGAATGCGTGATCTTTTCGATCGCGTCCGACAGCGGGTGGGCGAAGTCGTACATCGGATAGATCGGCCAGGCGTCGCCCCGGCGATAGTGCGCGGCGTGCTTGATCCGGTAGAGCAGCGGATCGCGCATCTTCATGTTCGCGGCCGCCATATCGATCTTGCCGCGCAGCACGTGGGCGCCGTCTTCGAACTCCCCCGCCCGCATGCGGGCGAACAGGTCGAGGTTCTCCTCGACCGAGCGGTCGCGGTAGGGGCTGTTGCGGCCGGGCTCCTTGACCGTCCCGCGGTATTCGCGGATCTCGTCCTCGGAGAGGCTGCAGACGTAGGCCTTGCCCAAACGGATCAGCTCGACCGCGAAATCGTAGAGCTGCTCAAAGTAGTCGGACGCGTGAAAAAGGTTCGCGCCCCAATCGAACCCGAGCCAGCGCAGGTCGTGCTGGATCGAGCCGACGTACTCCTGGTCTTCGGTCTCCGGGTTGGTGTCGTCGAAGCGCAGGTGGCAGGTGCCGCCGTACTCTTCCGCCAGGCCGAAATTGAGGCAGATCGACTTGGCGTGGCCGATGTGCAGATAGCCGTTCGGCTCGGGCGGAAACCGGGTGACCACCCGGCCGCCGTATTTGCCCTCGGCGCGGTCGCGATCGATCAGGTCGCGGATGAAGTCGCGGCCTGGGGAGTTGGGAGCGGTGTCGGACACGGGCGTAGATCCTCGGAAGATAGACGGGGCGAAGAGGCAAACGAAACCACTACCGAAACGAGGGCGAAAGATATCATCGAGCGGAAACCTGGATTCGACCCGAGAGAGGTACCACCACGATGCCCAGCCAGATCGAAAAAGCCGAGACCTTCGCCCGACTCCACGTCCCGGGCTCGCCCGTAGTTCTGTTCAACATCTGGGACCCGGGCAGCGCCCGAGTCGTCGCCCGATCCGGCGCGAAGGCGCTCGCCACCGGCAGCTGGTCGGTCGCCGCGGCGTTCGGCTTCGAAGACGGGGAGGGGTTGCCGCTCGATCTGGCGCTCGAAAATCTTCGGCGGATCGTCGCGGCGGTCGATCTGCCGGTCACCCTGGATTTCGAAGGGGGGTACGGCACGACGCCCGAGGCGGTGGGGGAGAACTTCGCTCAGGCGCTCGCCGCCGGGGCGATCGGCTGCAATTTCGAGGACCGGGTGGTGGCGGGAGAGGGCCTCCATTCGATCGAGGACCAATCCGCGCGAATTGCCGCGTTGCGCGAGGCCTCGAAGAGCACGGGCGTTCCGGCCTACATCAACGCGCGGACCGACCTGTTCCTAGAGGCCGGGCCCGACCAACACGACGGCGCGCTGGTCGAAAAAGCGCTCGAACGGGCGTCGGCCTACGCCGCGGCGGGAGCGTCCGGATTCTTCGTGCCGGGGCTGGTCGACGAAGATCTGATTCGCCGGGTGTGCGAAGGGACGTCTCTGCCGGTCAACGTCATGTACTTCTCCGGCGTTCCGGAGGCAAAGCGCCTCGCCGAGCTGGGCGTCGCCCGGATCAGCCACGGCCCGGGGCCGTACCGGCTGGCGATGAAGGCGCTCGAAGAGGGTGCGAAGGCGGTGCATGCCTGATGAGCCGGGGCGGGGAAACCCCGCCCCTACAGGGGTTTCGGTGTAGGGGCGGGGTTCCCCCGCCCTTTGCCCAGGCCTCGCTACCGCAACTCGCCCAGCGCCCGGACCATCTCGGGCTGATTCGGATCGAGCGCCAGCGACCGTTCGAGCGCCTGGCGGGCGGCGCCCGGATCGCCCACGCAAAGATCGGCGAGCGCCAAGGTTCCCCAGGCGATCGGATCGCTCGGCGAAAGCTCGGTCGCGAGAGCGAAATCGGCCCGCGCCTCCGCGCAGTCGTTGAGCGCCAGGCGTTCTTTTCCCCGACCAAGCAGCCGCGGCAGCGCTTCCGGCAGGCCGGCCCGCGCGGCGCGGCGTAGCAGATCGCCCGAGCGTTTGGGATCGCTGGTCGCGAGCAGATCGCTCAGATTCCAGAGCGCCGAGGCGGAGCGCGGATCGAGCGCGATCGCCTTTTCGAACGCCGCCGCCGCGGCTCGGGTCTCGACCGGATCGCCTTTTGCCCCGAGCGCGCGGCGGATCAGCCCTTCGTTGTTGTACGACCCGGGGGTGCGGGTCGGGTCGGTTCCCGCGACGGCGGCGCGCGGCGCCTGCGCGGGTTCGTTCGCTCCGAGGTAACCGAGCGCGCGCAGCGTCGCGAGCTCCTCGCCTCCGGACACCTTCGCCTTGGGATCGGTGGTCGCGGGGCTCGACGCCCGGCGGAAACGAGCGCTGTAATCGACCGGATTGCGAGCCGGAGCGGTCTTTGGCAAGGGAGTCCCGGGAAGCTCCGGTCCGGCAAGCCCACGCCCCGGCGGCAGTCCGAGCAGCGAAAGCAGCGTCGAGGCGACCTGATCGATCCGGCCGCGGCTCCGTTCGGCGGCCGGCGCGATCCCCGGCCCGGCGAGCAGGTAGATCCCCTCCTCGCGATGCCACAGCCCGGCGGTCGCAGCTTCGGCGCTCCCCGCGTGGGCCGGGCGCCCCTCCTGCCAGCGGAAACCGTGGTCGGAGGCGAGCATCAGGATCGCGCCCTCTTTCGAGGCAAGGTCGCGGTAGTTCCCGAGCAGGCGGTCGATCTCCGCGAAATAACGGCGCGGTACGTCCGAATAGAGCGCGAAATCCGCCTCCGAGATCTCGGGACGCCGCGGCGGGAAGAACGGCGCGAACAGATGGCCGATCGCGTCGGTGCCTTGCAGGTAGACGATCGCGAGATCGGGATGGGTCTCGGCGATCGTTTCGCGCGCCAGCCCGTCGTAGAGCCGGGTCTGGACCAGGATGCGGCGCAGCCCCTCGATCCGATTCTCGGGACCGGGAGGAGCGGCGATTGCCGCCTCGATCTGCTCCGAAGAGAGCCCGGGAATGTAAGCGGCGATCTGCTCCGCGCCAATCTCCTGCTCCGCCCGCTCGCGAGCCGCGCGCGCCCAGTCTTCGCGGTCGCGAGGCCAAACCAGGCCGGCCGGGGGATCGCCTTCGCGCAGCTGGAACGAAAACAACCGATCGGAGACCAGACGGCCGTTCACCTGCCCGGCCGGCCAGGTCGCCCAGAGGCCGAACACGGCGACGCTCCGCCCGGCGTCCGAAGCCATGTCCCAGATCGCCGGCACCCGCCGCTCGGCCGATGTGATCGGTTCCCGTCGGCCCGTGTCGGGAGAAAAGCGGGTGAAATCAAGCACGCCATGGGCGAGCGGCGAGACCCCGGTCATCATGGTCGTCCAGAGCAGCGGCGAAAGAGGAGGCTGCTCGGTTTCCAAGATTCCCGATCGGCCTCCCCGCAACAGCCGCGCGAGGTTCGGCATCGTGCCGTCCGCCGCGAATCGATCGAGCTGCTGCCAGTCCGCGCCGTCGAGGCCGACGAATAGCACCCGGGGGCGGTCCGGAGCGGCCTCCCGGCCGCAGGCGGCGAGAATAACCGCGGCGAGCAGCGCGAGAGGGCGTAAGAAAGCCACGGCCGAGTTGATGAGGATCAGGCGCGCCCCAACCAGTACAGCGGGCGCCTACTTTGATGCATCACGGCCAGGATTCGTAGCTCGTCGCGACTAGAGATGTAGAGCAGAGTGTAAGGGAACCGCGGCAGGGGTCTTGCGCGAACGTCTGCCCGGATGATCGGTGCACTTTCCGGAAATTCGAGCAGAAGATTGACCTCTCGCTCGACGGCCTCGACAAAATCACTGGCCAGGCCGGGCGATTGGGCCTCGTAGTACGCGGCCGCTTCCTCCAACTCCTGCTCGGCGAGGTCGCTGAGCGAAGGAACGCGGCTCACTTAAACTTCGCCTTGAGCTCCTGAAATACCTGTTCCGCCGGTTTGGTGCCAAGCCGGCCGGCGTCGATAGCCTCGTTTCGCCGGATTGCTTCGTCGATCCAAAGGGCTTCAATCTCCGCGGGGGAGGGGTTGTCGATGCTGCGCAGCAGTCTTTCGGCAAGATGAGCCCGCGAGGGGAGGTCCAACTCCAGGGCCGCGGCTTCTATGTCGATCAGTGTCATCTCATCCTCCTCAAGATGGTGGGCGAATCCTCGCGCACCTGGAACGATACCCAGGCGGGGACTCTCGCGCAATCTCTCCCTTCGATCCCTCACCGGTCCTCCCGCAACACCGCCCGCAAGATCCCATTCAGCAAGATCCCCAGCGTAATCGCCAGAACCACGCCGTTGCCGAGAAACAACTTGCCAATCGGCGGAAGCGCCGCGAACCAATCTTTCTGTGCGGTCGCGACGAGCGGCAAGGTGAGCGCGGCGGAGAGCGAAATCGCGGTGGTCAACAGATAGGCCTCGTCCTTTTTTCCAGAGGCGAGCAGGCGCAGCCCGGCGGTCGCGATCATGCCGCAGATCACCAGGAAGACGGCGCCGACGATTGGCCGGGGGATCAGGACGAGCAGGACCCCTAGTTTCGGCGATAGGCCGTAGAGCAGGAGAAATAGGGCGGCCACCTGCACCACCCGGCGGCTCGCGACGCGGGTGGTCGCGATGACTCCGGTGTTCTGGGCGTAGGTGGTGAGCGGCAGCGCGCCGAAGAACGGGCCGATCGCCGAGGCGATTCCTTCGACCGTGATGCCGCGGTGGATGTGGCGCATGCGGTAGACCGTCCCGGAAACGGCGCAGGTTCCGGCGTAATCGCCGATCGATTCGGCGATCGATCCGACGTAGCCGATCACCACGCCGATCACCGCGCCGGCCGCTAGATTCCAGTCGAGCCAGGGCGCGCCGAACGCGAACAGCTTGGGGAGAGCCACCCAGGGCGCCTGGCGGAGGGCGGCAAAGTTGGCCAGCCCCAACAGGCCGGCGACCAGCACGCCCCAGAACAGGAGAGAAAAAAGCAGCGCGCCGCGGGCGAGCAGGCCGAGTCGGAAGCGATGGCCGATCACGGTCAGCAGGACGATCGAAAGCGCGGTCGCCCCGGCGAGGCCGAGCATCTCGGGTCGCGGATCGGCGAACAGCCAGCCGCCCGCGACCCGCGCGAGCGTTACGCCGATCGTCAATACGACGATGCCGCAGACGTACGGGGGCAGAAAGCGGCGCAGGGAGGAGAGCACGCCGCTCGCCCCCACGACGGTTTCGAACAGGCCGCCGATGAAACCCGCCATCCACATCGCCGGAGCGCCGAAGATCGCGCCCGCCGTGGCCATCGCGCCGGTGTCGGTCGCGGACGGCCCGAGGATCGCGGGGAGCCGGTTGCCCCAGGTCGCATTGGCAAACGTCGCGAGCCCCATGAGCGTGAGACAGGCCGAGATCATCGCCGCGGTCTGCTCGATTCCATAGCCGACCGCCCCGGCGACGATGATCGGCAGGACGTACGGCGAGACGTCGACCAGCGTGTGCTGCCAGGCGTAGAGCAGGGTTTCGCCGAGAGGAGGCACGTCCTCGATCCCGTAGTGCGGCGTGATGACTTCGAGGTCCTCCGCCCACACCCGTTCGCTTCCCGCCTCGGCGGGATAAGGCTCTTCAATCGACGCGATCTTCGCGCTCATGGCTCTCCCCACCACAAGCGTGGGCCGTGGTTCAGTTTGCCCCGCAGCGACTGGCTGCTGCCGAAGGCGCCCGAAGGAGCGAGGAGGCAAACTGGATCACGACCCACGCGTTTTTCGCCAGTCTAGATTAACCTTCCGCCGCCATGGGACGGGAAGAGCGCAAAGGGCCGCCGGGGCCGACCGATCCGGATGCCGGGATCTACCAGGGACGATCGATCGCCCGCCGGTTCGTGTCGCCGGATGGGCTGATCGTGCTGGTCGGCAAGACCGCCGAGGACAACGACGTTCTGTCGCTCAAGCTCGGCAGCCCGCGCGATTTCTGGTTCCACGTCGCGGGCGACTCGGGCTCGCACGTCGTGGTGCGCAACCCCGAGAACCTCGCCCGCCCGTCCCGCGAGACGCTGCAATTCGCGGCGGGCCTGGCAGCCGGATATTCGAAAGCTCGCCATGGCGGCCGGGTCGCCGTCCATTGGACGACCTGCGACGAAGTGAGCAAACCGCGCGGCCTGCCCGCTGGGAAGGTTCAGCTCGGGCGCTACGACACGGTGCAGATTTTGCCGGTTCGGGGCGAATCTTCCTAGCGTTTTCCTGCCCTTTTTGCCGGGGGCCGCTCCGTTAGCGTCTCTGATAGGTTGCGCGCCCTATGAATCGACCGGCGCTCGCGCTCGTACTTTTCGCCCTCCCCGTGCTGGCCGCTCCTCCGGCCCAATCTCTGGTCAAAGCGCCCGCCGCGAAGCCGGTCCTCGAAGCGATCCCCGCGCCGTCCGACGTCGCGGCCCCTCCGGCCGACGCCGAGACGACCGCCTCGGGCCTCGCTTCGAAAGTGATCCAGGCCGGCACCGGCACGTTTCGTCCCGAGCTTTCCGACTCTGTGAAGGTGCATTACACGGGCTGGACCGTCGACGGAAAAATGTTCGATTCCTCGGTCGCCCGCAATCGACCGATCGTATTTCCCTTGAACGCGGTGATCCCCGGCTGGCGCGAGGGCGTGCAGCTGATGGTCAAAGGGGAGAAGCGCCGGCTGTGGATTCCCGCCAAGCTCGCTTATGAAGGAGTGGCCGATCGGCCGCAGGGGATGCTGGTATTCGACGTCGAGCTGCTCGACATCCTGCGCGTGCCGAAGACCCCGCCCGACGTCGCCGCGCCGCCCGCCGATGCGCAAAAAAGCGCTTCCGGCCTCGCTTGGAAAGTACTCACCCCGGGCACCGGTACGCGCAAACCGGCCGCGCAGAGCATCGTCCGCGTTCATTACACGGGCTGGACGGTCGATGGCAAGATGTTCGATTCGTCGCTTGCCAAGGGTACGCCCGCCGTGTTTAAGCTGACCGAAGTAATTCCGGGTTGGACTGAAGGCCTGCAATTGATGACTGAAGGGGAGGTTCGCCGTTTTTGGATTCCAAAGGCGCTCGCTTATCGCGGTTCGCCGGGTAAACCGGAGGGGATGCTGGTGTTCGACGTCGAGCTGGTCGAGATCACAAAACCCTGAGCCGAAAGCGGTTCCCGACGGGTAGTGGTTTCGTTTGTCCCGCAGCGACTGGCTGCTGCCGAAGGAGCGAGGAGGCAAACGAAACCACTACCCTCCAACGCGCCCCGCGAGCCGACTGCACAATTTGTTGTACAATCGGCCGCACAATTCGCCGGCCCTTGGGCCTTTCCTGCGATCGTAGTAAGGAATTGTGAAAGGTATTCGCATGAAAAGACCGACCTTGTCCGGGATTCTGGTGCTCGCGGCGCTTGCCGTGGCTACGACGCCGCTCGAAGCGGGTGAGTCCTTCATTCCCATTGCACGGAACCAGCCGAGCGGCGGCGGCACGAGCCGCACCGTGGTCTTCGTGTCGAACCTCGCGACGACGGCGAAATCCTTCGTATCCCAGTTTCTCGTCGCCGGCACGGATGGGGTGGCCAATCCGGGCGAGTCGACCACGCTTTCCATCGGCGCCGGCCAGACCGTCCAGTTGGCGACGAGCGTGCCGTCGGGAGCCAACGGCATGCTGCGCATCGACGGCCCGTCAGATCTCCTGATCGACGCGCGGTTGGAAACGACCGGCGCCGGAGGCACCTTGTCGGAGACGCGGGTCCCGGTCTTGAGCCCGGAGCGGATCACGCCGGCCGGCGAGACCCTCTACCTTCAAGCGCTGGAACGCCGGGCCGACGGCAAGCCGCTGACCGACTTCGGGATCGCGAACGTGACCCGCGATGCGGCTTCCTGCACGGTCGCGGCGGTGCGGTCGAACGGCCAGGCGATCGGCTCAGCGGCGACTTTCAGCCTGTTTCCCCTGTCGCTGCGCGAGTTTCCCGAGGTGTGGGTCACCCTCGGCGTGCCGGAGATCTCCGACGCCCGCATCACGGTGTCGTGCAACAAACAGTTCAGCGCGTACGCGCTGGTCTTCGACGTCGGCGGGCCGCGTACCGCGGCGATTACCCCCGGCGGCGTTCTCGACGGAACCTTGGAGCCGATCTCGCGCCCCGGCGAAGTGGCTTTCAACGTGCCGGGCGATTTCCTGATCGCCAAGGCCAGCGACTCGTATCGCAGCTACGCGCTGCCGCTGGTGCCGAACCTGCTCTACCAAAAGGCGACGGTCGAATTCGACATGTTCCTGAACAAGTTTCCGAACGGCTTTTACACCAGCGTCACCTCGTTTCGGCGCACCCATCGCGACCGGCATCAGCGGAGACTTTTCTACGGTGTCCAGATCCGCACCGACAACAAGAAGACCAACCTGGACTTGGGCGATGAGGTGCTGGTCCGCAGCGGCGCCGGTGTGTGGAAGGCTCGTACGCAATACCACCTGAAATTCGAGTACGACCTGGTCGTCAACCGCGTGACCCTGACCGTGACGAAAGACGGTCAGCGAGTTTTCTCGGTGGACGGTCCACCCCAGACGCCCGAGCTGGTAGACAACGGCAACGCGATCAGCGTCGACTTCGGCCAGACCGGGATCGCGGACGGCGCGTACTTCCCGCCGATCGGCTGGGTTTATTCCAACCTGCAAGTCACGTTCGAGCCGAAGGAGAACTGAGCCCATGCGACGCGCGAATCCGAACTCCCTGACCCTCCTGCGCCGTGCCCTGCTGCTCGGTGCGATGGCGCTCGGCGCTCTCGTTCCCCTGCCGGCCAAAGCCGGCGATGCCCTGATTCCGATCGCCTCGAACCAGACCGTAGGCGACACCCTCTATCTGACCAAGGTGTGGGTGACCAACCAGGGGGGCACCGCCCGGCGCTTCACCACCACGTTCATCGCGGTCGAGGCGCTCGGCACCCAGGCGACACCTTCGGCCCAGATCACGGTGCCGCCCCGTTCGACGGTCCTCTTGACCAACGTCGCGCCGATGGGCCAGGCCGGCATGCTGCTCGTTTCGGGCGCGCCGCAACTGGTGGTCTCCGCCCGCCTTGAGGCGTTCGGAGGTAACGGTGCCCTGGCGTCGGCGAACCTTCAAGCGGTCACCGGGCGCCAGGTCGCGGTCGCCGATTCGACCCTCCTGCTGCAGGGCCTCGCCCGGCGAGGCGACGGCCTCGCGACCAGCATCCACGTCGTGAACGCCGCCGAGCAGGCTGCTTCCTGCGTGCTCAAGGCGTTCCGCAAGAACGGCCAGCAGATCGCCCAGAACATGACCATCTCGAACAAGGCGCTGTCGCTGCGCAGCTTCGACGATGCCTTCAACGTGATCGGGGAGACCGCGCTGTCCGACGCCCGGTTCACCGTCTCCTGCAACAAACCGTTCTACGCCTTCGCCCGGGTGCAGAAGCCCGGCACCGCCGAGATGGAGGTCGTGACCCCCTCGGCGACGGTCGGCCGGGCGCCGGCGCTCGCGAGCCTCGACACCGATCTGCCGCAGGGCGACGCCTACCCCGAGCCGGACGAGTCGGCGCTGCAAGCCGAGACCTTCGATCTCGTCCCCAACGACGTCGCGGCCGACGGTACCCTGACGATGGACGTACCGGGCGAGTTCCTGCGCGCCAAGCAGGGGGCCTCGTTCAAAGGCTATACCTTGCCGCTGCGCGAAGGGCTGGAGTACGGCAAGGCGGAGGTCGACTTCGACTTGGAGCTCGGCAAGTGGCGGACCGCGTTCTTTCACGGCATCATGGGCTTCAAGCGCTCCGATCCCGACCGGCGCCAGCGGGTGCTCTACACCGGCCTGATCTTGCGCGGCAGCAACGGGTTCAAGACGATCCTGGACATCGGCAAAGACCCGCGCACGGGAGAAGGCGAGCTGGTCAAGAGCAACACGGGTCCCTGGCGCGAGCGCACCAAGTTCCACCTCAAGTACACGTACGACACGGTCGCCCGGCGCGTGACGCTCCAGGTCTGGAGAGGTGCCCAGCTGGTGCAGACGCTTGCCGGCGATATCAACAACCGCGATCTTCGCGATCTCGGCCAAGGGCGCAAGGTGATCCTGGACTTCGGCATGACCGGCATCGCCGACGGGGCGTACTTCCCGCCGGTCGGCTGGGTCTACTCGAACCTGAAGGTGAAGGTGACGCCGAAGTAGGGCGCTGCTCGAAGCATCCCTCACAGTACGGGCCTCGGGGAACCTCTCCGAGGCCCGTTCGCTGTTTGGGGGCAGCTCTACATGGTGAACAGGGCGGCGAACGTCTCGATCCCGTCCCATAGGTTCTGCAGGCGAAGGTTCTCGTCGTGGGTGTGCTGGTTGTCGTCGTGGTTGGCGATCGGCACGATCAGCAACGGCACCTTGAGCACGTCGTCGAACGCGGCGAGCGGCAGGCTGCCGCCCAGGGTGGGCAGACGGACGATCGAACCGTGCGCGGCTTCGAGCGCCGCGACCACCCGCTTGGCTTCGGGCAAATCCATGGGTGTACGGATCGCCCGATAGCCTCCTGCTTCGCGCGCTATCCGGGCGACCCGCGGGTGGCCGGTGCGCTCCTCGGGCGTCGGCTCGTTTTCGGTGACGAAATACCCCTGCGCCCGCACATGGGCGATCACCCGGTCGACCATTCGTTCGGGATCGAGCCCTTTGGCCAACCGGATGTCGATCGCCGCGACCGCCCGGTCGGGAACGACGTTTCGCGCCCCGTCTCCCACCGCGGCGCTTAGCAGGCCCCGGACGTTCAACGAGGGATGGAGGATCGCCTCCTCCAGCCGCTCGGGCGAGCGCTCGGTGCGTCCGAGCATGAGCTCGCGCTTCAGGTCTTCGTCGACCGGCGGAGCCTCTTTGAGCGCCTGGCGTTCGAGGTCGCCGACCGGTTCCATGCCGCGCTCGAAATCGGCGATCAGCACCCGGCCGTCGGCGTCCTTCATCGAGGTGAGCAGGCGGGCCAGGTCGAACGCCGGGTTCGGCGCCCAGTTGCCGTAATGGCCGCTGTGCAGCTCGCGCCGCGCGCCGTAGACGGTGATCTCGAAGCTGGTGATGCCGCGCGCGCCGAAGACGATCTGCGGCCGGCGGCTCTGGTGGACCGGGCCGTCGCAGAAGAGCCAAAGATCGGCGGCCAGCAGATCGCGATACGCGGCGAGCATCCGGGCGAGATGGGGCGAGCCTTGCTCCTCTTCCCCTTCGAAGAAGAACTTGAGGTTTACGCTCGGGCGAATGCCCGCTTCGTCGAGCGCGTCGAGCGCCGCTAGCAACGCCACCACGGGCGCCTTGTCGTCCCCCGCCGAGCGGGCGTAGAGCCGCGATTCGGGATCGAACGCCGCGCCCTCGGCCGGAAAGGGGATCGGCTTTCCGCCGTCCGTGAGCGCCCGGTCGGTCAAATAGGGGTGGAACGGATCGCCGTTCGTCCAGCGCGCGGGATCGACCGGCTGGCCGTCGTAATGGGCGTAGAACACGACGGTCGTGGTGGCGCCGGGCGTCGGCCGCTCGCCGTAGATCGCAGGCGGGGCGCCGGGGACCTCCAAGCGGCGGGTATGGATGCCTCGCCGTTCGAGTCGCCGGGCGATCTCGTCGGCGTTTTTCGCCAGGCCGTCGGGGGCCGAAGGGTATTTCGGGACGTTCGGGATCGCCAGCAGCTCGACGAAATCGCGCACGATCGCGCTCTCGTGTTTCACCCGGTACCGGTTCGCAACCTCCGCGGCGCGGGCGGTCGGTGGGGAGCCGGGCGCGGCGGCAGATAGGAGCGTTGAGGCGAGAAGCTCGGCAAGCATCAGGTTTAAGTCCTCCGGTCAATCGACGAAAATCATGCTCGCGGCGAACGCGATCGTGGTGAGCGCCTGGGCCGCGACGATGAGGGCAGGTGCTGGATTCTTTCGAGAACCGACCGCCGCGGCGGCGGCGAGCGCAACGAACGGCATCGCGAACAGCCAGATCCGGCCGACCTCGCCGCGCACGCTGCCCGAAAGCCAGAGCAACGCGAAAAGCGCCGCGCCGCCCCAAAGGCCGCGCCGAAGCGCGATCGGGCCTCGCCGCGAGACCAGCCCGATAGCTCCAAGCACCGCGACCGCCGGACCGCAAAGCAGCGCGAAGTCGTACGGGTTCGCGAGCAGCCAGGTTGCGTAAGAGCGGGTGGCGACCGCCATTTGCGCGTGGGCCGAGATGGCGGTGCGAAAGCTGGTCCAAGGGTCGTATCCGGCAAATAGAGCGAGCGCCAGCCAAGGGAGCGCGAAGCCGGCTCCCACGAGGGCAGCCCGCAGGAAACGCCGCGGCGCCAGCCACTTCGAATCGTCCTCGGCCGAAAACGCCACCCAAGCCACGAACGGTACAGCGACCAGAAGGCCATAAGAGATCAGGCACCCCAAGGCCACGACCATCCCCGCCGCTACGGCCCGGCCTTTAGATCCCTTCACTGCCAGCAGCGCCCCAATCACCACCACCAACCCCAGTGCCTGATCCACCGAAGGAGTAAACAACACCCCGGCCGGCACCGTCAGCCAGAGCGCGGCGCCCCAACGCGCCTCGGCATCCGACAGGCCCCAAGCGACGCCCAAGGAAAACAGCGGCAAGGCGGTCGCGGCCGCGCCGAGCGGCAAGAGAAAAGCGAGCAGCACGGCGGTGAAAGGGCTGGGCGGGATCGCCGGCACTGGCTTGCCCCGCTCTTTCGCCCGGGAGATCTCCAGGGCCATGGCGGCCGCCGACTCCTGGGGCAGTGATGCGCGCAGGGCGCCGGCCGGCCCAAGAGAACGGGCGACGCGGTCGAGCCCGCGAATCGCCAATAACATCCCCGGCGGATGGGTCCGGCTGTGCATCGAAAGCCCGGCCGAGGCGCTCGGAAAATCGGCGAGCAGGTCGCGCGCGGGCGGAGCGAGCGCGGCGTCATAGAGGTAACTGAAGCTGTGGCGCGAGGCGAGCACCGAAACGACCCGGCCGAAACCGTTAGGTTGTGCCGCGACGAGCGAAAGGGAAAAGCCATAGCCCACCAACGCGAGACACGCGGCGCCCCGGCGCCCCGAGGGGCCGTAGAGCAATAGGGCGACGAGCGCCCCAGCGCACAGAACCGCGGCGAGCGCGGGCAGGGTACCAAGCCCGAGCGGCCGGTAGGGCCAGCGCCACTCGGCCGGGCCGTTGAAACCGGGGATCTGCAGCAGCGCGGCGGTGATCGCCGCGAGCGCGGCGAGCGCCGCCCCGATCGCGGCGAAAGGCGGGACGAGCCTCGATCGGCCGGAGCCCGGCTTGGCGCCGAGATCGACGACTTCCATTCTTTGATCCCTCCGCGCGGCAGCATATCGAGGCGGACCGGCTAGAATCGACGGAGCGTCCAACTTTGCCGATGACCGATTCCTCGCCGCTTGCCCCGCGCGCCTCCGGGCGCCCGTCCATCGCGATCCCGCGCGACGTCTGGGCGGCGCTGGTGCCGCTGCTCGGCGCGCCGATCGCGCTCGGATTCGCGGTCGGTTCCGGGGCGCGGACGGCGAGCTGGGCCGAGCTGCTTTTCGTCGCTTTTGCCCTCGCGCTGGCTTCCGCGCACCGGCCGCTCGGCTCCGGAAGCCTCGGCCTCGGGGTGCTCGCGCTCCCCCTGCTCTTTCTCCGGGCGAGCCCAACTTCGGCCGCCCTGTTGGCGGCCGCCGCGTTTTTGGTCGTCGAGCTGGCGTACCGCACCCTCGCCCGGCTCGCCAGCCGCGCGCCGGGTCCTGAATCGTCGACCACCCAGGAGCGTCGCCGCACCATCCGCTCGCTCGAAAGCGCGGGGCGCATCGTGCTCGCCGTGCTGGCGGCGGGCTGCGCGTTCCGTTTCGCCGCGGCGCGCCGTCCCCCCGCGGCAGGCGATGCCGCGGCTACCGCGGCGGCGGTGCTCGCCGGCTCGCTGATCTACCTGGTAGTTTGGGTGGCGCTCGAAGCCGCCGACCGCTGGTTGCGCCGTCCGGACCGGTCGGTCGAGTTTCGGCCGATCCTGCTGCCCCTCACCCTCGACACGCTCGGCTGGCTCGGCGGCGCGATCCTTTTGTCGATCGGTCTCGCGATCGGCTGGCGGATGGCCGCGACGATTCTCCTCTTGCTCGCCTTGCTCGCTCTGGAAGCCGCGCGCCAGGGGCACGCCGCGGAGAGCCACGAGCAGCGCGCCCAGGATCTCGAGCGGATCGGGGTGGCGGGGCGGCGCATGTTCAACGCCGGCGAGCTGTCGCTCGTGGTGCAGCAGATCGCGGTCGAATGCAGCCGGGTGCTCGATTACGGCTGGTTCCAGTTCGAGCTGGCGCCGCTCGGCGCTCCCGCCCGCAGCTGGTGGTCGCGCGGCGGAACCGCGGTGTTCGACGGCGCGCCGGAGCCCGAAACCCATCCGCCCGCCCTGCTCGGGTTCCATCGCCGAAGGCCCTGGCAAGTCGTCGAGCGGAGCCTACAGACCGAACGCGCCTCGGTCGTCCATTTGCGTCTCTGGTGCGACCCCCGGCGGGTGGACGCCCCGGCGATCGAGCGGCTCGACCGCCTGCTGCCGCAGATGGCGACCTCGGTCGAGCACGCCCTGCTCGACCGCGAGGCACGCGAAGATCCGCTCACGGGAGTCGCCGTCCGCCGCATCCTCGAACGCCGCCTGCAGGAGGCCCACGCCCGTGCGCTCTCCGGGGGGGCGCCGATGGCGGTCATCCTGTGCGACCTCGACCACTTCAAGCGGATCAACGACACCTACGGTCACGACGTGGGCGACCGCGCACTGATCTCCGCGGCGACCGTGCTCGAAAACCATCGCCGCGACGCCGACCTGTGCGCCCGCTACGGCGGCGAGGAGTTCGCGATCCTGCTCGAAGAGGCGAACGGCGGCACGGCGCTCACCCTCGCCGAGCGGCTGCGCGAAAAAATCGAGGAGATCGAACTGATCGTCGACGGCAAGCGCGTGCCGATCACCATGAGCGCCGGGGTCGCGGCCTTTCCCGAGCTCCACGTCAAGGCGCCGTCGGAGCTGCTGGTGTTCGCCGACGAGGCGCTCTACGAGGCAAAACGCCGAGGGCGCAACCAGGTGCTCTGGAATCTCGGCCAGGGCAACTACCGGGCGATCTCCGGCGAGATCCACGAACCCGAGCAGGCCCGGGCGGTGCAGGAGGCGCCGCGGATCTTCGCCTGACATCTTGCCCGCTTCGCGGAAAAATGCTGTAGTAGCAAGACGATTGAGGAGCAGCAGCGGTCTTCAGGGAGGGTGCCCATGTCCACCAGGTTTCGGCGATCCGGTTTTCTGATTCTCTCGGCAGCCCTGGTCGCGGCTCCCGCGTTGCGCGCGGAGCTGGCCCCGGCGACCGAGGTCTTCAACGTCATCGACGAGATTCAAAATCCGCCGGAGGTCGATCCGAGCGGCGGCGCCGGCGTGATCATCGCCCGCGTCCAGCCGACCGCCGTCGCACTGGGTGGCGGTTTCGCGGTCGCCTGGAGAGACGAAAAGCTGGTCGGCGTCGAAGACGTCATGATGAACGATCTGAATGGCCGGTTGGTCAGCGCGACGGGCACTTTCGGCGCCTCGTTCGCCGCGAGCTTGCCGCCGAGCTCCAACCCGGGCTCGCGGCGCGCTTCCTGCCCGGCTCTCGCGAGCCTTGGCGGCGGGCGTTTCATGCTCGCCTGGGCGCAGAATCGGAACTACGGCCGGGACATCTTCGGCCAGGGATTCACCGCGGCGGGCATTCCGGACGTCGCGGGCGTGCACCTGGTCGGCGATCCTTCCGCAAACGTCTACGGCGACCTGCCGAGCCTCGCCGGTCGCGCGGACGGCAAGGCCGCCCTCTCCTGGTCCGAAGTGATCCGCGACGTGCAAGCGGCGACCGCTCCGACGTTGCGCTACAACCTGATGTCGTTCGATGCCGCGGGCGCGCCGACCACCGCCGCCCTCCGTCTCGGCTCGGGGCGCCAGAGCGACCGGCAGATCCGGCCCGCCGTGGCGCTGGACGCCGCGGGCGTCGCGACCGCCACCTGGATCGAACCGCTCGAGGGCGCCAATCCGCAAGGGCTCGGCACCCTCTGGAGCCAGCGTTTCAGCGCGGCGGGCGTTCCTCTCGCGGGGAAGGCTCGCGTCGCCCTGCGCGCGGTGGACGGCGTCGCTCTCGCAGGAGCGGCGAACGGCCAGACGATCGTAGTCTGGGCGCGCAAGGGGCAAAACGGCGCCGTGCGGCTCACCGCCGGCCGCCAAGGGACCAACGGCCGGGTGATCGGCAAGGTGAAGGATCTCGGCCTCGTGACCTCCTTCGCGCAGCCGGTGCTGCTCGCCGATGCGAACGGCACCTTCGCGCTCGCCTGGATCGACGGCGACCGCCTGAAGGCGCTCCACCTCGGCGCCGACCTCACGAAGCGCGGGGGGACGATCGACGTCGCGGCCGCCAAGCCGGAGCTTTACTTCACTTCCGCCCACGGTTTCGGCGCGGCGCTGGAGAACGGCCGGCTACTGCTTGCCTGGGAAGGTTACATGCCGGGGGGCATCTGCCCCGGCAACGCGATCCAGGCGCGGATCTTCGAGCTGCGGTAGGCCGGATCGCTGAACCCTTCGCGCGGGCGGGGTCCAGGCCTTCAGCCTGGGCTCCGAAGATCGATTTCCGCCCTACCCCCGAATCCCCGCCGTCAGCTCCTTGATCGTCGCCTTGGCGTCGCCCAGGACCATCATCGTGTTCGGCAGGCCGAAGAGGTCGTTTTCCAACCCGGAGAAGCCCGGGTTCATGCTTCTTTTGAGCACGATGATCGCGCGGGCCTGGTCGACGTTGAAGACCGGCATGCCGTAGATCGCGCTGCCCGGGTTGGTCTTCGCGGCCGGGTTTACGACGTCGTTGGCTCCCACCACCAGGACCGCGTCGGTGCGGGAAAATTCGTCGTTGATCTCGTCGAGGTCGAAGATCTGGTCGTAGGGGATGTTCGCTTCGGCGAGCAGGACGTTCATGTGGCCCGGCATGCGTCCCGCGACCGGATGAACGGCGTACTGGATCTTCGTTCCCTTGGCTTCGAGCGCGCTGGTCAGGTCGCGCAGCGCGTGCTGCGCCTGCGAAACCGCCATGCCGTAGCCGGGGACCACGATCAGCGTCTGGGCGGCGTCGAGCACCCCCACCGCGTCTTCGACCGTCGCCAGGTTGTAGCGCGCGCCGGCCGCGTCGCCGACCGCTCCGGGTACGGCGTCCCCCGTGCCGAAGGCGCCGAACAGGATATTGGCGAACGAGCGGTTCATCGCCTTGCTCATCTTCATCGAGAGCAAGAAACCGGAGGTGCCGTCGAGCGCCCCGGCGATGATCAGCACGTAGTTGCCGAGCGCGAAGCCCGTGGCGGCCGAGGCGAGGCCGGCGTACGAGTTGAGCAGCGAAATCACCACTGGCATGTCCGCGCCGCCGATCGGCAGAACCGCGAGAACGCCCACCGCCAGGCCGAGCGCGCCCATGCCGTAAAACAGGCCGGCCGCCGTCGGGTGGAAGGCGAACGCGACCAGCAGGGCGAGCGCGCCGAGGAACATGGTGATATTCGTCGCGTTCTGTCCCTTGTAGGTGATCGGCGCGCCGGTGATGAACCCTTGGAGCTTGCCGAAAGCCATCAGGCTGCCGGTAAACGTGAGGAAGCCCAGGAAGACCTCAAGCCCGAGCGCCACGATGGTCACCGTGCCGAGCTCCGATCCCCGATGGTGGTATTCCGACACGCCGACCAGCGCGGCGGCCAGGCCGCCGAACGCGTGCGACAGCGCGATCCGCTCCGGCATCTTGGTCATCGGAATCCAGATCGACATTGCGCCGCCGATCAGCGAGCCGAGGATCAACCCAAGCGCGATCCACTTGAAGGTGAGGATGTCCTGGTGCAGCAGGGTGCCGATTACCGCGACCAGCATGCCGATGGCGCCGAGCAGGTTGCCTCTCCGCGCGTGCTTGGGGGAAGAGAGCGCCTGAAGCGCCAGGATGAAGCAGACCGAGGCGATCAGGTACGAGATCGGAAGAATCGCTGCCCTCATGACTTCTGGCCGCCCCGCTTGGTCTTGAACATCCGCAGCATGCGATCGGTGATCAGGAAACCGCCGACCGCGTTGATCGTCGCGCAGGTGACCGCGACGAAGCCCAAAATCGTCGAAAGCCGGCTGTACTCCGCTCCCGCGGCGACCAGCGAGCCGACCAGCGATATGCCGGCGATCGCGTTGGTTCCCGCCATCAGAGGCGTGTGCAGCAAGGGGGGCACCTTGGAGATGACGTGGTGCCCGAGAAACCCGGCAAGGACGAAGATGTAGAGGCCGAAGATAAGCTCGAGCAGATCGGGCGTCATGCGCAAATCTCCATCTAGAAAGTCGCGAGATGCTAGCACGCGGGAGGAGGCACGCCGGTTCGCGGCGCTCCGCAACCCAGGCCTACGACCTGGGCTGAGGTAACGCGACCCTTCAGGCCGCAAAAACCCAGGGGCCTTCGGACCGGGAACGCCTCCCCTCCCTACTTCGACTTCACCCGCGTCCAGATCTCGTCGTACAGCTTCGAGGCATCCCCCACGTCGCCCACCAGCTCCAGTTTCGCCATCATCTCGGGGGTCGGGTAGATGGCCGGATTGGCGCGGTCTTCGGGCTTGATCAGCGGGTGCGCGGCTTTGTTCGGGGTGGCGTACTGGTTGAAGTTCGAGAGCTGCGCTCCGATCTTCGCGTCGAGAATGTAGTCGATGAACTTCTCGGCCCAGTCGCGGTGGGGAGCCTTGGCCGGAATGACCATGCTGTCCACCCAGATGACTCCCCCTTCTTCGGGGACGAAGAATTGGGTGTCCGGATCGTCGGTCATGCCTCGCGCGGCGTCGCCGTTGTAGACCACCGCGGCGACCACCTCTTTGCCGAGGACTTTGTTCTTGCCGCCCACTCCGCCTTCAAAGCCCTGCGAGCGCTTCTTCGCTTCGATCAGCAGGGCTCCCGCCGCTTCGATTTCGGCCGGGTTCGTGGTGTTGACGCTCTTGCCTTGGTATTTGAGGGCGCTGCCGAGCATTTCGCGGATCGAGTCCATCATCAGAAACGCGCCCGGCTGCTTCGTCTTGTCGAACAGCAGGCCCCAGGTCGGCGTCGTGTTCTTCGCCTGCGACTTGCGCAGGTAGATCCCGACCGTCCCCCACTGGTAGGCCGCGGTGTACCGGTTGCCGGGGTCGAACGCGGGGTTGGCGAACTTCTCGTCCAGGTTCTTAAGGTTCGGGATGTTGGCGTGCCGTAGCTCGGCGAGCAGGCCGAGGTGGATCATCCCCGGGACCACGTAGCCGCTCGGCACCACGATGTCGTATTGCGAGGTACCGCCCGCCTGGAGCTTGGCGATCATGCTCTCGTTGTCTTCGTAGACCTCGGTGGTCACCTTGCACGTGTACTTCTGCTCGAACGACTTGACGATCTCGGGATCGATGTACTCGCTCCAGATGAACAGGCTGACCTCACAGGGGCCGGTGGGCTCCGTCGGGCCGGCGGTAGTTTCAGGGGTGGCCCCGGCGGGTGGGGCCGGTGCCTCGGCCCTCTTGGCGCACGCGGTGATCCCAACGATCCCGGCGAGCGCCAGGGCGATGAGGAATGGACTTAATTTGCGCATCACGATTCTCCCGAGGAGCGGCGCGGGCGCTGGAAGAACAGCCCGGCCAGGGTTCCGATTACGGAAACGAGAACGATCAGGGTGGAGAGGGCGTTGATGTCCGGGGTGATGCCGCGCTTGACCGACGAGTAGATCAAGATCGGCAGCGTGCCCGCGCCCGGTCCGGTGGTGAAAAAGCTGACCACGAAATCGTCGAGGCTCAAGGTGAACGCGAGCATCGCGCCCGCGACCACGGCGGGAAGGATCATCGGCAGCGTCACGTGGCGGAAGGTCTGGGCGGCGGTCGCCCCGAGGTCGCGCGCCGCCTCTTCGATCGCCGGGTCGATGCCGATCATGCGCGAGCGGATGACGATCGCGACGAACGGAATCTGGAACGTCACGTGGGCGACGATCATCGTCGTCATCCCCAGCTCGAACAGGCCGAGCTGATCGCGGATCAGCGAGAAGAACATCAGCATCGCGATCGCCATCACGATGTCGGGGATCACCACCGGGATGTACATCAGCCGCGAGAACAGCTTCTTGCCCGGGAAGCGGTAGCGCGAAAGGCCGTAGCCGAGGAGCGTGCCGAGGACGGTCGCGATCCCCGTGCTCGAGAGGCCGAGAATCAGCGTGTTTTTCGCCGCGTCGATCTTCTCGCGGCTGTCGAACAGCTTGCCGTACCAACCGGTCGTGAACCCCTGCCACGGTCCGCCGTGGCGCGCGGAGTTGAACGAGTAGACGATCACCACGGCGATCGGCGCGTAGAGAAAGACGAAGATGACCGCGGCCCAGAGCCAGAGCGGCAGCGAAGGCTTTCTCATAAGAGCGCCTCCTCGCTGTCGCTGCCCGCCGTCCGGGCGTAAAACGACAGGCCGAGCATCACGACCGCCATGCCGACGAAGGCGATCGCCGCGCCGAACGGCCAATCCCGGCTGGCCCCGAACTGCTGTTGGATCGCGTTGCCGAGCAGCACCGTACGCGCGCCGCCGAGCAGGTCCGGAATCACGAACTGGCCGACCGCCGGGATGAACACCAGGATCATCCCGGCGATCATTCCCGGCAGCACCTGCGGCAGGATCGCGTGGCGCAGCACGCGCGGCGCGTCGGCGCCCAGATCCATCGCCGCTTCGGCGATCGACCAGTCGAGCTTTTCGAACGACGAGTAGAGCGGCAGCACCAGGAACGGCAGGTACGCCGCGAGCATGCCGAGGTAGACCGCGCCGAGGCTCGGGTAGAGCGGCCGGCCGGCCTCGGCGAGGCCGAGCGCGGAGGCGGCTTTCGCCGCCAGGCTTTCGGGGCCGAGCAGGATCTGCCAGGCGTAGGTGCGGATCAACAGGTTGGTCCAGAACGGGATCACCACCAGCGTGAGCGCGATCTGCTTGGCGCGCGGCGGCAGCTGGACGATGAAGTAGGCGAGCGGGAACCCGGCGAGCAGGCAGACCAGGGTGGTCCCCGCCGCGAGCAGCAAGCTGCGCAGGATCACCAGCGGGTAGAGCGGATCGAAACCGAACGCGCCGAAGCCGGCGAGACGGGTGTAGTTCTCGAACGTCAGTGGCAGCCCGATCTCGCCGTACGAGCCCCGGGTGAGGAAGCCCATCGCGATCACCGCGAGCAGCGGCAGGAGCAGGAAGACGTTGACCCACAGGATGCCCGGCCCGCTGGTGAGCGCGGAGCGGACGAGCTGCCGCGCCGGGGTGAGCCGCTCGCCGAAGCGGATTTCTATTTCACGCTGGCCGCGAATCTTTTTCGCCATCAGTCGTCCAGCACCAGCAGTCCCGCGGGGGGCAGAACGGCGGTTGCGGCCTGGCCGAGGTCGAACCCCTGCGAGCCGACCCGGGTATTCATGGCGTAGGCGGTGAGCACCAAGCCGCCCGGCGCGTCGAGCAGGTAGTGGGTTTCCGAGCCGATGTAGATCAGCTCTCGCACGGTGACCGGTACCCGGTTTTCGCCCTCCTCCCCGGCGGGCGCGAGGCGCACCTTCTCGGGGCGGATCGCGAGTGTGAGCGTTTCGCGCGAGGAAGCGGTTCGGCAAGCCTCCTCGCTCCTTCGGGCGCCTTCGGCAGCGGCCAGTCGCTGCGGGGCTTGCCGAACCGCTTCCTCGCGTGGGGAATCCGGCAGTGCCGCCGCGCCGTGCCCCTCGACGCGCAGCTCGCCGAACGGCGTTTCGACCAGCAGGCCAAGCCCGTCGCGCCGGGTCGCCCTTCCCTCGATCAAGTTGCAGGTGCCCAGGAACTGGCTGACGAACCGGGTGCGCGGCCGTTCGTAGATCTCTTCCGCGTCGCCCAGTTGCTCGATCCGTCCGGCGCGCATCACCGCGATCCGGTCGCTCATCACCAGCGCTTCTTCCTGGTCGTGGGTGACGAAGATGAACGTGATCCCGAGCCGGCGCTGGAGCGCCAGAAGCTCCACTTGCAGCTCCTTCCTGAGCTTCGAGTCGAGCGCGCCGAGCGGTTCGTCGAGCAGCAGCACCTTCGGCTCGTTGATCAACGCCCGGGCGAGCGCCACCCGCTGCTTCTGGCCGCCCGACAGCTGCGCGGGCTTGCGGTCGGCGAACGTCGCGATCTGCACCAAGTCGAGCATGCGCTCGACCCGCCGGGCGATTTCGTCCCCCGGCACCTTCTTCATCCGCAGGCCGAAGGCGACGTTGTCGCGCACGGTCATATGGGGAAACAGCGCGTAGGACTGGAATACCGTATTGACCGGACGCCGGTGCGCGGGCATTTCGTCCACGTCCTGGCCGTCGATTCGCACCGCGCCCGCATCCGCCGCGTCGAGTCCGGCGAGGATGCGCAGCAGCGTGGTCTTGCCGCAGCCGGAGGGGCCGAGCAGAGTCAGAAACTCCCCCGGCCGGATCGCCAGCGACACCCCGTCGAGCGCCACGAACGAGCCGAACTCCCTCCGCAGCCCCAAGACCTCGACCGAGGTGGCACGAGCCGAGCCCGCCGCCCCCTGCCACCCTTTCGGCTCGCCTGGCGCTGCCGCCATGCCGCTTCCCCTTTCGTCCGGGTCGTAGCTCAGTTTTGTGCGGCGAGGATAGCAAGAATCCCGGGCCGGGACGGTTCGGAGGGGCGCGGGATCGTCGCGCTTGTCGTCGATTTCCGCACTGTTTTCATCAGGGTCGCGAAGCCAAGCGGCCCCGATTCCCCGAGAGGGGAGAAGGAAAGACGCCATGAGCCGCTCGAAGCTTCTGCCGCTATTCCTGTTCGCCGTCGTCGCCCTGACGTTCGCCGCCGCTCAGCCCGCCGCCGCGGCGAAGCCGGGCTCCCCGGGCTGCG
>Ga0268264_10001080_pt1 | contig 26978 bp, 20 predicted proteins | sample KBSSwiS32_FD_190357 | JGI IMG/M metagenome (GOLD analysis project Ga0268264, IMG submission 190357) | Switchgrass rhizosphere microbial communities from Kellogg Biological Station, Michigan, USA - KBS Switchgrass S3-2 (SPAdes) (version 2) | ecosystem: Host-associated > Plants > Roots >...
GGGCGGTGACGGTCTTGACCTTGGTGTAGAAGCGTACGCCCTCCATGCCATGCTGGTTGGCGTCGCCAAAGGCCGAGCGCTTCCAGCCGCCGAAGCTGTGGTAGGCCACCGGCACCGGGATCGGCACGTTGATCCCCACCATGCCCACCTCGACGCGGCTGGCGAACTCCCGGGCAGCCCGGCCGTTGCGGGTGAAGAGGGCGACGCCGTTGCCGTACTGGTGCCGGCTGGGCAGCGCGACGGCCTCTTCGAAGGTCTCGGCACGGACGATCTGCAGGACGGGTCCGAAGATCTCCTCCTGGTAGGTCCGCATCGTGGACTTCACCTGGTCGAACAGGGAGGGGCCGATGAAGAACCCCTGCTCGAAGCCTTGCAGGGAAAAGCCGCGGCCATCGACCACCAGCTCGGCCCCCTCCTCGACGCCCAGGCCGATGTAATCGACGATCCGCTTGCGGTGCGCGGCGGTGACCACCGGCCCGTACTGGGCGGCGGCGTCGGAGGAGACGCCGACCCTCAGGGACTCGATCTCGGCCAGCATCCGCTCGCGGAACGCCTCGGCGGTCCCCTTCCCCACCGGGACCGCCACCGGCAGCGCCATGCAGCGCTCGCCGGCCGAGCCGAAGGCGGCGCCGGTGATGTCCTTCACCGCCTGGTCGAGGTCGGCGTCGGGCAGGATGATGCCGTGGTTCTTGGCCCCGCCCATGGCCTGCACGCGCTTTCCGTGCGCCGTGCCGGTCGCATAGACGTACTGGGCGATGTCGGAGGAGCCCACGAAGCTCACCGCCTTGACCAGCGGATGGGTCAGGAGTGCGTCGACGGCTTCCTTGTCGCCGTGGACGACGCCCAGCACGCCCTTCAGGTCCAGGCCCGCCGCAGCGCCGGCCTCCATCAACAGCTCCGCCAGCCGCACCGGGACGCTGGGGTCCTTCTCCGAGGGCTTGAGCACGAAGGTGTTCCCCACCGCGATCGCCACCCCGAACATCCACATCGGGATCATCGCCGGGAAGTTGAACGGGCTGATCCCCACCGCCACTCCCAGCGGCTGGCGCATGGAGTAGACGTCGATCCCCGGGCCGGCCCCCTCGGTGTATTCGCCCTTCAGGGCGTGCGGGATTCCGCAGGCGAATTCGATCACTTCCAGGCCGCGCTGGATGTCGCCGCGGCTGTCGGCCAGCACCTTGCCGTGCTCGGAGGAAAGCAGAGCCGCCAGCTCCTCCATGCGCGCCTCCACCAGCCGCTTGAACTCGAACATCACCCGGGCGCGCCGCTGCGGATTGACCGCGGCCCAGGCCGGTTGCGCGGCCGCGGCGGCCTGGACGGCGGCGTCCACCTCCGCCGCGGACGCCAGAGCCACGCGGGCCTGCACGGCGCCCGTGTTGGGGTCGAACACCTCGCCGACGCGGCCGGAGGTCCCGGCCACGGCGGCGGCGTTCACGAAGTGAGGGATCTCACGCAACGACCTCAGGCTCCAACGCGGCGGACGAGGGGATAGAAAGGCCCGCGGGGCCGGACGTCAAATGACGCCTTTGGCGCGCAGGGCCACGATCTCTTCGGGGCCATAACCCAGTTCCGCCAGCACCGCTTGCGAATGTTCGCCGGGCTCCGGCGCGGCTGTCCGGGGGCCGCCGTCCGCGTCACCGATCTCCATCGGCTGGCCCACGAGTTTCAACGCGCCGAGCGTCGGATGAGCCACGGTGCGCACGATGCCCAGGTGCTCCACCTGCGGATCGGCGAACACCTGATCCATGCGGTTGACCGGGCCGCAGGGCACGCCCGCCGCGTTGAGGGCCGCGACCCAGTGGGCGATGGTCCGCCGCCGGGTGATCTCGGCGATCTCGGCGTTGAGCGCCGCCCGGTTCGCGCTCCGGCCGCGCCGCTGGAACCGCGGGTCCTGGGCGAGGTGAGCGGCGCCGATCGCCCCGCAGAAGCGCTCGAACATGTCCTGGCCGGTGACCGCCAGGTTGAAGTGACCGTCCTCGGCCGGGAACAGGCCCATGGGCGCGGCGGTGGGATGGTCGTTCCCGGCCTGGCCCGGCACCTCGCCCTCCACCAGCCAGCGCGCCGCCTGGAAGTCGAGCATGGCGATCTGCGCCTGCAGCAGCGAGGTCCGCACCCAGCGCCCCTTGCCCGTGACCTCCCGCTCCAGCAACGCGGTCATCGCGCCCAAGGCGCCGTAGAGGCCGGCCGCGGAATCGGCGACGGCGATGCCGGCGCGCACGGGCCCCTGCCCCGGCAGTCCGGTGATCGACATCAGCCCGCCCATGCCCTGGACGATCTGGTCCAGGCCCGGCCGGTCGGCGTAGGGGCCGTCCTGGCCGAATCCCGAGACGCTGACGTAGACCAGCCGCGGATTGCGGGCGCTGAGCGTCTCATAGTCGATCTTCAGCCGGCGCTTCACGTCGGGGCGGAAGTTCTCGAACAGCACGTCGGCCTCGTCGGCCAGGCGATAGAAGACCTCCAGGCCCTCGGGGGATTTCAGGTCGAGCTCGACGCTGCGCTTGTTGCGGTTGAGGTTCTGGAAGTCGGAGGATTTACGGCCGGTTCCCATGTCGGCGGCCCCGCCCTTGGTCTCCACCATCAGCACCTGGGCGCCCCAGTCGGCGAACTGCCTGACCGCCGTGGGCCCCGAGCGCAGGCGCGTCAGGTCCAGCACCTTGAAGCGTTCCAACGGCAAGCCCTGGCTCATGGCGTTTCCCCTCTGCGTATCCCGCACGCTAGCCTGAACGACGCCGATGGGCGAAAGGATGTGCGCATGAGCGGAACGATCCATATCGAAAACCCCAGCCCGCATGTACGCGTGCTCACCCTCGACAACCCGCCGATGAACCCGCTGGGCGGGGCGATGCGCGAGACCTTCCTCAACGTGCTGGATGAGGTGGACGCCGCGCCCGACCTGCGCTGCCTGGTGGTCACCGGCCAGGGCCGCGCATTCTGCACCGGGGCGGACCTGACCTCGATCGGGAACGAGGACCTTTCCACCTTCGGCAGGTTGCTCGACCGGATCGAGGCCTCGCGGGTCCCGGTGGTGGCCGCCGTCAACGGCTGGTGCGCCGGCGGCGGGGTGGAGCTGGCGCTCTGCTGCGACATCCGCATTGGCTCCGCCGAGGCGAAATTCATCTGCGCCGGGGTCAACGTGGGCATGATCGCCTCGGCCTGGCGCCTGCCGCGGCTGATCGGCCAGGGCCCCGCCAAGGCCATGCTGCTCACCGGCTTGCCGCAGGACGCCGAGACCGCCCTGCGCTGCGGGCTCGTCACCGCCCTCCATGCGCCGGACGACCTTAAGCCCGCCGCCATGGCGCTGGCCGAGCGGATCGCCTCGCGTGCGCCGCTGTCGGTGGAGGCCACCAAGCGGGTCGCCAGCCGCGCCCCGGACCTGACGCCGGACGAGGCCAACCGCATGACCGCCAAGGAGATCAAGGCTTTGCGGGCCAGCATGGATCATCGCGAGGCGGTGGCCGCCTTCAAGGAACGCCGCGAGCCCGTCTTCACCCGCAGTTGAGCGCCATGTCCGAGAACCTCTACGACCTGCTGGCCGCGCGCTTTCCCGCTGATCCCACCGCGCCCTGCTTCCTGCTGACGGACGGCGAGATCAGCTACGGCGAAGTGGTTGATCGCGTGGGCCGCCTGGCCGCGCGCTTGATCTCCAAGGGCGTCGCGCCCGGCGACCGCATCGCCGTGCAGACCGAGAAGAGCCCGCAGGCGGTGATGCTCTACCTAGCCACGCTGAAGGCCGGCGCGGTCTTCCTGCCGCTCAACACCGCCTACACCGCCGCCGAGGTGGACTATTTCCTCCGGGACGCCGAGCCGCGCCTGTTCGTGCAGGACGCCGTCGCCCTGGCCGAGGAGGCGGCGGGCCACACGCCGCTCACCCGGACTGTCCCGCGCGCCGCGGCCGACCTGGCCTCGATCATCTACACCAGCGGCACCACGGGCCGGTCCAAGGGGGCCATGCTCAGCCACGGAAATCTCGCCGCCAACGCCCTGGCGCTGCACGAGATCTGGGGCTTCTCCGAACGCGACGTGCTGTTGCACGCGCTGCCGATCTTCCACGTCCACGGCCTGTTCGTGGCGCTGCACTGCGTCTTCCTGTCCGGCGCGCCGATGGTCTGGCTGCCGAAGTTCGACGACGCCGAGGTGGTCGCGGGCCTGGCGCGCTCGACGGTGATGATGGGCGTGCCCACCTTCTACACCCGCCTGCTGGCCAACCCCGAGTTCACGGCCGGGCGGGCGGCGCACATGCGCCTGTTCATCTGCGGCTCGGCGCCGCTGCTGGAATCCACCTTCGCCGAGTTCGAGGCGCGCACGGGAATGCGGATCCTCGAACGCTACGGGATGAGCGAGGCGGCGATCATCACCTCCAACCCGCTGGACGGCGCGCGCGTCGCCGGCAGCGTCGGCTATCCCCTGCCCGGCGTGCTGCTGCGCATCGAGGGCGGCGAGACCGGCGTCATCCAGATCAAGGGGCCCAGCGTCTTCTCCGCCTACTGGCGGATGCCGGAGAAGACCGCCGAGGAATTCACCGCCGACGGCTTCTTCATCACCGGCGACGTGGGCCGCACGGACCCGGACGGGCGCCTGTGGATCTCCGGCCGGGCGAAGGACCTGATCATTTCCGGGGGCTTCAACGTCTATCCGAAAGAGATCGAGCTGGTGCTCGACGACCTCCCCGGCGTGACCGAGAGCGCGGTGATCGGCGTGCCGCACCCCGACTTCGGCGAGGCGGTGGTGGCGGTGGTGATGGGCCAAGCCTCCGAAGCCGAACTGATCGCGCAGGCCCGCGCCCGGCTGGCGGCCTTCAAGGCCCCCAAGCGGGTGATCTTCGTGGACGAACTGCCCCGCAACGCCATGGGCAAGGTGCAGAAAGCCCTGCTGCGGCAAGAGCATGCGGGGTTGTTCGGGGGTTAGCGGTTCTGCTCGGCTATGTCTGCGATGAGCGAAATCTGAGCTCATAACCTCGGGATTACAGGTTCAAAACCTGTCCCTGCGCCCACCCGAATCGCGCTCCTACAGCACCCGCCCGAGCGCCGCGAGTTGCTCGCGCATCCAGGCGGTGGAGGGGTCGGAGAGGCGGTCGCGGCGATAGACCAGTTGCATCTCCACGGCGGGGGAGTCGTAGGGCAGATCGATCACCCGCAGACGCCCGCTCTCGGCCGCCAGCACCGCCAGCCGGCGCGGGATCAGGGCGGCCATGTCCGAGCGCGCCACCACCGCGGTCGCCGAGGCGGTGTCGGCCACCGTCACCCCGACCCGCCGGCGCAGGCCGCGGGCCGCCATGGCCGCCTCCAGGGCGTTGGAGTCGGCGGCGGCCGAGCGGCGGATGATCGGGTCCTGGGCCCGCCCGCCGCCGGCCCCGAAGCGGTCGGCCACCGTCACGTGCGGGATCGCCGCCAGGTCCTCCAGCGTGCGCAGCCGATTGGCCAGGGGATGGTCGGCGCGCACCACCCAGACCATGGTCTCGGACAGCAGCGGGTCGCGAGCGAACCGCTGGGACACGCTCTCGAAGGCGCCGATGGCGAAGTCGAGGCCGCCGGAGTCCAGGCGCTCCGCCAGGTCCGCGGGCGTCTCCACGATCTGCAGGCCGACGTTGGGCGCCTCCCGGGACACCTGCACCACCAGGGGCGGGACGAACACCATGCAGGCGTAGGCGGCGGCGGCCACCGTGAACCGCCGCTCGCTCACCGCCGGATCGAAGTCCGCGGTCGCCAGCGCCGACATCAGCTGCTCCAGCGCCAGGTGGACCTGGGGGCCGATGGCCAGCGCCCGCGGCGTCGGCTGCATGCCCCCCGGACCGCGCACGAACAGCTCATCGCCCAGGATGTAGCGCAGGCGGTTGAGGGCGTGGCTGACCGCCGATTGGGTCAGGCCGAGCCGCGCTCCGGCCCGGGTCACGCCGCCTTCCTCGAAGACGGCGTCGAAGGCGCGGAGCAGGTTCAGGTCGAGGTTGGCGATATGAATCGGGTGCATCTAGGGGGTGACCAGATATCATTTCCCGCATTGCGCTCCTATCCTTACCTGAATAATTGAGGCAGCTGCGCCGCGCGCCTGCGCCTTGCGCCTCCACAAGCTGCAGAACTGAGTTCGGACAGGAGCGCCCGTGCGAGACGGCGAAGAAGGGTTTTCGGACGCAGGGGTGATCACGCAGGCGCCCCCCCGGCCGGAAAGCTGGCTTCGCCGCTGGCGCTGGCCGCTGATGGTGGGCGGTCCCCTGGCGATCCTGGGGGTGGTGGCCTTCCTGATCCTCACGGGCGGCCGCACCCAGGCCACCGACAACGCCTATGTCCAGGCCGACAAGGTGCCGGTCAGCGCCAGCATCGGCGGCCGGGTCGTGCAGGTGAACGTGCGCGAGAACCAGCGGGTGAAGAAGGGCGACGTGCTGTTCCGGCTGGACAGCCGCGACCTGGAGACCAGCCTCGCCCAGGCGGAGGCCGAGCTCGCCACCGCCCGCACCGACGTGATGTCCCTGCGCGCCGCCTACCAGCAGCAGCTGGCCGCGGTCGCGGCCGCCCAGGAGACCACGGCGCATGCGGCCCGCGAGGCCGTCCGCCAGCGCGACCTGGTGAACGCGGGCGTGGCCTCCCGCCAGCAGTACGCCGACGCCCAGCACGCCGCTGACCAGGCCCGCCAGATGCTGTCCGTGGCCCAGGCCCAGGCGGCGGTGGCCCTCGCCAACCTGGGCGGCGACGCCAGCATGCCGGTGGAACGCCAGGCCAAGGTCCGCGAGGCGGCGGCCAAGGCCGAGCTCGCCCGGCTCAACACCACCTACGCCGTGGTGATCGCCGCCAAGGACGGGGTCGTCACCCGGGTCCAGCAGCTGCAGGTGGGCGGCTACGTGAACCCGTCCCAGACGGTGTTCTGGCTGATTTCCGGCGTTCCCTGGGTGGAGGCCAATTTCAAGGAAGACCAGCTTGGCAAGATGCGCGTCGGCCAGCCGGCCACGGTGAAGATCGACGCCTATCCGGACCAGTTGCTGAAGGGCCATGTGGCGAGCTTCAGCCCCGGCACCGGCTCGGCCTTCTCCGCCCTGCCCGCCCAGAACGCCACCGGCAACTGGGTGAAGGTCGTGCAGCGGCTGCCGGTGCAGATCGCCTTCGACCAGCCGCCGCCGGACATGGCGGGCCGCATCGGGCTGAGCGCGGTCGTCAAGGTGGACGTGCGCGCCCCGGACAAGCGCTGAGTCCATGGCTGCGGCGGCCGGCAATCGCGCGCTGATCACCGCGTCGCTGCTGATGGCGACGCTGATGAACTCCCTCGACATGACGATCGCCAACGTCGCCCTGCCGCATATCCAGGGCAGCGTGTCGGCCTCACAGGAACAGATCGCCTGGGTCCTGACGTCCTACATCATCGCCTCGGCGATCATGACCCCGATGGCCAGCTGGCTGGCCGGGCGGTTCGGCCGCAAGAACCTGCTGCTGGTCTCGATCGCCGGCTTCACCGTCGCCTCGATGCTATGCGGGATCTCCAACAGCGTGCCCGAGATCGTCGGCTTTCGGCTGTTGCAGGGCGTGTTCGGGGCCTCGCTGATCCCGCTTTCCCAATCCATCCTGCTCGACATCAATCCGCCGGAGCGGCACGGGCAGGCCATGGCGCTGTGGGGCGCCGGGACGCTCCTGGGGCCCGTGATGGGCCCGGTGCTGGGCGGCTGGCTCACCGACCAGCTCTCCTGGCGCTGGGTGTTCTTCATCAACCTGCCGATCGGGGCGCTCGCGCTGCTGGGCATCTGGCTGTTCATGACCCATGCGGTGATCGATATCCGCAAGCGGTTCGACTTCCTCGGCTTCGCGGCCCTGATCGGGTTCATCGGCGCGCTGCAACTGATGCTCGATCGCGGCCCGAGCCTGGATTGGTTCAGCGCGACGGAGATCCGCGTCTACCTGATCGTGGCCGCGATCTGTCTGTGGGTGTTCGTCATCCACACGCTCACAGTGGAAAACCCGTTCTTCGACCGCCGCCTGGCCAAGGATAGCAACTTCGTCGCCGCCACCTTCTTCGCCATGGCGACCGCGCTCCTGATGTTCAGCTCGATCGCCCTGCTGCCCAGCATGATGCAGGGCATCCTCAACTATCCGGTGCTGACCTCCGGGTTCCTGACCATGCCCCGGGGAATCGGCTCGCTGATCGCGATGCTGGTGATCGGCCAGCTGGTCGGCCGCGCGGACACCCGCATCATCCTGGGAGTCGGCATGTCGCTGACCGCCCTGGCTTTCTGGCAGATGATCCACTTCGACCTTTCGATGAATGAATGGCCGATGGTCGTCTCGAGCTTCATCCAGGGCTTCGGCATCGGGCTGACGTTTGTCCCTTTGACCACCCTGGCCTTCTCGACGCTTCCGGCGGAGCTGCGGCCGGAGGCCTCCACGGTCTACACCCTGGTGCGCAACATCGGCGCCAGCGTCGGGATTTCGATCATGCAGGCCCTGCTGGTGAACAGCACGCAGAGCGCCCACGCGGGGCTGGCGGCGCGGATCAATCCCGCCGACCCGGTGGTGCGCGCCGACATGCCGGCGACGTTCGACCCCGGCTCCGTTCCGGGCCTCCTGGCCCTCAACGGCGAGATCACCCGCCAGGCGACGATGATCGCCTACCTCAACGACTTCCGCCTGATGCTGGTCGTCACCCTCGTCACCGTGCCGCTGGTGTTCCTGCTGCGGCCGGCCAAGGCGCCGCCGAAGGATCTCCATGTCGCCGCCGATTAGAACCTCCATCCCGCTGCTGGCGCTGGCCGTGGCGCTCGCCGGCTGCGCCACCGTCGGCCCGAACTTCGAGCGGCCCGCCGCGCCGGCGACCCCAGGCTACGCGATGGCGGGCGAGAGCGGCGCGGCGCGCACGGCGCTGACGCCGGACGCGCGGCCGGCGGGCGTATGGTGGTCGGCGCTGGGCTCGGCGGACCTCGACCGGGTGATCCGCGAGGCGCTGAAGGACAGTCCGACCCTGGCCGAGGCCGACGCGGTGCTGGCGCGCAATCAGGCCCAGGCGGACGCGGTCCGCGGGACCCGCAGGCTCCAGGCCGACGCGAACGCCGGCCTGACGCGCGAGCGGATCAACACGACCCGCTTCGGCATCTCCAACTTCCCGAGCCCGACGGCCACGCTCTACAGTGTCGGCGGGGCGGTCAGCTACGACCTGGATCTCTGGGGCGGCGGCCGCCGGCGGGTGGAGCAGGCCGACGCCAAGACTGAGGCCCAGGCCCGCCGGGCCGACGCGGCCTACCTCTCGCTGACCGGCGAGATCGCGCTCCAGGCGGTGGAGATCGCCGCCCTGCGTGCTGAAATCGCGAGCGCCCAGGCGACCATCGACGACGACCGGCGGCTCAACGACATCATCGCGAACGGCATCAAGGCAGGGGGCGAGGCGCCTCCGGCCCTGGCGAGCGGCCAGGCGCAGACCGCCCAGGACGAAGCCGTACTCCCGCCGCTCCTTCGCCAACTGGACGTGGCCCGCCATCGGCTGGCGCTGCTGGCCGGCCAGGCGCCGGGCGCCTGGAGCGCGCCCGACTTCGAACTGTCCGCCTTCAGCCTGCCCGGGCGAATCCCGGTGAGCCTGCCTTCGGCGCTGGTGCGGCAGCGGCCGGACATCCTGGCCGCCGAGGCCGACCTGCACGCGGCGACAGCCGACATCGGCGTACAGACCGCCGCCCTCTACCCGGACATCAGCCTTTCCGCCGCCCTGACCCAGACGGCGCGCACGCCTGAGGACCTGTTCGGCTACAGCGCCTCGGGCTGGAACTTCGGCGGCGGCTTGACCGCGCCCCTGCTGCATGGCGGCACGCTCAAGGCCAACCGGCGCGCCGCCGAGGCCGAGGCGCGGGCGGCCATGGCCCGCTATCAACAGACCGTGCTCGTGGCCTTCAACCAGGTGGCCGACAGCCTGCAGGCGCTGGCCCGCGACGAGGAGGCCATCGCGGCGCTTTCGCGCTCCGAGGCGGCCGACGCCGAGAACGTGCGGTTGGCCGAGGCCGCCTACCGCCTGGGCGGCGGCGCGCTTTACCGCGTGATCGACGCACGCCGCCAGCTCAGCCGTTCCCGACGCGAGCGGGTCCGGGCCGAAGGCCAGCGTTTCCAGGACGTGGTCCGGCTCTATGCGGCGACGGCCGGCGGCTGGAAAGACGCCGAGCAGCGCACCGCGGCGCGCTGAAACGGCGGCTCAGTCAGGCCGCAACGCCGCCCGCTTCGCGAAGTCCTCGCGCGCGTTCTCACTGGGATACGGCGTGCCGGGGACGGGTGCGCCGAGGAAGTCGCAAAGCGGCGCCCAGCCAGATCCGACCTCAAGCACCAGCAGCCGCGCTTTGGGGACGCGCGCCAGCACCTCGGCCTCGTGGCGGCGGAAGCGTGCGACCATGTAGGTCCGGTCGTGGATGCGGCCATCGAAGTCGCCGGTGACGATCTGGAGGAACTCGCGCAGGTGCTCCGGCGGGTTATCGGCGATCGAGCCGGGCGCCAGGATCGTGGCCTGGGTGGACTCGAACCAGGTGTCCGCGTCGCGGGTGGTGTGGATCACCTTGGCCTCGGGATAGGCCTCGGTCAGCTCGCGCCAGAACCGGCAACCGGGATAGTCCACCATGGCCTGGTAGCCCGCAACAATCGCCGCCCAATCGGGCTCGCCCTGGGCGGCGGCGACCCACAATGGAATGCTCTGCGGATTCTGGAAGACCTCCAACATATGGTGACAGGGGCCGAAGCCGAGTTGCTCCAGCGCCAGCTTCAGCGACAGCGTCCCCGTCCGGCCGAGCCCGGAGCCGATCACCTTGAGCCCCATCGTCCCCTCCCCTTTTCGCCTGCGGCCGAGGCGCCCTATTATGGCGTCGAAAAGATGTGGCGCTACCCACGCGGGGTGCTCGGGGACGGGCGGCGCGACGGTGATCCGCATAGGCCCCAGCCGGATTCGCATCGCAGGCACGCTGGGCGAGCGCCGTCCGCAGCGCTAGTGTAATTGAAATAGCTTCAAAAAAACGGAATGGGAGTTGCGATGATCGAGTATCCCATCGACCCAACCGGAGGGGTGGCCGTCGCCACCGGCTCCCCGGAGGCCACGGGCGCCGCCATCGCCAAGAACTTCGCCGCCCCCTCAACTTGAGGCCCACGATGCGCATCGGATTCATCGGACTCGGCAATCAGGGCGGCCCCATCGCCCTGCGGATGCTGGCGCAGGGCGCGGATCTGACCGTCTGGGCCCGCCGTCCCGCTGCGCTGGAGCCGTTCACGGCGGCCGGGGCGATCGCGGCGGAGACGCCCGCGGCCCTGGCGGCGCGCTGCGACGTGGTCGGCGTCTGCGTGGTGGGCGACGATGACGTGCGCCAGGTGATCACGGGTCCGGAAGGCTTGCTCGCCGGCATGCGCGCGGGCGGCGTCATCGCGGTCCACGCCACCGTCGCGCCGGAGACGGTGGTGGGGCTCGACGCCCTCGCCCGCCCGGGCGGCGTGCACATCCTCGACGCCCCGGTCAGCGGCGGACCGCAGGGCGCGCGCGACGGAACCATGACGGTGATGGCCGGCGGCTCGGCCGAAGCCCTGGAGATCGCGCGCCCGGCGCTGGCGCTGTTCGCAACATCCATTCCGCACCTGGGGCCGGTGGGCTCGGGACAGCTCCTCAAGCTCCTCAACAACAACCTCTGCTACGCCAACGCCGCCCTGGCGGTGAGCGCCCTGCAGGTGGCCGAGGCCCTGGGCGTCGATCGGCGCCGGGCCGCCGAGATCATGCGGATCAGCTCCGGCGCCAGCCGCGGCCTCGACATCGTAGCCACCGACGCCATGCTGCAGAAGGCCACCGGGCCGACCAGCAATGTGCGCAAGGATGTCAGCCACTTCCTCGATCTTCTGAAGATGCATGGACTGGCGGATGCGCCGGTGGCCAAGGTGTCGGCCACCACCGCCGACGTCCTCGAGGCGTTCGTCAAGCAGGCCTGACGCAGGCCGGGAGGTTCGTGATGTTCTCACCTGAAGCACTGAAGGCGCAGGCGAAGTCGGAGACCGGGCTCTCCGAGTTCGGCGCGGAACCGCTCGACGACGGGCTTTCGGCCTTTTGCGCGTCGCTGACCGCGGAAGCCGGCCTGAACGCCGCCGGGATCGCCGCGGCGCAGCGCGGCATCGTCGCCAGCCTGGCCGAGCGCCTGCGCCTGGAGGACTGGCTCGCGCGCCATCCGGAGATCCTCGATCAGACGCTGGCGCCCCAGGTGTTCGTCATCGGCCTGCCGCGCACCGGCACCACAGCCCTCTCCCAGTTCCTGTCGGAAGACCCTTCCGCCCGCACCATCCGGCGCTGGGAGGTCGGCGCGCTGACGCCGCCGCCGGACGCCGCCATCGCCGTCGACCCCCGGCTGACCGCCACGCGCGAGGCGTTCGTGGCCCGCGACAAGGCGATGCCGACTCTGAAGACCATGCTGCCGATCGAGGCGGAGGACGCCTCCGAGCATGGGCCGCTGCTGGCCCTGACGTTCCGCAACCTGCAGCTTCCAGCGCTCTACGATGTTCCGTCCTACACCGAGTGGCTGCTGGCCGCGGACATGACACCCGCCTACGCCTATTTCGCCAAGGCCTTGAAACTGCTGCAGTGGAAGACGCCGGGCGCCTACTGGAACCTGAAGAATCCGCCGGACATCTTCGCCCTGGAGGCTATGAAGGCGGTCTTCCCGAACGCCCTGTTCGTCTGGACCCACCGCGATCCGGCCAGTTCCATCCCCTCGGTCTGCAGCCTCACCGGCCTGTTGCGCAGCACGACGGTGGATCGCCTGGACAAGCCCGCACAGATGCGGGCCATGCTGCGGTTCCAGGCCGAGGGCGTTCGTCGCGCCCTGGCCGCCCGCGCCCGGATCGGTGAATCGAACTTCGTCGACGTCACCCAGGCCGAGCTCGCCCGCGACACCATCGGCGTCATCCGCGAGCTCTACGCGAAGCTGGGCCTGCCCTTCACGCGCGAATACGAGGCGCACCTGCAGCACCGGATGGAGACCCGGCCGCGGGCGCAGCACGGACGCCACGCCTACGATCCGACGGAATTCGGCCTTACGGCCGATCAGATCCGCGAACCCTTCGCCGACTACCTGCGCCGGTTCGAACTTGCGGAGGTCAAATAGACTCCGGCGCCGCCCGATCATTGAAGGTTCGTCAATTTACGATGCGGCCTGGCGCGGGGATCGGCGGCGTCTCGACGAGGTTCGCCGGCCCTCAGCGCGGACTCAGCGCCTCGGAAATCAGCAGGACGGCGGCGTCCACCAGCCGCCGGCGGCTGAGGTCGCGCCCCGGCGGCCGCACGTGGACGATGGGCGCCAGGCGCTCCATGGTCCCGGCGACCACCGTGGCCAGCGCCATGGGCCTGACGTCGCCCAGGGATGCGCCCCGGAACGCCGTGATCTTGGCGCTCAGCGCCCGCAGGGCCGGGCCAAGCGCCCGGGCGCGGGCGGCCCGGAACCTGGGATCCCCCTCGTCGGCGGTCAGGTTGCGCACCCGCAGCACCGCATAGTGCTCGTCCCAGAACTCCAGGTAGACCTTCACATAGGCGCGGACGTCCGCCACCAGCGTCCGCTCGGCGAACCGGTCGATCATGGCGGCGAAGTCGGGCTGCTCCTGGTAGGCGTCCTCGATCACCGCCAGCACCGCCTCGTTCACGTCGGCGAAATAGACGTAGAAGGTGGCCGGCGCGACCGCCGCCAGCGTGGTGATGTCCGCGACCTTGAGCTCGCGCAGCGGCTTCTGCTCCAGCAGCCGGGCGGTGGCCCGGCGCAGCCGTTCCTGGGTGATGGCGGACTTGGCGCGACTCGACCGAGCGCCCGTCAAGCGGCCCCGCACCGGCACGCTCGGCAATGCCTCCGCCACAGGCGCCGTCGTCGTCCGTCCGACCGACCTGCGGGCCATGAAAGTCCTCCACCGCCGACGCCCGGCGCGCCGACCCAAGTCGTGCGGGCCAGATAACCTAGTTCAGCCGCAGGCCCGCCGACAACGCGCCGCGGCGCGCCCGCGGCGAGGGCGTTGACGGGGCCGTGGTCACGAAGCGCCGCGAAAAAATGCGGCCCCGACACGAAGTCGGGGCCGCGATCATCAGGCCGTCGATCGGGCGGAGAGCCCTACTCGCCGAAGGACTTCTTCAGGGTGATGCCGTACATCCGCGGAGCCTGCATCACGCGGTGGCCCACGCCGGCGGTGAAGTTCGCCGAGATGCCCATGTAGCCCCATTCCTTGTTGGTGAGGTTGGTGGCCCACACGGCGGCCTCGAAGCCATTCGGAAGCTTGTAGTCGATGCGCCCATTCAGGAGGCCGACCGAATGCATGACCTTCAACTCCAGGGCGTCGGGCACCTGCGCCTGATTGTTGATCGAGTTCACCGAGATGCGGCCACGGTAGGCGTAGTCGAGATTCAAGCCCACCAGGCCTTCGCCGACGTCGAACTCGTAGCGGGCGCCGATGTTGCCCTGCCAGTTCGGCGGCGCATAGACGCCGCCCGTCGCGGGGAGTCCTTTGGCGTTGCCGAGCGGCGCGCCTTCGCCGGACACCGCGCCCGGCCAGTCGGTGAAGATGGACCGGGTGGCCGCGGCGGAGGCGTTGATGGTCAGCGCATCGATCGGCTTGAACGTGATTTCGCCTTCGATGCCCTTCAGCCGGGCCGCGGCGGCGTTGCGCACGATGGTGCTGAAGCCGGTGCCGAGCGGGCAGCTGCCGCCGACCGGCGGGGCGCCGGTCGCCGAGCAGATCTGGATCGAGACCTGCTTGTTCGTGTAATTGGTCAGATAGAGCGCAATGTTGGTGCGCAGCCGGTGCTCCAGCCAGTCGCCCTTGAAGCCGACTTCATAATCCTTGGCGATCTCCGGCTCGGCCATCAGGTCGATCGAGCGGCTGAAAGCGCCGCCGCGGAAGCCCTTGGCGATCTTGGCGTAGAGCAGCTTGTCGTCGGTGATCTGGTAGTTGACGCTGGCCAGATAGGACCAGCCAGTGAACTTGCGCCGCGAGAAGACGTTGTCCGGGCCGGAGGTGAGGAGGCCGCCGTAGGCGCAGGAGTCGGCGTTGTTCTGGTCCGGCGCCGGGAAGAACTGCGCCAGCACGCCGCCACTCGCCGTCACCACCGCGCCGCGGCAGCTGATGACCCCGGTGTTGAAGTTGTAGAGCCAGTCGGCCAGGTCCGAGTGCAGGCGCTCGACGGTGTAGCGGCCGCCGAGGGTGACGCTGAGCTGGTCTGTGAGCTTGAAGTCGTTCTGGGTGAACACCGCCCAGGTGCGGTTGTCGGCGTTCAGGTTGTCGTGGCTTCCCAGACCGATATCGCGGCCTGTCACCACCGCGATTTCGGGCTGGAAGGCGTTGATCTGGGCGCCATGGCCAAGGTCTTCCGAGGCGTAGGCGCCGAGCAGCCAGTTCAGGCGGTTGTCCATCAGTTCGCCGGAGAGGTTGAACTCCTGCGACCACTGGGTCGAGGCCTGGTCGGCCTTCAGCTCCAAGCCGCGGCCTCTCGGCAGGAACAGCTCGCCGCCGTTCGGCGTGATCAGCGAGCCGCCGATCCCGTAGCCGATCTCGAGCAGTTGCGCCTGCACGGCGTCGAGGTCGCCGTTCTTGCGGTTCGAGAAGTGGTGGCCGCCGGTCACCGACCGCAGGCGGACGTTGTCGGTGATGTCCCAGCTCATATCCAGGACGAAGTGCCAGGTCTTCAGGTTGTCGAACTGGTGGGGCGTGCCGCTGCAGTTGACGTAGGGGCCGTCCGTGATGCAGGCGTCGAGCAGCGGCTTGCCGATCGCGATCGCCTGGGCGAGGCTGGCGGCCTGCGTGGGCGACCCGGCCGTGAGGGCGTCGCGAACGATCGGCCGGTTGGCCGCCGGATTGGCCCACAGCGCGGTCGCCAGATAGCCATTGTTAACCAGGGCCGCGATCGGGCTGATGCTGATGTTCTGCAGCATCTGGCCGTTGTGATGGGTCTCGGTGTATTCCCCCTTCAGCTTGGCCGAGAAGTTCGAGGTCGGCTCGAACTTGAGGCTCAGCCGCGCCAGGTGGTCGTCCTTCTCGTCGCCGAATCGCTGGCCAGTGATCTTGGACTTGCCGAAGCCCTCGCGGTTCCAGTGCATCACCGCGATGCGGGCCGCGAGCACGTCGGCGATGATCGGCACGTTCATCGCGCCGGCCATCTTCCAGTCCTGGAAGTTGCCGACTTCACCCTCCAGGAACCCATGGACGCCGTCGAAGTCGGCGTCCCTGGTGATGATGTTGATCGCGCCGCCGGTGGTGTTGCGGCCGTAGAGCGTGCCCTGCGGGCCCTTCAGCACTTCCACCCGCTGCAGGTCGAAGAAGGCGTTGTTGGCCCCGAAGGGGTGGGGGATGTTGACGTTGTCTTCGTAGAGCCCGATCGGCTGGCTGACGCCGACGAGGTTGTCGGACGCGGATTGGCCGCGCAGGATGATCTGCGCCGAGTTCGCCGAACTGGAGCCGTTGACGATCCGCAGGCTGGGCACCGTGCGCGACAGCTCTGTCGGCTGGGTGATCCTCTGCTGCTGCAGGGCGGCGGCGGTCTGCACCGAGACTGCGACCGGAACGGTCTGCAGGTTTTCTTCCCGCTTCCGGGCGGTGACGACGATCTCCTCGATGGTGGCGCCGCCTCCGCCCTGGGCGGCGGCCGTCCCGGCCGTGAGCGCCGAGGCGGCGGCGGCCAGCAATAGGCCAGCCTTCAGATGCAGTTTTCCGAGCATTTCGCTTCCCCCAATTCGTGACGTCTTTTTGATTCTGCTGTCGGACACGTCCGCGCGGGCGGGACTGTGCGCCGGCCCGATTTCGCATACAAGCTGCCTGAGGCGCCGCAACTGAGATTTGAGCGTCCTCAATCAAGTATAGGGCGCATGTGTGGCAGCGACGCCACGCCTGGAGGCCCGCTATTCAACGACCTATGCACGACGATGCGCTGGACAGGTCAGTCCAGGAGGAACGGCGGATGTCGTACGCTGCGCCGAAGATCCACGAGGTCCCCGCCCACGTTCAGCCCGACTGGTCCGCGCGTTCGACGTGCGTAGCGATCCCGGTTTCAAGGCGCATCCGCATGAGCAGGTGGCGGGATTCGCAGGGCGATTCCGCGCCTTCTATGCGCCCATTCCGGCCGGCGGAAGCAGCCCACGGACGACCTGATCCGCTTCGCCGTCACCTCGCGTTTGGACGGCCGCCCGCGACCCGGCCGAGTTCCAGGCCCCGGTCGCGGTGATCCTGGACCGCACCCCGAAGCGCCACTGCGCATTCGGCTTTGGCCCGCACCGTCGCATGGACGCCTAGCGCGCCGCGGACCGGTCGCCGGCGCGCCGGTGGCTGAGCCGCCTGCCCGCCGCTCCGCACTGCGGAGGGCGAGACGCCGATCGCCACCGGGTCCGACGTCGCCTGCCTGGCCGACCAGCGCCTGGCCTGAGGCGGGACTAAGCCGGCGCAGGCGCCGGCCGGCCCTCCGCGTCGGGATAGCGGCCGTAGGTGAGCGCGACCAGGCCGGCCGCGGTCAGGGCGACGGCGACGGCGATCAGGCCGGTGTTGTAGGAGCCCGCCTCGTCGAAGATCAGTCCGGCGGCGAAGGGGCCGATCGCGTAGCCGGCGCCGAATGTCGCCATGCCCAGCCCGTAGATGGCGCCGAAGTGGCGCAGGCCGAAGTAACGGGACAGCAGGAACGGCAGCAGGTCCCCCTCGACACCCACCGAGAGGCCGATCAGCACCGCCGCCAGAAGTCCGCGCATGTAACCGCCGGTGAACTCCACCAGCAGCAGGCAGCCCAGCGCGGGCAGGACGTAGAAAGTGACGGTGATCCAGCGGGCGTGGAACCGATCCAGCAGCACCCCGCCCAGCCAGCGTCCGAACAGCACCGAGGGACCGATGGCGGCGGCGATCGACGCGGCCTGGACCGGCGTCAGGCCGTTGTCGGTGAGCAGCGGCTGGATGTGGACGTTGATCGCAGAGGCGACGATCGCGGCGACGGCCAGCACCAGGACGATACGCCAGAGCAGGCTGGTGCGCATGGCCTGGCGCAGCGTCACGCCCCAGATCGGTTTCTCGCCCGCCGCTTCCGCGGCTTCCGCCAGGACGGCTGCTGATTTGGGCTTGAACGCGAACAGCACCAGCGGGCCAAGCGCCACCAGGGTGAACAGGCCGAGGCCCGGATAGACTCCGCGGATGCCGAAGGTCTCCAGCAGCCATAGCGTCAGCGGCGGATAGACCGCCGCGGCGACGCCGCTGCCGGACAGCCCGACGGCCAGGGCCAGGCCGCGCGAGGCGTGAAAGGCGCTGGCGATGGCCGCCCCCCAGACGATCGGCAGGATCAGCACCACCACCAGGGCGTAGAGGGTCCAGAGCGCGAACCAGGTCCAGACCTCGGGCCCCGCGAAGGTCACCAGCGACATCACGACGGCGCAGAGTGGCGTCCCCACCAGGGCGACCTTGCGCGCGCCATAGCGATCCAGCAGCAGTCCGACGAAGGTGGCCAGCAGCATGGTGACGATGGAGCTGATCGTCGCGCCGGCGGAGATCTCCGCCCGCGCCCACCCGTATTCGGCGGCCAACGGTTTCATCACCGTGCCCAGCGGATAGATGTGCGCGCCCACACAGGTGGTGCCCGCCAACCCGGTGAGAATCAGCGGCCAGCCTTCCCGCCACTCCCGAAGCGCTGCGCCCTTCTGCATTTCCACCCTTTCAGACGCCGTCTGGCCGGCGGTCCGGCCTCGTTCGGGCGCGTAGAGGATCGGAGAACGGCGCCGTCCGCCAGCCCGCATCTCACCTAGATTCATGCGAAGCGCCGACCTATCGAGGTGAAGCACGCATGCTGCGCCCGCAGGCCTTCGGGATCGTCACGGTCAGCCGAAGCCGATGATTCCCTTTTCGGCCAGGTCGGCGATCTCCTCGTCCCCGTAGCCGTAGTCGCGCAGCACCTGGTCGGTGTTCTGCCCGATCATCACCCCGGCCTGCGCCCGGGTGGCGGAGCGGGAAAACTGCATCACCGAGGTGAGCCGCTTGTGCTCCCCGAACAGCGGGTGCTCCACGTCGCAGGTCATGCCCAGCCGCACCGCGAGCCCATCGGCGCCCATCAGCACATCCTGAGAGGGACCCTTGACCACCTCGACGCAGGCGACGTCGGCCTCGGTGAGCAGGCGCTCCCATTCGGGCGCCGGTCGCGTCATGAAGGCGGCGGACAGCGCCTGGGCCAGCACTTCGGACGCGCTCGCGCGGTTTTCGGCGGTGGCGAACCGGGGATCGTCCAGGCCGGCGCCAGCCATCGCGCCCCTCAGCGCCGCCCACTCGCGCTCGCTCGGCGCGGCGAGGAACACCCAGCCCGTCTGCGTGTCGTACAGGCGATAGAGCGGCCCGAAGCCGAACAGCTGGGTGTCGGCCGTGGGCGCCGGCGGCCGGCCCTCGTACTCCACCATGTCCTCCGAGAGGATCTGCGACATGGTCGAGAGCATGGTGGTGACCACGCCTTGCCCGCCCGCGCCGCGCTCGCGCGCCAGCAGGCCCAGCGTCTGCCCGCAGGCGACCCCCAGCGACGAGAAGCCGTCCGCGTGGCCCACCGTCAGGCTCGCCGCGCCCATCCGGATGGCGCCGTCTTTCACCTGGTCGAGCGTCAGGTCCGCCCGTTCGGGTACGGCCGGGCCGATGTTGCGGCGCGCCATGCCGGAGCCTGCGCCGATGGTGGGGGCGTAGGCCGGCCGGTGGCCGTAGGGCCCGCCGGTCCCGAAGCCGGGCGCCTGATGGTAGACCACGTCGGGATTGATCTCCCGCACCGCCGCCTCGTCCAGGCCCAGCCGCTTGGCGACGCCGGCGCGGAAGCTCTGCAGCACGAGATCGGCGCTGACCAGGAACTTGCGGACGATCGCCAGGCCCTCGGGCGTGCCGATATCGACCGCGATGCTCTCCTTGCCCTGCGTCACCTTCACCCCGCCGAGTTCCGGCATCGGCAGCTGGAAGCGGATCGGATCGCCGTCCAGGGGCTCGATCTTCAGCACCCGCGCGCCCAGGTCGGTCAGCACCGTCACCCCGAACGGCGCGGCGTAGAAGCTGCCCAGCTCCACGATGGTCACGCCCGCCAGCGGCAGGCCGACGGGCGTGGCCGGCGCGACCGCCGGCTGCGCCGGCCAGGGCGCCTGGCGCAGCGCCTCGCCGTCTGCGTTCAGCGCCGGCGGCGGGCGCAGGGCCGAGCCCGGCGTCTTGCTGAGCCGCACGAAGGGCTTGGGCTGGCGCACGTCGCCAATCCCCGGCGCATTGGCTGTGGCCACCTGGTCGTCGAAGACCATCTGCGGATGGCGCAGAAGCTCCGCGCCGGAACGGAACACCTCGGCGAAGACGTTGGGGTGCGCGTCGAACGTCTGCTGCCATTCGGCCACCGTCTTGGAGCGCACCGCGCTCAGCAGCCGCTCCCAGAAGGCGACCCGTCGGTCGAGGTCGGGGTCTTCCCAAGCGTCGGTCCACGCCGGATCGTCGAGCCCGGTGACGTTCAGGAAGGCCTGGAACAGCTTCGGCGTCGCCTGCGAGAACTGCAGCCAGCGCCCGTCCTTCGAAAGACCCTGCAGCAGGCCGTAGGAGAGCCAGCTGTTCGGCACCTTACGTGAGGGGTCGACCACCGGCGCGGTCGTAAACGCCTCCGGATACTTCCGGCCCCAGTGCGACACCATCCAGTTCCAGGTGTCGTGGGCGGCGATCGCCTGCAGGAGCGTGGTGTCCACCCGTTGGCCGAGGCCGCTCTTCTCACGTTCGTAAAGGGCGACCAGGGCGCCGGCGATGGCCAGCTGGGCGGCGCTGGCGGTGCAGTAGGGCACGGTGGCGAAACCGGGCCCGGGCCGGGTGAGCAGGACCGAAAACTGGTCGTAGGCCCCGATCTTGGCCATCACGACGCCCTCGTAGCCCTTGAGCTTCGCCATCGGTCCTTCGCGGCCGAAGGCGGTGATCGCGGTGGTCACCAGGCGCGGGTTCTCGACGGAGAGCTGTTCGTGGCCGAGGCCATGGCGCTCCAGCACGCCCGGGCGAAAGGTGTCGATCAGCAGGTCGGCGCGCCGGGCCAAGGCCTGCACCGCCGGGTCGTCGAGCGAGGCTTCCAGGCTCATGGAGCCCCGCGCCCAGAGCGGCCAGCCGGCCTGGCGGCGCAGCGGGCTGCCGCCCTTGGGCTCCACCAGCGCCACCTCCGCCCCGAAGTCGGCGAAGAACTGACCCACGAAGGCCCCGCCCAGGGTGGACGAAAGGTTCAGCACCCGCAGCCCCGCCAGGGCGTCCCTGCCCGTTCCGTCAGAATCTGCCATTTCCACCCAAAGACGTCCTGATAAACACGCGCGGCCTCGACGCCAGCGCCATCCTGCGCACCCTATACCCACCCCGCATGGGAAGTTCAGCCTCCAAGCTGCTGGCGGACAAGACTCCAGGCCTTGAACTTGCCATGGCGCCGGGCGCAGCATGGGAACACCCATGGCGACCTCCGAAAAATTGGCGCCCGCGACTCCGGCCGGCCCTGCGCCGCGCCGACGCCCCGCCTCGATCCGGCGAACCTCCAGCCTGGACGCGGACTGGCCGCAGGGACGCGGCATGCCGACGCGCGTCCAGGGGCGGGCGCGCGACCTGTTCACGCCGCCACAGGGCGAGCCACAGGTGCTCGGCGAGGATTGGCTCGAGGTGATCGCCTCGCCGACCCGCGAGATCACCGCTATCACGGCCAATCGCCGCAACGACGAGGTCCGCAAGCTGATCGGCGCCCGCGGCGGCGGGGGCCTGCGCAGCGAGATCGCCCGGCTGCTGCCGCAGGAGAAGGCCGGAACCACCCCGCTCCACCTGCTGCTCGACGACTTCCCAGGAACCAGCCTCGTGGCCGGATGGGCCTGGTCGCGTTGGACGCCCGATTGGAAGGAGCGGATGATCCGCGAGCACACCCACCGGATGGAAGGCATCTGTTCCGGCTTCCGCACCGGCGCCTCTTCCCTGTTCCCGGACGGGCGGCACGATCCACGAAGCCAGACCAGCACCCCGGTGCCACCGCTCGAGCACCCGGACGACCCGGGCGGCTGGCACGACCTGCCCGTCCAGGACGGCGTCGGCCTGCGGCGGGCGCGCCGGATCGACGTCTGGTTCGACGACCTCATCCAGATGGACATCGGCTTCCAGGACAGCGCCACTTCGCCGGGCGGCGGCCGCATCGGCCAGCATGAGTACAGGGTGCTGGCGAGCGCCGATCCCATCACCCTACGGCTGACCTCGATCGCCGTGGACCCGCGGCTGCTGCCCTATCCGGAATGCCGCGGCGCGGCGCCGAACGCCGTGCGGCTGGAAGGCGCCGAGCTGGCGGCCTTCCGCCTTGAGGTGCTGGCGCGGCTGCCGGGCGAGCTCGGCTGCACGCACCTCAACGACGTCCTGCGCACCATGGCCGACGTGCCCGGTCTCGCGCGGCGCCTTCAAGCGGAACTCCGGCGCCGGGCGCCGGCGGCTTGAAGCCGGCCACCCTGCGACGGCGAAGACTCAGCCGGCCATCTGCCTGACCCGCACGTTCGCCAGTTCCTCGGCCTGGTTCATGATGTTGCGGACCAGCTCCGCGCAGGTGGGGATGTCGTGGATCAGCCCCTGGCTCTGCCCCACGGTCCAGATGCCGTCGTCGATGTCGCCGGCGCCCAGCACATTGGCCCGGCCGCGCACGCCGGCCACCAGCTCGCGGACGTCCTCGATGGTCTTGGTGGCGTCCTGCTGGATGCGGACCACCTCCTCCGCCACCGCGTTCTTCGCCACCCGCGAGGTGTTGCGCAGGGTGCGGTTGATCAGGCTCGTGTCGCGCTCGGTGTTCTCGACGATCTTGCGCTTCACGTTCTCATGGATCTTGGCTTCCTTGGTGGTGATCCAGCGGGTGCCCATGTTGACCCCGTCGGCGCCCAGCATCAGCGCCGCCATCAGGCCGCGGCCGTCGGCGATGGCGCCGGAGGCGATGAGCGGGACCTTCACCTGATCCGCCGTCACCGGCAGCAGGACCATCAGGCCGATGTCGTCCTCGCCCGGGTGGCCCGCGCACTCGAAGCCGTCGATGGTGATCACGTCGACGCCCAGGCGCTCGGCGGTCACCGCGTGGCGGGCCGAGGTGCATTTGTGGATCACCTTGATCCCATTGGCCTTGAAGTCGGGCATGTGGTCGACCGGGTTGCGGCCCGCGGTCTCGACGATCTTGATGCCGGTCTCGACGATCACGCGGCGGTATTCGTCGTAGGGGATGGGGTTGAGCGACGGCAGGATCGTCATGTTCACGCCGAACGGCTTGTCGGTGAGCTCCCGGACCAGCTTGATCTCCTTCTCGAGACCCTCGGCGGTCTGGAACATGTGCGCGGTGATGAAACCGAGCGCGCCGGCGTTGGCGACCGCGGCCACCAGTTCGCCGTATCCGACGCCCGTGAGGCCGCCCATCACCAGGGGGGTCTCGACGCCGAACATCTCGGTAATGCGTGTCTTCAACATGATGCGTGGGTCCAATCCGGGGGTTCGAAATTGAGGGTTCGCAGACTGTATAGCGGCATCACCGGCCCGGGATAAACAGCTTGACCGCCATCGCTCGTCGGCCCTCGTCGCTCACCGCGTCGAAAGTCCGCCGTCGAGGACCATATTCTCGCCGGTGACATAGGCGGCCGCCTCGCTGGCGAGGTAGGCCATGGCCGCATAGAGGTCGCGGCTGGAGCCCACGCGGCCCAGGGGGATTCGGGCCAGGATCTCGTCGAACTGCGGCAGCGCGCTCTTGGCGCCCTCGAAGGCGCAGATGCCTGGAACGATGGAGTTGACCGTGATCCCGAACTTGCCCACCTCGCGCGCCATGCCGGTGGTCATCAGCTCCAGGGCGTTCTTGGACAGGCCGTAGGAGTTGCTGCCCAGGCCGGAGGCGGTGGACGAGACATTGATGATCCGCCCCCAGCCCCGTTCCTGCATCAGCGGCACGGCCGCCTGGTAGCCGTTCAGCACGCCGGTCAGGTTCACGGCCCAGGTGGCGTCCCAGACCTCCGCCGGGCAGTCGAGCAGGCCGTAGGCCTCCGGCTCACGCCACAGGGCGGCGTTGTTGACCAGGATGTCCAGCCGGCCGAATTCGTCCTTCGTCCGGCGCATCAGCGCCTCGACGCTGGCGCGGTCGGTGATGTCGGTCTGGACGTTCAGGCACCGGGGCCCCGCCTCGCTCGCGGCCTGCGTCGCCGCATCGGCGTCCTTGAGGTCGGCCAGCACCACGTTGGCGCCGTCCTCGGCGAAGTAGCGCGCGAAGTCCCGGCCGAGGCCGCGCCGGGCGCCCGTGATGATGACCACGCGGTCGCTGAAAGTCCCCATTTCCGATCTCCATTGCCTCGGCCGTCGGAGGCCGCGCGCGGCGCTTTCAGAAAGCTCTTTGGGCAAATTCGCCGGCATGTCCAGATTCCATCCAAGGCCGGCGAAAGCATCGGGTTATGGACAACAAACCGCTCCGGGCCTCAACCGCGGACCACGCTGGACAGGCGCGGACACGCCTTGATAAGGCTTGCTGAATGACAGGTCGTCCGTCGCCGGTCTGACGACCCGACCGGACCTTCGAGGGGACAGGCGCATGGCCGATCTGGCTGGACGGGTGGTGATCGTGACGGGCGCGGCTCGGGGCCTGGGGCGCGACTACGCCCGCAACTTCGCGCGCGAGGGCGCCCACGTGGTGGTGGCCGACCTCAAGGGCGCCGAGGGGGCTGCGGCGGACGCCTCGGCGGCGGGCGCGCGGGCGATCGCGGTGGAGACGGACGTCACCGACCGGGCCAGCGTCCAGGCGCTGATCGGGCGCACCATCGACGAGTTCGGCCGGCTGGACGTCCTGATCAACAACGCCGGGATCTGGCGGGGCCTCGCCCAGGCCGGGCTGCTGGACTGCCCGGACGAGCTGTGGGACGCGGCCTGGAAGGTCAACGTCAACGGCACCCTCTATCCCTGCCAGGCGGCCGCGCCGCTGATGAAGGCGCGCGGCTGGGGGCGGATCGTCAACGTCTCGTCGGTGGCTTCGGCCGGCGGCGGCGACGCCTATGGCCTGACCAAGGCGGCGGTGGAGCACATGACCTCCGGGCTCGCCCGGGCGCTGGGTCCCTTCGGGATCACGGTCAACTGCATCGCCCCGGGGATTTCCGCCTTCGAGGGCGCCAAGGGCCAGCTGGCCAACTTCGACCAGATCGTCGCGGGGATGTCGATCCCGCGGGTGGGCACGACCCGCGACCTCTATGGCGCGGTCCGCTACCTCTGCAGCGACGAGGCCGAGTGGGTCACCGGCCAGACCCTGCGGGTGGACGGCGGGGCGCTGGCGCGCTGAGCCGCCCGCCTCAGCGGACCACGAAGCCGCCGTCCACCACCAGGGTCTGGCCGGTGATGAACGCGCTGGCCGGGCCGCAGAGAAAGAGCACCGCCGCGGCGATGTCGTGCGGGGTGCCATAGCGCCCCAGGGGAATGCGCCGAAGCACCGCAGCGTGCATCTTCGTCGCCGCCTCGTCGAAGGGGTCTCGCCGTCCGGTGTCGATTGGCCCGGGAAGGACGGCGTTGACCTGGATTCCGTCGCCGGCGAACGCGGACGCCGCATCTTCGGTCAGCCGGTTCAGGGCCGCCTTCGAGGCGTTGTAGGCGAAGCGGATCGGCGCCGCCGGTCGGATCGAGCCCATGGATGAAATGTTGACGATCCGCCCGCCCCCGCCGTCCTGCCCCATCAGCCGCGCAGCCGCGCGCAGGGCCAGGAAGGCGCCGCGGACGTTGACGCCATGGACCTCGTCCCAATGCTCGGGCGTCGCATCCGCCAAGGCGCCGGCGGGATAGATCCCGGCGTTGTTCACCAGGATGTCGATCCGCCCCAGCGCGGCATGTGCGTCGCTCATCAGCGCCCCGATCGAGGCCTCGTCACGAAGTTCCAGCGACAGGCCCAGCGCCTGGCCGCCCGTCGCGGCGATCTCGTTCGCGACGGCCTCGGCGGCGTCCCGCCTGCGTCCGGTGACCACCACCCTGGCGCCCGCCCGGGCCAGCTCGCCCGCGATCGTCCGCCCGATCCCGCGGGTGGAGCCGGTGACCACGGCGGTCTTGCCCTGCAGTCCGAACAGCTCCGAAAGGAAGCCCGCCCCGTCGTCCTTCACGATTTCGTCCCCGCCCGCCGCCGCCAATGGCATTTAAGGTCGCTTTTTAGCGTAGCCGATGGCCTGCGCAACGACTCGGTTCTCAGCGCGGGCGCATTGGGACTTCTGAATGTGACGCGCCTCCGAGTGGCGTGTCGCCGGGACACGGGCAGCGGAACGCCGCAGAGCATTCGTCGGCGGCGGCGCACAAACGAAAGCGCCCTCCCCGAGTGATCGGAGAGGGCGCCTCTAAGCTTGGGTGCGGGGACAGGATTTGAACCTGTGACCTTCAGGTTATGAGCCTGACGAGCTACCGGGCTGCTCCACCCCGCGGCGAAGCCGGTATGCAGTATCGTGATCTGAAGGGTCGAAACGGACATTCATTCGCTTGGCAGACCTGGCGGCGACCTACTCTCCCGCGCCTTAAGACGAAGTACCATCGGCCCAGAGGGGCTTAACGACCGAGTTCGGAATGGGATCGGGTGGGGACCCCTCGGCATAGCCACCAGGTCAACGAAGCGAATGTGAGTAGACATCACGTCTGGCGCAAATCCATGCGCACATGAGCTTTTATGAGAACGATCAAGCCGATCGAGCGATTAGTACCAGTAAGCTACACGCCTCACGGCGCTTCCACACCTGGCCTATCAACGTGGTGGTCTACCACGGCTCTCGGCGAAACCTTGTTTTGAGGTAAGTTTCCCGCTTAGATGCTTTCAGCGGTTATCTTTTCCATACTTAGCTACCCTGCTGCGCGGCTGGCGCCACGACAGGTCCACCAGAGGTATGTCCATCCCGGTCCTCTCGTACTAGGGACAGATCCTCTCAAGTTTCGTACACCCACGGCAGATAGGGACCAAACTGTCTCACGACGTTCTGAACCCAGCTCACGTACCACTTTAATCGGCGAACAGCCGAACCCTTGGGACCTGCTCCAGCCCCAGGATGTGATGAGCCG